>Ga0255057_10001963_pt1 | contig 11262 bp, 13 predicted proteins | sample Cases_109_6_MG_FD_189022 | JGI IMG/M metagenome (GOLD analysis project Ga0255057, IMG submission 189022) | Seawater microbial communities from Amundsen Gulf, Northwest Territories, Canada - Cases_109_6 | ecosystem: Environmental > Aquatic > Marine > Gulf | place: Canada: Northwest Territories... | reverse complement strand
CTGCGGCTGCTGCTCGGTCAGCAGCTGGCGGCGTCACAGGTGCTGGAGAAGGTGGTCACCGACGACCCCACCCATCTGGTGGCCAACAAGCTCCTGGTCAACCTCTATCTCGATCTGGGGAGAGAAAAGCAGGCTCGGGATCGCTTGGACCTCTACGCCCTGCTCAACCGGGGTGACCCCGATATCGAGCAGCTCGAAAGGAAGTTTGCACCCTATGTGGTCTTCAGGCTGCCGTCGCTGCCGCCACCACCACCCGATCTGGCGACGCTCGAGCCACCCACGCCGGCAGCGAGAGCTCCCGAGGTCGTAGCGGCTCGACCGACACCGCCGGCCGATCCTTTTCCGGAGGTGTGGGAGGGCATCGGCGATGGCGAGTACTGGCGGCGGATTGCTGCCGAGGGGATCTTTCCGCTGGCGGCAGGTGCCGCCCCGACCGAGCCCGCCCCGTCGACCGAAGAGGCGACGGTGACGATGGGTGAGCTCTATCTGAAACAGGGTCATCTGCCGGAGGCAGCGAGCGCTTTTCGCGAGGTTCTGGAGCGAGAGCCCGAGAATCTCCTGGCCCGGGAGGGTTTGGAAGAGATCGAGCTCCAGCAGCCGCCCCCGGTTACCCAGCCGCCCCCGGTTGCCGAGGGTGGCGAGGTCGAGAGCAAAGAGCGCAAGGCACGCGCCCTCAAGAACTATCTTCGTCGCTTGCGTACCGGAGCCGACGAGAAGGACCATTGATGTTCGAGAACCGGCTCCAGCATCTGATGGAGCGGATCAACGGCGCCCTGGCTATTTCGCTGGTCTATCAGGACGGTATTCCGGTCGAGTCGGCAGGTGGCAGTGACGGGCTCGATCTCGAAGCCCTTGCCGCCGAGCTGATGGCAACCACCCGATCGATCGCCGACGACCACCGCGAGCTGGACGTGGGGGAAGTCCGACAGTTTTCCGTCACCACCGAGCGCTATACGATTCTGGTGAGCTCTCTGGACAAGGGCTACTATCTCCTGCTGGTGCTCGGTGACCGAGGAATCTACGGCAAGGCTCGGTTCGAGCTACGGCGCGCCTTGTTGGAGTTCGAGCAGGATCTCTATTGAAACGAGGTTGGTGAGTGCTGACATTTGAACAGATAAAGGAGCTGATCGACCTGGTGTGGGAGCGTGGGCTCCAGGGACTCGAGATCGAGCGTCAGGGTTTTCGTATTCGCATCGACGGCAGAGTCGAGATTCCGGACCGGGTGACGGTGAGCGAAGCGCGAGCGGAGGTGCCCCGTCCGGCCTCGGCGAGCCCGGGACCGGAGGCCGTCGAGAAGGCGGCTCCGGCCCAGAAGAAGGCAGCAGAGGAGACGGCCGTCAACGGGCACGTGCTCAAGTCCCCGATCGTCGGCACCTTCTACCGCGCGCCGAATCCCGAAGCCGATCCCTATGTAAAGAAAGGCGACGAGGTCAAAGAGGGGCAGGTTCTGTGCATCGTCGAGGCGATGAAGCTGATGAACGAGATCGAGTCCGACCAGGCGGGAGTCATCGAGGAGGTCTACGCCAGAAATGCACAGGCGGTCGAGTTCGGAGAGCCTCTATTCCTTATCCGGCCCGCCTGAAGCGGCCAGCTCCCCATGTTCAAGAAGATCCTTGTTGCCAATCGGGGAGAAATAGCCCTTCGAGTCATCCACGCCTGCCGCGAGCTCGGCATCAAGACTGTTGCCGTCCATAGTACGGCGGATGCCGACTCTCTCCATGTGGCCTACGCCGACGAAGCGGTCTGCATAGGTCCGCCTCCTTCCATTGAGAGCTATCTGAACGTCACCTCCATCATCTCGGCCGCCGAGATCACCGGCGCCGACGCGGTACACCCGGGCTACGGCTTTCTGGCCGAGAATGCGGCCTTTGCCGAGGTGCTGGAGGAGTGCCAGCTCGAGTGGATAGGACCGCCCCCTAGCAGTATCCGACTCATGGGCGACAAGGCCAAGGCCCGCCAGACTGCTGCAGCGGCCGGGGTGCCGGTGTTGCCGGGGAGCCGCGAGCCGTTGGCCGATGCCGCCGAGGCCGCCAAGGTGGCAGCCGAAGTGGGTTTCCCCGTGATTCTCAAAGCGGCCGCCGGTGGTGGTGGCCGAGGCATGCGGATCGTCCAGGATCCCGATGTGCTCGCTAGCCAGTTCGAGACCGCCAGCCAGGAAGCCCTCAAGGCCTTTGGTGACGGCTCGATCTACCTCGAGCGGTTTCTGATGGAGCCGCGGCACATCGAATTTCAGATATTCGGCGACAAGTACGGCAGGGTCATCCATCTCGGCGAGCGCGAATGCTCGATCCAGCGCCGCCACCAGAAGCTCATCGAGGAGGCGCCTTCACCGGCGCTGACCGCCGAGCTACGCCAGCAGATGGGTGAGGCGGCGGTCCAGCTGGCGGAGGCCGCCGGCTACACCAATGCCGGCACGGTGGAGTTCCTTCTCGACCGGGATGGCAGCTATTACTTTATGGAGATGAACACCCGCATACAGGTCGAGCACCCGGTGACCGAGGTGGTGACCGGAACCGATCTCGTCAAGCTCCAGATCCAGGTGGCCGCGGGTGAGAGGTTGACGCTCCCCGACGCCCTGGTCGCTCGTGGACACGCCATCGAGTGTCGGATCAATGCCGAGAATTCGGAGACCTTCAATCCGTCTCCCGGTCGTATCGAAACCTTCCACCCCCCGGGTGGCCCCGGCATCCGTGTCGATACCCACGTCTACGAGGACTACTTCATACCTCCACACTACGACTCGCTGCTGGCCAAGCTCATCGCTTACGGCAGAGACCGCGAGGAGGCTGTTGCCCGCATGGAGCGCGCCCTGGACTTCTTCGTGGTCGATGGTGTCGACACCTCCATCCCGCTGCACCAGAAGATCATGCGAGATTCGAGATTTCGAGCCGGCAACATCTCGACGCGCTTTATGGAAAGATTTCTGCACAACACCCCCCCTGGACGGTTGGCGAGCGGGGTGGAGAATTGACCACTTTGGAAGGCTGTCCGTGAGCGCCAACGAACAGTTCCAGTCACGCTGGGGTCTGGTTCTGGCCACCCTCGGGATGGCGGTCGGCACCGGGAACATCTGGCGTTTTCCCCGCATCGTTGCGACTAACGGCGGTGGCAGCTTTCTCATCGCCTGGGTGATCTTCCTGCTGATCTGGTCGGTGCCGCTGATGATCGCCGAGTTCGCCTTTGGCAAGCGGACGCGGAAGGGGACGGTGGGTGCGTTCATCCGCATAGCCGGCGAGGGCAAGGGGTGGATGGGGGGCTGGGTGGCGCTGTGTGCCACCGCCATCATGTTCTACTACTCGGTGGTGGCCGGCTGGTGTATCCGGTACTGCGTAGCGGCGATCCTGGGTGAGCTCCGTGGTGTCGACCCCGAGGTCTTCTGGGAGTCCTACGCCGGCACGACGCAGGCTTTCTGGACCCACGCCGTGGCGCTCGCACTGGCGATTGGCGTGGTCTGGTTCGGTGTCCGCGGTATCGAGAGGGTGGCCAAAGTGCTGATCCCGACTCTGGTGGTGCTGGTAGTGATCCTGGCGATCCGAGCGGTAACCTTGCCCGGGGCTGCCGCCGGGCTCGAGTTTCTCTTCAAGCCGGATCTCCAGGCGCTGGGAGACTTTCGCGTCTGGCTCGCTGCCCTGACCCAGAACGCCTGGGATACCGGGGCGGGCTGGGGCTTGATCCTCACCTACGCCATCTATATGAAAGCGAGAGAGGACATTCCCCTGAATGCCGTTCTTATCGGCTTTGGCAACAACGCCATGTCGCTGCTGGCCGGCATCATGGTGCTGTGCACGGTCTTTGCGATCAACCCTGGTGCCCGCGATGAGATCGTCGGTGCGGGAAACGAGGGACTGACCTTCATCTGGATGCCCCAGCTCTTTGCGCAGATGCCGGGCGGCCGTTTCTTCATGCTCTTATTCTTCCTGGCCCTGTCCTTTGCCGCCCTGACCAGCTTGATCGCCATGGTCGAGCTAGCAGCGCGCAATTTGATGGACGCCGGGCTGTCGCGCAGACGGGCGGTGGGCATTGTCGCCACCGCGGGTCTGATCTTTGGCACGCCCTCGGCCCTTTCACTAACTTTCCTCAACAACCAGGACTGGGTCTGGGGTGTCGGGCTGATGCTCTCCGGGTTGTTTTTTGCTCTCGCTGCCCGCAGCTTTGGCGTCGATCGTCTGCGGCGAGAGGTGGTCAATGCCGAAGGTGCGGACCTCCAGGTTGGGCGCTGGTGGAGCTTCCTTGTAGCGGTTGTCATCCCGGTCGAGGCCCTGGTGCTGATGATCTGGTGGCTCTGGGGAGCCAGCGTCGGCAAAGAGGCCAGCGAGTGGCTGAACCCCTTCAACCCCGGCTCGGTGGGCACCGTCCTGGCTCAGTGGGCGGTGGCGCTGGTAGCGCTGCTGGCGCTTAACAAATGGATGAGCAGGAAGACCATGAAAGGTGGGGAGAGCCTATGAGTCCGCCGGCAGTGGTCATGATGGTGCTGATTTGCGGGTTCATCTGGGGTGGCTTCTGGGCCTTTCTGACGCGGGCGATCCGCCGCGAAGGTGACAAGCAACGGGTCGACCAATTCTCGGAAGGGTGACCTACCAAGCTATTCTCGATGCACATTTTTTTAACTGGTTTCATGGGCGTGGGTAAGTCGACGGTTGGTCGGTGTTTGGCGGCAGCGCTCGAGCTGCCGTTCGTCGATCTCGACGAGGAGATCGAGGGTCACACGGGTGAGTCCATCGCCGGGACGTTCGACCAGCGGGGAGAAGCGGCATTCCGTCAGATCGAGGCCGAGGTTCTTGCCGCTATCGTGCGACGCCCACCGGCGGTCATCGCCACCGGTGGCGGCACGGTGACCCGTGAGGAAAACCGGGTGCTGATGGATGCGCACGGCGTCAGTGTGTGGATCGATCTCCCCTTCGCCAGCATCGCCCGTCGTCTGGTGGGCGAAGAGCAGACCGAGCGTCCTCTCTTTCAGCACCGGAGCCAGGCGCAAGCCCTCTTTCAGGCTCGGCTTCCTGCCTATCACGCCTGCAACCTCAGGATCGCCGTCAAGGCGGCGGACGGTCCCGAGGAGATCGCCTCCAGGATCGAGCGCCTGCTGCAGGAGACTCCGTGCGCTACTTGATCATCTCGGACATGCATGGCAACTGGGATGCCCTGTCGGCCGTTCTCGACCATGCCGCCGGAGAAGAGCTCGATGCGGTGCTCAATCTGGGAGATCTGGTCGGCTATGGTGCCAGTCCCAACGAGGTCGTCGAAGCGCTCGAGGAGCTGTCGCTGCCGAGTCATACGGTGCGCGGCAATCATGACAAGGTGGCGGCCGGCGTCGATGATGGGTTGGGGTTCAATCCCACGGCCCTGACCGCGGCCCGGTGGACGGCGGAACAGCTCACTGCCGCCAATCTGGAACGCGTCCGTGAGCTGCCACAGGGCCCCAAACAGGTGGACGAGGGGTTGGTAATCTGTCACGGGTCACCTTTCGACGAGGACTATTACCTGCTGTCGGTCTTCGACGCCGAAGACATCTTCTCTACCTGGAGGACCGCCGTCACCTTCTTCGGGCACACCCATGTGCCCGCCGCCTTTGCCTGCCGTGAGAGTGGCGGCATCGAGATCGAGGTGCTCTACGGCGACGAGGTAAAGCTCGAGCTGGAGGTGGACTTCGGGGTGCGCTACCTGATCAATCCGGGCTCGGTGGGACAACCGCGCGACCGCGATCCGCGAGCCGCCTACATGATCTATGACAGCGAAGAACAGGTGGTCCTCCTGCGCCGGGTCGCATATCCGGTGAGCGAAGCGCAGGAGCGGATCCTAGAGGCCGGTCTGCCGAGGTTGCTGGCGGATCGGCTGGCGCTGGGGTACTAGGAAGGGCTTGGGGGCTTGAGGGTCTGAGGTCTTGGGGAAACGTAGGGGAGGGCCTTGTGCCCTCCCTCGCCCTCCGTGCCGGCCGGGGGGTGGGGGCGAGAGGGTTACTGCCCTAGGACAAGACGAGTCGTGCTACCCATCTCGGCTGCAGTCTGCGCCTGCCGGTCACCGGGGTCGTTGGTCGAGATGTCGCCGTCGGTGTCCAGACGGGCTACCAAGGTACCTGACGGCGGCAGCTCGGCCCCCATCATGCTGTCACCGGGACCCAGGCTCAAATCGAGGGGGAAGACGGGTTGGCTGATCCTTTTCGCGGCCACCGGCGGTCCCGCCTCACCCGTCCGCAGAAAAACGAAGAGCGTGGCACCGGGGCTGGCCGGCGCCCCCGCCTCGACGCGTATTTGATAGCTGTCGGCACCAGTTTGTGGTGCAGGCGAGGTCTGGAACGGAGCCGCCGCATCCGCCGCCGCCGGTGTTGCCGTGGCCTGGAGCCTACCCTGCTCGGCCATGGCGATCAGCTCTTCGATCTGGGGGTGGCTTCCACCGGCCATCTCCAGGCCCAGCTGCCAACTGTCCATCGCCTGGTCGGGCTGACCCGCCTGAAAAAGAGCCAGCCCCCGGTACATCAGGGCATCGGGGTGGTCCGGGTACTGGGCCAGCAGACGATCGAGCATATCGATCGAAACGGCGTACTGACCCATGCTCAGCCGCACGACCCCCTGCACGTAGAGACCGTCCGGATCATCGGCGGTCTGCTGCAGCAGCACTCCAGCGTGCTCGAATGCCTCCACCAACTGGCCGGCAGCCAGGTGGATGAGCGCCAGCTCCTTGCGCGCCATGATGTCCTCGGGGTCGGTAGCCAGATGCCCTTGCAGCTCGGTGATCCGCTGGGCGAGCTCGGGCGGTACCGGGGCCGTCGCCTGGTGTGGCGGCTCGCTCGTAGGCTCTCGAGCGACTGGCGCTGGCGCTCCCGGCTGGGCGTCGGGTCGGGCGTCGCGCAGAGCGAAGTAGATCAGCGCGGTGACCAGCAAGACCAGACCGGCGCCAAAAGCGAAACCGACCAGCAGCGGACGCCGGCTGCCGAGGCTTGCTGCAGCAACCGGTTCCTCCGATGCTGCCGCGATGGGTGTCTCGCTTGGTGGGGACGGTAATGTCCCACGCAGCTTGTCCAAGTCGCGCAATGTCCGGGCAGCCGCAAGCTCCAGCTCCTGGCGATCGCCGGGATCGGTTTTCTCCTCTTCCGCTCTCTTCAGCCGCTGGTAGAGCTCGTCTCGCCGGTTCTCGAGATCTGCGATCTCGAGACGCACGTCGGCGTCGCCCGCGGCTTTGCTCGCTGCGCCCTGGCGGCGAAGCTGGAAGGCCGCCCACAGGCCACCGGCGAGACCAACGGCCAGCACCAGGAGTCCCGGTATCCAGATGGAGCCGCTCAAGAGCTCACCTCGCGGCGGACCTGCTCCAGATAGGTCTCGAGGTCGGATTCAGCCGACGGCGAAGCGTCGCCTTGGGCGTCGGAGCTGTCGGGTCGACTGACGCGCCTTATCACCACGGCCAGCCCGGCGAGCAGGGCGGCGATCGGCAGAATCCATACCAGGAGATTGAAGCCCGTCGCCTTGGGTTCCAGTCGGATGAACTCGCCGTAGGACTGCTCGAAGTAGGTCAGGATCTGGGTGTCGGTATAGCCGGCGGCGAGAAACTGTCGGACCTCCTCTTTCATCGCCACCGCCGACGGCGTCGGCGAATCGGCAACCGACAGGCCTTGGCAAACCGGGCAGCGCATGCGACTCGAGACTTCTGTGGTCACCCGATCGAGCTCTTCAGCGGTCAGCGGTCGCCCTTTGGGCTCACCGATCAGAGCCTCGCCCTGGACGCCCAGAGTGCTCTGCTGGGCGACAGCAACCATGGCCCCCAAAGCGGTCAGCATGAGTGCACAAAGCAGCAGCGGCCGGTTGATCTTTCTCATGATGAAAGCAGACTCTCGAGAAGGTTCACCAGATACTGTGATGAGACAGGGCCCGTGACCTTCTGGACGATGGTCCCCCCGGCATCGATGAAAAAGGTCTCGGGTGCACCGTAGACTCCGTAGGCGATGGCGACGCTCAAGTCCTCGTCGATGAGGGAGGGTCCCCAGGCACCCATCTCTCGGACCAACCGCTGAATCTTCTCGGGTTCGTCGTTGTAGATGACTCCCAGAAACTTGACCCGGCCTTCGTAGCGACGTGAGGCGGCCACCAGCACCGGATGCTCGGCGATGCAGGGTTGACACCAGGTGGCCCAGAAATTGATCACCACCGGTTGGCCGCGCAGTTCCTCGAGACTGTAGACCTCACCGTCCAGATCCTGGAGGGCGAACAAGGGGGCGGTCTTGTCGATCAGCGGTGAGGCGATATCCCGGGGGTCGGAGCGAAACGACAGCGCCAAAAAGATCAGTAGCGGTGTGATCACCAGGACGCCGACAATGAGCGCGGTTCGATTCACGGCGCCGCCTTCACCCGTGCCGGTGACACCAGACAGACGGCCGTTCCGGCGACCATGACGAGCACACCGATCCATATCCAGTAGACAGCCGGGGTGACGATGGCGCGAAGGCCGACTCTACCGTTGGCGCTCACGTTCATCACCGTCAGATAGAGATCGTGCGTCAGTGTGGATTTGACCGCCGGCGTGCCCATCGGCTCCCGTTGGGTCGGATACTGATTGAGGGCCGGCCCCAGACTCCCCACCGATCTGCCGGAGCGCTCGACATCGATCATCGCTCGCTGCGAGGTGCGGTGGGGGTCACGGTCGACCTGGAGCTCATTGAAGGTCAGGTCGTAGCCGCCGATGGACATGGACTCACCCGGTGCCAGACTGGCTTCGGCGTCGATCTGATAGGTCGAGGAGATGGCGATCGCCACAAAGGTCAGGATGACACCAAAGTGGACGAGGTAGGCCCCCAGCCGACGGGGGGCGCGTCTGGCGACGGTTTCCACCGCCCGGGGTAGAGCCTCACCCTTGCGCGAGCGGAGCCACACCGGACGCAGAGCCTGGTTCAACGTCACCCAAAGGGCGTAGCCGGCCAGGGCGCAGGTGAAAAGCACATAGCCGCTGCGGACGCCGAGCAAGAGGGCCACGACGACGGCCAGACCGGCCGTCGGCAGGGGCATGAGCAGGACACGCCGACGGGTCGCGGGGTCGCTTCGGCCCCAGGGCAGGGCGGGGCCGATACCCATGAACAGCAGGAGACTCAGAAAGATGGGCACCGCCATGCGGTTGAAATAGGGCTCGCCGACGCTGACTTTGACCCCCCGCACAGCCTCGGCGATGATGGGAAAGAGCGTCCCGATCAGTACCGTGAACATGGCGGCCACGAGCAGGAGGTTGTTGAGCAGAAAGACCCCCTCGCGGGCGACAATGGAGTCCTCAGATGGTTCCGAGACCAGACTGTCGACGCGCAGGGTGAGCAGAATCACACACGCCACCAGACAGACGCCCAGAAAGATCAGGAACAGCGGCCCGATGGGGCTCTGGGTGAAGGAGTGGACCGAATTGACGACCCCCGAGCGGGTCAGAAAGGTTCCCAAGATGGTCAGCAAGAAGGTGATCAGGATGAGGATCGTGGTCCAGGCCTTGAGCGTTCCACGGCGCTGCTGGACGATGGCCGAATGGAGGGCGGCGATGGCGGTCAACCAGGGCAGAAACGAGGCATTCTCCACCGGGTCCCAGGCCCAGTAGCCTCCCCAGCCCAGAACTTCGTACGACCACCAACCCCCCAGCATGATGCCGAGGGTGAGAAAAGCGGTCGGCACCAGCAACCAGTTGCGCAGCGGCAACAGCCAGGTGGCGCCCAGCTGGCCGCGGAGCAGCGCCGCTACCGCCATGGCAAACGGCACGCTCATCCCCACATAGCCGAGATAGAGCATCGGCGGGTGGATGATCATCAAGAGGTGATTCTGCAGCAGCGGATTGGGCCCGGGGCCATCGGTCGGCACCGGTGGCACCGTCGGGGCGAAGGGGTTGGCCGCACTGGCGATGAGAAAGGTGAAGAACAGTCCGATGCAGAAAAGAGTGCCCAGGGTGTAGGCCAGATAGTCCTCGTGACCCCGGCGCTGGAGTACGGCGACCGCGGTGGTGAAGAGCCCGAGCACAAAACCCCAGAACAGAATGGATCCTTCCAACGATGACCAGAGCGAGACGATGGTGATGTGGAGCGGAGTGGCAAGGGAGCCGACGCTGGCCACATAGGAGACCGAGAAGTCGTGGGTGATGAGCGCGTATTCCATCGCCAGTGTGGCGAGAAGCATCCACAGACCAAAGGCCAGAGCCAGCTTTCTCGACCAGGCCAGACCCTTCTGCGAGCGATAGGCGCCGGCGAGAAAGGCAATCGGCGCGCCCACTGCACAGGTGAGCAGTGCCAGCAGTACGAGGGCCTGTCCCAGCTGGGAGATCAAATGTCGTCTCCCTTGTCCTGGGTCTGCTTTTCGAGCTCGAACTGCATGCTCTTCATCATCTCCTGCATGTCGAGCTCTTCGCCCTCACCGGGAGGCTGATACTGGTTGTCGTGCTTGATCAGCAGGCGGTGGGTCTCGAACTGTCCGCTCGCCAGCATGGTGCCCTCGACCACTACGCCGATCCCCTCACGGAACATGGCCGGGGGCACGGAGTGGGCGTAAACCGGCACAGTGCCCTCGCCATCGGTGACATCGAACCTGAGAGTCAGACCGTCTTCATCTCTTACCACCGACCCGGGTGCCACCAGGCCCCCAAGACGGATGCTGGCGCCGATCGCTTTGTCGCCGGCGGCTTCCAACTCGCTGGGACTCCAGTAATAGACCAGATTCTCGCCGATGCCCCCAAAGGCCAGATAGGCCAGGACACCCACCGTAATGAGAATGGCAAAGGCTGCAAAAACCAGACGACGCTTGCGGTCGGTATTCATAATTCAGTCCTTGTCTTTGAATCGGCGCTCGCGGGCGAAGAGGCTCCAGATGTAGGCAACGAGGCCCGCGGCCGTAATCGTGTAGGCGGCGACGACGTAACTCCAGCCTCCGATTATAACGCCCTCGGCTATTTCGGCTTCAGACATTTTGCCCTCCTCCGGCCGGCTCCAGTCGAGCCGGCTCGTCCACGTGTTCCTGCCGGAACCGCGCCATCTCCAGGCGGGTCCGGCGGGCTATCATCCAGATGGCGATAAAGAGAATCGCAAAGGCGTTGAGACGCAACGGAAGCACCATCAACGGGTTGACCGTCTCGGGCGACGACTGCACCTGGTGGAGGCTCCGCCACCAGCGAACACAGAAATAGACGAGCGGCACGTCGATAAAGGCCACGATCGTGGTGATGGCGGTCCAGGTTGCCCGCTGCGACGGATCGTCGACAAAACTCCTGAGCGCCAGCACCCCGGCAAACAGCAAGAGCATCACCAGCGAAGTGGTCAACCGT
>Ga0255057_10001962_pt1 | contig 11262 bp, 8 predicted proteins | sample Cases_109_6_MG_FD_189022 | JGI IMG/M metagenome (GOLD analysis project Ga0255057, IMG submission 189022) | Seawater microbial communities from Amundsen Gulf, Northwest Territories, Canada - Cases_109_6 | ecosystem: Environmental > Aquatic > Marine > Gulf | place: Canada: Northwest Territories... | reverse complement strand
CCGAACCAGAGCGCCGCCAGGATCAGCAAGGCCGGCAGTGCGCGCCGGAACAGGGACGGGGCGGGCGCAGCAGCGCGGCTGACGCCGTCGCGCACTTCCTCGAGCCCAAAGGAGCGGTTCAATCCGTCCGGCAGAGCCCCTCGCAGCTGTCCCCGCTGGTCGCCCAGGAGGGAGCCCAGCCCGGCCGCATCGAGGCCGTGGGTTCGCACGTAACGGCTCAGGAACCCGAACACCAGGGGCGCCAAGGCTCCGAGCATGGATTTCGACGCCCCCGATCCGATGCCGGAGGCCCTGGCGATCGCGTCGACCACGCTGTTCGTGTTCTCACCGAACGCATCCCCGAGCATTTTCGAGCCCTGGCGCGCCAACTCCTGGCGGTCGCCCGCCAGGAAGCCGCCGATATCATCGAGAGGACTGTCGTCGAAAGTGCTCAGCTCGTTCCAAAGCGAACGGGCTCCGCCCCCCGTGACGGTCTTGGCCACCAGTCCGGCCAGGAGCGCTGCGATGGCCTTCGACAGCGCCGAACGCGTACCCGTTTCGCTCTCACCCACCAGGCTGCCGATTTCCTGGGTGTTGGCGCTGCCGATCTCGGCCTGGATCAACTGGAGGAGGTTCACGGTCATATGCATAGCCTCCCTGCCGCACCGGCCCGAGCGCGGGCCAGACGGGGATGGAATCAGTGGTTTTCCCTACTCAAAATAAAAGCGCGGAGCGGTGAGAACGTCACCTTCCGAGTGGACTTTCTCCCCCGTGGAAGGTGGTTAGCCCAGTTTTTCGGTTCACTCCGACCCCGGGGGGTCGGACGGCGCCGCTCCGCGGCCCGCGAAAATCTCGACCGTTCCCTCTGGGTTCACCCGCAGCACCCGCCGATTGTCACCGTCCGTGACCAGTAGCGAGCCGTCGGAGCGCAGCAGCAGATTCTCTGGGTCGTTCAGGGGGGCCGTGCGCGCGTTGGCTCCCGGGGCAGCCTGTCCCGGCGAACCGTTGCCCATCCAGGTGTCGATGCGCCCATCGGCCCCGACGACGCGGATGGCGTGATTGTGCTCGTCTCCGATGAAGACGCGGCCGAAGCGGTCGACCCAGAGCGCTTGCGGAGTGTCGAGCCCCGCTCGGACGGCGGCTCCGCCGTCACCAGAATGCCCGGCCACGCCGGTTCCCGCGATGGTGTGGATCGCGCCCGCGCCATCGACGCGACGAATCACGTGGTTGAGGCTATCGGCGATCACGAGCTCGCCGTCTGGGGCGATGAAGACGCCATAGGGCCCGTTCAACTGCGCCAGCGGCGCGGGGCCTCCGCCGCCGGTGTAGCCCGGCTCCCCGGTTCCCGCGGCCGTTCGGATCACACCGCCGGAAGACACCAGGCGGACTCGATGGTTGCCGAAGTCCGCGATGTACAGGTTGCCCTGTGCGTCCAGTCGCACGTCGTAGGGCTGACGCAACTGGGCCTCCGACGCCGGACCACCATCGCCTCCGTCTCCCGGCTCGCCGTTGCCAGCGATTCGGGTGAGACGCCCATCGGTGTCGACGCGCATCACGACGTGGTTCCAGGAATCGGCGAAGTAGAGGCGTCCCGCCGCGTCGACTGCCACGCCCTCGGGTGAGCCGAGCGCCGCGTCGACGGCGGCGGCCCCCGCCGCGGGCGAGCCTCTACGGCCGGTGCCTGCCAGCACCCGGGCGCTCCCGTCGCTCTCGATCTGCCAGATGTAACGCCCCCGGGTGGCCCGGCCGCGGTCCGAGAGGTAGACGTGTCCGGACGCATCCTGTGCCAGCCCCACGGGGTCGAAGAGCTGGATTTCAGTCGCGGGACCTCCGTGGCCCGCGTCGCGCGGAGACAGTGGCGGCATGCGCAGCTCGAGCCACCACCAGTGCAGCTCCGGCCCGTAGGGCTGGGCGACGAGCCATCGCTCGACTGTGCGGCGGGTCGGAGCGAGGACGACCAGCAGTACCAGCAATGACACGGCCGCGGCCAGCCATGGCCAGCGCAGCAGCCGGTTCGCGTCGGCTCGTCGCTTCGCCCCTGCCATCGCCCTCCCCTGCTCGGGCCGGCCCTCGAGCGGCTCGAGACGTCGGAGCCCGCTGCACCGCCCCTGCTTATCGATGGCGGGCCGAGCGGTTTGATAGCTTAGACGACGCCGCTGGATGGAGAATGAAGCGCCCGAAGCCCGCGCGACACGTCCCGTGCTCGAGGAGCTTCCGCCAAAGGGGGGGCATGTGAAGAACGGACGCCCCCCGCTTCGGATCTTCCGGCTCCTCATCGTCAACCTCGCAGTGCTGGTCCTGCTGGTCGGCCTGCTCGAGGGCTTCTCCAGCCTGGGACTCTTCGCCTACTCGTTCTTGTCCGACCCACTGCCGCTGGCGCGCGCACACACCCGCTACGACCCGGAGCTGGGTTGGGTGAGCAGGCCCGATCAGGACATCCCCGACATGTACGGCTCCGGCATCGGGCTGCGCACCAACTCACAGGGGTTTCGGAATGACCGCGACTTCGATCCCAGCGTGCCGCCTGGCCGCCTGCGGCTGGTCTGTTCGGGCGATTCGGTGACGCTCGGGCACGGAGTGGCGAACGAGGACAGCTGGTGTGCGCAGCTAGCTCGCATCGATCCGAGATTCGAGACCGTCAACATGGGCCAGGGCGGCTACGGCATCGATCAGGCCTACCTGTGGTACCGCCGCGACAGTGCCCGAATGGACGTGGACGTGCATCTGCTGGCCTTCATCACCGATGACTACCGGCGCATGCAGTACGACGGGTACGCTGGCTTCGGTCGGCCCGTGATGGACCTGGAACGGGGTCAGCTGGTGGTACGCAACGTGCCCGTGCCCCGCAGCTCCTACTACATGCCCTGGCTGGCCACCTTGCGCAGCCGACTCTCCGAACTGCGCTTCGTGGAGGCCGCCGGTAGGCTGCGGAGCCAGCCGGCTGACGCGCCCGATTCCGCCGAGCCCGGGACGCTCGAGCGACACACCCAGCAGGTGGCGGCGGCCTTGTTCAGGGAGCTCCAGCGCTTCAACCAGGAGAAGAGGCGGCACACGGTGCTGGCCTATCTGCCCGGGCTGCAGGATCTGGATCCCAACGAGGACGCGTCAGCTTCCTGGATGGCATTCACCGAGGAGCAATCCAGCAGGCTGGGTGTGCCGCTGATCAACCTCCTCGATGACTTTCGCGGGCTTTCGCTGGCCGAATCCCAGGACTACTTCCTCGACGACTTCCACCTCAGCGAAGCGGGCAATGCGTTCGTCGCCGAGAGGATTCGCGCGCGTCTGCTGCGCGACCCGGCCGTGCGCAACCGGCTGGACGGACGTGGCCGGATGGATCACGAAGGCAGCGAGCCCGGCTGATCCCGTCGGGGTTGCGGGGGCGCCGAGCGGCGAGAGCCGCAGGCAACGGCTCAGGCACCGTCCTGCGAGTTGCGCTCGCCGTCTGCAGGGTCGCGCGGAGAGCTGCTGCGCTCCGTCCGTACCCACTCTTGCTCGCGGCGCGTCCAGAACGCGAGGTAGAGGGGCAGCTTTCGCACCGCGTAGAAGGGGGCAGCCAGCAGCGTGCGCGCCTTCAGCCGGGCTCGGCCGTGGCGATGCCAGGCGCAGAAGACTGCGCCCGCCAGTGAGCCGAGTGCCAGCGTGGCGATGAGCCAAGGTGCGGCCGACGCGCCGATCCACCAGGCGCCCGCGCAGAGCGCCCAGAGCAGCGCCCCGCCCAGCGCCAGCAAGGAGAGCGGTGGCACCATCAAGTCGAGCGCGAGCGCCAACCCCGCGGCGTCTCGGGAAGCGATGGAGTGCCCGAGCAAGCGTGGCCCCTGGTGCAGCGCCGTCGCGAGATGGCCGTGCTCCCAGCGTCGGCGCTGTGCAAGCGCGGGTGCAGAGCGATCGGGCAGTCGGCTCCAGACCAGCGCCCGTGGCACGAAGGCCGGCGGGTAGCCCAGCCGGGTCAGGTCGACTCCGAGCTGCATGTCCTCCACCAGGTTGGCGGTGTCCGGTGGCACGCGCGCGATCAGCTCCCAGGGTAGTGCTGTGCCCGAGCCGGTGAGCTGGCAGGGAAGCCCCAGGCGCTTCAGCCCGAGCGGTCGTACCCAGTTCTTGAAGAAGAAGGCGAAAGCCGAGACGGCCTTCAGATCGCCAGCTCGGGCCTCCAGATCGCCAGCCCCGAACCCCATGAGATAGGCCGCCTGGCCCGGCCGGCCGCTGTGTTGGACGCTCTGTGCGAGATGATCGAGCGCCCCGGGCTCCAGGCGACAGTCGGCGTCCACGATCACCAGGATCGCTGGCGGCGCCGCGCGCAGATGGTCGATACCGAACGCCAGCGCGTAACCCTTCCCGCGGCGCTCGGGATCCGTGCGCGCCACGACCTCCGCTCCCATCGCGCGCGCGCGCTCGGCTGTGGCGTCAGCGCAGTTGTCCGCGACCACCAGCACACGATCGGCGGACGCGAGCTGGGGCCGGAGCGACACCAGGACCTCCGCGATCGAGTCCTGTTCGTCGTGCGCAGGAATCAGCACGGCCATCGAAGAGCGTGGCCCGGGCGGCGATCCGCGCGGCACAGGCGGGAGCGGTTGTGCCGCGAGCGATTGCAACAGGATGAACCCGGTGGGGACGGCTACCAGCAACGCGAGAGCGAACAGTGCCGTCTCCAGGATCTCCAATCGTGGTGCTCCGCCTTGCCCGGGTGGTCGCCCTGGATACCATCTGCATGCGGGCTTCTGCGCGGCCGGTGCGCCGGTTTCGCGGACCACAGCAACCGCAGCTGGTGTTGGGAGAGGTTAGCGTGTGCGCAGGCGGACCGCGGTGCGTCGAGCTCTTCGGCCTCCCCTTTGCGTGCGTCACCCAGGACTCGCTGCTGGAACTGATCGGGCACTGGATCCAGACCCGCGGCGCGCACTGGATCGTCACAGCCAATGTGCAACAGGTAGGCATGGCGGACCGGGATTCTGCCTACCGCACGCTACTTGCCGGTGCCGATGTGATCACGGCCGACGGGATGCCGATTTGCTGGGTCGGGCGGGCCCTCGGCCGACCGCTACCGGCTCGTGTCACGGGCTCGGACCTGATCGAGCCGCTGGCTGCGCGGGCGGCGCAGCGCGGCTGGAGGCTCTTCCTGCTGGGGGGTGAGGAGGGCGTCGCGGACGAGTTGCGAGAGCGCCTTCAAACGCGCCACCCCGGGCTCCAGGTAGTCGGCACCTGGGCCCCGCCCCAGCTGTCGCTCGAGGAAGTCGTGGAGTCCCCGGCCAGCAGCGTGGCGGCGCGGCGCGTGCGCGAAGCTCGCCCCGACGTCGTGCTCGTGGCCTTCGGCAGCCCCAAGCAGGACCTGTGGATCGCCCGTCACCGCGATGCACTGGCGGTTCCCGTGGCGATCGGTGTCGGCGGCTCCTTCGACTTCCTGGTCGGTCGGCAACGGCGCGCCCCAGAGTGGATGCGCCGGATGGGTGCGGAGTGGCTGCACCGGGTACTGAGCTCTCCGGGGCGACTGGGGCCACGCTACGCGCGCGAAGGACTGACCTTCCTGCGGCTCACACTGCGAGAGCTCCGGGCGGGCCGAGCGTGAACGGGTCCCCGGTGGTTCTTTATCTCGTGAACCAATACCCCAAGCTGAGCCACAGCTTCATCCGGCGCGAGATCCGGGCGGTGGAAGCGGCGGGGATCTGCGTGCGGCGCGCCTCGATCCGCCGTCCGCCAGAGGACCTCCTGAACGCCGCGGAGCAGGAGGAGGCTCTGCGCACCCGAACCGTGCTCGACCTCGGCGTCGGCGGCCTGGCCGCGGCCCTGGTGCGTGTGGTGCTGGCTCGGCCCCTGGCCTTTGGACGTGCGCTGGCCGCCGCCATCGGGCTGGGTTGGCGCTCGGAACGCGGTCTGCCGCGCCACCTCGCCTATCTGGCGGAGGCCTGCGTACTGCTGGGCTGGTGCCGGGAATGGGGCGTGCAACACGTCCACGCCCACTTCGGCACCAACGCGACGGCGGCAGCGCTGCTGCTCCAACGGCTGGGCGGCCCTCCCTTCAGCTTCACGGTCCACGGGCCCGAGGAGTTCGATCGGCCCGAAGCCATCGGGCTTTCCCGCAAGCTACGCGCTGCAGACTTCAGCGTGGCCGTCAGTCACTTCGGGCGCAGCCAGCTCTCGCGTTGGTGTCCGGCCGTCGACGCCGAGCGCATCCACGTTGTGCGCTGCGGAGTCGACGCCGCGTTCCTCGAGGCAGAGCCTACCCCGCTCCCGGGGACACCCCGGCTGATCTGTGTCGGCCGGTTGTGTCCCGAAAAGCGCCAGCTCGACCTCGTCGATGCCGCGGCCCGCCTGGCCGAGCGGAGCTCGCCCTTCGAGCTCGTCTTCGTGGGAGACGGGCCCTGCCGCACTGCGCTGGAACAACGCATCTCCCGCCGCGGACTCGGTGGGCAGGTCCGGTTGCTAGGCGCGCGGCCCGAAAAGGACGTCGTGCAGGAGATGCGCGCGGCCCGCGTGCTGGTGCTGCCCAGCTGCGCGGAGGGGCTGCCAGTGGTGTTGATGGAGGCTCTGGCCCTGGGCCGGCCCGTGATCACGACGCACGTGGCCGGGATTCCTGAGCTCGTGATCGATGGCGTCTGCGGCTGGCTGGTTCCCAGCGGTGATACGGACGCACTGGTCGAGGCGCTGGAGCGAGCGCTCGCGACCTCCCCCGACGACCTGGCGAGCATGGGGCAGGCCGGGGCCGCAAGGGTTCGCGAGCTGCACGACGCGAGCCGCCAGGGACGCCGACTAGCTGAGCTGTTCCGCACCAGCGTCGCCAGTTCGGTCCGGGTCGCTACGCCGCGGTCCTGAGCGCCCGATCCGGCGCCCCCGACGCCAGCGCGAGCGCGCCGGTGCGGCTGAGCTGGCTCGTGCCGCCTCTGCGACTCCGAGCAACGCACCCGAGCAGAGCAGGAACACGGGGTCGAACTGTGCGTTCGGAAGCAGATTCAGCCCGCCCACCGCTACGATGCACGCCAGCGCCGCGAGCCAGCGACGGCTCCGGCCGCGGCGCACCCTTCGCTGCTGGTACGCAGCGATCCAGACCGGAAACAGCGCGAGCCCGAAGTTGCACACGAAGCCCACGATCCCCTGCTTGCCGAGCGCGATGACCCAGTAGCCGTCGGTCACGGAGATGTCCTTGCCCGTCATGGCATCTCGCAGGCGATTGCGGCCGAAGAGCCCCCAACCCAGCCAGGGACGCTCCAGGGCGCGTTCGAGCAGCGCCCCCTCGTGCTCGAGGCGGAAGGCGAGCGACTGGCTGCGCTCGCTGCTGACGCGTTTGGCCCCGGACACGAGGGCGTCGACCGGAACCAGCCCGGCTGCACGTGCGATTGGATAGCTGAAGACGAGGCCTACGAGCAGCGAGGCCAGGTAGAGCTGCCAGCGGGGGCGCAGCCAGGCGATCGTCGGCAGCAGCCAGGCCGCGTAGACCAGCGCTCCCAGGCTCTTCATCGCCACCAGCAGGACTCCCAGCCAGGCCGCCAGTGGCAGGGCCGGCAGGCCGAGCACCGACCGGCCGCTACGCCAGAGCGCCAGCGCCGCCGCCGTTCCCAGCAACACGTACTGAGCAGCCACCAGGCCGTGCGCCGTGAACACCATCGGGCGCCACCCTCCGCCGCGCATGGTCTGGTGGAAATCGTGCTGGTGGAAGCCGTACACGAGCCGATGGAGCTGCGGACTCATGCGCAGCTCGTACAAGATCGGCAGCGAGTAGACCAGCATGACACCGGCCAGGATGGCCAGCAGGCGGCGGATCTGCTCCGGGCGGCGAAACAGCCAGCGGCCCAGGAAGAAGGGCAGCCACACGGTCAAGACGTTGTCCGAGGCCAATGACACGCCGTCGCCCAGTGACATGCCGGGCACGGCCACGCCCCCGTAGTACAGCCCATCGGGGTTCGTGCGCGCCGTGGCAAAAGAGCTCAGCACCAGCACCACCGCGAAGAGCTCGACACCCGTGCCCGGCCGGAGTCTCTGGATGCGTCCGGGGTGCAGGAGCAAGAAGGCCAGCAGCGCGGAGAGGCAGGAGATCGAGATCCGATCGAGTGGGGGAAGCCCGACGTAGTCGAACTCGACGCCAGCTGGGAGAACCAGAACGCCACCGAGGATGGCGAGGGCAGTGGCGGTGTCGGGGCGAAAACGCAGGAAGAGAAGCAGCACCACCACCGGCCAGGCCAGCAGCGCGAGGTAGGCGATGGTGTTGGGTTGCGGTCCCAACTAGCGACCGCCCGGTCTGGAGCCGCGCCCTCGAACCGTCGCGTAGAATTCGAGGGCCTGCGACGCCACGGCGGCCGGCGTGAAGCGCTGCGCGTACACGCGGCGCGCTTCCGCCCCCAGCTGAGCCGCGAGCTCGCGATCCCTGAGCAGGATTCGCAGGCGGCTCGCGAGGGCCTGCGCGTCTCCCGCCACGAAGCAGAGGCCGCTGCGCCCGTGCTCCACGATTTCGGGAATACCGCCCGCATCGGGCGCGACCAGGGGGCAGCCAGCTGAAAGGGCTTCGATCGCCGTCAGCGGCAGCACTTCGTAGCGCGACGCCACGACGACGACGCCCGCGCGCGCGCGCATTCGCTCCACCTCGGGGTGGGGCAGCGGGCCCAATACCTCGATGCGTTCGCGGATTCTCGCCTCGGACACGCGACTGGCCAGATACTCCGGGAGCGATGTCCGGCCGCCGGAGGGCAGCTCTAGGCCCCGGTCGGGGCCGACGAAGTAGAGCCGCGTTTGCGGGTCGTCGCGGGCCAGCTCGCGGAATGCGTCGATCACCAGGTCGCCGCCCTTGTGGCGGTCGAAGCGGCCGACGAAGAGCAGCGAGTGCGGCTCACAAGCGGCGGAGCTCCAGCGCTCTGCCGGTTCGGGCGCCGGGTTCGGCACGACGCAGGCGTTCTCGAGCGCGAGCCCGAAGTGATCCCGCACGCGGTTGAGAACGTCCTGCGAGGGAGCGCTGATCGCATCCGCCGCCGCGACCAGCCGGCGTTCGTTGGCGTCGCGGCGCCGGAAGTCGCGGTCGCGGGGAACGCCCAGAGCCGCGCCGTTGAGGAACCAGGGCCCGTGCAGCCGCACGATCGTCGGGATGCCGGTACCCAGGGCCGAGATCCCGAAGCCCAGCGACTCCTCGATCTCGAAGAGGTCGCAGGGCGTCCTCGCGTGCACGGCACGGAGCGTGCGTGCGAGCGAGCGCCCTGCCCGGGACACCGCGGCCCCGCGCGGATCGACACGCCGCCACAGGGCATCTCGCGCCCGCTCGAGCGACGAACGAGCCTTCAACGCATCCTTGATGTCGATCACGTCATCTGTGCGCACATCAGAGGCCAGGTCGGCAGACAGCACCAGCGTCTTCACGCCGAGCTGGCCGAGGCCGAGTCGCATCGAGCCCGTGTAGGTCACGATCCCATTGGCAAAGCGCTCGGGCGGCCAATCGGGCGCGAAGAAGCCGACACGACCCACCCGCGGCTCAGACATCGAGCCAGGCCTGGAGCGCGGGTGCGAAGGGCTCGAGCGCCTTGCCGACCGCGAACCCGAGGAGGAAGGCAACCGGGGGCACGAGCTCCCGCATCGGTCGGAACATGCCTGCGGCGCGGAAAGCGGGCCAGAGCACGAGCAGAACCGGGATTTCCGAAAGCGCGGTGGCCCACACCAGGCCTTCGACACCGCCCCACGCGTAGCCGATCGGTATTCCGCACCAGATCCACAGCGTACGGGCCACGTTGCGCAGGAAGCTCCAGCGTGTCTGGCCCAACGCGAAGAGGCAGGTCTCGCAGGGCGCCAGCGCGCATTCCATCGCCACCCTCACCGCCAGGATCTCGAGCATCCAGCCGGCGGCGGCATAGCGCTCGTCGTAGAGCAGCTCCACCAGGGGTTGGCCCAGGGCGGCCAGACCGCCGGCCACGGGGATGGCCAGCAGGTCCATGCGCAGCCGGGCTGCGTAGTAGACCTCGCGCAGAGGATCCTGTCCCTCGCGCGCTGCGCGGCTGAAGATCGGGTACAGCACGCCGTGGGTGATCCGGTTGACGAAGGTTCCCACGGCCTCGCTCAGCATCACCGCGATGCTGTAGATGCCCAGCGCGCTCATGCCGAGGAACTTGCCGAGGAGCAGCCGGTCGCCCTGGCGGCCGAAGAAGAAGACGGCACTGCTACCGAAGATCCACTTGCCGAAGTGGACGACCGCTCGGCTGGCCTCCGGATCCCACTCGATCCGGTTGCGATAGCCCACGGGCAGGAGGTGGCTGCCGATGGCGCTTACCGCGGCCTCGACCAACCCGCCCGCCACCAGGGCCCACACGCTGGGTGAGATCCAAGCCCAGCCGATCATCACGGCCACGCCGAGGCTCTTGGCGAGGATTTCGAGCGCGGCCAGCGGCCCCAGACGCAGCTGGCGGCGCAAACTGAAGACGGAGGTGGAGCCCACACCGTGGAGCAGCGATGCCAGGCCGCTCACGGGCAGCAGCCAGAGCAGCATCGGCTCCTGATAGAGCGCCGCCGCAGGCCAGGCCAGGGCGACCGCCATGAGCGAGAGGCCGGCTCCCCGGACGATCTTCATGGTCCAGACCGTGTTCAGAAAGCGCCGCTCGTCGCCGCGCGGACTCTGCACCACGGCGGGCTCGAGTCCGACGTCCGAGAGCAACTCGAGCCCGATCAGGAAGATCGAAACGAGTGCCGTGAGGCCGAAGGCCTCGGGAAAGAGCAGCCGGCTCAGCACCAGGTTGCTGGCGAGACGCAGCAGCTGTGCGCTTCCAAATGCGGCGCTCTCGAACAGTGTGCCGCGCAGGGCTAGGCGCCCGACCGACTCGCTGTCGGGTGCCGCGCTCGCCGCGGCCTGCCTCACGATCTGGCCCTCCGAGCGCTGGCTGGAGTACTCTAGCAGGCCGCCGCGGAAGGCTCTTTTCCTCATCCCCGAGCTAGCGCGAGGCCCACGTGACACCCATGCGCCTGGCTCTTCTACTGTGCTCGCCCTGCTTGGCTCTGCTGGCCTGTGGCGACGCTGTGCAGAACGCGAGCGCACCCGCTGCGATGGCCCGCGCTGCCTCGCAAGCGCAATCACCACCCCTGCCGCCGCCGCCAGCACTGGGCACGAATCTCGCGTCCATCGACTACTACGCATCGGCCCTCACGTTCACGGACCTGATGAAGGAGTCCTCCCCCTTCGATCCCGCCGAGTCCGATGACGAGAAGGCGGGCAGCACGACGCTCGAGAAGGACGCGGACGGCTGGGTGCGCTCCCTCCAGGGCGAGCGGTACGCCACGCTCATGCGCCGCGGGCTGAGGGACTCCGCCGGCCGGCCCCGCCACCCAGCCGGC
>Ga0255057_10001961_pt1 | contig 11264 bp, 9 predicted proteins | sample Cases_109_6_MG_FD_189022 | JGI IMG/M metagenome (GOLD analysis project Ga0255057, IMG submission 189022) | Seawater microbial communities from Amundsen Gulf, Northwest Territories, Canada - Cases_109_6 | ecosystem: Environmental > Aquatic > Marine > Gulf | place: Canada: Northwest Territories... | reverse complement strand
GCGTGTTGGCCGCTGCGCTGGGGCCCGACGAACGATGGCTGGCGGGTAGACGTCGAACCGGGAGAGCAGACCGTTCGGCAGCAATTCCGTGTGGATGCCGAGGACACCGACTCGGTCGCCTGGCTCCGCTATCGCCACGTGATGCCCACGGAAGACGATTGGGGCATGGTTCGATCGTTCACGCAGACTGGCACATACGAGCCTAAGTCGAAGGCCCGTTGGCTCGAAGATGCTCGTCCGCAATTGATTCGCGACTTCAACTCCTACAATGCGCGCAAAATTCGTGGGCATGTGCTGAACATAGGTTGGAAGACGCCGCAGAGGTTCATGGGGCTGCACTGGGTAGGCGACTTAGCCGTCGATTGCGAAGTACAGATTCAGCAGCCGCAGGGCGAGTTGGTACTGGATCTGGTGGAAGCCGGCAAGCATTTTTCTTGCACCGTCGATTTGGAGACCGGTGTGGCAACGCTCGGCATCAGTGACGCAGAAGGTGGCGAGAAAGACTACGAACCCTCGGCCGCGACGTCCATCGACTCGGCGGGGAGCTATCGCTTGCGGTTCGCGAATGTCGACGATCAGCTGCTGCTCTGGGTCGACGATGAATTGGTCGATTTCGGAGACTCCACCTACGACGTCGACGCCCTGTTTGGCGAACGTCGGCTGATGATTCCCCACACGAGCGAAGAGGATGAGGGGGATCTGTCGCCAGTAGGCGTGGGCGCTCGGGGCGCATCGCTTAGCGTGAGCCGCCTAAAAGTGTTGCGTGATATTTACTACGTGGCCACGAGTTGGTCGGACACACAGAACGAAACCGAATACCAGGCAGGCCGGCTCTATGCTGAGATTCCCGACGGAACCCGGCTTCCGCCCCTGACTGGCAGTCGGCAATTGTTTGTCGATCCCGCCAGCTGGCCTCGGTTTCTTACTCGCCAGAAACGGGAATTTGACGTCCAGGAGAACCAGTTTTTTGTCATGGGAGACAACAGCCCCGAGAGTCAAGACTGCCGGTTGTGGAAGAAAAGCCAACCCCACAAAGGAATTCCCGGCGGGGCGTACCTCGACCGCCGGCTGCTCACCGGCAAAGCGATCTGCGTGTTTTGGCCCCACTCGTGGGGCAGCATCCCGGGACTCAATAAGCTGCCCGGCTTTCCCAATTTTGGAGATATGAGAGTTGTGAGGTGAGAGTCTAGACTCTAAACCCTCGACTCTCGACCCCGCACGTCATGGAGGACGAAATCCTGTGACCCTATTGCAAGCAGCAGGCCTGGTGAAAAACTATGGCCGTCGGCGCGTGGTCGACGGCATCGATTTCACCGTCGAACGGGGCGAAATCGTGGGGCTCCTGGGTCCTAACGGGGCCGGCAAGACGACCACGTTTCGCATGACCTGTGGCATGATCGAGCCGGACGCCGGCACTGTTTATTTGGGCGATCACGACGTGACCGCCTGGCCCATGTTCCGCCGCGCCCGAGAAGGAAGGATGGGCTACCTGGCCCAGGAATCGAGCGTCTTTCGCAAACTGTCCGTGCAGAATAACCTGCTGGGCGTGATGGAAATGCTCGGCATGGACCGCAAGACCCGCCGTCGGCGTTGCGATGAATTGCTGGAACAATTTGGCATCACCAAACTGCGGCGCAGCAAAGCGATGTCGCTCTCGGGCGGCGAACGGCGACGCCTGGAAATCGCCCGCTGTTTGGTTTCCGATCCGCAGATCATCTTGCTCGACGAGCCGTTTACCGGCATCGACCCAGTCACCATCGTCAGCATTCAAAACATCATCCGCGACTTGCGCTCGCACGGAATTTCGATCCTGATTACCGACCACCAGGTCCGCGAAACGTTGCAGATCACCGATCGCAGCTATGTGATCCGTAGCGGCCAGGTGCTCTGCCACGGCCCACGCGACGCGGTGCTGCGAAACCCGGAGGCGCGCAAATATTACTTCGGCGAAGGGAATGACCTGGGCCTCGGCCAGTCGCAGACCTCCGGCGGCGTCGCCACGACGGACCGTCTGGCCGCGATCCGCGGTCGCCTCACCAGCCGGTACCAACGGCCCGACAAACCCCGCGAAGGGGCTGCCTAGAAGCGACTTCAGACTCTATCGATGATTGCGCGACGAATGACCCCCAGTGCCAGCGTTTGCTGGCGAAATCCGGGCTTCCGATGGGCACCCTTGGTTTTCATTGGCGGCGCAAGGATCAATAAATGACGTCATCTCCGGGGAGTGCTTGACAACAATACCTAGATTGTCTACATATATATCGATAGGCGATTCATGGCACTTCTGGGAAGCTCTGTTGATGTCCGAACCGATCTCTGGCAACGCGATTCGTGGGCACCTGGAAACTTTGGTGCTCTCTACCCTTGAGCGGCAGGAGGCGCATGGCTTTGAAATCCTGCGCCGACTCGACGAAGCCGGTCGGGGATCGCTCAGCATGAAAGAAGGCTCGCTCTATCCGGCCCTCTACCGTATGGAGAAGAGCGGGCTGGTGAAGGCGCGCTGGGACGACAAGGCCGAGGGACGCGGTCCGCGGCGCCGCGTCTACCGACTCACCACAAAGGGACGCCGGCAACTGCAACAGCGCCGGCAAGAATGGAACCACTTTGTTGCCGTCATCGGTCCCATCGTAGGAGTGACGGCATGATCGAGCTAAAGCGGTTTGTCGAACGCGTGGTCCGCCCCGTCCCCGCTGACGTGTGGCATAAACTTCGCATGCGCGAGGAGCTGTATGCTCACTTGCTGGACGCCTACCAACATGAGCTTCGCACGACCGACGATCTGGTCGAAGCGCAGCGCCGAGCCATTTCCCGCATGGGAGAGCCAAAAGTGCTTACCGCCGAACTTCGTTCGACGGTTTCTTGGATGGAGCGCTGGCCCGAGTGGACTAGTCAGCTGTTCGCCCGACATCCGAGCGAGTCGCTCGGAGCATTGGCGTCGCGGACCACACTGATCATAATTGTATTTGGAATTGTCGAAGCGATCAGTGCGTGTTTGCTACGTTTCGAGGACCTTGTCGCATGGAACGCGAATGGGCAGATATTCGTTCGAATGTTGATCGCTCTGCTCGGCTGTGTCTCGCTCGGTACTTTTCTGTTGACACTCCTGGCCGAGGTGGTGATCAGTCGTATGGCAGTGGCCAAATCTTGGCGCGAAACCATCGGGGCCGGCTCGTTGATGGCCGCAGGCTGCTTCGCGGTGGTGCTGACTTTAGGAATCGTCGTGCACGTCGCTGCGTCTTGGAGCTTCGCCGAACTGCCGGCCGGGTTTCGATCGTGGCTGCCCGGTGCCCTGGCCGCGGCAGCGATTTCCGCAGGTGCGTGCATCGCCGCTGCCAAAGAACGCCGCGCAACCGCATCATGGCTAGAACTGGAGATCGACGGCTAAACGCGCGATCGGCGCCATGGCCTGACGCTCTATCCGCTAAAGCTTGCCAGGGCGCCGCCGCTCTTGCGGGTTGCGCCCCGCCTGTGCTATACTTGTGCCTGACAACAAGGTGTGAGACTTTCCGGCAATCGTGCCGGTTGTGTTCATTCGATTTCGATGTTAGCGGCCATCCGGTTCGGGCCTGCCCCCCCCGGTTTTCTTGCTCTCGACCGCGATTGATTCTCTTGCCCCTTCCGGCCTCCGTCACACGCTCCCCGCGTTTGGCGACGGTTCCCCACAGGTTGTGTAACCGGGGACGAAGGCCGGCAACTAGGCAACCGCCTCGGAATATCGGGGCTCCGCCGCACCGCTTGCGCACGCGGTTCGCCATTTGGGCCCGCACTGCGCCACCGTTGCGGCAGCAGTAGAACCGGTTTCAAAACCACCTCAGAGAAGGGGCAGTCCCCGGTGGTTTTGAAACCGGTTCTAGAAAGTGTACCCACGAAGATGAAATTCTCCGAACTCGGCCTCGCCGAGCCCTTCCTCCGGGCCACCGAAGCGCTGGGGTATGAAACCGCCACGCCGATCCAGGCCGAGGCAATCCCCTTTGTGCTCTTGGGCCGAGACCTGATTGGCTGCGCCCAGACCGGTACCGGCAAGACGGCCGCCTTCACGCTGCCGATGCTCGACCGGCTGATGCAGACGCTGCCGTCGCGGCCCAATACCAAACCGGTCGCGGGCGGCGGTCGCAAGGGCGCTAACCCGAAGCCACGTACCTTGCGAGCGCTGGTCCTCACGCCCACGCGTGAATTGGCCGCGCAGATCGGCGACAGCCTCGCTCGCTACGGCCGGTTTACGCCGCTCCGACAGACGGTCGTCTTCGGCGGCGTCTCGCAGCACCACCAGGTGAAGGCGCTGCGCCACGGTGTCGACGCCCTGATCGCAACGCCCGGCCGGCTGCTCGACCTGATGGGCCAAGGCTACATCGACCTGTCGAAGGTTGAGGTCCTGGTCCTAGACGAGGCGGACCGGATGCTCGACATGGGCTTCCTGCCCGATCTGAAACGCATTGTTGCGACGGTTCCCACGCGGCGACAGACGCTGATGTTCTCCGCTACGATGCCCAACGAGATCCGCCGGCTCGCCCAGCAGTGGCTGAGCGACCCAGCCGCGATCGAGATCGGCCCCGCCGCCGCGCCGGTGGAGCGGATCACGCAGTCGGTGCATTTGGTCGACAAGCGGCGCAAGCCCGACCTGCTCTCGCGATTCCTCAAGGAAACACCACAGGTCCGGACGCTCGTCTTCAGCCGCACCAAGCATGGCGCGGACAAGATCGTCAAACGCCTAAGAAAAGATGGCTTGCATGCCGCGGCGATTCACGGCAACAAGAGCCAAGGCGCCCGCAGCCGCGCTCTGGCGCAGTTCAAGAGCAAGAACCCGCCGGTGCTGGTGGCGACCGACATCGCCGCCCGCGGTTTGGATATCGAGGACGTATCCCATATCGTGAACTTCGACCTACCGGAGACACCGGAGACGTACGTCCACCGCATTGGCCGGACCGCCCGAGCGGGGGCCGAAGGCGTAGCCGTGTCGTTTTGTGCCGGCGATGAGCGGGGGCTGCTAAGACAGATCGAATGCCTGACCAACCTCAGGATCGCCGTTGAACCAACGATCGACGGCTTTGAACCGACCGACCCGATCAGCCACGGCCGACAGAAAGGTGGCGGCAACCGCGGTGGCGCCAAGAACCGGTCGGGCGGTAAACCGCGACGTCATGGAGCGGGGACCGCTACAAGCCGCGCCCCCCGCAAACGCCGTCGCGCCATGGCCAAGAGTCGAGGGACAAAATAGGTCGAGGGACAAGGGTCTAGAGTCGAGAGCCAGAATATATGTCCGGCTCTTATCTCTCGCCGGAAGGGTTCGACATCACCCTGGCTCAGGACCCTCGACCCTCGAGTCTGGACTAGACGTCGCCGTGGGCCCGTCGGGAAAGAGCGCGGCGTCGATCACCGGCAACATGAGCTCGGCAAACTCGGCTGCCAGGTTGTCGTCCAAAGTGTCTTCGTCGGCCATTATGCTACTGGTGAAGTACATCTTGTACAGTGTGCGAGTGGACATGCCATAGTGAAAGCGGGCCTTGTCGGGGGCGTCCCATTTCTGGATGTCAGGATGATTCCAAGCCCAGAACACACGCTGCGTCATCCGGACCAGAGCGTCTTCCTTGTCAAACTTGCTGGTGAAGAAGCGTGCTTCTTTGTCTCCGTTGTAATTCACCGTGTATCGCAGCTGACTTCCATGTTGTCGAAAACCTGAGCTGGCATAGCAAATGTCAGGCGTGTGACGAATGATGTCGCGCGAATGGCCAATAATCAGCCAGAGATCGACGCTGCGGTCGGTGCCCTCTTGGGTGTAGCGGCGATTGACGAAATTCACGGCGCCCGAGCGTTCTTTCACGTCTTTGCTCACAGGTATGTCAATGCCAGTCCAAACGCCGATCTTCTTGGGTACCTGGGCAAACCGCTGCCCGAGTTCTGCCGCCTCGACACCAAGCGTTCCCCAGCGATCTTTCAAGTAAACCCCTTCGACAACAGTCACCACGGCGATCAGGATGACGGCCAGAACGATAGGTAAGAAACCACGGCTCATGATGGAGGACTCACAACGGACGGTTGGCAAGAATGGCTCTGCCCAATCGCACAGCAGGGATGCTTGTGCCGAGAGACGACGCAGAGAAAAAAATCAGAAAACGAGAGCTCTAGTTTCACGGTAGGCGCGACCATGACGCATGTCAACAGTCAGCAGCCGATGGGACCCCTGCTACGAGAGCGTGGCGGTAATTCAACCGCTAAAAACGGCCGATTCAGCTCGCCAGTTGGCCTACTGGATCGTCGCCACCGCCGGCCTGAGAAAGCGGCTATTCCGCAAGGAGGCCGGCCGGGTGGGTGGAGGCTGACGCGAGAGCTTCCGCAGACTCGGCGGCAGTTGCGGCGGAGCGTCGTCGAACACCGGGAGAGCAAGCGAAGTGAGACGAATGGCTGGCGCGGGAGTGCTTCTCCTTTGATCGAGTCGGCTAAACGGATCGAAGTCGTCTATGGGTTCCGCCTGATCTTGCGGGTCCAACTCGGGCAGCGGTTCTGTATCCTGTGGAGGGTCCTCCGCTGCGGGAGGCTCGAGGTTGAACTCATCCTGTATCCCGAACGCTCCGGGATCGATCCCTTCGAGTGGGTCGGCTTGCGGCAGGGGCGCCGCGGGCTCCAAGACGTTGTTTTCTGCAGCTTCTTCCGCCTCCTCGACGTCTCTCTTGGCTTTGGGTGGCTTCGACTTGTTCGGTCCCCGTTGGCCTTCTTTCACGATAGGAGGTAACTCGAAGGGGTCGAGTTGGAGTCGCTCGCGAGTTTCGGCTTCGTCGGCCGGAGTGGTAGCAGGGCCGACCACGTCGCCGGGCCAGGGCCGCCATTTGGTCGGGGTGTGTCCCCAGGGGCCGTTCGGTTGGCAGACGCCGTCGGCCGCGCACGGATAGGGCGTAGCGGGCTGTTGCCAGCCGCTCGCATCGGGAACCCGCATCGTACCCAACAGCAATGCCGCGACGCTCACCAAAGCCAGACGATCGAATTGACTCGAATGATTGAACATGATGCGATTTCCTTTAAGCATGTAACCGAGGTGTTTTTCTATGTACGCCGCTTCCGGTACGATGTCGGCCCTGCAGTGGCGACCAGGTGTGTGTTGCCGTGTCTACTAGTTTAACTGAACAGACTCCTAAGCGGTTAGAAGGTATTACCCAAACCGAATCGGACAATTCGGTTGAGTGTCGAAGTGGCCAGCGAAACGAAGCCGAAGGCCGACTCGAAGGGCCGCAAGGTGCTGCCCACGATAGCAGTTGCATGCGCGTACCTGTTCTCGGCGATAAACAGTCGGTCGCCTGGCATCAACTGATAATTGGTGGCGGTCGACGCTCCGCGAGTGATTTCATTCCAATCGACGGGCAGAATCTGTTCGCAACCCACGCCGTTGGGCGCCGGTCGGGCGATCCACAGATTGGTCGACGACACCTGCGAAATACCGCCGATTGTCGCCACGGCGTCCAGCACCGTTTCGTTGCCGGTGATCGGGGCGCGGACCACGTTGTCACCAAAGCCGCCACCCTGGGTGATGATGTAGTAAACCTTGCTGTTGTAAGCCAAAATGTCCACGAAGACCTCGGGGTCGTCAAGTTTTAACGCCAATTGTTGCTCGATCGAGTCGCGAGCCTCTTCGAGAGTCATCCCCGCTACGTAGACCGATCCGTAAGTCGCCAGATTGACCCGACCATCGAGACCGACCAGGTGTTGCCCGCTGACTGCCTGCGCCCCGGCGGCTTGCACTAACGAGATGGAAACGTCCACCTCGGTGAGGATCTGGGAGAGTTGAGAGCGCACTTCGTCCTCCGCCTCTTCGATCGTGAGGTCCACCAACTTGATCCGCCCGTAGCGTGGACCAAGATTGACGCTGCCGTCGGCGTCGATCGGGTAGGCGTCGTCGATGGGATACTCAGGGAACGCGCCCGAAACCCGAATCAACAGCACGTCGAAGGTTTCGATCCGATGAGGCGATTTGGGGACCAGTTTCACGCCTTCGACCAACAGGATGTCGGGAGGTTCGATCACGTAGCGGGGCAAGGTCACCTTGTCCAACTCGCGGGGAACCGTGCTTTCCGCAGGCGGTCCAGGCGGAGTCGCCGGAAAGGGATCGCGAGGCGCGAGAAAGGCCGTGCATCCGGAGGTTCCCAGCAACATTGCTATCAGAGTGAAGACTCTGCCGAGATGCTTCTTGGTTCTATTGCACAGCTTCATCTGTGAATCTCGCTACGAGGAAAGTGGGTTTCAAGCCGTTTATCAAGGTTTTTTCAGGTGCTAGCGCGCCAGGCCGTTGTTGTTTACCTGACAGTTACAGTCTTTATAATCGGAAAAGTTTAACGGCGACTTTGCCTTCTCTTGGGCAAAAGGCGAAAACTGTCCTCTACAGCCGTCGCCTACGCTAGCAGCGATAGTGGGGAAGAGACTCTCTCTGCGGCTCCCTCTGTCCCGATGCACCAGCGGTGGGCGTGAGGCTGCAACAATGATGCAACTGCCATCAGTTCCAGCCAGGCTCCCGAGCGGCGAGTCTCGGACCGGGTACGAGCTGATAGGGAAGTCGCCTGGCACCCACGGGGGGGGTTCTCACATAGCAGGCCGAGGGCGAGAGCCCAGCGGACGATGTAGCATGCTGCCGGTCGGAATTTCTCGCCTTAGCACAACCGGCACAACCGACGGCGTTTACGTAACCCTAGATGGGGCGTCGATTTGCGGCGAAGTGAGCGAGGCCCAACTGTTTGACAGAAAGTCCGCACACGCGTATTCTCAAGTGAATGCGGCCCGTAGGTCGTATTGGTGCCTTCGGGCCTTCTATTTCTCTGCCTCGTAGGAGACAATAGGGGGCTCGGCTCGCATGCCGGCAGTCGGGAGCATCTTGTCTAGTTACGTTGCCTGTTGATTCCTTCCGACGGCCGATCGATGCATGTCTTTGAAGGTGGAACTCAAGCCTGGGTTGAGGCGTCATAGAGTCGGGTCGTAGCGAGGTTAGGTCGCAGTAGTTTAAGAAGTCTACCAAGCACTAGTAGAAACATCATGGATTTTAGCGGATCAGAGTCATCTACGACGTTCCTGACTGGCGAGCAGCAACGTTCTCTGAATGCAAAGGAGACTCAATCAGCCTGGCTTGTCTTCGGCGGGCTGGTGTTGCTATTGACCTACGGCTATTTGAATATGCTCTCCTACACGTCGGTGTCTTGGAAAAACCCGCTCTATTCGCATGGTTACATCGTCCCGCTGTTTGCCGGCTTTCTATTTTGGGTTCGTCGGCGTCCGTTGACAGTCGTAGAGCCTGCCGAACGTTGGATCGGCTTGGGAATCTTGTTAATCAGCCTCTTCATGAGACTTGGTGCTTCGTACGTTGATATGAACCCTATCGATCGCCTCTCCTATCTGGGAGCGCTGTTGGGCGTGTGTCAGATGGTCGGCGGCACTTCGATGCTGAAATGGGCCGGACCCGCCGTGGGTTTTTTGGTGTTTATGTATCCCTTGCCCTCCGTGTTGGAACACTCAGTTCTTTTGTTCCTGCAAAAGCTAGCCGCCATTGCCAGCACTTGGGTGCTGCAGCTGCTGGGTGCCCCTGCCCTGCGTGATGGCAATCGGATTATGATCGACCAGTTGCCCCTGGAGGTGGCCGACGCCTGCAGCGGGTTACGCATGAGCACGATTTTCGGCGCGATGTCGGTCGCCATGGCGATCCTCATCAATCGGCCCTGGTGGGATCGTGTAACGATCCTGCTCAGCGCCATTCCGATCGCCCTGGTCACGAATATGATCCGGATTACCCTGACTGCTTTACTCTTTATGGCTTTTCCTGACAGCGAATTGGTACACCAGCTCGTACACGACTGGGCTGGCCTGGCGATGATGCCCATCGCCATGGGGCTGTTGTGGATCGAACTGCAGTTGCTCGAACAAATCACCGTTCCGATCGAATCGGACGATTATGCGGCGCTTGGCACCGCCTATGGTTAGGCTCCAGAATGGCGGAATAATGCGGTATTCCAGGGACGGCCGCATGTTGCTTGAGTGCAACACGAAAGTTGACAGATATCAACGGAATTGAGGCCCCTAGCCGGTTATTCAGCCGGAACACGGCACAGCAAGGCCGCTGCGATCGTTTGGCCCGCAAGTTGCGGTAGGACCGCCCAGAGTGTTCAGTGGCAGTCAGCCAAGACGAAGGTCGCGTAAGACTCTTCAGAATGGCGCCTGCGAAGTATTGGTGACAGACCCCCGGGCTACCAGCCAGGCACCCTCGCTCCCGAGGGCGCGGCTGCCCGAGGCGTCTCGTGGCGAAGACCGATCGGTTTAGGAGAGAGGTATTCGATGACGAATCAAGATTCTGGATTTAGTCCTTCTGACGTGATGTATCCGGCCGTCGTGGGCAATGGCGAGATGTCGGGTTCGATGGTTCCCGCTCAGCCCTACGCTTCCCCCGCGGCGGCGCCCTTCGGCGGCTTCGCGCCGCGTGGCCCCGAGATTATTCACGGCGGTTTCGATCAAACCTGGTTCTTCAATTGTTTGCGGCGCAAATGGCTGGCTGCGCTGCTGTTGGGCAGTCTGGCAGCGGCTCTGATGGCCGGGGTGCTCCTGTGGCTGTTTCCAGAATCTTCTTCTGTGACGGCCTATCTCAAAGTGAAGGCTTTGGAGCCTGAGACGCTGTTCGACACCAACCAGAGAATCAATCCCAAAGAATACGAAATCTTCCAGCAGACGCAGCTCGCGACGTTCAAGAGCCACTTTGTGCTCAACGCGGCGCTGAATCGCAGCGACATTTCCCAGCTCGATGCCGTTGACAAGGAGGAGCCGGACGCCCTCGCCTGGTTGTCTGACGAGTTGAGAGTTTCCTTTCCCGGCGATAGTGAAATTCTCGAGGTGCGATTTGACGGCGAGGAAGACCCCGAAGAGATTAAGAAGTTGGTTGGCGCGGTGATCGACGCCTATACCAACGAAGTAAACTTTAAAGAACGCACTCGCTTCAGCGAGACTCGCGAAAGCCTTAAGAAGCTGCACAAGCAGTTGCTTGCCGAACTGAAGGAGAAAATGGATCGCTTCCAGACGTTATCCAAGGAGCTGGGTTCCGCCGACTCGGCCAGTACCAGCGCTATGCTCAGCATGCTTGCCAGCGACGTTCGCATGATCCAGCAGCAGATTATTTCGAAGAAAGAAGAGTTGCTTGACGTCGAGGTGATGAAAACACTCGCCGTACAACAGGCCAACAGCACTTCTGCCCTGGAAGCCGCGATCCAAGAGGAAATGGCCCGCGACCCCATGATCCAGAGCTTCCAACA
>Ga0255057_10001959_pt1 | contig 11265 bp, 11 predicted proteins | sample Cases_109_6_MG_FD_189022 | JGI IMG/M metagenome (GOLD analysis project Ga0255057, IMG submission 189022) | Seawater microbial communities from Amundsen Gulf, Northwest Territories, Canada - Cases_109_6 | ecosystem: Environmental > Aquatic > Marine > Gulf | place: Canada: Northwest Territories... | reverse complement strand
GGACGGGATCCAGACCGACCTCAAGGCCGAAGCTGTGCGCGAAACCCTGGAGCGCCTCGCCGGACTCGAGGTCTCGGAGCCGGTGGAAGTCATAGCCGGCTCCCCGTGGGGATACCGGCTGCGGACACAGCTTCACATCGATCACGGAGGAGAGCAGGCGGCCGTCGGCTATCATGCCCGGAGCAGCCACACGGTGGTGCCGGTGGACAGCTGCCCGATACTGGTACCGGAGTTGGAGGCAACCCTGCCACGGCTTCCCGAATTCCTCACCGAGCCGGGGCCACGCCGATTGGACCTGGCGGTCGGCGGTGATGGCTCGCTGTCGTGCGCACCGATAGTGGAAGGGCTGCCTCACGGTGAGCTGAGCCTCCAGGTCGGAGATGTCGACTATCGTTACGACGCTCGCTGCTTTTTCCAGGTCAACCGGGAGCTGCTACCAAAACTGATCGAGCGCACCGTAGGCGAAGCTGAAGGAGAGCAGGCCTTCGACCTGTTTGCCGGAGTCGGGTTCTTCAGTTTACCGCTAGCCGGCCGCTACGCCCGAGTGGTGGCGGTCGAGGGAGACCGCATCGCGGCACGGTACGCACGCAAGAACGCCCGCCACAATCATCTATCAGGGGTCGAGGTCGTCAACCGAGCCGTCGAGAGCTGGATCCATCAACTCCCAGCGGCGGTGCCCCGGGTGGTCGTCGACCCCCCACGCACCGGTCTCTCGCGCCCGGTAAGAGAACGGCTGCTAGGGCAGAGGCCGACCCGCCTCACCTACGTCTCCTGTCACCCCGCCGCCCTGGCCCGCGATCTAAAGGCCATGCTGACCGTCTACCGGGTCGAATCAATGACCTTCATCGATCTATTCCCACAGACAGCGCACATGGAAGTAGTCGTCCAACTCGTAAAAGAGGCGGCCTGAGGGGACGAAGCGGCCGGCCGCTTCGTCCATCCACGGTCTCAGGCGTTTAGACGGGGTGCGAGGAGTTCCTCCACCTCTCCGTCGTTCGGGAATCTACCGGTGCTTCGCTTCGAGTAGACGAGCTCACCGTCGATCTCCACTTCGAAGACGCCGTCCTGGCCCTTGATCAGCTCGGGCTCGAGATCGAATCTCTTTTGGATATCGTCCGCCAGACCGGCGGCACGTGGATGGTAGTTTCAGACGACGCAGTATTCGATGGTCACTCTTGGCATCTTTGTCCTCCGCGCTGGATTATAGCCGGGGAGCCATGGATCCCCAATAGGATAAGATCCGTAGTTCCACTCAGGCAGACACTCGGGTCGAGGTAACCGGTGAGATGAATGGAAAGTCGGAGTTACTCGAAAGTACTGGTGTGGTGACCGTCAACGAACTCGTCGTTAGCGAGTCCGAGGCCAGACAGCTGGAGAGAGTCGCCGAGCACGTGCAGGCAATTCTCACCGAGCTGGGCCTCGACACCTCGGATCCCAACCTGGTGGACACCGACCGCCGCGTGGCCAAGATGTATTTCGAGATGTTCCACGGCTTGCGCGAGGGTGCGGAGCCGGCGGTAACCACCTTTCCCAACGAAGAGGGCTACAGTCACATGGTGATGGAGAGGGACATCCCCTTCTACTCCATGTGCGCCCATCATCTCGTCCCCTTTTTTGGCAAAGCACATATCGCCTATATCCCCGGCGATTACATCGTCGGTATCTCCAAATTCTCCCGTGTTCTGGAGTTCTACGCCAAGCGACCACAGCTGCAAGAAAGGATCACCGAACAGATCGTGGATTTTCTCGAAGAGAAGCTACACCCCCTCGGCTCCATGGTGGTCATCGAGGCCCGCCATCTCTGCGTCGAGATGCGCGGCGTCAAGAAGCCCGGTGCCCTGACCGTCACCTCCGCCATCAGGGGCGCCTTTCATCAGCGCTCGGTACGTGAAGAGTTTCTGGACCTCCTCCGTCGCTAGGCGCGGGCGCGTCGCCGCGCTCGCCGCCCTACTACTTGTCGGGCTTTCACCGGCTGTCGATGCTCGCAAGGCGAAGAAACCCAAAGCGGAGGATTTGACCAACTTCCTTCTCTCTCCCGAGTACGCTCATTGGCTCTTGGGACCGATCTCCCAAATGGCGACTCCAGCCGAGATCGAGGGATATCTGGCACTCGGCAACGACGAGGAGGCGGCCCGTTTCATCGCAGCCTTCTGGGAAGAGCGTGATCGGGGCGTTGTCTTTCCGGCCACAAGGGTCAGTCAGGAATTCGCCGAGCGGGTGGCAAGGGCGGACAAGTTTTACAGTGAAGGGGCAATACGAGGGCGTGCCACCGACAGAGGCACCGTCTACGTTCTCTATGGGAATCCCGAGCTGATCCGGTTCGAAGCCCTGCCGCGGGATGGTACCAGATCGATCGAGGAGTGGATCTACAATGTGGATGCGGAGGCTGGGCTCGACGGCAAGCAGCCCGAGCGCTTTTATCGATTCTGGAAAGACGGAGGAGTAACGGTCTTTTATCGTGGTGCCATGCCGCGCCGAGGAAGGCAACAGCTTCCGCCCACGCGAGGCATCGATAGCGGAGGGAACCGATGACCGAAACCAGAGCGCTGATGGTGGGGTGCGGCATAGCCGTGCCGCCGATTCGGGTGGACAACCACATGCTGGCGCGCATCATGGATACCAGCGATGACTGGATTCGGGAGAGAAGCGGCATCGAAACGCGATACTTCGTCGAGCCCGATGTGGGCTCGGCCGAGCTGGGTACGGCAGCGGCGCAGGCCGCCATCGAGGACTCCGGTATCGACGCCGGGGAGATCGACTACATCGTCTGCGCCACCATGACGCCGGATCACTACTTTCCCGGTTGCGGCACCCTGATCCAGCATGGTCTCGGTATCGACCCGCTGCCGGCACTCGACATCCGGCAGCAGTGTGCGGGGTTTGCCTATGGTCTCCACATGGTGGACGTTTTGATCCGCAGTGGCGAGGCTCGCACCGTTCTGCTCGTCGGTTGCGATGTCCACACCAGTCTCATGCCCTTTGGCGATGAGACCTGGGATGTATTCTTCGAGCGCTGCCCGGGGCCGCTCAGCCCGGATCTTTTTGAGTGGAACTCACAGTTCCGAAACCTGGTTGTCTTGTTTGGCGATGGGGCAGGAGCGATGGTCTTCCGGGCCCACGATGAGGACGACGGACGAGGCATTATCAGCTCCGTACTTTACGGCGACGGCCGCGACATGGAAATCCTCTATGTGCCCGGGGGCGGATCTGCACGCCGGCCCTGGGTCGATGCCGCCATGGTGGAGGCGGGAGAGACCGTTCCCCGGATGGACGGCCGCCAGGTCTTCAAGCTGGCGGTAACGCGGATGCCCAAAGTGACTCTTGAGGCTCTTGAGAAGCGCGGCTACAGTTTGGAAGATCTCGATCTGCTCATCATGCATCAGGCCAATCTCCGCATCAACGAAGCGGCCCAGAGGGCGATGAAGCTGGCCGACGACAAGGTGCACAACAACATCCAGAAGTACGGCAACACCACTTCAGCGACACTCCCCTTGTGCTTTCACGAGGCCCGTCAGCTGGGCAAGGCCCCGGAGGGCGCACTCGTGGCCTTCACCGCGCTGGGGGCCGGTCTCCACTGGGGCTCGGTCCTGATGCGAGTCTAGCTAGCTAAGGGACATCCATACCCCGGCCACGCTGGAGGAGTTGGATGTCCACCTGCCGGAAGAACTCCTCGCTCCGCTGGCGCCATTGAGTGGGTGTAAAGGTCTCGGGCGAGGCGCTGAGCTGTACCTCCCCTTTGCCGTTCTCACCGTCGGTGATCTTTATCCGGAAGTCGGCCCAGATCAGGGCCCAACCGGGTGTCACCTCGACGCGGCGATCGAAGGGTTGGCCGGCAATCTGCAGGGCATCGACTACGGCGCGCAGCAGGCGGTTATCGGCTCCCGAGTAGGGTACCTCAAAGGTCATTGCGGCCGTGTAGGTGCCCGCGGGAGGTCGATAGGTATCGTTGAGGAGCAGATCCTGGAATCGGGGCTGGGTTTCGAGCGCCGCAAAGTTGGGGTCGGTGCGGGCCCGCAGCCGGGCCTTCTCGTCGAGCTCGACCGCCCGCTGAAGATTCTCGATGGCCAGGCCCGCATAGCCGGCCATGGCGTAGTTGCTGGCTACCAGATAGAAGGCCCCGGCCGCCCCGGGGTTGAGGCTCAGGTAGCGCTGAAATCTCTGGTTGGCCCCGTCGAGCTCGCCGCGCAGGATGAGGACCGCGCCGATGTTGACGTCGTTGTCGGTAGCCGCGGGGTCGAGCTGCTCGGCTCTCTTGAAGGCCTCGAGAGCCCCATCGTAGTTCTGGTCGGCCAGGTTGAGAGCGGCACTGTTGAGCCAGGCCTGCCGCAGCTCGGGGTCGGCCTCGAGGGCGCGTTTCAGATCTCGACGCCCCGGCTTGTCTTCACCGAGGACGAAATGGGCTGTGCTGCGCAGAAGAAGAGCCTCGGCGCTGGAAGGGGCTTTCTTGACCACGCGGTCGAGCAGCGCCAACGCCGACTCGGCATTGCCGGCCTCCAGGAGCTCCCGCGCCTGGGCCAGCTGTGGCTCCGAGCCCTGGGCCCGGGCCATCGATGCCAGGCCTATGGCTACCAACCCGAGCAGGAGAATGAGGGACAAAAGATGCCCACGACGACGAGGGCCTGGCTGGATAGCTGTCATCAACTGCCAAATCTAGCCCATCTGTCGGTGTCGGCTCAAGTCGGAGGCGCGCTGGAGTCCACAGACCGCTGGGTGGCAGTAGCATTAGAATCGGGGCATGACTCAAGCCACCCCGAGTGCCGCTCAGATCGCAGACGTCCTGCGACAGCGGGTCATCGGTCAAGAAGAGGCCGTACGGGAGATATCCATCGCCCTGGCCAAGAAGCTGGCAAATCTGTCGACCGGCAACGTCCTGCTCATCGGCTCCTCCGGTACCGGCAAGACGACGGTGATGCGCGCCGTGGAGGACTATCTGGCCTCCAACCCGGTTTTGGCCGACCGCTCCACCTTGGTCCGAGTCCACGCCAACATTCTGGCGGAGCACTCCGCCGGTGGTCGCGCCGGAGGCGCCCTGCTGCGCCAGGTACTCGATCGAGCCAGGGAGCAGATGGGTCCCGAGGCGCCGATGGATCGGCTCATGGAGCGGGTGGGAAGCGCAATGATCTTCGTCGACGAGATTGACAAGATCCGAGCGGCGGTGGGCGACCAGCCGAACATCACCGGGATCCGTGCCCAGGAGGCGCTGCTGACTCTGATCGAAAACGAATCGGTGCCCTTTGCCCTGCCCGAGTGGGCGGGGGGCGGCAACGCGGTGGTGGACGCCAGTGGTCTGTTGTTTGTCGGCGCGGGTGCCTTCGAGGGACTCTACGACTCGGTTTACGATCGGGTGACGATCGGTCGGGACCGGGGCGCGCTGCAGGCGGTGAGCGTGATGGAGGACGGCCAGGTCCGTGAGGAGCTACGGTTCTCGCTGCGGGACTGGCTGCGTCACGAGGATCTGTTCGACTATGGGATGAGCCCCCAGTTTCTCTCACGCTTCGATGCCGTTGTGCTACTCAACGATCTCAGCGAGGACGAGCTAGTCAAGATTTTTCTCGACAGCCCGGAATCGGGTTTCCAGCAGGCCGTGGCCTACTTCGAGGGACACAATATCCAGTTGGCCATGTCGCCGGCAGCGGTGCGTAGAGTCGCCGCGGCGGCGGTCGCTCAGCCACGTCTCGGTGCCAGGGCGCTCAAAGAGGTCTTCCGTCGGGTGATCCGCGACTACGAGTTCGAGCCGGAGAAGGCGGCCGCGGGCGGTACCCTGATGATCGACCTACCCGAGGTCGAGGCGGCCCTCAAGAGCTAAATAGCCTGCGTTATTCACGAGCGGGCGGCATTCTGCCGGGCGGCTCATCAATAATGCAGGCTAACTATCCCTGTTCCTGTAGCGTCGGCGCTTCCACGCCTGCCTGAGCGGCACCAGGAAGGTCAACAACAGGACCAAAAACAGAGCGACAAAAAGGTTGCGGACCACGGTCTGGCGGTCGGCCGTGGCGACGGTAAACAGCGCATGCCCGAAGTAGGTGTAGATCATCAACGACGGAGCGAGGCCGAGTGCCGAGGCGGTTAGAAACCCGGTTAGAGGGTATCCGGCCAAAGCGGCGCCGAAGTTGACCAGGGCGAAAGGAATGGGGATAAAGCGGACCCGGACCAGGTTCCAGAAACCGTGACGTTCGAGGAGTCCCTCCACCCGTTTGAGCAACGACTCACCCGCCAGATGAACGACGAGGTCCCGGCCCAGGGCCTGCGCCAGCAGATAGCTGGCGGCGGCCCCACCGAGCGCTCCCAGGAAGTTGTAGAGCCAGCCCCAGCCGACGCCAAAGACGAGACCGCCGGCGAAAACCAGCGGGCTGATGGGCAGACCCAGGGGGGAGGCGACCAGATAGAGACCGATCAAGACCAGGGGAGCCCACCACAGGTTGCGCAGATCCGACAGAGCGGTGATGAGCGCCTCCTTGGTGAAGAACACCGACAGCGGTGTCCAGCGTAGAACCGCGAAACCGACCACCAGCAGGGCGGCGAAGACTGCAAAGCGCAGCAGGGTCGACCGGGGGATGCGAGCCACGGGGGGGATGGCGCGCGGGCTCACTCGCCGGTGGAGGCCGGTTGGTCGAGTGCCAGAAACTCCCGTAGGTGCTGCACGAGAATCTCGTTTGCCCGAGGATCCATGAAATTGAGCTTGAACTCGTTGATGACCATGACCTCGGCCTGCTGCCACTCCTTCCAGCAGTCGGTGCAGATCCCGGCGACGATCTCCTCACCCAGCTCCCCGGGATAGGGGGGGCTTTCGAGGGCGGGCTTCTCCAAATGGCAGCGAATGCAATTCACGGTCATGGCGGTCAGTCTCAGCCTACCTCACCGGGCAGCACGATGCGGCTGTCCGCCCGGTCCAACACATCGCTGGGGATACGGATGAGAAGCACCACGTCACGATCTTCACGCTTGCCTCGCACCGACTTGACCATCTCGTCGGGGACAGCCAGCTTGACGAAGGCGGGTCGCTTCTCGTTCTGGCGAGCGCTGTCGATGAGGAGCTTCTCGATCGGCACCACCTCGACCCTTTCCGGGTATTTATCGAGGGCGAAAAGGAGGGGTTTGAGGGCGTCGTCCATGGCTAGTCCTCGGTCTTTCGAGCCAGAAGCTCTTGAAAGTAGTCGATGGTCTGGAGCAGACCCTGCTCGAGAGGCACGCGAGGCTCCCAATCGAGAGTCTGCTTGGCCAGGCTGATGTCCGGCTGGCGGGTCTTGGGGTCGTCCACCGGGAGCGGCTCGAAGGCGATCTCGCTCTTGCCATCGGTGAGCTTTACGATCAGGCTGGCAAACTCCAGAATCGTCATCTCGTGCGGGTTGCCGATGTTCACCGGCTCGGTGAACTCGCTGTTAAGCAGCCGCCAGATGCCTTCGACCAGGTCGTTGACATAACAAAAAGAGCGGGTCTGGTTGCCGTCGCCAAAAACAGTCAACGGTTGTCCGAGTAACGACTGCTGGATAAAGGCAGGGACAACGCGGCCGTCTTTGGGGCGCATCCGCGGGCCGAAGGTGTTGAAGATTCTCACGATTCTGGTGTCGAGACCGTGGTATCGGTGGTACGCCATCACCATGGCCTCGGCGAAGCGCTTGGCCTCGTCGTAGACCCCACGTGGGCCCACCGGGTTGACGTTCCCCCAGTAGCTTTCTGGCTGCGGGTGGATGAGCGGGTCGCCGTAGACCTCGGAGGTCGACGCCAGCAGATAGCGGGCCTGCTTGGCCTTGGCCAGGCCGAGGGTGTTGTGGGTCCCGAGCGACCCTACTTTCAGCGTCTGGATCGGCAGCTCCAGATAGTCGATGGGGCTGGCGGGGGAGGCGAAGTGGAGCACGTTGTCGATAGTTCCCGGAACCTCGAACGGTAGGGTCACGTCATGCTCGAGGAAATCGAAGCCTTTGTGGTCGAGAATGTGGGTGAGGTTTTCTTTGGTGCCGGTGACCAGGTTGTCCACGCAGACGACCCGGTGCCCCTCCTCCAGCAAGCGCTCACAGAGATGGGAGCCGAGAAAGCCGGCCCCTCCGGTCACGATCGAGGTGGTCATGCTTCGACCTCCTTTAGACGGGCGTCGGGGCGGCCGACGGAGATGTATTCGAAGCCGGCGGCTTTCATTTTTGACGGCTCGTAGATGTTGCGCAGATCGACGATCAGGGGACGGGATAGAAGGCCTTTGAGTTTCGGCAACTCCAGGGCCCGGAACTGATTCCACTCGGTGACGATGACCACGCCGTCGGCGCCTTTGGCAGCGTCGTAGGTGCTCTGCGCGAAGTAGACATCGGGCCACAGCGACCGACATTCCGGCATTGCCGCCGGATCGAAGACTCGCACCTGGGCGCCGGCTGCCAGCAAATGGTCGACGATCTCCAGGGCGGGCGACTCGCGGATGTCGTCGGTTTCCGGCTTGAACGACAGACCCAGGACACAGACGGTCTTGTCGTCGAGCCCTGCGAAGGCCTTCGTTACCTTGTCGACCATCCTCACCTTGGTGCCTTCGTTGACCCTGAGGACGGCCTCCATGATCTCGAATTCGATGCCCTGGTCGCGAGCGATCTGGGCCACAGCCCGTGCGTCCTTGGGAAAACAGGAGCCGCCGAATCCGGGCCCGGGGTGCAGGAATTTGGGCCCGATCCGCTCATCCAGACCCATGCCACGGGCCACGATCTCGACATCGGCGCCCAGGATCTCACTCAGACGGGCCACCTCGTTGATAAATGAGATCTTGGTGGCAAGAAAGCCGTTCGAGGCGTATTTGATCAGCTCGGCGGTCTCTACGTTGGTAATGACGAAGGGAACGTCGGCTACACGCAACGGCGAGTAGATATCGAGCATGATGTCGATGGCACGTGGCTCGTCGCTGCCGATGACAACCCGGTCGGGGACCATGAAGTCCTCGATCGCCGAACCCTCGCGTAAGAACTCTGGATTGCTGACCACGGCGAATTCCTGGCCGTTATGGCTCTCGGCCTCGACGATCTCTCGGATCATCTGCCCGGTCCCGATCGGCACAGTGCTCTTGGTGACGATGACCTTATAGCCGGTCAGATGGGTGCCGATCGATGCGGCCACTTCACGAATGAAGGTCAGATCGGCGGAGCCGTCCGACCGCGAGGGAGTACCGACGGCGATGAAGATGGCTCTCGCGTCTTCGAGAGCGGGCCCCAGATTGGTGGCAAAGCGGAGCCGACCCTCGTCCATGTTTTTGCGCACCAGGGTCTTGAGACCAGGCTCGTAGATGGGTATCTCTCCCTGCTGGAGCGCCTCGATCTTGTCCGCGACTTTGTCCACACCGACGACTTTCATCCCGAAGTCGGCAAGACAGGCCCCGGTGACCAGACCTACGTATCCTGTGCCTACAACGCAAATATTCATCGTTCCGATTGCTCGCTAGTCAAGAGTTGATGGGTCGTTCTCTCGATACCATTCGACAAATCGGCGCAGGCCCTCGCGGATGGAAACCCGGGGCGAGTAGCCCAGAACACGACCCGCCTTGCGGACATCGGCGTAGGTGATGGGGACGTCGCCGGGCTGATCGGGAAGGTATTGGATCCGGTACTCCACGCCGAGCTCGTCGGCAATCATGCGCACGAGATCGGCGAGCGCAGTGGTCTCGGCGCCACCCAGATTGAGGATCTCGAATGGGGCGGCGAGGTCGATTGAGGCCACCACGCCATCGATGATGTCGTCGACAAAGGTGTAGTCGCGACGGCTGGAACCGTCGCCATACATCGGAATCTCTTTACCTCGGGCCAGCAGGTCGGTGAACTTGTGTATGGCCATCTCCGGTCGTTGTGCCGGGCCGTAGACGGTGAAAAACCGAAGGCACGCGATGTTCAGGTCGTAGAGGTGGTGATAGTTGTAGCAGAGAAGCTCGCCGGATCTCTTGGTAGTGGCATACGGGCTGATGGGCTGATTGACCTCGTCGTCCTCGGAGAAAGGCACCTTTTGATTGATGCCGTAGACCGAAGAGGAAGACCCGAAAATGAAGGTGTCGGGGCCGTGGTGGCGCGCCGCCTCGAGCAGGCGGAGGGTGCCGATGCAGTTGGTGTCCTCGTAGAGGATCGGTTCCTTGAGGCTTGGCCGCACCCCGGCCCGGGCCGCCAGATGAACAACGGCATCGAATTGGTGGTCACGAAAGAGTTTTTCAACCAGGTTTGCATCCCGGATGTCGCCCTCGACGAGTGAGAAGCCGTCGCTGTCTGTTACCCGGGCAACGTTGGCACGCTTGCGCGCCGGATCGTAGAAGTCGTTGAAGTCGTCCAGGATGGTGACCCGGTCACCCCGGTCGAGGAGTCGACGAGTCAGGTGGCTGCCGATAAAACCGGCTCCGCCGGTCACCAGTATGTGCGCGCTCATGTCTTCAATCTAATCTTGATCTTGGGAAGGTGATTCCGGCCCCTCTTCGCCCTCGACTTGATCCTCGTAGCGGACCTTGATGCCCGATTTCTGTCGGTTACGCACCAGCCAGCGGAGCATCTTCGACTCGTCGATGCCGATAATAATATCGTTCATTGCCTCGTAGACCTGTGGGTCGTTGATCAGTTGACCCAGTGTCCCGTCTCCCTGTTCCAGTCGGTCCGAGAGAACCCGCAGATTCATGATCATCTGCTGGATGTCCTGCCGGACCTCGGCTCCGTACTCCTTGTCGAAAAGCATGGTGGACAGCAGACCGCCACCGTCCTTGATATCCGCCACCAGAGACGCGAGGTCCTGGGTCAGGGTGCTCATCGAGTCCAATGACTTATTGACCTTGTCGCGGGTGGCCGGGTCGTTGAGCAGGGCTGCTACGGCGCCGTCGCCGCTCTCGACCTGCCCCAGTATCCCCTCGAGGTGAGCTAGCGAGCCCTCGGCCCGGTCCACCAGGGTGCTGTCATTGATGAGCTTCCCAAGGGTGCCCTCGCCGCTCTCTAGTTTTGCCGTGATATCGCGAAAGGTCTCGAACGTCTCCATCAGGCTTTTCTTGGCCCGTTGACCGGTCTCGCTCTCGGTGGTCAGCTCGCCCAAAATGCCCTCTCCCGCCTCCATCCGTTCGAGGATGGTGCGCAGGGAGTAGGAGATGGCCACCAGGTTCTCCACCGCGTCGCCGCCGGTGGCGATGATCTTCTCGACATCGGTGGCTGCACCGGTCCGGATCTCACCACCCGACTCTATCTGGGCGAATCCGGGAGTGCCGGAGGTGAGCTCTATGTACTTGTCTCCGAGCAGACCCAGAGTCTTGATACGGGCGCGAGAATCCTCCCGGACCCT
>Ga0255057_10001958_pt1 | contig 11270 bp, 10 predicted proteins | sample Cases_109_6_MG_FD_189022 | JGI IMG/M metagenome (GOLD analysis project Ga0255057, IMG submission 189022) | Seawater microbial communities from Amundsen Gulf, Northwest Territories, Canada - Cases_109_6 | ecosystem: Environmental > Aquatic > Marine > Gulf | place: Canada: Northwest Territories... | reverse complement strand
CGAAACCCAGGTCGCCGAGCCGCGGGGCCGGCTCGCCCTGGACGTCCACGATGAGCTCCATCACCAAGACGCCGTCGACGAAGTTGATGGGCCGCGGAACACGCACGCCTGCGTCGCGCAGGCGGTAGATCATGTCCACCTCGGTGCTGCGCCAGGCCGATTCGTTCTGCTTGCGTCCGTGCCGCGTGCGCTTGTTCACGGCGCGCTGATCACGGCTGTTTCGCGTGCGCCGCCCCTCGGTGTACTCCGCCCGATGCTTGAAAGTGCGCTGGCTGGCCTCCTTGTAGACCTTCGCCACGCACTCCTCGCCCTCGGCAAGGACCAGGTAGATCTGCGCCTCCTTGCCGCTCATCAGCGGCCGGAGGACTTCCTGGATGATCCCGTGATCCATCAGGGTCTCGAGACCCTCGGGTGTCTTCATGTGCGGTGGACTCGATGCATCGGGCGATGGGCTCCCCTCGTCTTCCGTGTAGCTCTCCAGCGAGAACTAGACTTCGCGGCGAAGTCCACCGAGCAGGGCTGCGGGAGCGCGCACACGGATGTGGGCGCCGTCCTCTTCGTAGCGCTCCGAGAGGACGCGGCAGCTCTCGTGCAGCAGCGCGACCTTGGCCTGTCGATCGTAGGGAATCACGAACTCTTCCTCTTCCATGGAGCGTTCGAAGAAGGCCTGGATGCGAGCATGCAATCGGGCCACGTCCTGCGCCGAGCGCGACGACATCAGGATCGCGTCGGGGAATTCGTTGGCGAGCTCCGCGCGCTGGTCGTCGTCGAGCAAGTCGATCTTGTTGAGGATCAACAAACGAGGGTTTTCTGCGGCGCCGATCTCGGTGAGCACCTGGCGGGTCACTTCGCACTGGTGACGAAAGGCAGGGTCGGCGGCATCCACCACATGCAGGTGCAAGTCGGCGTCCTTGGCTTCCTCCAGGGTGGAGCGGAAGGAGGCGACCAGGTCGTGGGGCAGGTCCTTGATGAAGCCCACCGTATCGGAGACGAGGATGCGCGGCCGGGTCCTCGGTACCAGGACGCGCACGGTCGTATCCAGGGTGGCAAAGAGCTGATCGGCCACATACATCCGGTCGTCCGTGAGCGCGCGCATCAGTCGCGACTTCCCCGCATTGGTGTAGCCAACCAGGGTGACCGTCTGGCTCGAGCTGCCGCTGCGCCGGTTGCGTCGGGTGTCGGCCTCGCGCTGCACCACCACCAGGGCGCGTCGCAGCTCGGCGACGCGATCGCGCACTTCACGGCGGCCCAGCTCCAGGGCCGACTCGCCGGCCCCCTTGCCTCCCACGCCGCCACGCTGGCGGTCGCTGCCGGCGTTGGCCTCACGCAGTCGAGGAGCCATGTAGACGAGGCGGGCGATCTCGACCTGGAGCTTCGCCTCGCGAGTGCGGGCGTGGCGCTGGAAGATCGAGAGAATGACCATGGAGCGGTCGAGCACCTCCACCCCCGTGGCCTTCTCGAGGTTGCGCATCTGGGTGGGCGAGAGATCGTGGTCCACCAGTACGCTGACCGCGAGCTCGGAAGCGGGCTCCGCCGCGGCCGCCTCGTCTTCGGGGTCTGGCGCAACTGCCTCTTCCAGGGTGTCTTGGGAGCGAAGCGGCGCAAAGCCGGGGACGAATCCCTTGCCCCCCGTGTGGTGCGCCAGCTCCTTCAGCTTGCCCTGACCGACGACGCGGGTCGCCCCCAGGCCCTTGCGCTTCTGGGTCACCCGACCGATTACGCGCAAGCCAAGGGTCCTGGCCAGCCGCTCGAGCTCGGTGAGCGAGCTGGCAAAGGCCTCGTCGGAGACCTCCTGGAGCTGGATGCCGAGGATCACCGCGGGGGGACGGTCGGTTTCGGAAGCAGTTCGCCGCGGGCTGGAACTCATGGCGCGAGAGAGTGCAGCATCCTGGGCTGGATGCAATTCGCCCCTCCTCTGCTCCGAGTCTCCTACGCTGTGAGGCATCGCTGATGCTCGAGATTGGAAAAACCGCTTCGCTCGAGGTGCTTCGTGTGGTGCCGATGGGCGCGATCCTCGGCAGCGCCGAGCAAGAGGTCTTGCTGCCGGCGCGCCAAGTACCCGCGGAAACCTCGCCCGGAGATGTGATCGAAGTCTTCGTCTACACGGATTCAGAGGACCGCCCGATCGCGACGACGGAGCTGCCCCTCGCTCGGGCGGACGAATTCGCCTGTCTTCGCGTCGTGTCTGTGAGCCGGATCGGTGCTTTTCTCGATTGGGGGCTGCCGAAGGATCTGCTGCTGCCGTTTCGATCACAGCTTTGCCCGGTCCGTCCCAAGCAGCGGGTCGTCGTGCGCGTGCTCTGCGATCCGGTCTCGGGGAGACCCGTCGCAAGTGCCAAGGTCGAGCGCTTTCTGGAAGAGCCACCCGGCGATCTGCGCGAGGGCCAGGCGGTGGCTCTGCTGGTCTACGAAGAGAGTGATCTGGGAAGCAAGGCGATCGTCGATGGGCGCTTCGAGGGCCTTCTCTATCGCGAGTCGGGCCATGACCGTCTCGAGATCGGTGCGTGCGCCACGGGCTACGTGCAGCGCATTCGCGCGGACGGCAAGATCGATTTGCGCCTCGCCCCGACTGGGAAGGCGGCGCTCGATGATGCCCGCGAGATTCTTCTCGAGGCGCTGCTGGCTGCAGGGGGTCGCCTCGAGCTGGGCGACCGCAGCGAGCCCGAAGAGATTCGCCGTACCCTCGGCCTGTCCAAGAAGGCATTCAAGCGAGCGGTGGGCGCGCTCTATCGGGAGCGACGCATCCGAATCCACGATTCATCGATCGAGCTCACCAACGCCGCCGATGGCCCGCCCTGACGGGGACGCGCCCTGACGGGGACGTTCCTGAATATTCAACAACCCGGGAGCGGCAACGTTCTGGATCCTGGGAGGTTGTTGAATATTCAGGAACGTCCCCGTTATTCCTCCGGGGCTTCGCCATCGGTGCGGCGCACGGCCACCTCGGTGATGCGGCTGCCCGACACGGCCAGTACTTCCAGGGAGTAGTCCTCGAGCTCCACGGCCTCGCCGGTGCGCGGGGGGTGGCCCAGCGCGTTGAAGACCAGGCCCGAGAAGGAGTCTCCGGGTTCGGCGGGCACTTCCCAACCCGTGTCGCGGTTGAAGTCGGCCACTTTGACCCGCCCCAGGGCCTCGAACTCCCGCTCGCTCACGCGCCGCACCGTGAGCAGCTCTTCGCGGTCGAACTCGTCGCGGATCTCTCCCACGAGCTCCTCGAGGATGTCCTCCTGGGTCACCAGCCCGAGCGTGCCGCCGAACTCGTCCTTCACGATGGCCATGTGGATGAAGGCCCGCTGCATGTCGGAGAGCAGGCGCAGGATGGGTTTGCGCGCCGGCACCTGGAGCACGGGCCGGGTCGCCGAGCGCACACTGGGGCCGCCCTTCTGCGCCAGGCGTACGACGTCCTTGAGATGGACCTTGCCGATGATGTCGTCGATGGATTGGCGGTAGATGGGGACCCGCGTAAAGCGGTCCGCCAGCATCTTCTCCAACAGCTCCTTCGGTTCGATGTGCTCGTCGAAGGCCAGCACCTCCGCAGCTGGCACCATCACGTTGCTGACGGTCGTGTCCGTGGCGTCGGCGGTGGCGCGGATGATCGAGAGCGGGTGGGCCTCGGGGGTCCCCTCCCGCAGTCGATTCGCCATGCGCAGGACCTCCTCGCTGTGGGCCGCGCCCTCGTCGTGGCCGAGGGCGCCCGTGATCGACTCGACGATGGGGTCGACGAGCTTGTCGAAGGCGGCGTGGATGGGGCGCAGGGCCTGGTGGATCAGGTAGAGGGGCAGGGCGACGACGTAGGAGACGCCGCGCGGGTTGCGAGCCGCCATCGCCTTGGGGAGCACCTCGCAGAAGAGCAGGACGGTGACGGTCAGGCTGATGGTCGCGACCGCGATGCCGATCTTCTCGCCCAGGTAGTAGACGGCGAAGGCAGAGCCCACCGAGGCGGCCAGGATGTTTGCGATGTTGTTTCCGAGCAGGATCGTGACGAGCAGGTGCGAGGTCGAGCCAACCAGGCGCTTGGCGGCGAGGACGGCCGGTCCCCCCTTCTCTTCGTCGTCGGCGTCGCGGTCGATCTCGTCCTCCCGCAGCCGCAGCAGTGCAGTTTCACTGCTCGAGAAGAAGGCCGACGCGGCCAGGCAGAACGCGATGATCAGGCTATAGACGATCGGGTCCATGGGTTCTCCAGTTGCGGGAGCGCCATCAGGGCGAGGATCTGCCGCGGCGTTGGTAGCGCTCTACCGCTGCGGCGTGGTCGCGGTAGGTCTCCGAGAAGATGTGGGTACCGTCGTTGCGCGACACGAAGAAGAGGAATTTGCTCTCCGCAGGCTGCACGACCGAGAACAGCGCCGCCCGGCCCGGGCTGGCGATCGGTCCCGGGGGCAGGCCGGGGATGCGGTAGGTGTTGTAGGGGTTGCCCTCGTCCTCGAGATGACGGCGGCGCAGGTTGCCGTCGAAGTTTTCGATGCCGTATATGACGGTGGGATCGGTTTCGAGGCGCATGCCGCGCTCGATGCGGTTGAGGAAGACCGAGGCGATCAGCGGCCTCTCATCGGGCGCGCCGGTCTCCTTCTCGATGATGGAGGCGAGGGTCACCACCTTCTGCATGGAGAGGCCCTGGGCCGAGGCCAGGGGCAGGACCTCGCTCCAGACGGCGAGGAACTGGGCCACCAGCACGCGGGCGGTCTCCAGGGCGCTGCGCCCCTTGGGCAGGCGGTAGGTCTCGGGGTAGAGGTAGCCCTCCAGGCTGTCGCCCTCGACTCCGAGCTCGCTGGCGGTGGCCGGGTCGCGGGCCACCGCCACGAACGCTTCGCGTTCCACCAGCCCCGCTTCGGCCAGACGGGCGGCGATCTGGATCAGCGTGTAGCCCTCGGGCAGCGTCACCTCGTAGACCACGACCTTGCCCGAGACGATGGTGTCGAGGATCTGCTCGGGCGTCAGCGCTGCGGAGAGCGCGAACTCACCGACCTGGAGTCGATTCTCGAGCCCGCGCCAGCGTGCCAGGCCGCGCATGACGCGGGCGTCGCGCACCAGCCCCTCCGCCTCCAGGCGGCTGGCGACGCTTGTCACGCTCTGCCCGGGCTCCACGACGAAGACCACTTCGCGGCCCGCCGGATCGGCGGGCGACAACGCCCAGCGCAGGCCCGCGAGCAGCACCCCGGCCGCGATCGCGGCCAGCACAGCGAGGGCCAGCAGCCAACGCGTCACCGGCTGGCCTCGCGGTTGCGCTCTCGCTCCAGCCGGCGCGTCACGGCCTGGCCTCTCGGTTACGTTCGCGCTCCAGCCAGGTTCGCAGCAGGATCGTGGCGGCGGCCGCGTCGAGCTGGGCCTGCTGGCGTTTGCGACGGCGGGGCTGGATCTCCCGCAGCGCCCGCTCGGCCTCCTGCGAGGTCCAGCGCTCATCGAGCAGCTCGACCGGGAGGCCCGTGACCTCGCCCACCTTGGCGGCGAAGGCCCGCGCACTCTCGGCCTCGGGCCCGGCGCGGCCGCTCATGTGCAGGGGCAGGCCCACCACGATGCGCACGGCCTCGCGCTCCGCGACCATCTCCCGCAGCGTCTCGAGGTCGCGGCGCTCGTTGCGCCGCGCGAGCACGCCGGCGGGAAACGCAAACTCCCCCGCTGGATCGGAGACCGCCATCCCGATCCGCTTCGTCCCGTAGTCGAGCGCGAGCACTGGTCCTCGGGCGGTCATGCAGGCAGCCAAGGCTAGCAAGGCCGGAGTTGGGATGGCGTCTGCAACTCGAGCTCTTCGGGGGGCCTGCGGCAGCCGGCCCCCGTCGAGATTTTCTCTCTTTTTTCGCCTCTGCGCGTTGACTGGCCAGGTCTGGGGGGAGTACTCTGATCAGCGAGGCGCGCGGCCCCCCGCCGTTGCGCCGTGGCACACTGCGGCCCCTCCTCCAGCCGCGGTCCCGAAGAGCCTGGGGGCACGCCCGCTAGGGCAAGCCAGCTAGGCCAGGGCACGAAAACGCCCGAGAACGCTACAGAAACTGCGCCTCCGTCGGCGCCGGCGAACCCCGTGGCGATCTTCTTGGCCACCGCGGCTGGCTCGGGCTACGCGCCCGTGGCGCCGGGCACCTTCGGCTCGGCCGTGGGGGTGCTGCTCTACCTGCCCCTGGTCGCGCTCGGCCCCTGGCTGTATCTGCTCAGCACGCTGGCCCTGCTCTCTCTGGGCGTCTGGGCCTCGGACGAAGCCGAGCGGGTCTTCGCCCGCAAGGACGACGGTCGCATCGTGATCGACGAGGTGGTGGGCCAGCTCCTCACCTTCGCCCCCTTCGTGATGTTGGAAATTCGAGCGGGAGTCCTGTGGCTCGTGACCGGATTCGTCGTATTCCGGCTGTTGGATATCTGGAAGCCCGGGCCGGCCCGCTGGGCGGAGCGTCGCTTCGAGGGCGGCGCGGGGGTGATGCTGGACGACGTGGTCGCGGGGCTCATGGGCGCGGCAGTGATGACCGTGCTGATCGGAGTGCTCGGGGCATGAAGGCGGAGATCTTGACCATCGGCGACGAGCTGTTGCGCGGCGAGATCGTGGACTCGAACAAGTCGTTCCTGTCTGACCGGCTCTTGACTCTCGACATCGAGACCCGCTTCCACAGCTCCGTGCGCGACGACCCGCCCGACATGATCGACGCCTTTCGGCGCGCGGCCAGCCGCTCCGACCTGGTACTGGTGTCCGGCGGGCTCGGTCCCACTCGCGACGATCTCACCAGCCAGGTGCTGGCGGAGAGCTTCGGCCGCGCGTTGCTCCGCGACGCCGAGGCGCTGGAGGCCATTCGCGCCTTTTTCCGGGCCGTGGGCCGCGAGATGACAGAGAACAACGCCACCCAGGCCGACTTCCCCGAGGGCGCCGAGGTGCTGTCCAACCCGATCGGCACGGCACCGGGCTTCGCCATCGAGGAGCAAGGCACGCTGTTCTGCTGCATGCCCGGCGTGCCGCGCGAGATGCACAAGATGATGGACGAGCAGGTGTTGCCGAGGGTTGCCCGGCGCGCCGGCGGCGGCCAGGTGGTGCGCGCGCGCCTGCTGCGGACCTTCGGCACCGGCGAGTCGATGCTGGACGACCAGCTGAAGGACGTGGCCGCCGGTACGGACGTATCGCTGGGCTTCCGCACATCCTTCCCCGACAACTATCTGCGCCCGCTGGCCCGCGGCGCCACGGTCGAGGAGGCCGAGGCCAGGCTCGATCGGCTCTGCGAGCAGATCCGCGAGCGGCTCGGGCCCATCATCTATGGCGAGGGCGATGACACGCTCGCCATGGTGGTCGGGCGCCTGTTACGGGAGCAGGGCAAGACGCTGGCAGTGGCCGAGTCGTGTACCGGCGGGCTCGTGGCCCAGGAGCTGACGGAGGTGCCCGGCTCGTCGGCCTACTTCCTGGGAGGGGTGGTGGCCTACGCCAACGAGGCCAAGGTCCGCTTCCTGGGCGTTCCCGAGCCGCTGCTCGAAGCGCACGGCGCCGTGTCGGAGCCCGTGGCGCGCGCCATGGCCGAGGGCGCGCGCGAGCGCTTCGGCGCCGATTTCGGCGTGGCTACCACCGGCATCTCGGGGCCCGACGGCGGCAGCGAGGAGAAGCCGCTGGGGCTCGTGCATGTCGCCCTGGCCCAGGCCGAGGGCACCCACGCGGAGCACTTCGTCTTCCCGCTGGACCGCCACCGCCATCGCCGCCTCACCGCCCAGGCCGCCCTCGACTGGGTACGTCGTGCGCTGCTGGATGTCGAGCTGCTGGGCCCCACATTGATGCGCGCACGCGGCGGCGCGTCGACACCGTAATGCAAGGAGGCCAACGCAGTTGGACGACGCGCAGCGAGCCGCAGGCGAGCGAAGTGCGGGCCCCCGCAAGGACGCGTTTCGCGCCTTCATCGCCGCGGATCTCGATGCGTCGGCCCGCGCCGCAGCCGCGCAGCTCACGCTGCGCCTTCGCGAGGGCGCGAGTCCTGATGTTCGCTGGGTGCGGCCGGAGGCGTTGCACGTGACGCTGCGCTTCCTCGGCAACATCAGCCCCGAGCAGGTCGAGCCGCTGGGCCGCAGCGTCGGCACTGCGGTGGCGGAGCACTCGCCCTTCCGTCTCGAGCTGGGAGCGGTGCATTACTTCCCGTCGCCCCGCAGGCCCCGGGTGGTAGCTCTCGAGCTGGCCCCGGAGGCGGCGCTGGTAGAGCTGGCCGCGGCTGTCGAGCGGGGCACCCGCGCCGAGGGCTTCGAGCCGGAACAGCGGCCTTTCCGCCCACACCTCACGCTGGGCCGGGTCAAGAGCGGGCGTCCGCCGGCGACCCGCGGGCTCGCGGCGCCCAGCGGCAGCGGCTGCGCCGTCTCCGAGGTGGTCCTGTTCCGGAGCGAGCTGCGCCGAGAAGGCGCGAAGTACACCCCGCTCGAGCGCATGCCCCTGGGCGCGCGCACGGGCGGAGCATCGCTTTCACCCCTTTCAGCTAAGGAGAGCTAGACATGGCAGCAAACGGCAAGGGTCGGGGCAACGGCAGCGCCGAGTCCCAGTCTCAGTCCCAGAAGGGATCCCCCAAGGACAAGGCGATCGCGCTGGCGGTCTCCACCATCGAGAAGCAATTCGGCAAGGGCTCGATCCTGAAGATGAGCGAGGACGCCATCGACCGGGAGGTCGAGGCCATCTCCAGCGGGTCGGTGAGTCTCGATCTCGCGCTCGGCATCGGCGGCTACCCGCGTGGCCGGGTGGTCGAGATCTACGGCCCGGAGTCGAGCGGCAAGACGACCCTCGCTCTGCACGCGGTGGCCGAGGTCCAGCGCCGGGGCGGAGTCGCGGCCTTCGTCGATGCCGAGCACGCCCTCGACGTGGGCTACTCGCGTCGTCTGGGAGTGAGCGTCGAGGACCTGCTGGTCTCCCAGCCCGACACCGGCGAGCAGGGACTCGAGATCGTGGACGTGCTGCTGCGCTCGGGCGCCATAGACCTCGTGGTGGTGGACTCAGTGGCGGCGCTCACGCCCCGCGCCGAGATCGAAGGCGACATGGGCGACCATCACGTGGGCCTCCACGCCCGGCTCATGAGCCAGGCACTGCGCAAGCTCACGGGCACGGTCTCGAAGTCGAACTCGACGGTCATCTTCATCAACCAGATCCGCATGAAGATAGGCGTCATGTTTGGGAACCCCGAGACCACGACGGGCGGCAACGCGTTGAAGTTCTACTCCTCGGTGCGTCTGGACGTTCGCCGCATCGCCGCCATCAAGGACGGCGAGGAGGTCGTGGGCAACCGCACCCGCGTCAAGGTGGTGAAGAACAAGGTGGCGCCCCCCTTTCGAAAGGCCGAGTTCGACATCCTCTACGACAGGGGGATCTCCTTCGAGGGGGATCTGCTGGACCTCGGCGTCGAGTGCGGCGTCATCGAGAAGAGTGGAGCGTGGTACTCACATGAGGACGAGCGCATCGGGCAGGGTCGCGAGACGGCGCGCCGCTTCCTGACCGAGAACCCCGACGTGCGCGAGCGCATTGCCGAGGCCGTGTACACGGACCGCGGTCTGAAGCGCGCCGTTCCCGCCCGTCCCGAGGGGGCCAGCGAGGGGACCAGTGAGGGGGCGAGCGAGGGTGAAGCCGAGGCGGCGGAGATCGTGGCGGAGGCCTGAGCTTCGAGCAGCCAGCCAGGAGGCGGCGGGCCCGCGTCCGCCGCCTCCGCCTCCACTTCTCCGGTGTGGTATCAAGGCGAGCCGATGTGGAGTCGGTCCATGAAATCGAGCTGGGTAGGAGTCGTCCTGCTCCTGGTGCCGCTTGCCGTCGGCGTCGCCCGGGGCGAGCCGACCGCGGAGCTCACGGTCGTGATCACGGGTCTGGAGAGCGAGAAGGGCCAGGTGATCATCGCCGTGATCGACTCCGCCGAGTCCTACGACGCAGAGGACCGGGCCGTGCGGGACGCCAGGCCCGAGCCCTCCGGTGGCAGCGCGCGGGCCAGCTTCGAAGGGCTCCCGTTCGGGGACTACGCGGTCAAGGTCTTCCACGACGAGAACGCCAACGGCAAGCTCGATACCAACTTCGTCGGCATTCCGAAGGAAAGCTTCGGCTTCTCGAACAACGTCATGGGCCGCTTCGGGCCGCCGGACTTCGAGCAGAGTCGTTTCACGCTGGACCAGCCCAGCCAGCAGATCGAGATCGAGGCCAAGAGCTTCTGACCCGGTTCCCAGGAGGCCCAGGCCGGGCAGCGTCCTCGGCTCAGCTGGTGCTCTCGGAGGACGGCTTCGGCGGCTCGGTCGAGCCCGTCTCGGACTCGGCGGGTTCCGCATCGGGCTGCGCCGAAGCGTCGGGCGCTTCGGCGGCTTCCGGCTCGGGTTCGGCAGCCCCCTCGGGAGGCGCGGCAACGTCGGGCTTGACGGCGTTGGCAGCGGCTTCCGCTGCAGCCGCCGCGGCCACCTGTTGACGCTCGAGGTGTGTGATCCACTGGCTCGCCGACGCCCGCGTCGACTCGTACTCCCGCGCCTTGCGGAAGGCCTCCAGGGCCGGCCCCGGCCGCTCGGCGCTGTAACGCGTGACGCCCAGCAGCACCCAGGTCTTGCCGCGCTTCTGGAGCTTTCCCTGGTTCAGCGCTTTGCTGAGCGCCTTCTCGGCCTGGCTCCAGTCCTGGCGCTCGACGTGGATCTGGCCCAGGCGCATGTAGAGGTCGCCGTCTTCGGCGAGCCCTGCCGCGCGCTCGAGCACGGGGATCGACTTGTCGTACTCGCGTGCCTGCACCCAGCTGTTCGCCAGCAGCTCCCAGGCCGCGGCGTTGCCCTCCACGATGCCCTCTTCGAGCCCGCCTTCCATCACCACGGCCGCCCGGTAGGGCAGCTCGTGATACAGGTACATCTGCGCCAGCCGCCGCAGCTCCGCGTCCGTGGTCAGAAGGCCCTGCTGGTAGGCCAGCTCCAGCACCGCGAGCGACTTCTCGTCGCGGCCGAGCTCCGAGTAGATGGCGGCCAGCTGCACCCAGTAGGACTTCTTCGGGTAGCGCCAGACCAGCTGCTCCAGCACGGAAGCCAGCTTCTTGTAGTCCTTCTTCTCGAAGTAGAGCGTCAGTAGGAGCTGGAGCCAGGACTCCTTGGGCTTCTTTGCTTTCGCCACGGCTTGCGCGGCCGGCGGCAGCGCCTTGTCGTACTGACCGTCCAGGGCGTAGGCAGTGCCGAGGGTGTAGTAGGCAGAGGCGCTGGGGTTCTGCGCCGCCTTGAACCATTTCTCCAGCTCGCGGGCGCCTTCCTTGTAGCGCTCCCGCATCATGTAGATCTGCGCGAGGTTGTACCGGGTGCTGAGCTGCGCGCCCGGTGCCAACGCATCTTTGGCCAGGCACTTCTCG
>Ga0255057_10001957_pt1 | contig 11271 bp, 7 predicted proteins | sample Cases_109_6_MG_FD_189022 | JGI IMG/M metagenome (GOLD analysis project Ga0255057, IMG submission 189022) | Seawater microbial communities from Amundsen Gulf, Northwest Territories, Canada - Cases_109_6 | ecosystem: Environmental > Aquatic > Marine > Gulf | place: Canada: Northwest Territories... | reverse complement strand
CCGGCGCCGCAGGTTGGTTGGTGGTTGTTGGATGACGGTTCGGGGTTGGTGGCGGCGGATTCGTCGGGTAACGGGTGGGATGGATCGTTGGTGAATGGTCCCCTGTGGGGGGAAGGCCGCATTGACGGCGGGTTGGTGATGGACGGCGCAGATGATGTGGTGGACCTGCCGGCCGGAGTCCTAGACGGTGGCGATGACGTGTCAGTGTCGTTGTGGTTCCAAACAACCAAAACTGGTCAACAAGCCCTGATAAGCGGCGCCAATGCTTCCAACAGCAACGAATTCTTGGTGTTCCTGGCATCAGACACCAGCGTGTGGTTCTACACCGGAGCGCGGAGGAACTCTCGTCTGACCTGGAAAGTGGCGTCGGTGGCTGATGGGTTGTGGCATCACCTGGCGGTGGTGCGGGACGGGTCCAACAGTCAAGTGACGTTGTATATCGATGGGACAAGCCAAGGCACCAAATCGGCCACGTTGAATCCGCTCCAAATTGACACAGGCGGGCTGGTATTAGGACAAGAACAAGACTCAGTTGGTGGCGGATACACCGCCAGTCAGGCCTTTGCCGGAACCCTCGACGAAGTTCGACTCTACAACCAGGCCCTAACCGCAACCGAAATCACCACCCTCGCCACCCCACCGGCTGATACCACTCCCCCGTCGGCGCCTTCGGGTTTGTCGGCAGTCGGGGCGGGTAGTGATGTGCAGTTGGACTGGTTGGCTGCCACCGATCCTGAGTCGGGTGTTGGGTCGTATCGCATTTACGGTGACACGGTAAGTGGTGGAGTTAAGCCGCTGGTGGGTGAAGTGGCGGGGAACGTGGTGCAATATTTGGACACCTCCACCGCTTATGCCGCCACCTACTTTTATGAAGTGGCAGCGGTTAACGGCGACAACGTCGACGGTCCACTCTCAGCTGAGGTCATGGTGACAACCGAACCGGGACCGGCGCCGCAGGTTGGTTGGTGGTTGTTGGATGACGGTTCGGGGTTGGTGGCGGCGGATTCGTCGGGTAACGGGTGGGATGGATCGTTGGTGAATGGTCCCCTGTGGGGGGAAGGCCGCATTGACGGCGGGTTGGTGATGGACGGCGCAGATGATGTGGTGGACCTGCCGGCCGGAGTCCTAGACGGTGGCGATGACGTGTCAGTGTCGTTGTGGTTCCAAACAACCAAAACTGGTCAACAAGCCCTGATAAGCGGCGCCAATGCTTCCAACAGCAACGAATTCTTGGTGTTCCTGGCATCAGACACCAGCGTGTGGTTCTACACCGGAGCGCGGAGGAACTCTCGTCTGACCTGGAAAGTGGCGTCGGTGGCTGATGGGTTGTGGCATCACCTGGCGGTGGTGCGGGACGGGTCCAACAGTCAAGTGACGTTGTATATCGATGGGACAAGCCAAGGCACCAAATCGGCCACGTTGAATCCGCTCCAAATTGACACAGGCGGGCTGGTATTAGGACAAGAACAAGACTCAGTTGGTGGCGGATACACCGCCAGTCAGGCCTTTGCCGGAACCCTCGACGAAGTTCGACTCTACAACCAGGCCCTAACCGCAACCGAAATCACCACCCTCGCCACCCCACCACTTAGCTGATGACTGAGGACGGCTTCCACCGGACGATGCACTGTCACAGGACGATGCACTGTGGTTCACGCGATACACCGACCGGGCAACGACGCCGAGGCCGCCTCTCCTCGTAAGCCGAACTGCGTCACCGGTGGAGGAGGATCACAACCCTTCCCACCCGACGTGATCAAACGCTGGTCACACACACGAGCTGGTGGCCACCACATCAGTCGACTTCGAGCTGCATCCCGGGCGGTTACGACCGCAAGGCTCATCACACGTCAAAACGCCCCACCACTCCGCCGCGTTTTACTATCACGCCGACGCTTATGGGAAGGGTTCTCAGAGTCAGCCACCGGACTCGAGGTCGCTCACACTTCTCTGCGGCGCGTGCTTGTCGACCAGGGCCTCGGGCTGGGGCGCTTCGACCGCTTCCGGAGCTGACCTGCCCACTCAATGAGCTGTCGAGTTGGCAGCCAACTCCACAGTCTGTCCACGATGTGTCATAGGTCGCCGACACACTCACCGACATGAGCAATATGAAGCCACGAGATCAAGCCCTGTTCAACCTCGAAGCGAAGATCAGCCGGTTTGGCTGGACGGCCTACTACATCTCGGGAGGACCGGGCCCGGACTGGCACTACACGATCGGTCTGGTGGATCGCTTCGACCACCCGGAGCTGATCACCCTCGGTCTCGACCACAGGTCGGCCCACGCAGCCGCCCATGAAGTCGTGCACCACCTCGAAGCAGGCGAGTCGCTCACGCCCGGGCGACACACCAAACACTCGTTACTCGAAATACCCATGGCGTTGGTACCTGTGGACGATGCCTACTGGATGAAACCGTACGACTACTTCCTGGGATGGTTCGACTATTACCGCGCCACAGATAGGCAGCTCCAGCGGCAAGCTCTTCAGATCGTGTGGTCAGATGACGAGCAGCGGTTGCCCTGGGAGAAAGACTTCGATTCTCAATACGAGGCGATCCAACCTCTGCTCGACCAGCCGCCGGTGTAAAGGAGAAACCAGGGCCCCGGCCAAGTCCACCTCGTCGGGGCCCTCTCGACAAATCATGATCCACCCCGAGTGACCGATGCCCCCCATAATCCTAAGGCGGACACGAATGAGTGCCGACACTCCAGATGACCAGATGTCCCGTGGCCTAGGAGCGAATTGTGCTCGGTTAGGTGCGAATAGGACTTGGGCAGAGGAGTGAATCGTCCTGATTCGACCCACAATGTGGCTCGTGTTCGCCGTAGCGTTGCTGGTAGCAGTCTTGGCCACCGGCAGCGCCTTTTTCGGCAGCTCGCATCGTGCGAGCGGCATATCACGTCCGCAAGTAGCAAATAGAACCCCGACGACGCTCACGGTCGCCGCCAACCTTCCATCCGCACACCTTCCTTTTGTGGAATCCGATTTTCTCGACGGGTCATTTGAACTACCTCCCTCGGCTACGGTGTCGAGTACCAGCGGAACCGAGCCAACGGTCCCCCCACCCGCTACCAAGATCGTCGAAACCACCACTACGACCGTAGTTGCCGTTAGCGCTGCCCCGGTCCCCGAGGGTGGCCCGACGACCACAACCATCACGGCTCAAGAGAGTGGCGGCGCTCTTCGGTTGTGGGATACGGCCTGGCAGGTCGCAGCCAAGGCAAACCAGGGGGCAATGCAGAGTTACGTTGATCGCATTGCGGCGGCCCAAGGCAACGGTGGACAAAGCATCACCGGCTTCTGGTTCTCCGTAGTCAACATCAATCAGGACATCAACACGCCCAACGGGTACGGGCACATCTTCGGAAGCTTCGCCGCTCCCGATCCTGCTTACCTCGACGATGTGGAGCGCCTCATCGCCATGGCGTCGGGCCGTTCCCTCAAGGTCGGCATCGTCGTTGCCTGGGACGGACCCAACCAGTACTCGGTGGAGAACGGCAAGCTCACCGTCGACAACGCCTACCAATACGGGAAAACAATCGCCGGCCAATGGACCCATCCCGACTTCGACGGTCGGAACTCGATCGCCGCCTGGATCATCGGAGGCGACACCACTGATGATTGCTGCGGCGGAGAGCATGGTGACGTGTGGTCCGAGGTCGTACGCGGGATCGAGGACGCCCAGGCCGCCAACGGCTTCTCGGGCCCCAAAATCCTCCTCCACACTGCCCCCGGCCAACATTTGAACTATGTGGGCGCGTCGTGGCTCGATGCCCACGCTCCCCAAACCGGGCACTGCGCTGATACCTCCACCGCCGTAGCCTGGATGCAGGAACTAGCCAACACCGGGGCCACGATATGGGGCAACGGTGAAATGCGTTACGAAGAGATCACATGGTCCTGCAATGGGAATGCCCCCATCACTCCGGAACAGGTACTGGCCGACGCAATCGCCATGAAGAACCTCGGCGTAATGGACAATTTTTTGTACGGGTTCGACCCCCGCTGGAACTCAGCGACACCAGGTGATGTCGGCCTATCGGCCTCCGGGGTCTCAGCCGGCTTACAACTCATCCTCGACGAGCCCGGCCTCATCCGGGGGCGCTAGACGAAGGTCCACCGGATCCCCCTACGCGGTCATGCTCAAACGCTCGTCAACGAACCTTGGGAAACTGTCGAGAACACGACACGATCACTACATCAGTTGCCAACATCGATTGCACGGGAGGGAACAACGATAGGCCCACAGCCACTCCAATAGGGCATTGCCTCCATACGTGCGGGATCGTGATATGGGGCCACCGACGCCGGAGCCCTGAAGCCATGAGCAGGCCTTTGACGAGTTGGTTCGTAATGGAGTCTCTTGACCAACGAACCGGTCACGGTGGGACTGGGCCCCTGAACCGTTGAGGATCAGGCCGGCTCGAGCGCCCTGTCGAGTACCTCGTCGATGGTTTCGACGACATGGAAGGTCATCTCTTCCCGACAGCTCTCCGGCACGTCATCGAGGTCGACCTCGTTGCGGGCCGGGAGGATCACCTCGGTGAGGCCGGCCCGATGCGCCGCCAGCACCTTCTGCTTGACCCCACCGATCGGCAAAACCTTGCCTTGCAGGGTGATCTCGCCGGTCATGCCGAGGGTGTGCTTCACATTCCGGCCCGACAAGAGCGACGCTAAGGCGGTGGTCATCGCGATCCCGGCTGAAGGGCCGTCTTTGGGGACGGCGCCCGCTGGCACATGGACATGGAACTTCCTCTTCAGGTCGGCCGGGTCGATCTTCAACTCATCGGCGTGCGACTCGATGTAGGACAGGGCAATGTGGGCCGACTCCTTCATCACGTCGCCGAGCTGGCCGGTCAGAGTGAGCCCGGGCTCACCGTCCATGGACGTCGCTTCAATGAACAGCACATCGCCCCCAGCTCCGGTTACCGCCAGACCCGTCGCGACACCGGGGACGGCGGTGCGATCCTTGGCTTCGTCTCGCCAGACCTTGGGCTTGCCCAGGAAGTCTTTGACGTCGGGCTCGTCGACCTCGACGACCTTGGGCGCGTGTCCGCTGCGAGCAATCTTGGTGGCCACTTTGCGAGCCAGCTTGCCCAGTTCGCGTTCGAGCGACCGGACTCCGGCTTCCCTCGTGTACCTGTCCACCACGGCGGTAAGTGCCTCCTCGGTGACGGCGATCTCCTCGGGCTCCAGTCCGGCGCCGCGGATCTGCCGGGGTAGGAGATGGTCGCGGGCAATCGCCACCTTTTCGAGATCGGTGTACCCATCGAGGCGGATCACCTCGGTACGGTCCAGCAGCGGTGCCGGGATTGTCTCCACCACGTTGGCGGTGGCGATGAACAGCACATCGGAGAGGTCGATATCTAACTCCAGATAGTGGTCCCGGAAGGTGTGGTTCTGGGCCGGATCCAGCACTTCGAGCAAGGCAGACGAAGGGTCTCCGCGCCAGTCCGATCCCACCTTGTCCATCTCGTCCAGGAGGAACACCGGGTTCATAGCCTCAGACTCGATCAGGGCCCGGACGATCCGTCCGGGGCGAGCGCCGACGTAAGTGCGGCGATGACCGCGAACCTCGGCCTCGTCGCGGATGCCCCCCAGGGCAACGCGCACGAACTTGCGGCCCAGGGCTCGAGCGACTGACTCGCCCAACGACGTCTTGCCGACGCCCGGAGGTCCAACCAGGAGCAGAATGGCGCCTTCCCTCAGGTTGCCGGCCTTGTCTAGTCCACGGTCCTTGCGAAGTTTGCGGACCGCCAGGTGCTCGACGATACGCTCTTTTACGTCTGCGAGGCCGGTGTGGTCGGCATCGAGGACCGCCCATGCTTCGTCGAGGTCCAGGCGATCCTCGGAAACTTCGCCCCAGGGAATATCGAACATCGTGTCGAGCCAGGTGCGGATCCAGGAATGCTCCGGCGATTGTTCGGACATTCGCTCCAATCGATCGATCTCCCGTTCCACGGCTTCACGCGCCTTGTCGGGAAGGTCGACCTCGCCGAGTTTCTGCCGGTACTCGGAAGCAGCGCCGACCTCTTCACCGAGCTCCTTCTTGATCGCTTCGAGTTGCTGACGGAGCAGGTAGTCACGCTGGGACTTGTCGATGTGCTCTGCGGCGCTGTCTCGCACCTTCCTCCGCAGAGTGAGATCGGCCAGCACATCGCCCATCCACGACATCAGTTTGCCGAGGCGCTCGCGAATGTCGAGCGTTTCGAGCAATTCGACTTTCTGTTCGAGTGAAAGGTCGGGGGAGTAGACCGCCAGGTCGGCCAGCTGGCTGGGGTTCTCGATTCCCAAGATTCGATCTGCCACTCCGCCCATGCCGCGCTGGTCCAACACCTCGCGCACAATGGCCCGATATTCGTCGACCAGGTCATCGAGCGCTTCATCGTGCACATCGGCTTCGGGGTACTGCTCGACGTCGACCCACAGTGCTCCCTGATCGTCGGTGCGGCCGGCGCCAACCCGGGCTCGGGCCAGACCTTCAACGACGACATTGCCGCCGTCGGCATCCTGGATCTGGGCAATCGTGCCGACGCTGGCGTAGTTCCCCTTCACCTTGGACACCAGCAGCATCAGGCCATCGGACTGCCCGGCGGCGGCCACCGCCGTGGTCCCCTCTTCGGTTTCGATCCGAAGCGTGACCACCATGTGGGGGAATACCACCCCGTTGCGGAGCGGCAGAACTGGAAGGGTCAGTTCTCGAGTGTCAGCCATGCAATCCTCTCATTTTTCGTGGTTGGTGCGACGTGCAACCGGATTAGCCGGTCCCGTATTCCTGGAGCAACCAGAATCTGATGGTACTGCGCTCAGGTTCTTATAGGGAACGGCACTGAGGTTCCTATTAAGAGGGCGCCTGGCGTTGGTGAGCCTCCCACAATCTCGCGACGGCGTGCTGCTGGGATCTGGGATTCCGGCAATGCGGCATTGGCCGGCCAGAGTTCCGAAAACCGAGCCGGCATCTCAGTTACTCGCCGCCTCTGTCACGGCGGCGATCGACTCCTCTAGTGCCTGCCGACCGCCGGCCTCAAGAAACGTCTCCGGGGCCACCTCGATAACCACCGTACCCGCGTAGTCCGTCTCTGCGAGGTCCTGCAGGAACCGCCGCCAGTAGGTGTCGCCGCGACGGAGAACACGGTGATCCCCTTCGTCGACATCGTGGCAATGGACGTGAACGATCCGCTTCCATAACTGTTCGGTGGGGCGTCGGTTGGTACCGAAGCGCCGGTTGTTCCATTCCGAATGGCCCACGTCCCAGCAGGCACCCACTCCGCTGCGTTCGACAACCTGGGCCAGCTCCTCGGGGGTGTCTCCGATGCGGATCAGCCCTTCGCCCTCATCGGGCGCTACCTGGAGTTCGGCGACAGGTCGGACGTCCGAAGAGTGCTCGGCGCACCACACGTTGGCCCACGAAAAGAAGTGCACAGACCGTTCCAGAAGTTCCACTCGGGAAGCCCGTTCAACTGTCGCGGCCGCGGGATGGACGTTCACGATTGTCTCACCCTGGTCTCTGGACATTTGGGCGGCCAGCCCCAAGAAACGCGCGTGAATGATCGCCGGGTGCGATTCCGGTCCTTCGAAATGCGCCGGATTGGCGTCCAGACCCTCGGTATAGGGGTGGAAAGAGACCAGGAGGCCGGCGCTGCGGCACTGGTGGGCCATAGCGGCCACCTCGTCAAGATCGCTGGCCGGGCCAAGGGGAAACTCCACTGCCTCGATGCCGAGCTCCTTGAGCCGAATCGGGACGCTGCCGCCACCGAATAAGCGTTGATAGGCGACGTTCGTGTCGAAGTCGACATCGAGCTTGAATCCGACCCTCATGGATCGCGACCCTACCGACTGCCCAGGTCAACCATCCAAGAACGACGCCGCAAGCGGACGCTTGGCCAACGGCAACGCCGACGACTAAAGCCGACCGCGTTTGAGGGACCCCATGCCCGTCCGCTCTAGACCGGCAAAGAGCTCACCGTGGATAGCCGATCGTGGCGAGGGCTGAGGTGATCTCGTCGAAGATTGCGGGATCATCGACTGTTGCCGGCATCTTCCAGTCCTCGTCGCTGGCGATGCGGGCAATCGTGCCACGGAGAATCTTGCCTGATCTCGTCTTCGGCAGCCGGTCGACTACCACCGCCTGCTTGAACGCCGCCACCGGGCCGATCTGCTCGCGCACCGCCGCCACCACATCGCTGACAACTTCATCGTTCTGGCGGCCGGCGCCCACCTTTAACACAAGGAACCCAACGGGCAGCTCACCTTTCAGCGAGTCGGCTACGCCGACCACGGCGCACTCGGCGACATCCGGATGGGAGGTGAGGACCTCTTCCAGCGCACCGGTTGACAAGCGATGACCGGCCACGTTGATGATGTCATCGGTCCGGGCCATGACATAGACATAACCGTCGTCGTCGATGTAGCCGGCGTCCGCCGTCTCGTAGAACCCCGGGTACCCCGAGAGGTAGGTCTCAACAAAACGCTCCTCGGCGTTCCACAGGGTGGGGAGCGCCGACGGCGGCATCGGCAGCTTGACACAAAGAGCGCCGATCTCCCCCGGAGCAAGCTCCCTCCCTTCAGGGCTCATCACCGCCAGATCCCAGCCCGGAGCGGGTCGCCCGGCCGATCCGGGCACGATGGGCAGCATCTCGATGCCCAGGCAATTGGAGGCGATCGCCCACCCTGTTTCCGTCTGCCACCAGTGATCGATTACCGGTACGCCCAGCTGCTTTCCTGCCCAGACGAGGGTGTCCGGATCAACCCGTTCCCCGGCCAGGAACAGAGAGCGGAGCTTGCTGAGGTCGTACTCGCCGATGAGCTCGCCGTCCGGGTCTCGCTGGCGGATCGCCCGCAGCGCAGTGGGAGCGGTGAACATGCTCACGACGCCGTGGTCGGCCATCACCCGCCAGAAGGCGCCGGCGTCCGGTGTCCCGACGGGCTTGCCTTCGTAGAGCACCGTCGTGCAGCCGTGGAGCAGCGGTCCGTACACAATGTAGGAGTGGCCCACAACCCAGCCCACGTCTGACGCCGCCCAGTAAACCTCGCCGGGACTCACGTCGTAGATGTTGCGCATCGTCCACTTCAGTGCGACAGCGTGGCCCCCGTTGTCGCGGATGATCCCCTTCGGCTCACCGGTCGTCCCAGAGGTGTAGAGGATGTAGAGCGGGTCGGTTGCTGCCACCGGAACGCAGTCATGGGGCGTGGCGGTGGCCAGTTCCTCCTCCCAGTCGAGATCTCGCCCCGGCTTCAAGGCGGCAGTGACCATCTCCCGCTGGTAGATGATGGCGTGCTCGGGCTTGTGGGACGCGATCTCAATCGCGCTATCGAGCAGCGGCTTGTACTCGATCACGCGGTCGACCTCGACGCCACATGAGGCGGAGACGACGAGCTTTGGTTGGCAGTCGTCGATCCGGATTGCGAGCTCCCGCGCCGCGAAGCCGCCGAACACCACCGAATGAACCGCTCCGAGCCGGGCGCACGCCAGCATGGCAATCACCGCCTGGGGGATCATCGGCATGTAGATGACAACCCGGTCCCCGCGCCCCAGGCCGCGGCGGCTCAGCACCCCTGCGAAGCGAGCGACCTGATCGCGGAGCTCTCGGTAGGTGAACGTCCGGGTCGTTCCCGTCACTGCGCTGTCGTAGATGAGAGCAGGTTGGTCGGCGCGGTCCCCGTCGGCGTGGCGATCGAGAGCGTTGTAACACGTGTTGAGCTCACCACCGACGAACCACCGGGCCGCCGGCCTGGCGGCGCTATCCAGCACCATGTCCCACGACCTGGTCCAGTCGATGTCACGGGCAGCTTCTGCCCAGAACTCTTCGGGGTGGTCAAGCGATCTGCGGTGCAGGGAGGCCGACAGTGAGCTCGTCACGCCCCCAACCTAAACCAGTTGAGAGTGCCGCGCTTCAGGCCCTATGCCTTGGCGAGCGTTAGCGGCTAGAAGGATCCATATCTGGCAACCCTGCAGCCAATCGGCACCATGTCGCCGGGCCTCCAGAAGCACAGTCCCCGGGCAACCACACCCCTCCCCGCTCTCGACCGCGATTTGGGGCCCGCAAGCCCGCTGAGGCTCGTAAGGTCACATCATTGTGAACCGCGCGACCACCTCGCCCCCGGAGTTGGCCAGAGAGCTCTTCGCTTCCATCGCCCCCACCTATGAACGCTGGGCCCGAGTACTGAGCATGGGCCAAGACGCCCGCTGGCGGCGGGCAATGGTGGGTGGGCTCGATCTCTCGCCCGGCTCGCGGGTACTCGATGTGGGGGCGGGAACGGGTTCGATTACCCGGCTCATGGAGTCACGCGGACTCGACGTGCTCTCGGTGGACCAGAGCCACGAGATGACAGAGATGGCGCAGCAACGAGGCGCCAAGGCCGTGCTGGCCACTGCCGAGCGACTGCCGTTTGCCGATAGCAGCTTCGACGGCGTTACGTTCGGGTACCTGCTGCGTTATGTAGACGACGTGTCACGATGCCTGGAAGAACTCGTACGGATTGTCCGCCCAGGCGGTGTGGTCGGCATGGTCGAATTCGGCCGACCCGGAGGTATTTGGCACCCGGCATGGCGGCTTTATACCCGCACCCTGCTCCCAGTGGCCGGCGCAGTGATCCGGTCGGGGTGGTGGGAGGTCGGCCGGTTCCTGGGCCCGAGCATCGACGCCTTCGCCCGTCGACATCCACCTGATCGCCTGGCCGCCGAATGGCGTGCAGCCGGAATAGATGATGTCCGCATGCGACAAATGTCACTCGGTGGCGGGCTGGTGATGTGGGGTCGGCGCCGATGATCCGCTCAAGACCCGCGTTCTACGCACATACCGGCACTGGACTAGGTGATCTCGTCACACTTCTCCACGTGCCGTACACAATGTGGCACCTCTCTTACGTGGCGATCGGTGCCGCCATGGCACCCCGGATCGATGCATGGCGCCTGGTGGGAACTCTCCTCGCATTTGTCTTCGGTCTCGGAATTGGAGCACACGCTCTCGATGAGCTACACGATCGCCCACTATCCACCCGCCTATCACCCAGAACACTGCGGATGCTGGGCTGGGGAGGGCTCGCCGCCGGCGGAGCCATAGGAATCGCCGCCTCCGTGGTCATCTCTCCTGTCGCGCTTGCATGGGCGGCCGCCGGCGTACTGTTGGCAGCGGCCTACGCACTGGAGTGGTCCCGCCGGGTGCACTCGACCGTGGGCTTTGCCCTGGCATGGGGGGCCTTTCCCGTGCTGGTGGGCTACTGGGCACAGACCGAGTCGCTCTCGCTCGCCGTTGCAGTCGTTGCCGTC
>Ga0255057_10001956_pt1 | contig 11275 bp, 10 predicted proteins | sample Cases_109_6_MG_FD_189022 | JGI IMG/M metagenome (GOLD analysis project Ga0255057, IMG submission 189022) | Seawater microbial communities from Amundsen Gulf, Northwest Territories, Canada - Cases_109_6 | ecosystem: Environmental > Aquatic > Marine > Gulf | place: Canada: Northwest Territories... | reverse complement strand
TGAGCCTTGCGCTGTCCTGGGAGTCATCGACATCGATCAGTATCAGGGACACGTCGTGAGCCACCAGCGATCGTACAGCGAGCCCAAAGTCTCGAGCGCACGCAATCGCGTCCACTCCAAGTAGACCGAGGCGCTCCGCGAGAGCACTCGCCTGCTCTGGCCTTTCCCCGACGACCAGCACTAATTTCACGTTGTCCCTCCCTGGTTCGAGTCATTGTTCGAGCGACGGCGCACCGAAGGCACATCCATCATCCATAGGGGCAACACCAGTGGACGAGCCTCTGTGACGCGGTTAAGGACCCGTGAAGGTGAACGTGGGGTGACAATACCCGCGCAGCTCGTGGCGTAGCTAGCGGGCTGGGCCGACGCGCGTGCAGCCTAAGACTGCAACCAGACGAAGTAAGCCATGATGGCGTCGCGGTACGCCTCCGCCAAGCGTTGCCGCGTCTCCTCTTCGGCGATTCGGGGGGCGTCGTCTGCGTTGCTCAGGAACAGAGGCTCCGAAATGACGCCCGGCATCAGGCTCGGACGGAAGCCATCGTTGGTGCCCAGCAGATACGAGTGCGCGTTGTTGGGGTCACCGCCGACTTCCGCGTCGTTGCGGACGCCTCGGTCGCTCACCTCGTGCTCCAAACCGGCCAGCTTGCTCAGTACTTCCGCCTGCACGAACGAGGCCAGCGCATAGCTCTCTGCGCCGAACGACCTGTCCGGGTTGTAGTACGTCTCCGTCCCACGCAGTGACGAGTAGGCCGAGCCGTTGAAGTGTATCGAAACGAGAACGTCAGCGCGTGAGGCGTTGACGAGATCGACTCGGGCCTGCGTCTCGGCGATCATGTTCGGCCGGTATTCCGCACCGTCGAACGGCGTCAGCGTAAAGTCGCCGTCGCGGACCAGTACCGTCTCGAAGCCGGCCTCGCGCAGCAGCTCGTCCAGCCGCAGCGCCGTGTCCAGCGTCAGATCTTTCTCGATCAACCGTTCGCCGCTCGCCCCGTAGCCAGCCGCGCCGAGCCAGCTCGGGCCGCCATGTCCGGCCTCGATCGCCACCGTGTACGGCCCGGAGTGGTGGATCGGCACAGGCGTCGCTGAGGCGGTCGGCGGGACTGCTATGACGGACGTGAATGTTACCGGCGAGGGGCTCGGCGTCGGCGCCGGGGTGATCGTCGGAGTGGAAGGCTCGCGGGTCGATGCTATCGTGCTCGGCTCGCCGGACGAGCAAGCCGTCAGGACGAGGAGCGCGAGAAGAGCAAAGGCCACGGCCGAGAGACGCATGAGCACAAGGATACGCAAGCAGCGCTCGCCGGTCAGGCTCCGGATGTGGAGCCCGGCACTGGCGCACGCTGCGCCAGCCAGATGCCGCCGTCTTCCGAACGTACGGCGTACGTCGTCAGCGGCCGGTTCGCGGGGCCACACGAAGGCTCGCCGGTCGCCAGATCGAACGTCGAGCCGTGGGAGGGGCAGGTCAAGGCCCCGTCGGCGACCGTACCTTCAGCGAGCGAAGCGTTGGCGTGGGAGCAGCGGTTCGCCACTGCGTATAGCTGTCGGCCTGAGCGCACGAGCGCCACCTGTTCGCCCGCGAAGTAGATCGTCTTGGCGGCGCCGTCAGGGACGTCAGCGTCGTCGGCGACGCGCTGCCATTGCTCGCCAACCGCCTGTGCTGCTGCAGCGTTTACCGGGTCGCCCGGCGCGCCTAGCGTGTCCAGCGCCTCGCGCAGTCCCAGCGAGATGCAGGTGAAGATCGGAGTGTCGCTCAGCGTGTAGAGGCTGCTTTTCGCCCCGCGCAGCTCCATCACAAGGTCGAGGAAGTCCGCCGGCTCGTCCGTCTCGAACGAGACCACGAACTCCTGGTCGTCCAGTCCGAACGAGTACGTCGTGTTCAGCTTCACCGACGGGTATTTGCGCCCGACGGCTATGTGCGCGGTCATCATCTCCTGCCGCTCCTCGAGCGACAATTGGTACCACTCACGCGTCTTCACGAAAGGATAGACGAAGAAGTACTTCGACTCGGCCGGGTGCAGGTGCAGCCGAGCCTCGGCCTCGGCCGCGCTCACGTACTGCGACTTGCGCGTCATCGCCAGATAGGAGTACGGCATCGAGAGGCACGGTCCCAGTGGCGTACGCATCACGTCGGTCGCCAGCGCCTGTATGTCCTCGAGGCGCTCGCCGATCTGCCAGAGCAAAACGTCGGCGTCGCCCCGAAAGCCGACGACGGAGTAGCTGCGGACCTGCAGCCGGTCGGAGAAGCCATCCACGACAGCGACGAGCGCGTCCTTGCCTGCCTCGCGCTCCGCGACAGGCAGCTGGCGCCACGCCGGATCGACACGGTAGAACGAGAACTTGACGATCTGGCGACGGCCGCCGGCCTCGTCCCCATGCCCGCCTGACGAGCTTCCGGAGTTGCCGCGGCCAGCCTGGCGGTCACTCACCGACGGCTGCTTCCTGTGGCTCAAGGCCGAAATTGCCGTCGTACAGCTGCTGAACGCGCGTCAGTTCGTCTTCGCTGAGCGGCGGTACTTCGGCGGCCTGCGTGAACTCGACCAGCTGCTCTTCGTTGTAGATGTTAGGCAGCGTGGAGGCGACGGTTGGCGAGGCCAGGAGCCACTGCAGCGCCGCTTGTCCGATCGTACGCCCCGTTCCTTCGGTCAGAAACGCCAGCTGGTCAACCTTCTGCAGGCCTTCTACCAGCCATTCGCGCTTGCGGTGGCTTCGATGGTCGCTCTTGTCGAACTTGGTGTCGAGCGTGTAGTTGGCCTCCAGCAGGCCGGAGGAATGCGTGACGCGGCAGATAACGCCGACGCCCTTCGCCTCACAGGCCTCTGTCAGCCGCCGGCCGGGATCCTGCTCCAGCAAGTTGTAAATCTGGTGCAACCCGGCGATGTCACGATCCCGGATTACGGCCAGCCCCTCCTCTTCCCAGCCGATCGCCGGGCCCAGCGCCGCGCCGTAGTGGCGGATCTTGCCCGCCGACTTCAGGTCCTCCAGAGTCGCGATCAGTTCGTCGCTCTCGATCGCCGTCATGCGCAGATTGTGCATCTGGTAGAAGTCGATGTAGTCCGTGTCCAGGCGCTTCAGGCTCTCCTCGCAGGCGAAGCGCACGAAGTCCGGCGACCAGTCGTGCGGCCGCTCCTGCTGGCCACGGCGTGAGGGGTGGTTGTACCAGTCGTAGCCGAACTTCGTCGCGATGACGATCTCGGCGCGCTTTTGACCCAGCGCTTCGGCCAGCAGCGTCTCGCCTTTGCCGTTGCCGTACGTATCGGCGGTGTCGAAGAAGTTAACGCCCAGGTCGTGCGCCCGACGCAGCAGGCCGATGCCTACGGCGTCGTCCGTGATCCCCCACCATGTCGTTGTCACCGTCCAGAGCCCGAAGCCCACAGTCGAGACCTTCAGGCCGCTGTTTCCGAGTTCGCGATATTGCATGTTCTACTCCCGATTCGAACACCATTATCTGTGCAGGGCTAACACCGAACAAGATAGATTTGCGCAGATTGCGAGCGACCGCGCCTTCGATCTCTCCTCACCCACGAAGTGGCAGAGGGGCAGGAAGTGAGGGCAAACCTAGGCCAAGAGCAGGATGACGGCCACAACGACGCCCAGAACGACTACAGCGCGCCGCAGCCAGGCCTCGCCCAGCCTGCGCGCTACGCCGACGCCCAGGAAGCCGCCGGCCAGCGCGCCACCCGCCATCACTAGCGCCGCCCCCCACGCTACCGGGCCGAAGAGGGCGAAGTAGGCCACCGCAACTGCGTTGATCACCATGGAGAGCAGGCCCTTCAGGGCGTTGGAATGCTGGATGTCGTCCGGCAGCAGCACCATCAAGCCAGCCAGCAGGATGACGCCAAGCCCCGCGCCGAAGTAGGCGCCGTATACCGCGGCCGTGAAGACGACTGCGATCAGCGCCAATGGTATGTGGTCGCCACCACGCGAGGCGATTTCTCGCTCGGCCGCCATTTTCGTTAGGCGCGTCTGGAAGAACATCACGGCAGAGCCAAGCAGGATGAGGAACGGCACGAGCGACTCAAACGTCTCGGCCGACGTGCCCAGCAGGAGCACCGAGCCAACCCCCGCGCCAGCGATCGAAGGGAGGAGAAGATAGAGGAAGCGCCCGCCCTGGTGGCCCAGTTCGCGCCGGTAAGCCACCGAGCCGCCGAAGTACCCCGGCCAGAGTGCCACCGTGTTCGTGACGTTGGCCGTCTTCGCGTCGTATCCGGCGGCCAGCAGCGCCGGGAAGCTGATGTTGGAGCCGCCACCCGCCACCGCGTTTACCGCACCGGCCGCGAACGCCGCCGCCGCCAGTCCCACGATCTGCGTAGCGTCCATCAGGCGGCGTACCCGATCACAGAGGCGGCCCCCGGACTGGGAGCACCCGCGAGGCGGACCATAGGAGAAGTGCCGAAGATGGCGGCCACGGCGGCAGCGGACATTTGAGTCCGAGTGTGAACGCCGCCCGGCGGACGGTCAACGTACCCTCCCGACAGCGTATACTTGACCACTCAGAATCCCATGAAAAGCGACCAGCGTCCGGACATCCTGACCGTTGAGGACGTTAGCAAGGCTTTCGGCGGGCTGCAGGCCGTTAACCGCGCCGACCTTACGGTTGAAGAGGGCAGCATCACCGGCCTGATCGGGCCGAACGGCGCTGGCAAAACCACTCTCTTCAATCTCATCTCAGGCTTCCTCAAGCCCGATCGCGGTCACATCACTTTTCAGGGCGAACGGATCGACGGCCTGCAACCGCACAAGGTCTTCCACCGCGGGCTCGTTCGCACCTTTCAGATCCCGCGCGAGCTGGGCGGCATGAGCGTCGTCGAGAACCTGATGCTCGTGCCCATGGGCCAGGCCGGCGAGTACCTCTGGAACTCGTGGTTCCTCCCCTGGCGCGTCAACCAGCAGGAAGAGGCCAACTTCACCAAGGCCGAAGAAGTTCTTGACTTCCTCAACCTCAAGCACCTCCGTGACGAGTACGCGCTCAACCTTTCCGGCGGGCAGAAAAAACTACTCGAACTCGGCCGAACACTAATGTGCAACCCGACGATGATCCTTCTGGACGAGCCGGCAGCCGGCGTCAATCGCACGCTAATGCGCGACATCGTCGAGGACATCAAGCGGCTGCGGAAGGAAATGGGCATCACGTTCTTCGTCATCGAGCACGACATGGACATCGTTGCGCTGCTCTGTGACAGGCTGATCGTGATGGCTGAGGGTACGAAGCTGGCAGAAGGATCACCGGACGACGTCCGCAAGGACGAACGTGTGCTGGACGCCTATCTCGGAGGCCGCGGCCGTTGACCGACGCCAGGCCCGCACCTGTCCTCGAAGTGCTGGACATCGTCGCCGGCTATGGGGAGGTCGACATCCTGCACGGCGTGTCCATCACGGTTCAGGCCGGCGAAATGGTGGCCATCATCGGCCCCAACGGCGCCGGCAAGTCAACGCTTCTGCGCACGATCTTCGGCCTTCTGGACGCCCGCGGAGGTCAGGTCAGCCTCAAGGGGGAGGACATCACCAACCGCCCACCCGACGACCTCGTTCTGCGCGGCCTCTCCTACGTGCCGCAGGTGGACAACGTCTTCCCTTCGCTCACAATCCTCGAGAACCTGGAGATGGGCGCCTTCGTGCGTAAGGATGGACTTGCCGAGCGTCTTGAACGCGTGTTCTCGCTCTTCCCTGACCTCACGGACCGACGCGGTGAAAAGGCCGGAAAGCTCTCCGGCGGCCAGCGCCAGATGCTCGCCCTGGGCCGCGCTCTAATGCTCGACCCAGATATCCTCCTCCTCGACGAGCCTTCCGCGAGCCTCTCGCCGAAGATGGTTGAGCTGATCTTCGACCGCATCAACCTGATCAACTCAGAAGGAACGGGCATCCTCCTGGTCGAGCAAAACGCCCATGAAGCACTCAGCGCATCCAACCGAGGGTACGTGCTGGCGATGGGCGAGAACCGGCTGGAGGGTGAAGCAAAGAGCCTCCTCGACAACGAAGAGGTCGGAAAGCTGTACCTGGGGACGTAGCGGTTGGCAACTTCAGGCGGAACCGTGAGCACATACGCCGACCGTCTGCGCGGCAACATACGCGTGTTCAACGAGTTCGTGGCAGGCCCGGGCCTCTGGGTCCTGATCACTCTGCTATTCACGTACGCCGCGCTGTTCGAAACGCAGCTGTTCGTGATCGGCCTCATCGTCGGCTCTGTGTTGGCCCTGGGCTCGATCGGCCTGACTCTGATCTACGGGGTCATGCGCTTCGGCAACTTCGCTCATGGCGACCTGATGATGATGGGCGCTTATGTCACCTTCTTTCTCCTCAACGGCACGATCCTCGGCCAGCGACGAGACGCCAACATCGGTGTCGGGCTGAACGATCTGCCGGCAGGCACGGAACGCCTCGGCGACTTGACGTTTGGATACTCCTTCCTGATCGGGGTCGCCCTGTCGGCCGTGGTCCTGGCGATTGTCTGCCTTGGCCTCGACAGGCTGGTCTACCGCCCGCTCAGGCAACGGGGCAGCAGCATCGTCACATTCGCGATCGCCTCGCTGGGCATCGCCTTCTCAGTACGCGCTCTGCTGCTGATTATCTGGGGACCGGACCCACGTACGTACGTCTCGGGCATCCACAAGGCGCAGCACTACCCGTTCGACGTCGTCCTGAAGACGGACCAGGTCTTCATCATGGTCGTAGCGGTCGTCATGACAGCGCTCGTCTACCTGTTGCTCTTCCGCACGAAGCTGGGAAAGGCGATGCGCGCATACTCCGACAACCCCGACCTTGCTCTCGTGAGCGGGATCAACACAGACCGGGTCATCTTCTGGACGTGGGTAATCGGCGGTTCGCTGATGGCAATTGCCGGGTCGCTCCTTGCCCTTCAGGCCAACCTGAAACCTGAACTCGGCTTCCAGCTCCTCCTCCCGCTGTTCGCGGGCGCGATCCTGGGAGGCCTGGGCAAACCACAGGGAGCGCTTATCGGCGCGCTTGTCGTCGGCGTAGCTCAGGAGGTTTCCGTCGCTTACATCTCGGCGGGCTACAAACCGGCCGTCTCCTTCATGATCCTCATCCTCATCCTCCTCATCCGCCCGCGCGGACTTTTTGGAGATGCCAACTAATGCGCGCCGAGCGCATGATCACGCCGATTGTGCTCTTCGTCGTGGCGTTCCTCGTCACGGCGATACCGTTCGAGCGATCGGGCGGCAACTTCGCCGGGACTGCCAGCTTCCTGACGACGTTCCTCACAACCGTCGGCATCTACGCCATCTTCACGCTCGCCCTGAACATTCAGTGGGGATACACCGGCGTTTTCAACTTCGGGGTAGCCGCATTTTTCCTGGTCGGCGCCTACACCGCCGCTATCGTCACCAAGGATCCAGCCAGCGGCGAGTTCGTCCAGTACGTGGGTGGGTTCGGTGAGTTCCTTTCGCCCGACTTCCTGGACGCCGGCGAATGGCTGCCCTTCATCGTTGGCGTCGGCGCCGCCGGCATGGCGTCCGGAATCCTGGCGCTCCTTCTCTCTGTGCCGACTCTCAGGCTGCGCGAGGACTACCTGGCGATCGCGACTATCGGCGTCGCCGAGCTTATGCGGCGCATAGTGATCGAGGAGAAATCGTTGGTCGGCGGCACGAACGCGATGGTCGGCATCCCGGGGCCTCTGGACGGCTACTTCGACCCGGGCGACTGGAAGTACGCATTCCTCGTGATGGTGATCGTCTTCCTGGGGCTCCTGCTCTTCGCCGTCGAAAGAGGGATTCGCTCCCCCTGGGGGCGCGTCCTGCGCGCCCTGAAGGAGGATGAGACAGTGACCGCGGCCAGCGGGAAGGACGTCTTCGCTTTCAGGATGCAGGGGTTCGTGCTGGGCGCGATCATCATGGGCATGGGTGGTGCCGTGTTCGGATACGGACGCGGCTCCGTGGGCCCCGAAACGTTCGACCACTTCTTCGCGACGTTCCTCTTCTGGGCCATGCTCATCGTCGGTGGTAGCGGCAACAACTGGGGCGCCATCGTCGGTGCTTTCGTCGTCTGGGGCGTCTGGACGATCAGCCTGCAGCTGAACGGCTACGACCTGCCGGGCGTCCTTCAGGTCCGCATCTTCTTCATCCGCGACCTTCTCATCGGTATGACGATCGTCCTCTTCCTGCTGCTGCGGCCGCAGGGCCTCGTGCCGGAGCAGCGCCGCGTGTCCAGCTGGCTAGACCGACGGGTGCGCACGCCCTCCGACGCCCGCCCACCACCCGAAGCGGGCGCCGCAGGAGGCGAATAACGAAAAGGGCCCGGCCTGAACGGCCGGGCCCTTTTTTCAGCGCGATGAAGAAGCGCTGTCTATGACAGTTCTACTACCTCGCCGGTCGTTAAGTCGACAGAGAACCGTTGGATGACCACGATCGCCTCGTTGGCGGCGTCCACCTGCCAGATCTCGATGGCGCCAAAGGTGATGTCGCCGTTCACGTCGAAGTCGACCGAGCCGGACGCTCCCTGGTAGTCGATGTCCGTGCCGTCAGCTGCCGCCGCGACTGCGTCAGCGACGTCATCCGCGCCAGGACCGAAAACGTCACCCGGTGGGTTGGCCACGTCGCGAAGCGAGTCGCGAATCGCCACAGAGTCAGTGCTGATTCCGGCTGCCGCGGCCGCCAGAACGATGGAAACCGTGGCGTCGTAGGCCTCACGGACGAACGGAGTCTGATAGATTTCGCCGAACTCGGCCGTGTAAAGCTCATCGAAATCTTCGCCGAAGGCGGTCGTAAGGGCGCCGGGCGCGGTGCCCTGCATGCCGTCGAAGTTCTCCCAGCCAAGCTCAGCGAACATCTCGTCGTCCCTCGTCCCGTCGACGAACACGAACTCTCCGATGACGCTGCCCTCAAGGGCCTCGCGAAGGTACACGGTGGCCTGGCCAACCGGGTAGCTGATCGCGACCAGCGCCTCGGGGTCGCCTTCCGTGCACTGTTGCAGCTGCGCGGCGTAGGAAACGGCCTGCGCATCGTCATGGGGAACACTGGCGGTGACGGTTCCGCCACCAGCCTCATACGTTTCCGTGAAGCTGTCCAGCAGGCCCTCGCCGTACGCGTTGTTGACGTACATCGCGCAGACCGTGGTGAAGCCAAGGTCGTCGGCGATCAACTGGGACAGCAGTACGCCCTGCGCCGCGTCCGAAATCGGTGTGCGGAACAGGAAGTCATCGTCGGCTGCCGCTGATAGCGCCGGCGAAGTCGAGGCCGGGGAAATGTGGAGAACCTGGCCTGGGCCGGTCACGGACTCAGCGACCGCCAGAGTCACGGCACTGGAGGCGGCGCCAACAATTCCGACGACGCCTTCGACGTCGACGAGCCTGGTCGCCTCGGAAACGCCCTGCTCTGCTGCTGTGGCGGTGTCACCGGTGACGATTTCCACCGCGCCGCCGTTGACACCACCGGCGTCATTTATACACTTCGCTGCAAGCCGCGCAGCATTTTCGTATTCCGGACCGAACGTCGCCAGGGCGCCCGTGAACGGCACCAGGACGCCGACCTTCAGGTTGTCCTGTAGGCCGGTAACTCCGGGACCATCTTCACATGGCTTTGCGACACCGTCGGACGGCTCGCCGGCCGTTGTCTCCGTCGGGTCACCGTCACCGTCGTCGTCATCGTTACACGCCACGGCAACGGCGAGCAGTGCGACGAGCGCACCGACAAGCAGCCACCTCCAAGATATCTGGGTTAAGGTCTTTGGCATCAGTAATGCCCCCTTTCGCATTCCAAGTCAGGCTGGTAGCCGGACTGCAAGCCAATGTAATGGCGTCGTTTCTGAGGGTCAAGTGCGCTGACGTTCCCAAACAGGCCGATATCGGGCCTCCAGCCGGGTCATTGTCGCTCTGCTCCAACACCAGCCTACGCCACAGCCCTCAGGTTCGAAATCAACACTTTCCGGCACCGAAACCGCGGTCAACCGGCATCTAGCGCCACGACGCCGGATATCCTACGCTGAAGGCAACGTGATTAGAGCACAAAGTACGACTTGATGCGCCGCATCTCCGCGCTCCGCCTGGGAAGCCGCGCCCGCTTCCAGGATCGCTGGTCCGGCCGCATCTCTGCAATCGAGGTCACGGAGGGCTGGGAAGCCGTAAACGTAGTCGTCGAGAACGGCTTTCTCTTCTGGCGTTCGAGTGTCCGGCTTCCCCTCTCGGCCGTCTCCGACTGGACGGACGACAGCGTCACGTTCACCTGCACCAGCCGCCAAGCGTTTGGGCACGAGGTACCGCCTGTCGCCGTGCCCGCGCGGCCGATCGCCAGCGACACGCCGGTCGCCCCATCCGACGTCAAAATCGCCGGCGCGCTGATCGACCAGGGTGACCGCCAGGTGCAGGAAATCGTCCTCTCACGCCGCACCGGCCAGGTGCGCATCCCTGTCAGCGACGTCGTCTTCGAGGGCCGGACGCTGTCGCTGTCGGCTCAGCCGGAGACGCTGCCACGTTATCGCCCCGACGACGAGATCGGCCGCTCCATCCACCGTGCCATCCGCAACGACGACGGCCTCACCGCGGACGAGAAGCGCGGCTTGCATTTCGCCGTTGAAGGCGGTGTCGTCACGATGTCCGGAAACGCGCGCGTAGAGAACGCCCGCGAACGAGCCATCGAGATCGTCGACGCGATCAACGGCGTGACGATGGTTAACGACGCTTCGCACGACGACCTAAGCCTCGAAACAGCGGTCGGCCTCGCGCTCGATGGGGCAGGCGTCGGGCGCCACTCCGAGATCTACGCCCGATCGTCTCTCGGTCAGCTGCAGCTGTACGGTTACGTACCGTCGCCGGCCGCCAGAGACGACGCCGTCCGCGTGGTCGCTGCCGTCGCCGGCGTGCGCGATGTCACGAGCAGGCTCGAAGTACAGCCTGCCGCCGCCTAACTAAGAGTCGCCACTTTACTGCGCTCCGTGCCAGACAGCCATGTGGTCCTTCACGGCCTGGTGGTAGGCACCCGGCTGATAGTACTCGTCGTAGAAGTCGGTCTCCAGGTGTTGGGCCTGGAACCAGACGTTCATCTCCATCGGGTCCACCGTCGCCGGGAATCGTCCGTAGGTCTCCCAGATGTACTGGCAGAGTGCCTTCGTCGCCTCCAGGCACCAGTCCGGCGTCTTGGCGACGAGCCTGTCCAGAGACTGCTTGTCTTTTAGGCCCACAGGGCCGCCCTCTTCCTTGTAGATGCCTTTGCCGCCCCACTTGGCGTCGAAGATCGCCTGGGCGGCGCTCGCCATGTCGGGGTAGTACGGCGGGCAGTACGCCTGGAAGTGTCCGTCCAGGCCCACCGGCACGGGCGCCGGTTCGCTGCCT
>Ga0255057_10001955_pt1 | contig 11280 bp, 11 predicted proteins | sample Cases_109_6_MG_FD_189022 | JGI IMG/M metagenome (GOLD analysis project Ga0255057, IMG submission 189022) | Seawater microbial communities from Amundsen Gulf, Northwest Territories, Canada - Cases_109_6 | ecosystem: Environmental > Aquatic > Marine > Gulf | place: Canada: Northwest Territories... | reverse complement strand
CTGGACGGCCTCAACTCGGTCTCGCGCTCGTCGACGATTACTTGCATGGTGCCGTTGCCTTGATGAACGGCGCCCGGCCAAGAATAGAGCGAGACCGAGTTGAGGCCGTCCAGCCGGAGGTCGCCGAAATGACCCTCGTCGATCCGCCACCCGGCGACCGCCCTGCAGGTGCCGTCCGTGGGCAAAGCCACGAATTGACACGGGCACCCGTAATCGCAGTTACAGTTCGCGAAATGCGGCCCCTTGATGCTCCAATCCACTGTCGGCATTGTCGTCTCCCTGTCGCGTTTGACGATCGCGGTCTCATTTGCATGGCCCATCAGACTAGTGGGTTTCCGACCTCAGGTCATCATTCGTGATCGGGCAACGACCGCGTCTTCACCCCGTGCAGCCAAGTTTTCGGCGCGATGAAGCGAATGTCCGAACCTGGCCGAAGTCAGATCTCAGCGGTCGGCCGTCCGTACCATTCCTAGGCGCGGATCCCATTCTCCGACGGAACATTTGACGGTCGACCTAACCGACTGATTCTATTTCATTAGGCCGCTCAGAGTAAACGGATTTCGCAAAACTCTGGCGAAAATTCTTCGAACTCGGTAAATGGATGTTGAATTATATCCTGAATTCGTAGACACTCCTGCAATCTTTGAAGCGCGAGGGATCTGCGGGAGCGCGATGATGTCTGAGACGGCCGCATCGGATTTGAACGGCGGGGACGGCGCCAATCTCGCTGAATCGGCCGACCGCCGGGCCCTCGGGGCCGATGCGATGAACCGCCGGATCATCGCCAGGCTCCAAGAGGACGGGCGGATGCCCTATTCGGTGATCGCGCGTGAGCTCGGCACGTCCGAAGGAACCGTGCGCAATCGGGTCAATCAAATGGTTGCAGCCAAGGTGCTGCGGGTGATCGGGGTGGCGGACCCGGTCGCACTCGGCAACGAGGGCTATGCCTTGGTTGCGATGCGCATGAGCGCCGGTGCCGATCCGCGTCTGGTCAGCAAACGATTCGAAGCCTGCGACGAAGTGACTTTTGTGCTGTTCGCCGCGGGTCAGTTCGACCTTGTGGTGGAGGTGATCTGCGAAACCCATCGCACCCTGCGGGACTTCCTGCTGGAGCATTGCTATGGCCAAGCGGATATTGCCTCTGTCGAACCGATGTTGGCGCTGGCGCTCTACAAGAACCTGATGAAGTGGGGCCGGCCGTAACCGCTTTCAGCCTGTATTCATGGGGCTCATGGGGAGGCGAAGATAGTTGTGCTAGTACGGCGAGGCGAATTCGCAATTCGACCGGGCCGTCCTTGCCGTCATCGCGGCCGGCAAAGATCGTTATGCCGGAGCGGTCTCCCCGCCACGCGGTGGGACGGTGACTCACGATGAGCGAAGCCCGGGCTGAAAAAGCGCCCGCCTTGCCCGCTGGCGGGTTGCGGCCAGATCACCCGCCGACCCGCCGGCAGCGCTGGTTGGAATTCAAGCGACCCATACCCCGCAGCGCGACGATCGCACTAGGCATCGCAGTGTGGGTCATCTTCTTTGCCCTTTGGGAATCCGCCGTGGCCTTGGAGTGGGTCAACGCACTTTTTATGCCGCCGCCCCACAAGGTGCTGACCGGCCTTTATTCGCTGCTGACCGAGGAAGCCTTTATCTACGACGTCGGTGTGAGCATCTACCGTATCGCTTTGAGTTTCGCCTTGGCCTGCGCCGTGGCCGTGCCCCTGGGAATCCTGATGGGGTCCTTCCGGCGCATCGAGGCCTTCGTCAACCCGCTGGTTTCTGCCTGGCGCTATCTGCCGGCGCCGGCGTTCATTCCCCTGCTGCTCATGTGGTTCGGGACCGGCGATGGGCAGAAAATCGCGCTGCTTATCATCGGCGTCATATGGTTTCTCATCACGATCATCATGGACCATGTCAAGTCGGTGCGCGGCGAGCTGATCGAGACCTCGATGACCCTCGGCGGCAATCGCTGGCAGATCCTGCGCACCGTCGTGATCCCGGCCTCCATGCCCAGCATCGTCGTCGCCATGCGCCAGATGCTGGCTGTGAGCTGGACCTATCTGGTGATCGCCGAAATCGTCGCAGCGACCACCGGCATCGGTGCCGTCATGATGCGCGCCAAGAGGTTTCTCCATGTCGACAAGATCATGGCCTGCATCATCGTGATCGGGCTCTTGGGTCTCATGTTCGATTTTCTTTTTCGTCTGACTCACCGTCTCCTGTTTCCTTACCTGGACGAGCGGAACCAGTGACGGGCCCAAGGGCATTTGCGTGGAAGGACACTTCAAGAGCTTTGACGATTGGAACCAAGACAAGAAGGGGAGGATAAGGATCATGAGAACAAATCGCTTTACCGGCTGGGCGCGGCTCACCGTCGTTGCGCTCTTCGCTGTTTCGATCATGTTCATGGGCGCGCGCACTGCGGATGCCGAGGAACAGGTCCGCATCGCCGGACTGACTTGGCCGGGCTACGGCTTCTGGTTCATCGCCGAGGAAAAGGGCCTGGCTCCGGATCTGGAGATCAGCTATCAGGCGATCGAAGATCCGTTTCAGACCTTCGCTCTGGCAGCCGCCGGAGAGCTGGAGATCGTTTCCAGCACCATCGAGTTCGCACCGATCGCTGCCGGCGAAGGCATGCCGATCAGACTGGTCGCATACGGCAATATCTCCTATGGCACGGACAAGATCGTCGTCGGGCCCGACATCGAGAGCGCCAAAGACCTGATCGGCAAGAAAGTCGCGGTCCTCGAAGGCGGTTTGGCCCAGCTCTATATGGCGATCTGGCTCGAACAGAACGGGGTTGCCTACGACCAGGTCGAATACGTGAACCTCATCATGGACGATGCGGCATCGGCCATGATCGGTGGCGATGTTGGGGCGGCCGAGTTCTGGGACCCCTTCGGCACGCAGGTGCTCGAAGCCAAGCCGGACACGCGTCTTGCGGCCCAGTCGCGCGAGCCCTTCTGGCTGCAAAATGCCTTGATTGCCGACGCGGTCTTCATGAACTCGAACTTCATCGCCGATCGCCGCGACGTCGCCGTGAAGGCCATGCAGGCGCTTTACGATGCCATCGCCTGGTGGTCCGAGAACCCCGCGGAAGGCAACGAGATTATCGCTCGGCGCATGCAAATGCCCTTGGCGGACGTCGAGCTTGTCATCGGCAAGGACGGAACCGGCAAGGACGGCGGGCTCTATCCTTATGCCTTCATGGAAGCCGCGCGTTTCTGTGGCTCCGCACCTGGCGATCCGCCATTCGGTCAGGTCAATGGCCAGATCGTCGATCATTTCAAGATGACCAACGAGTGGTGGCTCAAGTTTGGCCAGATGACGAAAACGGCCGACCCGGCCGACGGCATCGACTGTTCGCTTCTGACCGACCTGCACCAGGCGGGCTACGGCCAGTAAGGCTGCGATCCGCCACTAATTCCCTTCCTCGGGGCGGAGGCCGCTGTCGTGGCGGCGCTCCATCCCGGGGCGCGGGATCCGTAGTGGAGCGCCCTGCGGTATTGGCGTTCAAAATGGGGACAGATTCGAGAGAGGCATGGGCGCGCTTGCGATGAATGCGGATGATCACGCCAAGCTTTCCGTCAGGAAGGTGACCAAGGAGTTTCGCGTCGGGCCCGAGGCCACCATACAAGCCGTGGTCGACGTGTCCTTCGACGTGCTCGACAACGAGCTTTGCGTGCTGCTCGGTCCATCCGGCTGTGGCAAGTCGACCGTTCTGCGCATGGTGGCCGGCCTCGAGGACCCGACCGGCGGCCGACTGGCGCTTGACGGCGACGAGATTCTGGGTGCGGGCCGCGATCGCGGCATGGTCTTCCAGTCCTACACGTCGTTCGACTGGCTGAACGTGCAGGAGAACGTCGAATACGGCATGCGCCTCAACGGCGTGGCGAAATCCGAACGCAGGGATCGGGCCTCGCACTTCATCGATCTGGTGCATCTCACCAAGTTCAAGAACGCCTATCCGAGCCAATTATCCGGCGGCATGAAACAGCGCGTTGCGATTGCGCGGACCTTGGCGAACGATCCGGCCATCCTGCTGATGGACGAACCCTTCGGGGCGTTGGACGCCGAGACCCGGTGGTCCATGCAGGAGCTGCTGATGGGAATCATGGAATCGTCCAAGACAACGGTGCTCATGGTGACCCACGACATCGCGGAAGCCATTTTCCTGGCCGACCGCATCGTCTTCATGACGGGTCACCCTGGCCGGGTGCGGGAGAACCTCTTGACGGAGTTTAAGTCCGGTAAGCGGATCGCCGACAAGGAGGCGGTGATCAGCCTGCCGGGCTATGGCGATCTGGAGCATCACGTCATGCATATGATGCGCGAGGAGAGTCCCAATCGCGAGCGCGTGACCGAGAACCTAGAGGCCTGATCGCGGGACGGCGGACGAAGCGGCGCGGGCCGGGGATCGAGATGAGGAGGCAAGACGATGTGCGGTGTATGCGGATGTGGCGAGGGCGAGGTTCGGATCGGCGGTGTCGTCGATCACGACGAGGCGGATCATCATCACCACCATCATCACGACGGGAGCCATCCGACCGCCACCGGATCGCCCGCCACCGGATCGCCCGCAGTGGACGAGCAAGGCCACGGACGCAGCCGGTGGCTTCACATCGAGCAGGATATCCTCGCCAAGAACGACGGCTATGCCGCCGCCAATAGGAACCGCCTGAATGCGCTTGGCGTCCTCGCCCTGAACCTGGTCTCGAGCCCGGGCGCCGGGAAGACCAGCCTGTTGACGGCAACCGCGCGGGCGCTGTCTCAAAGGCTCGCCATGGCGGTCATCGAGGGCGATCAGGAGACCGAGAACGACGCCGAACGGATTCGCGCAACCGGGGTCAAGGCGGTGCAAATCAACACCGGCCGGGTTTGCCACTTGGATGGCCACATGATCGGTCACGCAATGGCGGGGCTCGATCTGCCGCCGGGCGCGGTCCTCTTCATCGAGAACGTCGGCAATCTGGTCTGTCCGGCCTCCTTCGACCTGGGCGAGCACCATAAGGTCGCGGTCCTGTCCGTCACCGAAGGCGACGACAAGCCGCTCAAATACCCCGACATGTTTGCCGCCTCCGATCTCATGATTCTCAACAAAATCGACCTTCTGCCCTACGTCGATTTCGATGTGGCGCGTTGCGTCGATTACGCCCGCCGCATCAACCCGGATATCGAGGTCCTGCAGCTTTCCGCCCGAGGCGGCGCGGGCATGGGCGCGTGGTTCGCCTGGATCGAAGGCGCCCGGCAGCGGGTCGCCCCCAATGCCGACTCGTCGAACGTGGCGGGAGCCGCCCGACATGCATGAGCTTTCCATCGCCCAAAGCCTCATTGAGCTCGTGAGCGACCACGCCGCCCGCGAGGGCGCCGCCCGCGTCCGAACCGTTCATATCCGGCTGGGCGAGCTCTCCGGCTTCCGGCGTGCGATCTATTTCTGCTTCGACAGGGTCTCGAGGGGAACGGCCTGCGAGGGGGCACGCCTGTCGATCGAAGACGTGCCGCTGACGGTGCATTGCGATCACTGCAACCAGGTGAAACGGCCAGGCGCGCGCTACAACTTTCGCTGTCCGACCTGCGGCATGCCGACCCCGAAGGTCGTCACCGGACGGGAGATGCAGGTGACGGCAATCGAGCTGGATTTCGCGGCGCGCCGGCCATCCGGGTCGGTCGGGCGGGGAGACGGCGCCGGCGACTGGGCAGAGGTCGGTTAGGAGACTTCGATGAGCGAAAGAGGAACGGGCACCTGGGAGTTCGTGCCCCACCAGCACAGGGGCCCGCAACAGCAGACCGGCGCGGACGACCACATCTACTCGCCCAAGCTGCACAACGGCACCCTCAAGTCGTCGGGGATCGTGACCTTCATGGGGGCGCCCTACTGCCCGCCGGAGCGCGACGCGATCCGCGCCATGGGCGCCAAGATCTGCTTTCTCGGGGTTCCGTGGGACCAGGGCCAGATGGTGCGATCGGGCACGTCATCCGGCCCGGCGGGGATTCGCGAGGCCTCGACCCAATACTTCCCCTACATGTTCGAGTACGACGTCGACTTGATGTCCGTCTTCAGGCCGGTCGACTGCGGCGACGTGCCGATCGTGCCGGGCAACAACGACCGGTCGCACGAGTACATCTACCAATACATCACCGAATGCCTCGAAGGCGGCGCCAAGGTGATTTTCTGTGGCGGCGATCACTCCGCGCCCATACCGGCGTCCCATGCCCTGTCGGACTTCCACAAAGACGGCAAGATCGGATACCTGCACATCGACTGCCATCTCGATTCCGCGCCGGACTGGGGCGGCATCCGCAACACTAACTGCTCCGGTCCCGCGCGAGCCTACGACCTGCCGAACTGCGACGGCGCCAACATGGCGCACATGGGATCGCGCAACGGTCTCAACCCCAAAGACTGGTACGATTTCTTCGTCGACAACGAGATCCGCATCATCCCGATGATGGAGGCTGTCGAGCGCGGCGTGGAGGTCTGCACAAAGGAAATCTTCGATATCGCCTGGAATGGAACGGACGCCGTCTACTGCTCCTGGGACACCGATTCTCTGGACGCCAGCTGCATGCCGGGAACCACCGCGCCCGAGTCCTTCGGCATCAAGGCGCGCGAGGCGATCCAGGTCGCGCGCATCGCCGGCACCTATGGCGCGGACATTCTGGAGATCTCGGAACTTTGCCCGATCTTCGACGTCAGCCAGATGAGCATCAAGCTCGCCTGCTGCATAGTCTACCACTACCTCGGCAGCCGAGCGAAGACGCTGCGCGACCAGGGCAAGACGCCGTGACCGGCACCACGACGTTACGCAAGCCAGAATATTCGTACGGGGAGGACACGCGATGAACCCGGCCAAAGCCTATGCACACCTGTTCTCGCCTCAAGGCGGCGACGAGGCGGACAACTACCGCGCCCCGGGGCAGATCACCTTCCTGCGTTCCGACCACGTCGCCTTGAACACCGAGAAGCTGCGCGAAGCCGGCGTGCGTTACGCCTTCATCGGGGTTCCATTCGACGAAGGCAACGTCGGCAGGCCCGGCTCCGAGGAAGGGCCGCGCGAGTTCCGCCTCGCCTCGCAAGAGTACTTCCCCTACTGGTTCGAATATCAGGTCGACCTGTTCGGCAGCAGCGTCGATTGCGGCGACGTGCAGATGCCGAAGGTCAATCCCGGGCTGTCGCGAGAGCGCATCTACAAGGCCGTTCGCGAGATCCTGGCCGCGGGGATCACGCCGGTCATCTGCGGCGGCGACCGGTCGATCTCGATCCCGGCGACCCAGGCACTGTCGGACCACATCGGCGCGGACAAGAAGATGGGCTACCTGCACTTCGGCGCCAATCTCGACCTCGCCGACAGCTGGGCCGGCGAGCGCAACGTGAGCACCTGTGCACTGGCGCGCATCAGCGAGTTGCCGAACCTGGCGGGAGAGAACATCGCCCATGTCGGCGCGCGCAATTCGCTCAATCCGAAGGATTGGATCGACTTGGCGAAGCAGCGCGACATTCGCTTCTTTCCCATGTTCGAGCTGTTCGAGCGCGGCGTCGACACGGCCGTCGAAGAGGCGATCGGGCGGGCTTGGGACGGCACCGACGCGCAGTACCTAAGCTTCAATTTCAACGTCATGGACGCCTCGATGGCACCCGGCGTCACGGCCTCGGAGCCGGGCGGGCTGGAATCCCGCGAGATGATGCGCATCGCCGGCGCGCTGGGTGAACGTGGTGGTGTCAGCGTCATCGAAGTATCCGAGCTGTGCCCGATCTTCGACGTCAGCGGAACTACGTCGCGCCTCGCCGTCTGCGTCGTCCTGCGCATCCTGGCGGCCATCGCCCGGTCGCGTGGCGAACTCGTCGACCAGGGGATCAAGCGGCCGAGCCGGGATTGAGCTCCCCGGTGCCGGACGCCACGCGGGCTCGATGAGTGCCATGGAGGTAAGAGTCACGGAGATCCTCGGCTTTGCCAGCGATCCCGCGCTGGCCGAGCGGCTGCACGAACTCGGCCATGCCGGCCGCGTCGAACATCTGACGCTCGCGCAAGAGGACGTGCACCGCCGGCGCTTGCGGACCCAAACGGACCAAGGGACCGACTGCCTGATTGCCCTGCCGCGCGAGCAAGCCCTGGGCGATGGCGCTGTATTGGTGCTGGAGCAGACCCGCGCGGTCGTGGTGCGCTTGGCCGAGGAGCACTGGCTGGCCGTGGCGCCCCGGGACGCGGTGGCCGCGCTCGAACTGGGCTACTTCGCCGGCAACCTCCATTGGCGCGTGCGATTCGAGGGCGGCCGCCTCCTGGTGGCACTGGAAGGACCGGAAGAGGACTACCTCTCTCGTCTGAAACCCTTCCTCGACGACGGGCGAGCGAGGCGCGCCGACCATGACTGATCCGGCTGCCGACCTCACCCTGCTGCAATACGCCGACAGCTTCTTCCCGTCGGGCACCGTCTCGTTCTCCTGGGGCCTCGAGACCCTTTGCGCGGACGGCTGCATCGCGGCCGCGCCCGAGGTCTCGTCCTTTCTGCACGGCCAACTGCGGCATCGCTGGGCGACCTGCGATCGGCCGGCGGTGGCGGCGGCGCATCTCGCTGCGGACGATTTGGAGGCGGTCGCAAGGATCGACCATCTGCTGGAGGCCCAGACCCTGGCCGCCGAGCTGCGCGACGGGTCGCGGCGTTGCGGCGGCGCGCTGCTGGCGGTCCACGAAAAACTCGGCACGCCGGGGGCGGAGCTCTACCGCGCCTTGGTCCGTTCCGGCGGCGCGCCAGGTCATTTGGCGGCGGTGCAGGGATTGGTTGGGCGCGGCGTCGGCCTCACGCTGACGGCCTGCGAGATCTTGTCCGCCCATACCCTCTCAGTCGGCCTGTTGGGCGCGGCGCTCAGGCTGGGCATGATCGGTCACCTGGACGCGCAACGCAGTCTGCAGCAAGCGAGAGAACTGATCGCGGACATCCTCGCCGTGCCGGCGCCCGGGGTTGAAACCATCAGCGCCTTCACACCGGAGGCCGAGATCGCCGTCATGCGCCACGAAACGGCTGAGACACGCCTGTTCGCCAATTGACATAAGAAATGCCGAGGGAGGTTGAGCGATGTTACTGACACCGACGGAGATGGAGCGGCTGACGGTGTTCACCGCCGCCGAGCTGGCGCGCAAGCACCGGGCCTAGTCACTAATCCGACCGCCTGAAGGGCGACCCAAGAGAGCCCTGTCGCGAGCTGGCGGGGCTTTTGTCGGTTTGAACCTCCGATTGATAAGGTGCATCATCGCCAATCGTATTAACGGGGAGGCGCAAATGTATTGGGACTGCCTTTTTGGCCTCATAATCTCACTAGGCATCGGTGGCGGCGTTATTCAACTGCTTCACCGTTGGCTTCATGATCGGATTGGAATTCCGCCGTCTCAGGGCCGAGCCGTGCCGCCTTGGTTTACGGGACTAGCAGAGCAATCGGTATTTTTCTTACTGGTGGCGTCAGACATGCCAGCAATCACAGTCTCAATGATGGCTGCAGCTGTTCTCGGCCTCATCAGCATGGGATTCGCGGTCGCAGGCGGACTAATTTGCAGAGGCGCAGTCCCGTGACCTCCGATTTGGACATTTATCGCACCGCCAACGTCTTGACCCTTGAGCACGGCGACGAGGCCGATCTGGTAGCGGCCCAGTGGGCCGACAATTTCCTCGAGGCCGGAGACATGGACGGCTCTGCCGTGTGGAAACGGATGCTCGCTGCGATTAAGGAAATCCACCGACAGGAGCCGCGGGAAGGCGAAGCGGTGAATTGAGTGCGGGCGCGGGAGGGGGACGGCGGGTCACGAGGCGGTACGCGATCGACCGGGCGCGGGAGCGCTACGGGCTCGACACTGCTTTGAAGGTGATGGCTGGCCCCTGAGGCTGGGTTACTCCTGCTCCCCGTCCTCCGCCACCAACCTCCGTATCGCCTCCAACGTCTCGGGTCGCTCCAGCGCCCGAAGGATCTCGGTCGACGCATGACCACTGGTCCGTTCGGGTCGGCACCACTCGGCCACACAGCGACGCAAGCCATCCACATCCAACCCGAGTTCTTCCAAGCGCTTCTTCAAACGATCGGTCAGCACCTGATCCGATAGCAAGCAAGAAAGGAGTTTGCAGATCTCTCGGTCCGGATCCAATCCCGAACCGCCCGGTGGTGTTCCGTCAGGATTTCTGGTCGGCTGCCCAACCACACCCGTAAGCAACTGCTCGCGTCTGAACTCCCGCCCCCGTCGCGAGACTCCATCCGCGATCACGCTGAAGCGATAGACACCTGACTGGCTGGTGGTGACCGAGGCGTTGAACGCCCCAAGCTGTGTTTCCGACAGCGGAACCACCACCACCGGCCCGCTGGGCGGCGTGAGTTCCGCTCGCACGCTCGGGTGTGTAGGCAGCGGCTGGCCGTACTCGGTCAAGATCGCCTCCAGCAGGAGATCCGAACCGGGGGTTTGTCCCGTTTGCGCCAGAGTTGCGCGCAAGTTCAAGGATGATCGCGCGTGCACCACGGCGTGATAGGGAATCGAAGTCGCCTGTCCGAACGCAGCCGTGCTAAGCACTCGTCGCTTGCCGTGATAGAGAACTGCCAACAGTAGCTCCCAACCACCTTCCCAGTGCTCATGGCCGCCGATCACCAGCGGTAGCGTGATGCGGAGCGTCCTCGACGTGGCACCCAATCTCACCGCACCGGCGGATAGCTCGCCCGGCCCTACGACCGTGCCGTCCGGTGTCCGGAGGCCCATGACGAGCGCTTGCGGAAAACGGCTCATAACGACGGCGTCGAACTGCACGTCGGAGCGGTTGATCGGGAACGGCACCGAATCGATGACCCCAGGCACGGCCACTCCCGGCGGATCCGCGACGATGTCGCGATTCAGCACGCCCGCCAGGATCTGAAGGAAAAACTTCTCCAGAATAAACTCGTCGTCTGCAGTGACCGCACCCTGAACGTACATGAAGCCGCCGGTGTTGTTGGCGATCTCGCGCAACTTATTGCTGTCGACATTGGCGGCATTCGCCACGCCCACGGCGTAGACGCGATCCGGAATCAGGGTCTCTACGTCCCGGATCCACGGCTCGCGATCCTCGATACCGTCCGTGAACACGACCATGGCCTGGACATCGAATGTCGGCGTTAGGGGCGATGCCGCGTATCCATCCGAGGCCGTCTCGATGCCGGCGCCGATCGACGTGTGCGGCAAATTGTTGGGCGGACCATGGTTGAGGATGGCGGTGCGCGCGGCGTTTCTGACCCCGGAGGTCTGTACTCCGACAACATCCAAGCCGGCCAGTAAATCTCCCGTC
>Ga0255057_10001954_pt1 | contig 11281 bp, 12 predicted proteins | sample Cases_109_6_MG_FD_189022 | JGI IMG/M metagenome (GOLD analysis project Ga0255057, IMG submission 189022) | Seawater microbial communities from Amundsen Gulf, Northwest Territories, Canada - Cases_109_6 | ecosystem: Environmental > Aquatic > Marine > Gulf | place: Canada: Northwest Territories... | reverse complement strand
AGCAACTGGGGATCGAAGTGTGGCTACCCGAGACGGTCAACTGCGATGAGGCGCGCGCCGAACTCGCCGCTATGGCGACCGACTTGCTGGTCGTCTGCGACTACGGCGAGATTCTCAAATCCTCCACGCTTGCGTCTTCGCAGCTAGGCGGGATCAACCTACATGGGTCGCTGCTGCCCAGGTATCGCGGCGCCGCTCCCGTACAGTGGGCGATTCTCAATGGGGATACCGAAACGGGGAACACCGTCATACAAATGACGCCAGGTCTTGATGCGGGTCCCTGTTTGGGGGTCCAGCGGATCGCCATTGACCCGGACGAAACTGCCGGCGAGTTGGAAACTCGCATGGCCGAGCAAGGTGCTGCCTTGGTGCTCACGGTGGTAGGCGAGCTGGAAGTGGGCGCCGCGAAGCCCATCCTGCAGGACAAAAGTCTGGCCACCAAGGCTCCGCGACTTGCGAAGGAGGACGGCCTCGTCGACTGGTCGCGCTCCGCCGCCGAGATAAAGAACCAAGTGAGGGCCCTGCAACCCTGGCCGCGAGCATTCACCCATTGGCAGCGGAGCGAGGGCGAGCCGTTGCGGTTGATCATTCACCAGGTTTCGCTCGCCGGAGGCGCTGCGGCCGAGGCGGGTACGGTGATCTCCGCCGATTCAGACTTGACAATAGCAACCGGCAACGGCGTCCTGCGGCTGGAACAAATCCAGCCCGCCGGCAAACGTGCGATGGCCGTCGGCGAATTTCTGCGCGGTTATCCCATGCAGCCCGGCGACCGACTGGGGTGACTGCAAATTGTAAGGTTAGCCGACACCGTCCCGGTGTCGCGTGGTAGCGGCGGGCAACTCGGCATCGGGACGATGCCGACTAACAGTATGCGCGATAGACAAGGTATTCGAGCGTATGGGTGGTTCCGTAGAAACGATTCCGATCTGGAACCTGGCGATCGGCCTACTGCCGGCGGTCGTTGTGCTGGTGATTATCTATCGCTGGTCGCTCGACATCCGCACCGCGCTGTGGGCACTCGCGCGGATGCTGGTGCAATTGTTCCTCGTGGGTTATGTGCTGTTCTACATCTTCGAGACCGACAACGGTTGGCTGATCCTGGCCGCGCTCGCGTTGATGCTGTCTGCGGCGAGTTGGATCGCGCTTGGTCCGGTGCGAGAACAACGGCGGAGGCTTTACCCCCGAGTGTGGGTGTCGATTGCAGTGGGGGGCGGGCTTACGTTGGCGTTGATCACCCAGGGTGTGCTGCGGCTCGAACCATGGTTCGAGCCCCGCTATCTCATACCGTTGGGTGGGATGATCTTTGCCAATGCCATGAACGCGGTCAGCATTTCCGCGGAGCGATTCTCCGCGGAGCTGGCCGGCGGAGCAGAATATCTGTCGGCCCGGAAGACGGCCTTGCGGGCAGCGCTAATCCCGCTGATCAATTCCCTGTTTGCCGTGGGAATCGTTTCTTTACCGGGAATGATGACCGGTCAAATCCTTTCGGGCGTGGATCCCTTGGTGGCGGCCAGGTATCAGATTATGGTCATGGGGATGGTATTCGGCTCGGGAGGCATCTCGGCGGCCTGTTTCCTGGTGCTGTTGAAACCGGCGCTGGTCCAACCGCAAGACGAAGTCAGTGACTAATACTACATCGCAAGGTCACGAACTCTGCTTTACTGATAATGACGAATGACGAAATACCCAATGACGGAAGAGAATGACGAATTACTGAAAGACGAATGACGAACCAGTGCATTTGCCTTTCGTCATTCGGACTTAGTCATTGATTCGTCATTGGGTATTTCGTCATTCGTCATTGCCGACACAAGGACGCAAGCTAGCTAGCGCTGTAGTATTAGACATTGACAACGATTGCTCTATCTCAACCCTGCGCTGTAGTATTAACACGTGTATCGAGGCTCTTGCCGACCATGAAGCTCAAAGCGTGTCACTGTTGCGGCCAGATTCATCGTGTGCCGTTGCTGGGCGCCCAGGAAGTCGCCTCTTGCACGCGGTGCGGCGCCGGCATCGACCGGCTTCCCGGGCAATCGGCCAGTCGCACGGCGGCGGCGGCGGCGGCGGCTTTCGTCCTCTTTTGGCCCGCGATTCTGCTGCCGATTCTCGAAATCGAAAAGTTCGGGCACCACCACGAGTCGAGTCTGCTGTTCGGCACGATCGAACTCGTGCGTCAAGGCGACTGGTTTGTCGGCTCCGTGGTACTATTGTTCTCGGTGGTGTTTCCCTTGGTCAAAATCGTCCTGCTGCTGGAGCTGAGCCTGTTGGGATTGCTGCACCGCCAGCACAAGGCGAGGACCTACCGCGTCATGGAATTTGTCGGCAAGTGGAGCATGATGGACGTAATGTTGCTGGCGTTTATGGTGATGCTCGTTAAATTGGGAAGCCTCGTGCAGTTCCACTTCGGCCCCGCCGTGTGGGCGTTCGTGCTCTGCGTGGCGATGAGCATGTTGGCTTCCATCTGTTTCGATCCCCACACTATTTGGGATGACAACCATGGATGATGCAAACCGACAAGACCCACAAGACTCCCAGTTTCCCGTGGCACAGGTCCAACCGGCGCGAACTCCCGGCCAGGCGGTCGGCCTGGTCGTGTCGCGGTTGTGGATCGCCACACTCTTGTGTCTGATCATCGCGTTGACGCTGGTGTGGCTGCAAGTCCGCACAGGCGTGCCCGTGATCGACGTCCATTTTTCCCAAGGCCATGGTCTGCAGCCGGGCGATCCGGTTCGCTTTCGCGGCATCAACGTGGGACAGGTGAGCGAGATCGAGCTCCGTGTTTCGTCGAACGGGCCGCTGGACGGGGTCATCGTGCGAATCCATCTGAACTCCGCCGCCGCGGCATTGGCTCGCGAGGGGTCCCGGTTCTGGATCGAGCGACCCGACATCAGCATCGGCCAGGTCCGCGGGCTCGACACGCTGATGGGCGGGCGCTTTGTGGGCGTCGTGCCCGGACCGCCCGACGCCGAGCCGTGCCAATTGTTCTACGGCTTGGACGTTGCCTCAGCGCCGGTCGAGAACATTGCCGACGGCTTGGAGATTGTGCTCGAAGGCAAAAAACGCTTCGGACTACAAAACGGTTCGCCGATCAGCTATCGGGGCGTGATCGTGGGACAAATTCTCTCGGTGGGACTCACCAACGACGCGGCGACCGTCGAGGCCCGGGCGTTCATTCAGCCGAACTATCGCGAATTGATTCGCGAGAACACGCGATTTTGGAGCAACAGCGGACTCGACGTGAAGATCGGCCTGGGCGGGATCGAACTCGACGCGGAAACGCTCGCCACAATCGCTGCGGGAGGTGTTGCCTTTGCTACGCCCAACAAACCCGGTCGCCGCGCGGCCACCGGCTATCGGTTCGAGTTGCTCGATTCGCCCCGCACGGAATGGATCAATTGGCAACCGCGGATTGCGATCGGCTCGGCAACGTTGCCCTCGGGAGCGGCCACACCCCGCTCACTGCTGGGCAACCGTCGGCAACGGGGTGCCATGGCCGTGCTCGGCGCGGGACGACAGCGGGGCTGGCTGTTGCCGCTCTCCGATGGCCGGTTGTTGGGGCCCGCCAACGTGCTCTCCGGCAAAGACGACAAAGAGTACCTGCTCGAAGTTTCCGGCCAGGAGTTTTCCTTGCCGCTCAAGGGACTGCAGTCGGCCAGCGCGTTGGCCATCTGTCGATTGCCGACCGAGTTGGATGCCGAGGTAGAGAATTGGCCTGTGGCCAAGGTCCGCATGGCCCAGGGGCCCGAGGAGGTGATCGTCACCTGCGGCAGCGACGACATGACCATGCCAATCTCGGTGGAGCGGCTGTCGGTGAGCGCCGTCCCCGACGAGCCGGGCTGGAGCGTCGATCCCAGCCTCCCCTTGGACGACCAGTGGCACGGTGCGAGCGTCGTCGCCGCGCGCGACGGCCAAGTGATCGGCATCCTCATCCGCAGCAACGACCGCTCGCGAATCGTGCCGCTGCCGGCGGAGATGATGGATATCGGTCGTTAGTCGATCCGCTTGGCTTTTTGGCGGACGCCGTTCTGGAACAGTTCAACCGACTGACAGTTGCCGTCTTCGTCTACTTGGAAGGTCAACGTCGCCTGGACCACCTTGTAAAACCACTCGCTGTCGGACCTGGCGAATACTTGGTGCGTCGGCTGGCCGGTGGCGCCGACCATGAGCTTTTCGTCTTCCACCGACACGGTCAGCACGAAGCCGGGGATCAGTTCATACTTGCCAACGTAACATTGCATGATTTCTTTGGCGACGGGCACCGGTTTGTCAAAGGTTCGAGGTTCGACCGGTGCGCCGGCACACATTTTGATGATGCCCTCAGCCAGTCGGTCGACCTCCATTGTGGCCGTATTGGCCAAGAGGACGACTCCCGTTTCCAACTGGCGATTGACGAGCATCATGGCGTGATATCCACCCGTCTGGCCATTGTGCCAACGCGTCTGTCCGTCTTGAGCGAGATGCCATCCCAGCCCGATGGCGAAGTCTCCCGCGGCCAGCGGCTTCTGATGAACTTGCCAGGCGGTTTCGATCGCCTTGCCAACATCGCCAGGAGGTGGATTCAAGTTGGCTCGAACAAAGCGCAACATGTTTTTGACCGTGCTGCGAATTGCTCCCGCACCGGCGAGCGTGGGCAGGTCCCAGTTTGCCGCGGCGGTGCCATCGTCCAAATGTGGTTTCGCCAACCGGCTGCGCAGCTTAGCGTTCAGAGTAATATTCGTATCCGACATTCCGAGCGGCGTGGCAATCCGTTCTCGCAACAGTTGTTCGTAGGTTTGCCCCGCGTTGAGCGCCAGAACGTGTCCCAGCAACCCGACGGCCAAATTCGAGTACTCATATTTCGTGCCGGGGGCTCGCTCAGGTTTGTAACCTTTAAGGAACTCGTACATTTGCTCAACCGTGTAGTCGGCGTAGGGATTTGTGGCGTCGGACGGCCGAAAGTTATCGGGTAACGTCGGCAGTCCGGAAACATGCGTTGTGAGGTCTCGAAGCGTGATCGGCCGCTCTCGGTACGTCGGCATTTTCACCCGTTTGGGCAACAATTCCTGGACCGGCTGTTCGAGCTTGAGGCGGCCACGGGCCACGGCATCACCCAGCAACACACCGGTAAACACCTTGGATACGGAGCCGATCTCGTAGACCGTGTCGCCATCGGGGCGCCGCGGGTCGTCGTGGGCGACCTGCCCATAACCGACAACCGTCGCCTTGCCTTTCTGCCAGACTCCCACGGTCATGCCGACGACCACCTTGGCGTCGAGATAAGGCTGCACGAGCCGATCGATGCGGCGCTTCATCGCTTCGTCGGCCGAAGTGTGCGTTGCTGTAGTGAGGACGATCGTTGCGATAACAATCAATCCAATCAGGAGGCGGTGGGAGCGGGTAAATCTCATGGTTGAGGTTCCTGTTCGTCGGGGGTTTCGTTCAATTCGTGGAGCAGAGTACCGATTTTTTCTCGCACCGGCAGCAAGTCATTGATTACGGCCCTCTGGTTCCACCACCAGATGCCAGTATAGAGCACAAGCACGGCTACAAAATACATGGCGGGGGCTAGGAGGGAAGAAGACAAGTCGATAAAAACCAGATTGACGCCCACAAAAGCGGGTAAGAGGTACCACCAGAGCACACTGCGGAGCATTTCAATCTGTTGGTCCATGCTCCCTGTTTCCCGCTCGCGCATCGTGCCGCTGCTGGCGGAGATTGCGAAGCCGCAGTGAGCGTTTTTGATTTGACGCAAGTCATGTGCGGCACCTGACCTGCATACTCACGTATAGTTGGGTTTTGTGGAACTTTGACCAGGCGGTATTCGATTTGGTATAATCAGAGCATTGGAGGACAGTGAGATGCAGTATGAGTTTCCGCCAGACATTCGCACACTCATCGATCAGTATATGGCGACGGGCCAGTATGCTTCTGAGGATCAAGTTCTGCAAGCAGCGTTGCACGTGTTGAGTGATTATCACGCGACGGTTGCTGACCTTCGAGCGGGGATGGAGGATTATGCCCAAGGTCGAGCCGAACCGCTGTCGCAGGCCATGGAAGATGTTCGCCAACAGAGTTGCTAGCGCGAACCATGAGTTAAGAGATTGTGCCATTCACGGGCAGACAGCCATGACGTCTGAATCCAACCGGCGACTTCCGTGGTATTTGTGGCCGTTGGCGCCTATCGCCTTGCTCGGATCCCTGATCGTGATGATCCCTTTGGGGATTCTCACAGTACTATCGGTACCCCTTTTCACGTTATACCCAGACCACCATGCACACATATACGACTTTGGAGGTACGGAACGCAAACGCGAATTGTTAGGACGATGGCGCCAACAATACCGCAGCCTGGGTTTCTTCGGTCGAGCTCGGAGAGCGTGGAAGGTCTGGCGACGAAGCAGAATAGTACCCCCGGTGGGCAGCAGGGAACGTGCTAGAGCCGCTTTTGCCAAGTTGGAGAATTCACAGGAGATCGATTCCTAAGCTCTGTGAGGAGAGTCGCTATGCCGCCGCGCCAGTTCGTCGAATATCTCACTGATGCCCCGGCGCAGCGTCACGACCGTTTCGACGCAAGTCAGGTGCGGCACCTGACCTACAGGCAGCATACTGAGGAGTTGGGCCGATGAGCAAAAACCACCGGTTCATCCACGATGGCCACGAGCGAGCCTACAATGCCGCGGAGGAGAAGGTGCGTTCGGAGTTGTACGCGGAGTTTGCCGAACAGCTTGAGCGATCGTCTGGCTTCTCGAAGCTGCGAATGAAACGCGAGATCGAACAGGAAATTAAACGCCGCGTCCGACAGGTAGCGCCGCCAGATGCCTTGTACTGAGTCGTAGATCGGAGACGTGCCATGACCGTCCGCTTGGAACATGCCAATCTGATCGTTCGTGATATTGACGTGACGATTCGCTTTCTGCAGACCGCGTTTCCCGAATTCAAGATTCGCCATGATTCGGCTGAGTCGAATCCCGACGACGAGCGGTGGGTGCACATCGGGTTGGACGAGACCTATCTCGCACTGAACCAAGCGTCGATAGAGCCCGGCGAGAAGTGGACGCCTTATGAGGGCTTGCCTGGGGTGAATCATCTGGGCTACGAAGTGGACAACGCCGATGCGCTGCGCGAGCGGATGTTGACCGCGGGTTACGAAGAATCGACACCGCCCATTGAACACACGGCCCGCAAGCGGGTCTATTTTTACGATCCCGACGGCAACGATTGGGAGTTTGTCGAATATCTCACTGACGATCGGGCGAAACGTCACGACTATTCTTCGTGACTATGGCTATGAAGAATCTAACATCGAGGGATTACTCCTGTGGGAAAAATCTACGAGACAATAACGCCTGAATTGGAGGAATGGATCGCCCGGCAACGGATGTTCTTTGTGGCAACATCTCCGCTTTCGTCTGATGGGCACGTGAACTGTTCGCCCAAAGGGTTAGATTCGTTACGAGTTCTAGGTCCCACTTGCGTGGCCTATCAGGATCTTACGGGTAGCGGTATCGAAACCGTGGCGCACATCAAGGAAAACGGCCGGATTGTGATCATGTTTTGTGCGTTCGAAGGACCGCCACGGATCGTTCGCCTCTACGGCCGGGGGCGTGCTATCGAGCACGGCACGGTCGAGTTTGAACAACTCGCTCGTAAATTTTATGACAGACCGGACGCTCGGTCGTTTGTCCAAGTGGAGCTAACGCGGATTGCCGACTCTTGCGGTTACGGCGTGCCACTGTACGAGTTTACGGGAGAACGTGAAACATTGACCGTTTGGGCGGAGAAGCAAGGATTCGAGAAGGTGGAGGCGTACCGCGCGACGCACAATCGGCGGAGCATCGATGGATTGCGCGGGCTAGATTGACAAGAAGCTTTCGCTACAAATCGAAATTAAACGTCCGGCTTAGGTAGCGGTACATGCGGTTGGCGAGTGTGCGGGGTTTCGTTTTGATGCGGGCCTGGCCGATTAGCCCGTTGCACAGTAGGCCGAGTGAGTTGTCGAGCTGGACGACTCCTTGATACATCGTGGTCAACGGTCGGACCGTGCCGTCGGGGTCGGTCTGAGCGGGCACCGGGCCGCCGGAGGTGCTGGCCAATTGCGGCGACAGGGCGCTGAGCTCTCGAGTGGCCAGGTATTGAACCGTGCTGAGGAACACGTAGTAGGTCGATTGCTCGAACATCAGCCGCACTTCTTGACCTTCGCTCACGAGGTCGAGATCGCGCTGGTTGATCACCAACACGGCATCCCAACGGTTGGGGTCGCCGACCTGACAGAAGAGGTTTTGTGCTCCGTCGGGGACCAGCGTGGCGCCCAGATTTCTTTCGTTCAGTGGCGAGCCGGACCAACTGGCCAGTTCCAACCGCTCGTCGGCGGTGCTTTCGCGTCGGTGGGGCGGGGGAATGATCGTGCCGGCGGCCGGGGCGACCAGCTCCAGTCGCTCCGAGTCCCTCTGCTTCTGCTGAAGCTGCTGGCTGATCGAGTCAAAACGCTCCTCGGCGAGGTCCAATTGCAGACTGGCCCGATCGTCCTGAAAACGTAAATTCTGCAGGCTGTCGAGTCGTGCGCGCGTGGCGTTGCGCTGGCCGCGGAGTTGGGCAATTTCGATCTCCAGATCGATGTTCTCCAAACGGGCCAACACTTCGCCGGCGGCCACTTGCTGGCCCGGCTCGACGAGGATCTCCTTGAGCGTGCCTTCCACTTCGACATAAACCGACGAAGCTCCGCGCGGCTGTAGCTCAAAATCGCACAACACGCTCGACGGGAAGGGAATCAGCAGCACTCCACTCACGAAACCCGTCAACAGCAGCAGAGTCGTAACCATTCGCACTTTTTTCACTTTGCTCATTCTCCCAGGTACCTTGAAAAATTTGTAAACCTTCCGCAAAGGTATGCCCACCAAACCCCACATCGAAGCTAGCGCGATCATCTGGCCGATCACCTTCAGCCCGTAGGGTTCGAATACCTTGTTGAGAAAGTAGAGAATCGACAGCAGAATCATCCAACGGTACAGGAACGACGCCACAGTGTACAATGCGAACAAGCCCTGGTTGCGTTTTGGCAGAAACGGATCCTCAGGCTCCTCCAGTCCCAAGCACCAACTGCCGAGCTTGCGGCTGAGAATCGTGCTGGCCTTTTGCCTTAGGTTGGGGATCTCCATGATGTCGCTCAGGATGTAGTAACCGTCGTAGCGCAACAGCGGATTGGCGTTGAACAGGATCGTGCTGACCGAGCTGACGAACATGACGTTCAGACAGACGTAGTTGAGAAAACCGGGCTCGCTGAACCACCAGATGAAGGTGCAGACCGAAGCGATCACCACTTCCACGTACATCCCGGCCGCACCGATCGCCGCGCGATGCCAACGATTGGGCAACATCCAGGAGTCGGACACGTTGCAATAGAGACAGGGCGTGAGCACCAAAAACATAATGCCCATTTCGTGACATTCACCCCCACAATGTTTACACGACAGACCATGGCCGAATTCGTGGATCACTTTAGTGACCCCCAACACCCCGGCGATTAAGAGCCAATTCTGAGCCGCGAAAAAAGACTGGAACGAAGGTAGCCGCGACTGAAAGACGTCGAATTGCACGATCACCAGCGTCAGCGCGGCACTCGCCAACAGGATGCAACAGATTATCGCGGGCACCGAAAAGAACCAACGGACCCACGGGTAGAGTGCGTTGAGAATCCGCTCGGGATCGAATCCCCGAAAGCGAAGGAACAGGATGTTGCTCATCGCGCCGATGATTTCCTTGCGGCGGCGGTCGCCGCGACGCTGATGGAGCTGCACGCCCTGGCCCGACGCGTCGGAGAGCACCAGCCCACTGCGATGGAGCATCCCGACAAAGTTCTGCAGCTCCTCGACGCGAATCGTCTGCGGGGGGAATTCGGCTTCAAACTGCTCGGCGATATCTTCCAAGCTCGACTGACCGTCGAGCATCTGCAGAATGGCGAACTCTTCTTCCTCGAACCGGTAGTACTGTAGACCAACCGGGTCTTTGACCACCCAGTAGATGCGGCCTTGATAGCGTTGGCGGCGCGCCTTGAGATCGGGCCGCACGCGGATCGCGAGCTTCCGCGAAGAACTGGAAACAATGCTGTCGGCCAGCGTGGGCATCGGGGCGAGTAGGGGACAGAGGTCAGAGGTCGGAGGTCAGGGGGCGCGGGTCGGAGCATGACGTCAGGCGATGTTCACCCTGATCTCTGACCCCCGACCTTTATTTATTCAAATGGATCGTCATGCGGGCCTTCAGTCCGGGTTGGATGCGCCAGTTGTCGCCTTCACGCTCGTTTTTCACCTCGGCGCGGACCGGGTAACTGCCGTCCGACCGGACCATCTGGTCGACGTAGACAATGGATCCTTCCACGGAGATCGCGCGTCCCCGCGCCCGGGCAACGTTCACGGTGACTCGCTTGCCCTGCAGTTCGCCCCGGTCGTACTGATCGGCGTAAACGAACCCTTCGACGTGCAACGTGTCGAATCGCACCAGCTTCAAAATCGGATCTCCCGGGTTGACCCATTCCGACTGGTGTCGATAGGTGGTGACCACCTCGCCGTCGAAGGGAGCGAGAATCGTCCGCCACTGGAGGGCCATCTCGGCCGCGTCGCGTTCGGCCTCCTTGGTCTTGGCTTCGAGTCCGGCTAGGATCTGATCCTTCATCGCTTTCTCAATTTGCAGTGAGGACCGCTTGAGATCGAGTTGTTTACGTCGAATCTCGATGTCTGGGATCGCGCCGGGATGGTCTCGATTAGCTTTCAGGTCCTGTAGCACGTCGACTTTGGCCACAGCCTCGGCGGCTTGGGCGTATCGTATCTCGATATCTTCTTTGGCCCGTTGTTGGGCCGATTGCAGACCGTACTCTGCCACCTTGAGGGCGGCTCTCGCTTCTCGATCGTCGATCGTGGCCAACAAATCGCCTTGAGCCACCCGCGAACCTTCCTTCACCGGCATGCTGATCAGCACGCCCGATACTTGGGCGGGGATGCGAATCTCGTCCTCGCCTTTGAGCTTGATCAAACATCGATCGAGCACCGGGTTGCCGTCCTGATCGGCATAACGGCGATCGACGCCGCTCACCGGCAGCAGCAGTCCCACGGCGATCAACAGTCGAATGGCACTCATCACTCATACTCCTCGAAGCCAATAATTGGCAGTTACAGCCCCTAGCTAAAACCGAAACAGAATTCGCGACTGGACGAACTCGAACAAATCGGAGAACCACACGTAGCCGATAGCCCGTTTGCCGCAGAGGATCTTCGCCTTGACGTCGGCGCCCACTTTCAACTCGTTGGCCGGG
>Ga0255057_10001952_pt1 | contig 11282 bp, 10 predicted proteins | sample Cases_109_6_MG_FD_189022 | JGI IMG/M metagenome (GOLD analysis project Ga0255057, IMG submission 189022) | Seawater microbial communities from Amundsen Gulf, Northwest Territories, Canada - Cases_109_6 | ecosystem: Environmental > Aquatic > Marine > Gulf | place: Canada: Northwest Territories... | reverse complement strand
CCTTGCCAAGTGGGGAATGCACGCCGACTTGCTTTACAGTATTCGGGATGAATTCGGGAGCGGTCAATACCACTTGATGATCCGCCAGGGTAAGACCATGCTCTTTACGGGGACCATCGGCGTTGAGTGCCCACTGAGGCGGTGACACTTGTCACAGACATCGTAGCCGCCGGCCCAATTACGCAAAAGTCCCGCAATTCTCCGCGGGTTTTACTCTATTCAACTAATTTGTCTGACGAAGCACCTGCCTGAGTACAGCAGTACACCACAGGTTTGTACCGCGGGCAGGATTTGCACTGTTCCGACAGCCCGCATACACATTCGTCTCCGGTGAATCTCACAAAGACTGTACATGCCAGTTGACAGGCTCTGACATGTCAATCGCCTACCAGGAAATCGTCGTCAGCGATCGCTCCCTTTCTTGTAGTCCATCCTGATTTCCGTACCGGGCGTCAGCGTCCGCGAGTACAGAATCACGTACGGCGCCGTCGTACTCTGCAGATCTGTCATTCCCCAGGATATGAAATGTTGATCTTCTTGATCGGGCTAAATTGCTTCCAGGTTCCGCTAAAACCCTTGGGCATCACAAGCGCATCTCCTGGGCCGTAGACTCTGGAAGTGCCCTCTTCATCGGTAATCTCAACCTGGCCCTCAAGAAAATACATGAACTCATCGACCGGCCAGTTACTTATGCGTAACGTGACTTGAGATAACCGGTATAACCCCACTTCAAGTTTTCCGTCGGTGGATTGAAAACTGGTGACAGCACCTGATTTCGGGTCGTCGCCGTCGATGACCTTCATAAACGGATAATCCGTCACGGCGGATAATTCGACAGTCTCCAACTGGCCTGGATCCACTTGTACGATTTTTTTGCTAATCATTTTTTCATCTGCCAAGGCGGAGCTGCAAAAAACAACTGCGGCAAGTAAAAGTAAACTCGAAGTATCTTTCATTATTAATCCCACTGATAGAAGTGTTGTTATGCCGCTTTCTCCGCCGATCCCTGACCCCAGTTCTTATTTAGGGTAATCGTGTGCCAATTTGTGTACTCCATCAGCCCGTGCAAAGAGTTTTCGCAACCGATGCCGGATTCCTTATGCCCACCGAATGCCTGGTAGGGTGAGTATTGATGAATCTCGTTCAACCACACCGTACCGGCGTCCAACTGGCTACCGATGCGTTCCACGGTTGCCTGATCCTTGCCCCAAACCGAGGCGCCAAGTCCATACCGCGTATCGTTTGCCCTGGCAATGACGTCTTCCTCGTCAGACCATTTCAATAATGGGACGATAGGACCGAATGGCTCCTCGGTTACGATGCGTGAATCCTCCGGTGGATTATCAATAAGCGTGATTGGAATAAACCAGCCTTCGGCGTTCTTGTCGACATCGCCGCCGAGCGCGAACTCGTGGTTATTTGCCTTGCAGTCATCGATATACTCATTAACCTTTTCGTACTGCGGCAAATTTTGGATCGGCCCGAGAGCAGTGTCGGCATCGGCGCCGTTACCAACCTTCATACCCTTGGCGAACTCAACCAGCGCATCGCGAACATCGTCGTAGACATCCTCGTGGATATAAATACGTTTGATCGAATTGCAGAATTGCGCATTGTTCTGATACGCGCCCCAGAACAACTCAGGTGCGACCACTTCGGGATCAACGTCCGGCAATACGACCGCAGGATCATTCCCGCCCAGTTCGAGCGTCAGGCGCTTGAGAGTGTCCGCGGCCGAGCGCATGACGTGCTTGCCGGTATCCGTGTGGCCAGTGAATGCGATCTTGCTGATACCCGGGTGTGCCGTCATCCACTTGCCGAGATCGTCGCCGCCACTAATGACGTTGAACACACCCGGTGGCAGGACGTCCTGGCAAAGCTCGCCGAGCTTCAACGTGCACAAGGGCGTGAAAGGCGACGGCTTGATCACAATACAATTGCCAGTGACCAATGCGGGCGCGATCTTCCAGATCGCCAGCAATATCGGGAAGTTCCAGGGCGTGATGCCACCGACGACACCCAACGGTGAAAAGCGCGTAATAACACGCCGGTCGTCCGACTCTTCTATTTGCTCATCAGGCAGGGACTGTTTCGCAATTTCGGCACACCAGGCGGCAGAACCAAGTATTTCCCACTCAGCGCCGGCCCGCGGCTTGCCCTGCTCTTTCGTCAATAGCGCCATTAATTCTTCGGCGTTATCTGCAATTACCTGGCCAATTGCCGTAACGGCTGCCTGACGCTTCGACAATGGAGCAGTGCTCCAGATCGTGAACGCTTTGCGTGCGGATGCGACGGCTTCATCGAGCTGATCTTTGCTCGCATCCGGAACATTGACAATGGTCTCTTTGGTTGCGGGGTTGTACGCCTCAAACGTACTGTCCGCGCTCACCGACTTGCCATCGATGGTCATTACGTATTCATCGTTAAATTTGCTCATTGTTGACTACCCCGGGTCTCATTCATGATCACAACCATTTCTCGAAAATTTCCTTGCATTTCCCAGGTCCCGGTGAATCCCTTCGGTACCAGCACACTCTCTCCGACATCAAATTGCTGGGGCAAACCGCCTTCAGCAGTAAGAATGAGTGTTCCGCTGACTACCGTCACAAACTCATCGATGGAATAGTCCCTGAGTCGCAATTTCATGGGTTTGGCTTCGTAAATCGCCACGTCAATATCGCCCGAATACAGTATTTTATAACGATGCTCGGACACACCCGAAAGAATGTCTTCCTGTGGCCATGGGGGCATATCCGTATTCATGTTTGAATAGGCCGTTTTTGTCGGCTCAAGTCTCAATGGCGATGCATTCGGCTCGTCATTTTCACCACCGGAAGCAGATAAAGACAGGATACAAATTAAACTGCAAAGCACTATTCTTGCTGATCTGCCCACGGTCATAATTCTCTTCCTCCTGATATCAAGAAATAATATCGAAATAACATTGCTAACTATTCAGTTCATGAAGTTTGCGTCGCATCACTTTACCGGTACTGGTCTTCGGCAGATCGTCGACGAACTGCACAGCACGCGGCACCTTGTAAGCAGCAAGGTGCTCGCGGCTGAACTTGATAATGTCGTCGGCATCCGGCGTCGCATCAGTTTTAGGCACGATGTATGCCTTGGCGAGTTCCCCTTTCTCCTCGTCAGGAATGCTTCCCACGGCAACGAGGGCGACATCAGGATGTCCCGCGATGACCCGTTCCAGTTCTGCGGGATAGACGTTGAAGCCGGCTGTAATGATCATGTCCTTCTTGCGATCGACGATGAAAATACAACCGTCCTCGTCCATCGACGCAATATCGCCAGTATGCAGCCACCCGTCCGGCTCGATCGTTTCCCTGGTCGCCTGCTCGTTACCGTAGTACCCCTGCATCACTAGGTCGCCCTTGATCATCAGCTCGCCGATTTCCCCTGCCGGCAAGGTCTTGCTCGCATCCTCGGTATCGGCGATCCTTGTCTCAACGTAGGGCAGCGCGACGCCGATCGAGCCGTGTTTTATCGGACCGTTCGTTGCGAATGTAGTGCCAAGACCACCGATCTCGGTCATTCCCCAAAGCTCGATCAAAGGACAGCCAAATCGTTCTTCGACTTCCTCCATTTTCGGTACCGGCATTGTCTGACCACCTACGGTGCAGCAGCGAAGCGATGACAGGTCGTAAGAATCGAGTTCCGGATGATTCAGCAGGAACATATACATCGTCGGCACGCCTTCGAACATGGTTGCCTGGTTGTCCTGGATGCTCTGCAGGATTGTTTTCTCTTCGAACGTCGGGTGAAGGACGAGGGTCATGCCTGTTTGGATGGCACCACTCATCACGACATTTCCGTAAACATGCGGACACGGTAATGCCGTAACGACTGTGTCCTTCTCACTCCGCTGATGCATCAATGCTGTCATCGCCACATTCAGCAAAATACCGTGGTGCGATAGGCATGCCCCTTTCGGATGACCCGTCGTACCCGACGTGTAGCCGATCGTTGACAGTGACCGTGGGTCGATCTTGGCTATTTCGAATTCGTCGCTGCTCTCGTCAAGAATGCTGTTAAACGACAGCATGCCGTCCGGCAACGCCGCATCCCCGAAAGCGATAATCTCGCGCACGTCCGATTTCTCTTTTACGCCCTGAATGGAGAGTGCTTTTTCGTGTGACGCGATTACGACAGAGGCCCCGCAGTCGTTTGCCACGAACTCGACTTCCCCGGGCGTCAACATGACGTTGACCGGATTGATCACCGCTCCAGCCTTGAGGGCGCCGTAGTAACTGACAATCCATTCCCAGCAATTGCTTGAGTAAAGCGTGACGCGATCGCCGGGACTTACGCCCATATTGATCAGCGCATTGGCAAAACGATTCGACATGGCGTCGAGCTCTTTGAACGACATTTTCCGATCCGGAAGAATCAAGGCCGTCTTATCGCCATACCTCTTCGCTGCCTCGACGGGGATCTGTCCGATCGAGTGAAGCATCAACTTAGTCTCCAGTTCAGTTGTTTCAGTCACTCAACCTCGTCACGGCGCGTACAGTATGTTGATCATTCGTATCAGTCCCAGTTGCCGCCAGGCGCCGCTGAAGCCTTTGGATATGAGCAACATGTCTCCGGGGCCGTAGATTTTGGATGCAAATACCCGGTGTTAGTGGCTCAATTTTGGTTGCAAATCAAAAGACTCGCCGGCGAAATTCGTGGAACATTTTTTGAACCCACGCCGGTATGGCCTTAGGGTTGCTGCTGGCCTAGTCGAAATTAAAGCTAGCAGTCAACCCGATTGTTCGTGGACGATTTAGCGCCACGGCCCTGGTACTTGGCAGGTTAACCGACGTATTGGAGCCGAACAATCCGGACTCGCTGACGTCGTTAAGAAGATTCTGTGCAAATAATGTGATCTCCCAGCGATTATCCGCCTGGTACACCCCTAACCGCAGATCAACCCGGTCGTGCGAGTCAACAATATTAAAAGGGCTTGTCGGATCGTAGATGCGCGTGACTTCATCGACGTAATTGTAGCTAATTCGCACAAACCCGTCCCACGCGGACGTGATCGGTCGCGAATAATCGGCAGTTGCGGAATATGCCCACTCGGGTACGTTGAGCAGCCGATCGCCGACCTGTCCTTGTGCGCCGTGGGCGAGCACCGTCAGCTTTGCATCTGAGTACGAAATCATCGCTGAGAGAAAGAGTTTCTCGGTAGCTGCAAAGCCCCACTCCAGCTCGCCTCCTTTGACCTCTGCATCACCGTTATTAACGATGAAAGGCCAGCCGCAGAACAGAGAGACTGACTGTTGAACGTCCGCCCAGTCTATAAAATAAACTGCACCGTTTAGTCTCATTCGCCGATCCAGCATCTGCATTTTCGCGCCCAGTTCGTAACTCCACGCAGAATCTGAACCAACGCCCGGAGGCGACTCGGTCAGTCCCAGTTCTGCCAGATCATCTGCGCAGGCCGTCACAGGCACCTGTGAAACTGCCGCGCCACTTCTGAAACCCTCCGCTACCGTTGCGAAGAGCAGCGTGTCATCGTTCATTTGATACGAAATATTAAACTTGGGCGTCCAGTCGCTTTCGGAGAACTGGCCCTCGTTGTTTACGGGTTCGTTTGATCCAACGAATAAACCCCACTCGGTGTCTGTAAAACTTGACTCGAATTTAAAGGCACGTGCGCCAACAGTGACCGCAAGGGCATCGGTCACGTGGTATGTGCCTTCGGCAAAAATAGCCTTTTCCTTGAGCTTGCCGCGCGGGCTTGATTCATATGAAGTATCAAAACCGAAGATCTGTCCCCCTTCCCCGTAGATCTCAAGGGCTTCAGCGCTGTAGGGATTGATATCCGGGACATGGCTTTTACTGTCGCTGTAATAAACGCCGACCACGTAATCCAGTGAGGAGATCGAGCCAACCACTCGCAATTCCTGAATAAAAGTTTCGCTGCTATTATCATCAAGCTGTTCCCATGGCACGTTGATGGGTAGCCCAAGAAGTCCCGTAGCGATTTTAGAATAATCTTCATACCCGGGGGTCTCACGTTTGAAGTAGGAGGTGGATGACGTCACCGCGAATCGATCACGTTCCCAGTTGACTGTCAGATTTGCGATTATCACCTCATCCTCACGGTCCTCGCGGGTCAAACGTGTCTGAATAAACCTCTCTTCATCTATGGATCCTGGCGGTAGATCAACCAAGAACGTCGCGTCTACTTCAAGCTTCTGATACATTACTGATGGCGTGATCGTCCAGTTTTCATTCGGAACATACTCGAGTACCGCGCGAAATCCGCTCTGCGTCATGGAGTTCACATTACGTTCTACCGGAACCGCAGGATCGAGTGCTGCCAAGTCAGTGGGATGAATTGCGTAACGGTCGATGTAACCCTCGTCAGATTGATGGGATGCAAGCAAGCGCAAACCAAGTCTGTCATCTAGGAGGGGTATGTTGAGGACGCCATTAAGCTTGTAGCTCATTCCGTCACTGCCGTCGATATGCGAGAGCGTAGTCGCTGCGCGGGCTTCGAACTGTGACAAATTCGGCCTTTTCGCGACGTACCTGATAGTGCCACCCATTGAACTGGCGCCAAAGAGTGTGCCTTGTGGACCGCGTAAAACCTCGACCCGATCCAGATCGAACAGCATCACATCGAGATTACGGGTAACGGCTGATATTGGCACTTCGTCGAGATAGTAGCCCACGGTGGCTGCCGTTCCAGACCTTCCGGGCATGCCTCGGATAATCACTTCAGTCTGTGCCGGTCCGGTGCTTGTTACGGCAAGCCCCGGCACTTGGAGAGAGAGATCCGTGACATCCTGAATTCCCGCACGCTCCAAGTCTGCCCCGGTAAACGCAGTGATACTAACCGGTACGTTTTGCATATTCTCCTCGCGCCTTTGAGCCGTGACGACAATTTCATCAAGCGCGACGCTCTGCGCCAAACTTACGGCAGGAAAGATGAGTGACATGGCGATCGCAAATACAGCGACCCTCGAGCTAGTAGACATTCTGAACATGATTAACCCCCCCCACGCAAACTGGTAAATTCTAGATTCTCCGTCTACTTTATAATCTAAACTAGACTTTTAGTCCAGTCTTGTGTCTACCTGGATCTGCCCACATGGAACTGGGCACATAGGCCGAAGCCACGGGGCTCAGTTGAACAATCGCAGCGATCGTTGAGCGGCCGACCACCGGCAGTATTCGAACCAAAGGCGAACTGATACGATGCCCTTTATTCTTTCAGACTGGCGAACTCGCAATGAGACGGTCACATTGATGACCATTCTTTACGGAGACGAGAACCGAAAAGGAGACACCGAATCAAACCACTCAAACTTACAGGTATGAAAAGACAGCCGGCGCAGGCCCGCGGCATGAATCGGGTGACTGAAATTCTCGATGCCTGTGAAACCCTGTTGGGTGAGAAGAGATACGAAGAAATCAGTATCGACCACATAAAGGAAACAGCAAATGTCACAAGGGGGACGCTGTACCATTTCTTCGAGAACAGACGATCTGTATTTTTGGCAGTGATGCATCGGGCACTGTTGGAAATTGACGAACAGACCAATCCCAGACCGGGTGAAGACAAACTTGAGTTTGTTGATTACGTATCCAAAGTTGAACGTCGCCTTCAAAAGGTATGGCGAAAACATAGCCATATCGTCGAGTTTTACGAGAGCAACAAGTACAGTCCGGATTTTGATGAGACAAAGCGCGAAGAGCATATATGTTCGATCGCCGTTATGGCGCAACAGCTGCTAACTCGTCATCCTGACATCGGCCCAGCAAGGGCGCGAAATATTAGTTCGACCTTGCTGCATGCCATCTATACGGGACTCGATACGATTGCCTTGTCGCAATCCAATGGAGCAGCCGGGTTCAGGCGTGAATGGCGGCTAATGATAACTGCCTACATTGCTAGCCTGGAATTGTCGAAGGCATAGTGAGAGGTTACAAGGTATCGTGAGTCAGGATTGGCGGAGCTTTGCCGGTTGAATAGTTCGTTGTGACAGCCAAGCACCGAGCCGCACGAGGTACACCGCCACTCCAGTGACAAAATAAATATAATCGATGACCTGGACATCGCGATTACTGGCCAGCTCGTAGTAATAAGTAAGTGTGATCGCAAACCAAAGGAAATAGATACTCACCCAGTGCAAAATCCGCCAGGCCTTGTCATTCATCTTTCTGCGTACGGGCATGAACGAGGTTATGGTCATGGCAAAAATTAGCAGATAACCGGGAGCCTCGAACACGATGGCGCCGAAGTTATATACGTCTTGCACGTAATAGTCCCAGTGTCCGCCCCAGAGCAGTAATATAAATAGCAATTGCCAGCCCATGCTGGCGGCAAAGGCCAGCCCAATGTAGCGACGGTTCTTTAGTAGCCAGCGGCTGAAGGAAGTCGGCCATAACCGGTGCAGGGCGGATGCCACAAAGGCCAGTTACAGGAATGGCACGGTGCACCGGACCGACATCTGAATCATCTCCAAAATGCCTGTTGGTGATGAAAGATTCTGCGTCGGGGTATAGGCAAGTACGGCCACGGCATTGATACCCATGACCCAGTACAGCAGCAGCCAACCGTTAAAATGCCTGGAATTGAGTATTGTCATGATTCAACTTTCGCAAGTTGTCACTCGCCTGGCTGCTCGGTATCGGGATCGGACTCGACGTCAAAGGCGAGCAATGCATTTCCAGGAGTGGTACCCAGGATCGCATAGCCAGAGCCCCAATAGACCATTCCGTCGACAACCGTGGGCCCGGGTCCGCCGAGTGAGCCCCCGCGAGCTTTGACGCCGTTGATTGTCTCGAAAGGGCGATTGCTCGAGTAGGTCCACAGCAAAGAGCCATCGGCGCTCGAATATGCACGCATAGTCCCGTCCACTGAGCCTGTGAACACCACGCCAGGAATCGCGGTAGCGGCAGCCTGGTTTGCGGAGGTGCAATATCGCGACGTCGGGTCCGAACAATCGGTCGGCTTGGGAATGACTGTTGTCCACGCACGGCGCCCCGTCTCGGGATTCAGCGCAACCAGTCCACCTTCGGGTTCCAGTTCCTCAGAGCTCTCCATTCCGTGATGGGCCTCAAATGCGAGAGGCACATAGAGAAACTCGCCGTCCACCGCTGGGCCAAGATTTCCACCCGTCGCCGTCCCGCGATCCGAGGGAATGCCTTGCCAGATGATGTCGCCGTTGCGATCGGGATCGAGCACCGTGATGGTTCGGCTTTCCTGTGACGCTATCAGGATTTGCCGTCCACCCTCCAGGGTGTGAAGAATCGGCGGTGCCCCGACGTCGTCGTTAGGTCCCGGTTGCTTCTCTGGACAGTTCTTCTGGTATTCCTCAGGCGTATCTCCACAACCGAAGTTGTTGGCGTCGTCTTCAAGAAGTTGCCGCGACCAGAGTAATTCCCCCGTGCCCAGATCGAAAGCCAATATGGCGTCGCTGGCACCGCCATCCGGCACGGGGACGTACGCATTTGATGTGCCCACATACACGGCGTTGCGCCGAGGGTCGAGAGTCGGAGCGCTCCAAATGGCAGCACCGGATGGACCATATTGTTGGACGCCGCTGCTGTTCTTCCACAACGGCCTCGCCTCCTCCGCCAGAGTATGCGTTTTCCATATCTGCTTGCCTGTCTTCACATCGAGGACAACAACTGCTCCTCGGGACGTGCAGCACTCGTAGTTGGGGGAAACTCCCATAGGCTCTTCCCACGAGCCAACGGGGACAATGAGGCGTTCACCCGCTGGGTCCAGCACAACGGAACCGCTGACCGCCGCCGCATGATGGTCGTCTACTCGTGTGGTCCAAAGTTGCTTTCCAGTCTCGGCATCAACGGCATACACGTTGGCGCCGAAATCGCCGAAGTATGCCGCGTAACGGCCCACGTAGCCTGGCATCAGGCCGATACTGATCGTACTGATCACGGGGCGCTGCGCCTCAAAGGACCAATGTACACAACCGGTATCAGCATCCAGCGCATAGACCATGCCGTTGTCGCTGCCCACCCACAACCATCCGCCCCCCACGGTAGGTTGGCTTCGCAGCGTCGCAGCGCCGGGCAGACCAAAGGCCCACTTCAGTTTCAGATTCGAAACTTCTGCCACGTCGAGACCCGCTGCATCAGAGGATTGGAATCGGGCATTCGTGGTCTGATCCGGGCTCCATCCGAGCCAACGTGCACCGGTAAGTGGATTGCCCAACTTCGCATTGTCTGGGCACGCATTGGTCATGGCGGCAGCGGAGCGGTCGATGTCCACTAGTGGTCGCCCGCTCAACCACTCAGCGATCCTGCGCATCTGCTTTTCGCTGAGTCCTTGAGCATTTGGCTTCATCTTGCCAACCGTCATGGACTCGAAGATCTTTGTTGGCGGCATGGCCTTTAGCTCGGCGCGAGTGGGAACTGTCGTACCCGGTGCAGGTGTTTCATGACACGAGGCGCAATAATGCTGGAATTCCATCACTCCGCGATAATCGGAAGTCTGCGCAGAAGCGTGCGCTGCAAGTAACAGGGCGCTCAATGCCGTGATCCACCGAAACGACATTGAACCTGTTTGGACAATCGAATACATCAAAATCTCCCTGGGCGCCCGACTTGGCGGCAAAACTAGACTAAGAATCTACTATGGAAGCCATGGTCAGGCAAGTGCGGTGCCAAAATCGAGCCCACCGGCGAACCAAAAAATCGTGCTGCGCCGCGCGGCACGTTTGTCGATCGAATAATCTGGCTGAGTTCCAACATCAACGATTTCATCGTCGCCTGGGTCGTGCAGATTATCGCGATGCTTTCTTTGTCTGCCGTCATCGGCGGGTGCTGATTGCGGTAGCTGTTGCGAAGTAGCGCAAGCCGGATACCCGTAAGTTGAATACGATCCTGTGCCATGCTCGATATAGGAGTTTCTTGCGGGACTTATGTGGGAGTCAGTCCTGCACCGTTATGCACTGTACTGCAATATTGTCCGTAGACGCCTCCTGATTCATCATTAAAAACAATCAGTTAACACCCAAGACCTGGATTCGGGAGACAGTAGCCGGTCTGGTTACCAGCCAGGTCGTCATATGAGGTTCCATAATTAATTCAACCGGCCTCTGCGTGATTATCGCGTGATCGAGCGGACTTGGCTCGTCACCAGGTTGTTCTGCAAGCAATCAAATGCATCGCATACTGTACTGCGGGAAATTTGCGGGATATTGCACCCGAGACAAACCAATTTACTAACTAGATATTTCTGAAAGCGATGGCGCGCCTTACGAGAGATATTTACGTTTGATCTGCGTATCCGAAGATCG
>Ga0255057_10001950_pt1 | contig 11283 bp, 11 predicted proteins | sample Cases_109_6_MG_FD_189022 | JGI IMG/M metagenome (GOLD analysis project Ga0255057, IMG submission 189022) | Seawater microbial communities from Amundsen Gulf, Northwest Territories, Canada - Cases_109_6 | ecosystem: Environmental > Aquatic > Marine > Gulf | place: Canada: Northwest Territories... | reverse complement strand
CGTAACTACCTGGCGTACGAAGCGGCCCAGACGGACGCCCGATTTTTGCGGCGGAACGTAGGTTACAGTGCGTAGGCTTTACGTTCTGGGCGTGGGCGCACATCGGGTGCGCCCCTTGAATAACAGGCTTTACTCCTGGTCGAGCAGCCCGAGGGTGTACGACAACCGTGTTTGTCGTGGTGCCGCTCGCCTCGTCGCTACCGACCCGATCCCGAACGCGGACCCGGACACGGTCGCGCACTCGGTCGCGATCCCGCGAACGGAGGGACCAGGCCCCGCGGCTCGCTGGCGCTGACGCTGAACGCTGGCGCTGACGCTGAACGCTGGCGCTGGCACTGGCGCTGACACTGGCGCTGACACTGGCGCTGGCGCCGAACGCTGACGCTGGCACCGACCCTGACGCGGGATAGACTTCCCGCGTTCGATGGCTGTCCGCTTCGACCCGCCAGAGCCGCCCAACGCGTTGACTCGTTGGCTCTTCCGTATGCCGGTGTACTTCTTCCGCACCGGATTCGGGTTCCTGTTCGGCTCGCGCATCATCATGCTCGAGCACACGGGCAGAAAGAGCGGCTTGACTCGTTACAGCTGTGTCGAGGTGGTCGACCGGCATGAGGGTGGTGTCTTCGTCATCGTGTCTGGGTACGGCGAGCGCTCGCAGTGGTACCGGAATCTCCTAGCTCGACCGGCCATTTACATTCGCGTGGGCCGGCAGCGTCGAGCCGTGATTGCCGACATGCTGAGCCCGACCGCCGGGGGCGACGCGATGGTCGACTATGCGCGGCGCCACCCCAAGATAGCCCCCAAGCTGATGAAGCTATGTGCGGCACACATGGACGGCACGGAGGCGGACTATCGAGAAGTCGCGGAAAAGCGCCTGCGATTCGCGAGACTGATCCCTGACGCTGGCGCTGAACGCTGAACGCTAGCACTGGCGCTGGCACTGGCGCTGTGGGGTTCGCCGGGGGCGGAATCTTTCCCTTTTCGCGAATAACTGCCAGGGGACCTGTGTTGGTGGGGGGTGGGCGTGCGTGCTAGTCGTCGCCCCGAGGAAGGCGAACCATGTCCAACGATGTTCGTGCCATCAACGAGATGGTTCAGCGCGAGAGCGCGTTTATCGATAAGATTCTCCACGAGGTTCACAAGGTCATCGTCGGCCAGGACGTCATGATCGAGCGAATTCTGATCGGTCTGCTGACCGGCGGGCACATCCTCCTCGAGGGCGTCCCGGGCCTCGCGAAGACCCTCGCCGTCAACACCATTTGCCAAACGATCGCGGCCAAGTTCCAACGTATTCAGTTCACGCCAGACTTGTTGCCAGCCGACGTCATCGGCACCGTCATCTACAACCAGCAGCGTGGCGAGTTCACGGCGAAACACGGTCCTATCTTTGCGAACCTCGTCCTGGCAGACGAGATCAACCGAGCGCCGGCCAAGGTGCAGAGCGCTCTGCTCGAGGCCATGCAGGAGCTCCAGGTCACGATCGGCGACACGACCCACAAGCTCGACGAGCCGTTCATGGTCATGGCGACGCAGAACCCGATCGAGCAGGAGGGCACGTACCCGCTAGCTGAAGCGCAAATCGACCGATTCATGCTCCACGTCCGTGTCGACTACCCGAGCCAAGACGAAGAACGAAAGATCATGGAGCAGATCTCCGACTACTTGCTGCTCGGCAAGGACGCGGCGGCCGGCCGAGAGATCCAGCAGGTGACCACGACGTCCAAACTTCTCGAAGCACGCAAGACGGTCGGCCAGGTGTACATCGATCCCAAGATCAAAGACTACATCGTGCAGATCGTGACCGCGACGCGGCACCCGGTTCGCGTGGGCCTCGGCGACCTGACGGACATGATCGCACACGGAGCTTCACCTCGCGCGTCCATCGCGCTAAACGTGGCCTCGCGCGCTCACGCGTTCATGCGGCATCGTGGCTACGTCACACCCGAGGACATCAAAGCGATTGGGCCGGACGTGCTTCGGCACCGCATCATTCGCTCGTACGAAGCCGAGGCGGAGGAGATCACCAGCGACCAGATCGTACGGCGCATCTTCGAAACCGTGGAAGTGCCGTAAGCGAGGTCTAGCGTGATCTCTCGCGAGCTCGTCAAGAAACTCAGGAAGATCGAGATTCACACCTCGAGGCTCGCCAACGACCAACTCGCCGGAAGCTACCACTCCGTGTTCAAAGGGCGCGGCATGGCTTTCAGCGAGGTGCGCCAGTACCAACCAGGCGACGACGTACGGTTCATCGACTGGAACGTCAGCGCGCGAATGAACGACACCTACGTCAAGGTCTTCACCGAAGAACGGGAGATGACGGTGATGTTGCTCGTGGACCTGTCGGCAAGCGAGCGATTCGGGTCGGTGGCCAAGCCCAAGATCGAAACGGTGGCCGAGGTTGCTGCGCTTCTCGCGTTCAGCGCCATCAAGAACAACGACCGCGTGGGCCTGATCTTGTTCACCGACCGCATCGAAAGATTCGTCCCCCCAAAAAAGGGACGCTCCCACGTGATGCGCGTTGTGACGGAGATTCTGAACGCGGCGCCCGAAGGACGCGGAACTGATCTAGGAGTGGCCCTCGACCTCCTCGGTGGGATCGGTAAGCGGCGGACCGTCGCGTTTTTGATCAGCGACTTCATCGCGGGGGAGTACGAAAAGCCTCTCAAGGTCGTGGCCGCGAAGCACGATCTAATTCCGATCCAAGTCGTCGACCCGCGTGAAGACGACCTCCCCGATGTAGGCCTTGCACTCGTCGAAGACCTCGAGACTGGAGAGATCGTCGAGGTCGACACGTCGAACTTGGACGTCCGAGCCCAGTATGCGCGGGAGGCTCAAAAACAACGCGCGAGCCGAGAGCATCTCTTCAAACGGCTCCAGCTGGATCACGTCACGGTCAGCACCGACCGCGACTACGTGCGACCTCTAACCGAGTTGTTTCGGCTTCGACAGCGACGACTCACGGGCTATCGGTGAGGCGGGCTGGCTTCATTTTGGCGCTGGGCCTCCTGATGGCTCTCCCGGCGGCCGCCGAAGCACCGAAGGTTGACCTCGAGGTCCCTCTCGAGACGATGCTTGGTGATCCGATCCCGGTCATCCTCCAGGTAACGACAGAGGCCTCCGCCGATGCCGCGGTCCCGGACCAATCCTTTGCCCCTTTCGAGATGCTTGCGAAAAAAGTCACGGTCGAGCCTTCCGAGGACGGTGCGACGAAGACGTTCACGTTCGAGCTGACGCTTCAATGCTTCGAGGTTGGCGCTCACCAGATCGGGCCGATTCGGGTTCGCCTCTCGAACGTCGCGGGTGAGCTCGAATACGTGGATTCGGACGCGCGAACCGTCGAAGTGCAGTCGGTCTTGGCCAACGAGCCGAATGCGGAGCTCAAACCCGCGACCAACCCCGTCGTGGTCGAGCAGGACGACTACACGTTGCTGGTGATCCTGGGCGCGCTCTTGGCTGTCCTTCTCGGGGCACTTTTTGCCTGGCTCTTCATGCGATGGTGGCAGAAGCGCGACCGACCCGAGCCCGAGCCCCCTCCCCCGCCTCCGCCCTGGGAGCTAGCCCTCGCCGAGCTTCGCTCCTTGGATGCGAAGCGCGCTGCCGAGATCGAGGACGGGCGCACCGAGCAGTGGGTCGACGCGGTAAGCGACTCCATTCGCAACTACCTCGGACATCGTTTCGGCTTCCATGGGCTCGAGAGCACGACCGACGAGATAGCGGCCGAGCTCGTCCACGCCAAGGCTCTGACGATCGAACCCAACGATGCCATCGCGTTCCTCGGTCAATGCGACCTAGTGAAGTTCGCCAAAGCCTCGCTCGCTGACGAGGCGTCGCGGGAACTGATCGGTGAGGCTTTTGGGCTCGTCGATCGCACGCGCCCTGCGACCACCGCCGCCACGGGAGGGCAACCATGAGTCGGTCGCCACGAAGGGTGTGGGCGTTTGCATGGTTTGGCGCCGCGGCGTTGGTCGGCTTCATCGTCAGCCTGCGCTACTTGGAATCCCGCTATCAGATCTTGATCACGGACGAACAGTTGAGGTTCGAACGCCCTTGGGCGGGACTGTTGCTGCTCGGAGCCGCATTGGTCTGGCTCGCCCGCGTTTGGGTGCAGCGATTGGCCAAGCCCCGACTACAGTTCAGCCGCGGCGCCGCCCTTCGAGTGCCACAAACCAGTTGGCGGGCGCGCCTGGGGGACCTACCGAGCGCCCTTCGGACGGTGGCCTTGGCCCTCTTGGTGATCGGCCTGATGGGCCCACAGAGCATCCACGCACGCGACACCGCCGAGATCGACGGGATCGAGATCATGCTGACACTCGATATGTCGCGGTCGATGGAAGCCGCAGACATTCGCCCGACGCGCTTCAGAGCGACTAAGTCGGTGGTCCGTGACTTCATCGATCGCCGGCCAAACGACCGAATCGGCGCCGTCGTGTTCGGCGTCGACGCATACACCCTTCTTCCACTCACGACCGACCGTGAAGCTTTGAGAACCGCGCTTCGAGGTCTGGAGCTCGACCAAATCGACGGACGCGGCACGGCGATCGGAAACGCCGTCGGAGTCAGTCTAAACCGCCTCAAGCGTTCACGCGCGAAGAGCAAGGTGCTCATCCTTCTTACCGACGGGGAATCGAACGCCGGAAACGTATCGCCCTCGCAGGCAGCTGACCTCGCAAGCGCGATGGACGTGAAGATCTTCCCCATCTTGATGGGCGTGACCGACCGGGCTCCGGTGCAGAAGGGGGTCGGTATCTTCGGCCGGACCCTGTGGGGTCAGGGCAACTATCCGGTGAACCCGGAGCTCCTCGAAGAGATGGCAGAAAAGACCGATGGCGAATTTTTCGCGGTCAGCGATCGTGAGGGCCTCGAGCAGAGCTTCCATCAAATCCTCGACGCGCTCGAGAAGAGCGAAATCGAAGACGCCGGGCGGATGTACACCGAGCTCTTTCCCGCGTTCGTGGGGCCGGCGTTGCTGTTCCTCTTGATCGAAGTGCTGATCCTCCTTTGGTTGAGGAGGTGGCCATGAGCTGGGCGGACGAACGGGCGCTGTGGTTGTTGTTGCTGGTTCCCGTGCTCGTGGGCGCGTATTGGTGGGGCGCCCAGAGACGGCGGCGTGCGACCCGAAGCTTCGGGGATGCGGTGACTGTCGAGCCGTTGATCGTGGGTCACGCGCACTGGTGGCGGTTAGCGCGGTCATTGCTCGTGACCGCAGGAATTACGTTGCTGATCATCGCGTTCGCAGGGCCACAGTACGGAAGTCGAACCCGAGTTCTTCGCAAGCGGGGAATCGATGTGGTCATCGCCCTCGACTTTTCGAAGAGCATGCTTGCGCAAGACGTTCATCCTAGCCGGATCAAACGAGCCAAGGCTGAGCTCGAGCGCCTGCTGAACGACCTCGACGGAGATCGCGTGGGACTCGTGGCGTTCGCGGGCGACGCGATGGCGTTTCCCATGACGGTGGACTACTCGGCGATCCGCTTGTTCCTGCGGGACCTCGGCCCGATGGACATGCCGGTCGGCGGAACTGCGATCGGCAAATCCCTCATCGCGTCCAAGCGGCTCATCGAGAGCTCTAACCAGGGCCGTAGCGAGACCAACGAGCCGACCCGCCGCTCGAAGGTCGTCATTCTGTTCACCGACGGCGAGGACCACGAGGGGGCACCCATCGCGGCAGCCGAAGAGCTCAAAGCGGCCGGCATCCAGGTCTACACCGTCGGCATCGGCTCGAGTAACGGCGAACCGATCCCGAGCTACACTGCCGACGGAACGCTCACGGGCCACATGAAGGGCTCGGACGGGCGCCTCGTCATGACCGCGCTCACTACCGAAAACGAAGACACGCTCAAGGAGATCGCCTCGATCACCGGAGGTCAATACCTCCGGGCTCGCGAAGGCACCGTCGGGATCGATCAGATTCGAGCTGCGCTCGGAAAGCTTCAGGCATCCGAGCAGAAGGCGCGGCGCGTGACCGTCCACGAGAACCGCTTTGCATTGGTTCTGTTGCCTGCGTTTCTTCTGATCGTGCTCGAGGGGCTCCTCCCCGAAGCATGGGTCGTTCGGCGGCGAAGGAGGGAAGCATGAAACGATCCCTTCTCGGGTTGGTCTGCGTGGTCGGCCTCATCGTGCCGACGACTGCGTTTGCCTGGACCCCACTCCGCAGCGAGAACTCCGACGTCAAGAGGGGCAATGCACTCGTATCCGAGGGGCAACACGCGGCTGCGCTCGAGGCCTATGACTTGGCTGCCGAAGACTTGCCTGATTCGAAGGGCGTTCAACTCAATCGCGGGCTCGCGCTTCTCGCGCAAGACTTGACCGAACAGGCGAAGGAACCGTTCCTGGCGGCGGCGGATCCGTCGGCGCCGACGGACACGCGTGCTGACGCTTATTACGACCTGGGGGTCGCTTACGCCCGCCAGGGTGACGCTCTGGCGGGGCAGGAAGATCACGAACAAGCGACCGCGAGCTTCCGGGAGGCAGCCGACGCGTTCAAGCGCTCTCTTCGGCTGCGACCCGGAGACCGAGACGCGGCGTGGAATCTCGAGTACGCGATGCAGCGGATTCGAGAGCAGGAACAGCAGCAGCAGGATCAGGAGCAGCAGCAGGACCAGGAGCAGCAGCAGGACCAGGAGCAGCAGCAGGACCAGGAGCAGCAGCAGGACCAGGAGCAGCAGCAGGACCAGGAGCAGCAGCAGGATCAGGAACAGCAGCAGGATCAGGAACAGCAGCAGGATCGGGATCAGCAGGAGGATCAGGAACAGCAGCAGGATCAGGAGCAGCAGCGGGGCGAGGAACCGGACCAGGAGGCGCGGGAGCAACCGATGCAGCGGGACGACGTGCGGCGGTTTCTCGATGCGCTAGAGCAGAATGAGGAAAGCCTTCCGTTGGAGCGCGCACGCCGTCAGAGTGCGGGGCGAAGGCCGCCGGAGAAGGATTGGTGATACGACCTCTCACGTTCGTATGCTTGGTGGCGATAGGGACCCTGGCGCATGGTGCGAGCGCAGCGGCCGATGCCGAGGTTGAGGTCATCCTCAACGCGACACCCCGCGAGGTGCGGGTGGGTGAGACGTTCGTTCTGGAGGTGCGGGCCAACGTTAAAGGAGGCAGCCTCGAGGATCTCACGCTCGCGGACCTCAAGAAATACCCCGAGCTGGATATGATCTCGCATCAAACTGCCCGACCGATGCAGGTGAGCTTCGGGTTTGGGTCGGGCATGAAAGTCGAGTCAAGCCTTTCGCACCAGTACGTCATGCGCGCGGTTTCGCCAGGGACCTTCGAGTTCTCCCCCGCCGTCGCCAAGGTCGACGGCAAAACGTACCGCAGCGACCCGCTCACGGTCGTGGCTCTCCCTTCGAATGGCGCCGCCGGGGCTGCACCGGACGCGCCCGCTCCACCGCGCGAAATCGGTGAAGAGCTTTCAGGGGCGCGCTACGACCCGCGCGCCTTTTTGCGAACCGTCGTCGAGCAGGAAGACGTCTATATCGGGCAACAGGTCGATTTGATGATCTACCTCTACACCCGTGTTGGCGTCTCCGGTCGGTCGCTCAACCCCAGCAAGCCCGCAATGGATGGGTTCTGGGTGTATGACGAGCAGATCACGAACCTCCAGGGCTCGGTCGTCACCGTCAATGGGGTGTCGTATCGCGCGTACGTGCTGCAGAAATCGGCAGCATTCCCCCAACGGACCGGCGAGTTAACCATCGGAGCGCCGAAAGTCGCGTTCGACATCGGTTCGATGAGCTTGTTCGACGCCCCCAAGCGGATCGAGCGCACGGGAGTCCCGGTCACGGTCAACGTCAAACCCCTCCCGAAGCCCGGCCCAGCCGACGCAGTCGTGGGCAAATACTCGGTTCGCGCACGACTCGACCGAGGGACCGTGCGAACAGGCAACGCGGTGACACTGAGCGTCGATGTAACGGGCGTTGGGAACATTCAAGACTTACGCATCGAGTTGCCCCCGATCGCCGGCGTTCGGGCGCTGCAGCCCGTAATAAGAGACGAGCAGCGATTCTATGGAAAGGCGCTCGGCGGCACCCGCTCGTGGGAATGGATTCTGATCCCCGAGACGCCCGGAGGACACACGATTCCTGCGATCGAGATCAACTACTTCGATCCCGACACCCAACAATACGGCTCGGTGAGCACACAGACGCTCACGTTCTCTTCGACGGGCGTCGCCACACCAGCGCAGCCCGCCGTATCGCCGATGCAAGCGCCGGCGAAGCGAGAAGCCGCCGTGTTTGGGCCCATCCGAATGTACAGCGCGCTCACCCGAGGAGCGTCGCCAATCAGAGAGCGCACTTCGTTCGCGTGGCTGCTGGCTTCGCCCCCGCTGATCTTTATCTTGCTCACGATCGGAGTCAGCCTCACGCGTCGACGGAAACGTCGGAAGGCTACGACAGCGGCGGTCCAACGCGCGCTCATCCACGAAGCTCGGGCTGCCCTCCGCGGCAATGACCCACGGACCTTCTACGACAGGATCGTCGCCTCGATTACTCATGCTCTCGTTACCCGAACGACCGAACCCGTCCGTGGCCTGTCGAACGCGGAGCTACGAACGCGACTCGTGGCGGCTGGGTTCGACGACGACCTGGTGCGACGAGTGATCAATGAGCTCGAGGGTGCCGACTTCGCCCGGTTCGCGGCATCGGGTACCAATACCGAAGAGATGGGGCGGTGCCTCCAACGAACGGAAACGATGGTCGAACGCATTCACCGCGTCAGAGGGAAGGCATGATGCGCGTTCTGTGCGTCGCACTGGTGACCTTGCTTGCCGCAGGCGTCGTTTCGGCGCAGCAGCCCGAGTTTCGAGGTCGCGCGTTGAAGCTCGCAGACATTTTCGCGGCGGCAAACGTCGCGGCGTCCCGGGGCGACCACACAACCGCGATCGCGCGGTACCAAGAATTGATCGCAGCGGGCGTGCACGACCCCGATGTCTACTTCAATCTGGGCACGTCTCTGGCTCAATCCGAGGACTATCCACGCGCAATCTTCAACTATGAGCGCGCGCTCACCCTACGCCCGAGCGATAGCAAGGCGTCCGCCAACCTCCGGAACGCAGAGAAGGCCCTCGAAGAGACGCGAGCCGAGACCGAAGGTGAGGCATCGATCCAGCGCAGTAGTTCGATCAGCGACGCGCTCTACCAACGGTTTACTGGGAACGGGCTCGCCTACACTTTACTCGTTGCCAACTTCTTGTTCTTTGCCGCCTTGGCGTGGGCTTGGGCACGGCGATCGCGGGCGCGGGGGCTCTACGCCTTGCTCGTGTCGTCCGCGGTATTGCTCCTCTTCAGCGCGCTCGGCCTGGCGGTCAAATCGGGCTTGCTGCGGGAGGGCCCTCGGGCCGTGGTCCTAGAGGATCGGGTCGCGCTTCGCGAGGGACCCGATCCGCGGGCCCGTGTACGGGGAGAGGCGCGTGGCGGAGACCGCGGGGAGCTCGTTGATGGGGACCGCGACTTCGTGAAATTCCGAGTGATCGGCGGCCTCGAAGGCTGGGCCCCTGCGATCTCCTTGGGTCGCATCGACTCGGATGACGCAACGCATTGACAATGCCGGACAACAGAACGAGGATGCGACCCGAGCTTGCAGAACGAGGAGCACCATCCCGATGACGACCGACTCCGCGACCAAGATCCTGGTCGCCGACGATGACTTGGAAATATTGGCGCTCGTCGCAAGACATCTGAGCGCACTGCCTGCCGAAATTGTCGAGGCTTCCGACGGTGAAGAAGCGCTCCGCCTGGCACGTCGAGAAAAGCCCGCGTTAGTCGTACTCGACGTCATGATGCCGGGTATGAGCGGTTGGGAGGTATGCCGCGCGATCCGCGAAGACGACTCACTCGAACACACCGGCGTGATCATGCTCACCGGAATTGGCGAGCGGCTCAACGAAATGACTTCCCCGCTCTACGGCGCCGACGGGTTCCTCGACAAGCCGTTCGAGCTCGACGACCTCGCCGACAAGGTGCGCGAGGTCCTGGCTCAACGGGGCGCCGCCTGATCTTTGGCCTCGTTGCCGCGAACGCGCTATATGCTACCCGGCTGACGATGTCTTGGAAAAGCACCCTCATCCTAGCTATCGTCCTGGCCTTTGGTGGGGGGGGAGGTTGCTCGAAGAAGGACGAGCAGACTTCCGCGCCCGACGAGGAGTGGCCCCAGCATGGGTTGACGGAGGCCCAGGCGAACGAGGTTTTGGTGACCATCGGCGAGCGAACGATCACCGTGGGTGAATTCGCCGACCGCCTGGCGTCACAATCGCCATATCTTCAGGCGCGTTTCGAAAGCCCTGAGCGGCGCCGTGAATTCCTCGACAATCTCGTCCGCTTCGAGCTGCTGGTGTATGAAGCAAGGCGACGCGGTTACGCCGACCGGCCCGAAATCCAACGTGCACGTCGCACCGCGATGACTCAGCAGCTCATCAAGAAAGAGGTCGACGAGCACCTCAAGTTGGCAGAGATCACCGACGAAGAGATCCAAGCGGTCTACGACGCGAATCCACAAGAGTACGATCGCCCGGCGCAGGTCCGCGCGAGCGACATCCTCGCCAAGGAGCGCGCCGATGCTGAAAAAGTGCTCGCGCAGGCGAAAAAGTCGAACATCAATCAGTTTCGACAGCTCGCGCGACAGAAGTCCGAGGATGAAGCCACCAAGAAAGACGGGGGCGACCTCCAGTTCTTCACGGCGGACGCTGAGGGACGTCCACCTAGAGCGGTACGAGACGCAGCGTTCACCTTGAACCGGGTCGGAGAAGTCTTTCCGGAAGTGATCAAGACGGCTGAGGGCTATCACATCGTGATGCTCACAGGGAAACGGGCGCCCCTGAAGCGCACCTACGAGCAAGCCAAGCGGGCGATTCGCCACAAGCTGGCGCGTGAAAAGAAAGACGCCGTGATGGAGGCCCTGCTCGAGAGGCTTCGCAAGGACGTCAAGGTCGAGATCGACTACGACGCGCTCGCAGACGTGAAGGTCGACATCCCTGATCTGCCGCAAGGCCAATGATGAGGAGCCTGGCCGCGGCGGTGCTCTTGTCTTTTTTTGCCTCCTCGGTTGCCTCGGTGGCTAGCGCCGACGTAGTCGAGCGTGTGGTCGCTTCGGTAAACGACAAAGCAATCTTCCTCAGCGACTTACGAAAACGCGCGGTCCCCTTCTTGCCCCGGGTTGCGGAGGCCACGACCGATACGGAGCGAGCGGCTCTCCTCAAGGAGCTCTACGACGAGCTCTTGAACTTCCTCATCGAGGAGGAGCTCATCAAGCAGCTCGCGTCCGAAGCTGGGATCGTCGTCACCGACGCCG
>Ga0255057_10001949_pt1 | contig 11286 bp, 10 predicted proteins | sample Cases_109_6_MG_FD_189022 | JGI IMG/M metagenome (GOLD analysis project Ga0255057, IMG submission 189022) | Seawater microbial communities from Amundsen Gulf, Northwest Territories, Canada - Cases_109_6 | ecosystem: Environmental > Aquatic > Marine > Gulf | place: Canada: Northwest Territories... | reverse complement strand
GATCGGCTCTTCCACCGCCACCGCCTCGACGCCGAACAGTAACGGCAGGGTGTGCGCCGTCACATCGTACGGCTTCAGAAGGGGCCCGCCCTCGTAGGCTCGGCGGTCCGGGTACCGTTGGGCCTCGAGAAGCGTCTGGGCGAAAGCGGCGTAAGGCTGCCGCATCTCGACGATGTACGATCCGGCGGGGAATCGCCGACCCTCGGCCTCGAAGGGCTCGAGCGCCCGATCCACCTCCACATCTCCCGCCCGGAGCACACCGATCAGCCGAGCCACGCCGATCTTCGGCCACGGACCACGCGCGTTTTCGCCACCGGCCGGCGGGATGATCCAGGCTGCCGGCCAGCCCGGCCACCCGGCCACCGCTCGCTCTCCTATCCCGACGAAATTCCGGAGCCAGGTCTCGCGGTTCCGGGCGGCATGCCTCAGGAGTGCGAACGCCCCGGCCTCCATGTAGTCCACGATGTCCGCGAGATGCCAACTCCCTCCCTCCCACGGCACCGGGAAATTCCAGGATGTTTCGCGCGGGTCGAAGCCGCGACCGGGCTCCAACTCCTCGGGGTCCACCTCCACCGGCGTCGCCAGTTTCGCGCTCGCGGTCTCGCTGAGAATCCGAACCCCGGCGTGGTAGTGCTGGTAGGCACGCGCGGGTGTCCAGGCGTCGTACGTCGCATTGAGCACAACGCCCTTCTTGCCGTCACGCAGGAGGCTCCACGCGATCTCCGCCCCGAGGGCGTTTCCCGAAGCGACGAGCATGGGATCCACGTTAGGCTCGATCGGATCGATCCAGGGCGGCACGAAGAAGCGGCTCCCATGGCGGCCCTGCTGGTGGATGTCGTGCACGATTTGTGGGTGCCAGGCGTTGTGGACCTTCTCCACCGTCAGCTGTGTCTCTAGCTGGGTGAAGGCGTACCAGTCCCGGTTGTTGTCGTGCCCGACGTAGTGGTGGTAGAGGAAAGGCGGTGACGCTCCCTCCCATTCCTTACCGAGTGAGGTCCTGTACCAGTCGACCACCTTGTCCACCCCGTCGGGGTTCAGGGATGGGACGAGCAGCACGACCGTGTTGGTGAGGATCGCTTCGACATCCGGCTCGCTGGACGTCGCAAGCCGGTAGGCGATGCGAAGTGGGACCAGCGTGCTGCCCACCTCCGTGGAGTGAATGGAGCAGGTGATGAGCACGATGCTCCGGCCGGTTCCAATGAGCTTCTCGAGGTGTCCCGGATCGCGTATCCGCCTCGGGTCCGCAAGCTGCAGCTGCGTCTCCCGGATCCCATCCAGCGACGCGAGGTTCATCGGGTCGCTGATCGTAAGCAGCACGAACGGCCGTCCCAACGTGGTCCGTCCAAGCGTGTCGATCCGGACCCGCTCGCTCCCGCTCGCGAGCTCGGCCAGGTAACCGGTGATCTCAGTCCAATCGGCGAGGCGGCGATCCGCACCAACCGTGTACCCGAGGTAGTCGGAGGGCGACCGCTGGGCCCATGCCTCCTCCAACGACCCGAGACTAAAGGCAGCTGCCATCGCGCCGAGAAGGAGCCTGGAGGCTCGCGAGCAGCTCATGCTCCCACTCCGAGGAGTAAGGGCGGAAGCCCTCGAATCGACCGCAACGCGGCACCGACGACGACTGAGCGATCCGTCATTGCCCCTCTCCTTCCCGAACTCCTTCGGCACCTCTCGTGGGCGGTCCCGTAGATCGGAGGGCCCCGCCCGACCAGGCGCGGCAACCTAGCTCCGCCGACCTACCCTGCAAGACTTGGCTACTCTGGTTCGGCGGGCACTCTGGCCGATATCTTCGGGTCGCTTTCAGACCGTGCCTCGCACCCAGGAGCACCAGAGTGGCAGCGATCTTCCCGACCGCATCGATCCACTACGCCGCAGCCGCCGGAGATCCGTCGCAGCTGCTCTCTCCTCCGTTCGACGTCATCAGCACGGAGGAGGCGCAGCACCTCCGAGACCTCAGCCCGTTCAACGCGGTCCGCCTCGTTCTGCCCGAGGGTGATCCTCCGGAACGATACCTCCTGGCTTCCAGCCGGATGAGCGAGTGGCTGGCTTCCAGCGTTCTAGCGCGCGCCGACCGGGACCAGGCGTACTCCTACAGTCAGGCGTTCTCCTACCAGGGGCGCACTGTCGTTCGCCATGCCGTGCTGGCGGCCGTCGGGCTGGCCGGGTTCGAGACCGGCGAGGTCCTCCCGCACGAGCACACGCACCGCGGGCCGAAAGAGGACCGCCTGGCGCTGATGAAAGCATGCGAGGCCCAGCTCTCGCCGATCTTCTTCGTTGCCCGCGACTCCGAGCGGCAACTCCCCGAGCTACTCACGCGGGCAGGGTCAGCAGAGCCGATGCTGGAGGCGAAGACCGAGGACGGCATCGCGCATGCCGTTCGCGTTATTCCGGCCGAGCTTCAGAGTCGGATCCTGGGTGTCGTGGCTGACGACGACCTCCTGATCGCGGACGGACATCACCGCTATGAGACGGCCCTCGAGCTTTCCCGGCAGCTCCCGGACCGCGCCGGTGCTCGTCGCGTTCTCGCTGCCATCGTGAGCGAGCACGACGACGGACTGATCGTCCAGGCGACGCATCGGCGTCTGGGCGGGCTACCTCTCGACTGGCGTGCGGAGCTGGAGGATTCCTTCGAGATGGAGCCCGGCCCCGAGCAGCCGCGAGACCTCGCCGAGGAGGTGCGGAACATGGGCGGATCGGCGATCGGCATCCTCATGAATCCGGGCCCGGCAACCGCGGCCGACCCTCCAGGGCTTATCCTGCAGCCGCGCCCAGGAGCAGCCGAGCGGGCCGGGCTGACGCCGGCCGAGGCCTCCCTCGCCTGCGTGCTTCTCGACCGGCTTGTCCTGCGCCGCTTTGCAGGCCGTGACACGGACACCGCTTCCGCCGCCGGCCTCCTCTCGTACCACCAGGACCCCAGGGCCGCCTGCGCCGAGCCGGCGCCTGACGCCGCCGCCTTCCTGCTGCCGCCGGTCGCGATGGACAGCCTCTGGGAAGTCGTTCGCGAGGGAGGACGCCTGCCGCCCAAGTCCACCTACTTCGCGCCCAAGATGCCGTCCGGTCTCCTCTTCCGGCCGATCTGAGCGGCCCACCGACGCCGCATATCGATGGTCGCCCGGGCAGCTACTCGGCCGCGAAATCATCCAGGCTGATAATCTCCATCCCCGCAATCCGTCGAAGTGCCGTCTTGTGAGCGACATAGGCCTTGGCTCCCCCCAGAAGCGCCGTCGCCACCTGCATCGAGCGCTCCGGCGTCCCACCCAGCTTCGCCTGCACCTCCGCCGCCTGCCGTGCTACCGCCGCTGTAACCGGCAAGATCTCCAGCCCGGGATGTCCGTTCAGGTACTTGAACGCTCGCTCGGCCAGCTCATCCTCACCCTCTCGATACGGCTCCGTCATTAGCTGGTAGATGGAGAGCGCCGACGTTTGAGCTCGAACCCGTCCGCCGCGAATGCTTGTGAACAATAGCCTTGTGAGGTCCACAGCCGGTGGCCGACCTATCAAATGATAGGCTATCACAAACGGATCGAGGTGTATCCTCCTGGCATCCTCGATGCGGCGGTGGAACGCGGCTCGCTTATTCACCCAATTCGGGCCAGACGTTCCTCCCGAGTGGGGCGAACAGGCCCTCCAGTTCAGCGACCAGATCCGCGGGCTCGCGTTCGAGCTCGAGGACGGAGTCGTCGCGGACGGTGACGAGGAGGCGGTCGCCCGCCTTCAGCGCCAGCGCGTCCCGTGCCTCGCGAGGCACGACGATTTGGTGCTTGCTGCTCATCTTCACGGACAGGGGCATGTGGCTATACTCCAGGCAAGCGGATGTCGGCTCCTCCGCAGGGCATGTGAAAGCTAAGCTTTACGGCTGCACTTTACAAGAACGCGGCGAAGTCAGGAGCCAAGGTGGGCCGTTGCCCGGGGTTGGATCGTGCCGGTCGGAGGAGGCTGGCGGCAGTTGGGTGAATGGCTGCTAGACGCTCCAGATGACTGTATAGATGAACACGCCGTATAGGCAGAGAAGCAGGAAGCCTTCTGCACGATTCACCCTTCTGCCAGTATAGGCGAGCGGGATGAGAAGCGCACAGAAGAAAAGCGCTGGGACGACCTGCCGGACAACGACTTCGGGCGGCAGGCGGAGCGGACTAAGGAGGGCCGCGGTGCCCAGAACCAGGCCGAGGTTGAAGATGTTGGAGCCGATGATGTTTCCGATCGCGATGTCGCCCAGACCGCGTATCGCTGCGGCTACGGTCGAGGCAAGCTCCGGGATCGACGTCCCTAGCGCCACCATCGTCGCGCCTATCACCTCCTCTGGCACCTGAAAGACCCTGGCGATCGCCACCGCCGACACCACGAGCCAATGCGCGCCGATGAGGAGGGCGACGAGGCCGACGACGGTGCGCAACCACAGGAGCGCCACCGTCCGGTCCGGGCCGCTCCCGCTCGTCTCTCCAGACTCCGCCGCCCCGATGCGGGTTTCGCGCCCGGAAGTTCCCGAGTCGGGCTCCTCGCCCTCCCCTTCACCGAAGGCGACGCCGCTCTCCATCCGGAGCATGACGCCCAGGTAGATGACGAATCCGGCGATCAGCGCCAGCCCATCAAGCCGTCCGAGCGCGTCGTTCCAGGAGAGGAGCATGACGATGATCAGGACGAGGATCAGGAGCGGGCTCTCTCGGGCCAGGAGGCGTCGTTTCACGTCGATCGGTCTTAGCATCGCTCCGAGCCCAGCGATGAGGCCGACGTTGGCAACGGTCGAGCCCATGATGTTCCCGATCGCCAATCCCGGCTGGCCACGCAACGCCGCCAGGCTACTCACGAACAACTCGGGAGCCGACGTGCCGAACGCCACGACGGTGAGCCCGACGACCAGAGGGCTCACGCCCATTCTGGCAGCGACCCTGGAGGAGCCAGTCACGAGCCAATCCGCGCCGAACGTGATCGCGACCAGGCCGGCGAGAAAGAGGAGCGCGTCCGTCAAAGCTGTTGCGGAAAACCCGCGTCGAGCCCGAACGAGACGGCGCGGCATGTGGAATGGTGTGGAACGGCCTCCGGCCAGACCGGCGGCTGGTCGGTCGGCGACGCCGCAAGAAGGAGAGCAAGACGGATGCGCGCGTCCCGCGGCGAGGCAGCGCTGAAGAGCTGCCGCGAGCTCACCGTTGTCCTCCCGCTCAGGAGTCCGACCGGGAAGGCTCTTGTAGGCCCTGAGGGGTCCCCTTTTGCGGGGCACCGTGAGCGGGACGAGACATCTGCGCCCCGGCTCCCTTTCTCGGCATCTCCTGCTTCGCCGTTTCTGCACCCATGTGCAGCCGACCCTCGACCCGTCCTCCTTCCTCGAGCTTCACGCGTCGGCTGCGTATATCGCCTTCCACGTGGCAGGAGGCCTGCAGCTCCACCCGGCTTTGCGCCGTGATCGTGCCGGCAACGCGTCCGGCAACGATGAGATCCTGCGTCTCGATATCGCCGGTTACGAAGCCGTCTTTCCCCACTACGACCGACTTCGCAGCTCTGATGATGCCCTCTACGCGTCCTTCGATCCGGACGACCCCGTCACTCGTGCAGTCGCCAACGACCTGCATTCCGGGGCCGATGATCGAGACGACATCGCTCAGATCTCGGCTTTCCGTTCTGTTCTCCTTCGCCATCGTCTGTCCTTTTCCCAATGCGGTTGCTTCTCAGGTTCCACCGGTCCTAGATCAACGTCAAGGTCGGCGATCTCAGGGACTCACCAGCTCCAGGGGGTCTATCATCCGGCCTCGCCGCCTTGCCTCGAAGTGCAGGTGGGGTCCCGTCGATTGTCCCGTGCTCCCGGAGAGCGCTATCACCTCGAGCACCTCGACGGAGTCACCCTCGGACACGAACGTCCAGGCGTTGTGACCGTATAGCGTGGAGAGGTCGTCGCCGTGCTCGATTCGCACGTAGCGACCGTAGCTGCTGCTCACGCCGACATCCGCAACCACACCGCCGCCGCTCGCACGAACATACGTGCCAGCAGGCACTGCGATGTCTATCCCGGCATGAGCCGCCCCTGCGTCCGCTCTGTGAGAGCGCGTGATATACCCACGTTGCGCGAGAGGCCACCGGAGTGAGCCTTCCGACGCCCCAGCCGCCTCGAACGCGCCGCCTGGGGCGTCGAGAGGTGGTAGCCAGATATCGCCCGCATCAGGGCCCGAACCGCTGCTACCCAGGGCCCTCTGGAGGCGACGGTAGTCTCCCTCCATCCTCTCGAGTCTCGACGCCAATTCCATCATCTGAGTCCGCTCGACCGAGAGCCGGGCCACCTCCTCGGACAGCTCCCGTGTCGTTGCGGATTCGCTCACTCTTTCCCAGGCTCCTCCCGCCAGCCACCCAACCGAGAGAAGAAGGGCCACCGCTGCCGAGGCAACGCCGACAACCGTGCCGGCCCGAAGCCGGTAGGAGTGCGACTCCGTGTCCTTCCCGGAGAGAAAAACGACCGTCCAGGCGCGATCCCGCAGATTCCGCAAGGCGACCCGTCCCGTTCAGAGCTCGGACGCCGGCCGGCCCGTCATGAGACCGAGCAGTCGATCAAAATCTTCCGCATCGTGGAACAGGACGCGAATCTCGCCCGCATCCCCCTCCTTGAGTCTCACGGTCACCTCGGTTCCGAGCGCCCGCTCCAGCACCTGCTGGGCTCGCCGAACATACGGGTCTTGGGCCGGATCCGAGCTCTTCTTCGGCCTCTCCTTGGCCGAAGGGGGCTCGCGGACCCGCTGCACCGTCCTCTCGGTTTGCCGGACTGAAAGTCCTCGCGAGACGATCTCCTCCGCCATGCGCTGCTGGGCGGACTCGCCTCGAAGGCCCAGAATAGCGCGGGCGTGTCCGGCGCTCAGCTGGCTACTGTGTACCATCTCCTGCACCGCCCCAGGCAGCGTGAGCAGCCGCATGGCGTTGGCGACCGTGGATCGGTCCTTTCCGACTCGCGCTGCTATCTTCTGCTGGGTGAGCCCGAACTCGTCCGCCAGCTGCTGGTAGCTGCGCGCCTCCTCGAGGGCCGACAGATCCTCTCTCTGCAGGTTCTCGACGAGTGCAACGAGCAGCATCTGCTCGTCGGTCAGGTCCCGCACGATAACCGGGGCGCTCTTCCACCCCAACAGCTTCAGCGCGCGCCAGCGACGCTCACCCGCCACGATCTCCCACCCTGCGTCCCGGCTGCGCACAACGAGAGGTTGAAGAAGCCCGTGCTCTCGAATCGAAGCCACCAGCTCACCGAGCGCCTCCTCCGAGAGCGAGCTCCTGGGCTGGTATGGGTTGGGGCTCAGGTCGTCGAGCGGGAGCTCGAACTCGGAGCCATCCAGATCATCCAGGTTCTCGCTCAGAAGGGCGCCGAGGCCTCTGCCGAGTCGGGTGTCGCTCTTAGCCAACCTTCCTCGTGGGTTCGTCGCGCTCGATCAGTTCGTTCGCCAAGCTCAGATAGCCGCGAGCGCCGGTTGAAAGTACGTCGTAAAGGGCGATCGGTTTACCGAAGCTTGGCGCTTCGGCCAGCCGGATGTTCCTGGGTATCATGGTGTCGAAGACCTTTCTGCCAAAATACTCCCTGGCTTCGGCCGCCACTTGCTTCGACAGGTTCAGGCGCGAGTCGTACATTGTGAGCAGCACACCCTCGATCTGTAACTCCTGATTGATGTTACGCTGCACCAGCCGCACAGTGTTCAGAAGCTGACTAAGCCCCTCGAGCGCGTAGAATTCGCACTGAATGGGTATGAGGACCGAATCCGAGGCAGTCAGCGCGTTCAGGGTCAGCACGCCCAGGGAGGGCGGCGAATCCACGAGAACGTAGTCATATGACCCGCGAACGGGCTCCAGAGCCCTGCGTAGTCGGCGGTTGCGGTTCGGCCGCTCCATGAGCTCCAGCTCGGCGCCCGCCAGGTCTCTGCTTGCGGGAGCAACATCCAGATACGGAAAATGGATTTCGTGGTGGATCGCGTCGGCCAGCGGCTTCCCCTCGACGACGCACTCGTAGACCGAAGGCCTGCCGGCGTTCTTGCGAATCCCGAACCCGCTGGTCGCGTTACTCTGGGGATCGCAGTCCAGCACCAGGGTGCGTCGCTCCGCGATAGCGAGCGAGGCACCGAGGTTGATGGCCGTCGTGGTTTTCCCGACGCCGCCCTTCTGGTTGGCGATGGAGATGATCCGGCTCATGCGCTCCTCTGCGGGATCAACCGGCGGGCTCCGCCGCTTTCACAGCCCTTCGCCCGCAGCACGTCCTTGTTGAGGACGGATGTTCGGGACGTGGGCAATATAGAGCGCGGTCGGTAGCCGCGCCAAGCAGAGAGTGTTCCACGTGAAACACAGCGTTCCACGATTGTGGAAAACAGCCCATATAACGTGGTGTCAGGCTCTTAACCAGACCATCCTTGTCATCCGCACCGCCGCGGCGACGTCGAACGTCCCGCTGAATGCGTCCGCGCGTGGGGAGTGTTTCACGTGGAACATCTCCGCCTCGCAGCCAAAGCCGTCCTCCTCGTCGGGGCGTTCACCTCCTCGGTGCTTCGGTTTCGTCGATACCAACCACCGTGGTCGAAAGCTCACGCTTCCGTAGCTCCACGAGAAGGTTCTGCAAGTCAGCCGGCGAAATCCCGGGGATTCTCGCCGCTTGGCCTAGCGTCCGTGGCCGTATCCGCTCGAGCTTCTGCCGCGCCTCGAAAGACAGCGAACCCATCTCCAGATAGGGCGCCGCCGCGGGCAGCGACATGCTCTCGCGACGACGCAGCGATTCCACGCGGTCCCGCTCCCGGGCCAGGTAGCCCTCGTACTTCACCTCCATCTCGACGAGGGTAAGGACGTCGGGATCGAAGCCATTCGCTTCCAGTGGCCCGTCTGCGCCCACCAGGTCTGCGAGCCGAACCTGCGGACGTTTTAGCAGGACACGCAGCGGTTGCTTCTCCGAGAGCGGGGTCGTGCCGCGCGCCTGCAGGTGCCCGTTCACGGCCTTCGGCTCCACGCTCGTCGTTCTCGCCCAGGTTCTCGCCCGCGCCAGTTCCTCCTGGAACCGACCCAAACGTGCCCGTTCGTCCTCGGTGAGCGTTCCGAGCCTCTGCGCAGTCGGGCCCAGGCGTTCGAGGCAGTTATCCTGCCGCAATCTGAGACGAAATTCGGCTCGAGAGGTGAAAAGACGGTACGGTTCATCCACTCCCTTGGTCACGAGATCATCGATCAGAACCCCCAGGTACGCCTCATCGCGGCCCGGTACCCAGGCTTCCCGCTCGAGCGCGGCCAGTCCGGCGTTGATGCCTGCGACGATCCCCTGCCCGGCCGCCTCTTCGTAACCCGTCGTTCCGTTGATCTGGCCTGCGAAGTAGAGCCCACGCAGGAGCTTGAGCTCCAGGGTGGGATCGAGTTGTTGCGGCGGGAAGAAGTCGTACTCTATGGCGTATCCGGGCTGCGTCATCCGGGCGTTCTCGAGGCCGGGTACCCGCGCCAGTAGCTCGCGCTGCACATCGGGTGGCATCGATGTGGAGAGTCCGTTCACGTACAGCTCGCTCGTCTCCAGCCCTTCGGGCTCGAGAAAGAGCTGGTGGCTCTCCGCGTCGGGGAACTTCTTCACTTTGTCCTCGATCGAGGGACAATATCGCGGGCCACGCGCGGCGATCGCCCCGCCGTACATGGCGGATTCGCTCAGATTGGCCTCCACGACCTCGCGGACCCCGGCGCCAGCCGAGCCTATCCAGCACGGCAGTCGCGCGAGACCGCCCGTTCTCTCCCAATGGGAGAACCTCAGTGGCTCCCGCTCGCTCTCCTGTCGCGTGAACTTCGTGAAATCCACCGTCCGGCCGTCGACCCTCGGAGGTGTACCCGTCTTGAATCGCTCGGCCGACAGCCCGAGGTCCAGCAGCTGCTCGGCCAGCTCCACGGAAGGAGGATCCCCCGCACGGCCGGCCGCGATCGACCGACTCACACCCATCTTTATACTTCCTCGCAGGAACGTCCCGGCCGTCAGCACCACTCGCTCCGACCGAAACTCGCTTCCATCGGCGCAAGAGACACCGCTCACCCGACCTCCCCGAAACAGGAGCGCCCCGACCATCCCCTGGTAGAGATCGAGCCGCTCGCTTTCCTCCAATAGTGTGCGAATCGCACGAGGATAAAGCCCGCGGTCGCACTGCGCTCGCGGGGCCCAGACGGCAGGCCCCTTGGACCGATTGAGCATTCTGACATGCAGGCTCGAGCGGTCGGTCGCCCGCCCCATCAGACCGCCCAGCGCATCCACCTCCCTCGCTACGGTCCCTTTCGCGATACCCCCGATGGCCGGGTTGCAGGACATCTGTGCCACCCGAGCGAGCACACTCGTGATCAGCAGTGTCTCTGCACCCAACCTGGCGGCCGCGTTCGCGGCCTCGCACCCCGCATGGCCGCCCCCCACAACGATCACGTCGTAGCTTGTCTCCATATGTCCCGGTATCCCTTACCAGTTGGTCAGCCGGACACCCATCCGATCCCCACCGCTCGTGAATATGGCCGGTAGCCCCCGACAGCGCAGCGGCGCGGCTCGGCGCCGCTCGCATTACCTTGAAGCTTACGAATGGGTCCCATGATCTCCAACGATGCCTTCGACCCTGCCTCGACCGGGGAGGCCCGCCGCAGCCTAGTGCTCCACGGCCGCGTTCAGGGCGTCGGATTCCGATATTGGACGCGGGAGATCGCGGTCCAGCTATCCCTGCGGGGAACCGTGCGGAACCTTCCCGATGGTTCAGTCGAGATCCACGTCGCGGGTCCTATCGCCGGAGTGCAGGCCTTCATCGAGAGGATTCGGACCGGCCCCCGGCACGCCCACATCGTCTCGGTAGAGAGTATTCCGTGCCGCGGGGGCCTGCCTGAGGGCTTCCGTATCGCTCTCTGAACCCGCTCGACTCGACCGGCACTTTCCGCAACATCCGGTGTATCGCTTTCGGCCCGCTTTCGACGGGTCGTGACCTTCCTTTGGGCTTTCGGAGGTGATGTCGTGATAGAGCTTCCCGATGTCGAACGAATGATCGAGGGTTTCGCCGGTTACGCGACCGGAAAGACCATTTCGGCCGTGCTCATCGATAACGCTGATCTGGATGTCGACCCGAAGGTCGCCAAAGAGAAGATCGAGTCGCACGCGATCGACGCCGTCGAGAGGCACGGGAAGAACATCGTCCTTCGTTTCCGCTCCGAGTACAGTCTCGTCTTCGACATGGGAGACGCCGGTCGCATCTACCTGGAGTCCCAGACGGTGCCGCCGGACGAGAGCAGCGGCATCCGGTTACAGTTCGCGGCGGGCCGTGAATTGAGGTTCGATGCGCCCGGCGCACGCGACAC
>Ga0255057_10001948_pt1 | contig 11287 bp, 8 predicted proteins | sample Cases_109_6_MG_FD_189022 | JGI IMG/M metagenome (GOLD analysis project Ga0255057, IMG submission 189022) | Seawater microbial communities from Amundsen Gulf, Northwest Territories, Canada - Cases_109_6 | ecosystem: Environmental > Aquatic > Marine > Gulf | place: Canada: Northwest Territories... | reverse complement strand
TCGAGCGTCGCCCGGTGCCGGACCTCGTTCCAGCAAATGTTGATCGAGGAGTCTAGAACACTTTGTACATTGACATTGCCGCGCTGCTCGTCGTCGACGCGTGAGAAGGTCTTGAGGTCGCGCACGATGTTCTGCATGCGGACGGCGCCGTGAATCGCCTCATCGAGTTGCTGCCTCGCATGCTCCCGCCAGGTGTCCTCGTCGCGCGAATCGATCTCTTCACGCGTGATGTACAGGTTCGAAAGCACGTACATCAGCGGATTGTTGAGCTCATGCGCGACGCCGGCGGCCAACGTGCCGACCGAAGCCATTCGATCGGCGAATGCAAGCCGCGCCTCCATGTCATCGCGCTCCGCGACGCGGCGACGCGCCTCTTCGATCGCCCGCTCGGCGATCAGGAGTCGGGTCCCGAGAATCTCCGGGTCGATCGGCTTCGAGAGGTAATCCGACGCGCCCGCGTCGAGGACCGCATTGAGATCGTCCGGCCGGTTGCGCCCGGTGATGACCAGGAGCACCACATCGTCACCGCCCGGCCGGCTGCGCACCATTCGGCACAGGTCGAGGCCCGACATCCCCGGCAGCGTCCAGTCGATGAGCATGAGTTGAAAAGGCTGATCGAGATGGGCCTGAAGCCCCTCCTCTGCTGTCGCAACAGCGGTCACTTCGTAATCTCGCTCACGCAACAGTTCGCGCAGGAGGGCCCGCATGGAGCTCGAGTCGTCAACGATCAGAGTTCGCAAGGGGACTTTCATTAGCCCTAAAGTCTAATCTAATTGGTGAAAAGGTTCATGGTTTCATGGTGGTCTTGACGCCACCTCGTTCGTAGCTATCGTGGGGGTGGATAACGCGCTGCGTCATCCAAGGAGGATATAAGATATGACTCGCAACAACCCAGTTCGTCGGAGCGGAACCCGACTTCAGAAGCAGGGGACGCTCTGGTTCCAGCAAACGCGGAACGCGGGCGAGACATTTTTCGAGGAGGCCCAGGATGCAGGCGTCACCTTCGGTCGGGACGTGAGGGCCGCAAGCACCAAGCTCGCCGACACCGCAGGCCAGTCGGCTCAGGGGTTTCGGAAGGCCCTACGCAAGGAGGCCTTCGAGTGGCAAGCGCTCGTGCTGAAGACGCGCGACGCCTATGTGGCCGCGTTCGAGCAGCGGCTACGACGGGTGGAGAGCCAAGCGCTGAGCACCCAAGACGCGTTCAAGCCGGGCACCGTCGAAACGACGGTCCTGCAGTCGGCGCATGATCTGCTCGAGCGGGCACAGGGCCGAGTCGACCAGCGGCTGGGCCAACGCTCCAAGCCGGTCGCGAAAGCTCCTAGTAAGTCCGCTACCAAGAAGCGCCAGAGCCCGCTGCGCAACTACGACCAGCTGACCGCCAAGGACGTGGTGAACCGCGTCCAGCGGCTGTCGGCACCTCAGACCACAGCACTGCTCGACTACGAGCGTGGGCGGAAGAAGCGCGCGACTGTAATCCGGGCTGCTGAGCAGCGGTTGGCCGCAGCGAGCTGAGCGCCGACGCGAAGCTTCTGTACAGCGGACCAGCCTGCACTACACTCCGACCGTGGCCGAAAACAAACAGGTTCTCGTCGCTGACGACGAGGACAATCTGCGCCGCGTCCTGAAGGCGCAACTGCAGCACGACGGATACGAAGTGCACTGCGTCGCCGACGGCGAAGCTGTGCTCCAGGCCATGGCAGAGCATCACATCGATGTTCTGATCACCGACCTACGCATGCCGAAGCTCGACGGCATGCAGGTGCTGAAATCGGTCAGCGAGCGCTTCCCGAACGTGCCGGTGATCATGATCACCGCGCACGGGACGGTCGACACCGCGGTGGAAGCACTGAAGCTCGGGGCGTTCGACTACGTGACCAAGCCGTTCGACCAAGCGGAGTTCCGGACTGTCGTCGGCAAGGCGGCGCGCACCCGGGAGCTCTCTCAAAAACATGTGAGCGGCGATCCGAACCAACGTGGACGCTACAGAATCATCGGACAATCCGAACTGATGCACGGCGTCTACGACGTCATCGAAAAGGTCGCAGATACCCCCAGTACCGTCCTCATCACCGGTGAAAGCGGGACAGGCAAAGAACTGATCGCACGCGCCCTCCATGAGAACAGCTCCCGCAAAGACAAGGCCTTCGTCAGTGTGAACTGCGCCGCGATCCCGCCCGACCTACTCGAGAGCGAGCTCTTCGGCTACGAGAGGGGGGCGTTCACCGGCGCGGTGACGAGCAAGCCGGGACGCTTCGAACTGGCGAACGGTGGGACTCTGTTCCTCGACGAGATCGGGGAGATCCCGGTGAGCATGCAGGTGAAGCTGCTCCGTGCGCTCCAAGAGCGACAGTTCGAGCGAGTGGGCGGCATCAAGACCATCACGGTCAACAGCCGCCTCGTCGCCGCCACGAACCGCGACCTCAAGGCGAGCATCGCAGACGGTGGGTTTCGCGAGGACCTGTACTACCGCCTGAACGTCGTTCATGTACATCTACCACCTCTGCGCGACCGCCCTAGCGACATCCCACTCCTGCTCGAGCACTTCGTGCAGAAGTTCAACGCCAAGCTCCACCGTTCGACGACGGGTTTCGAGGACGCGGCGATGAAGCAGCTATTCCGCTATGGATGGCCGGGGAACATCCGAGAGCTCGAGAACGTGGTCGAGCGCTGCATGATTTTCGCAGAAGATGGAGAGGTCGGCGTGCAGCATCTGCCGGCAGAGGTTCGCAACTCGGAGGGGGACCTCGGGCCGGGCCTCGTCGCCGGAATCGGAACGACTCCCGGTGAGACCGGGCTCAAGGAAGCGGTGAGGGAAGCGACGCTGAAGCTCGAACGACAGTTCATCCGGCGCGCTCTCGATCAGACGGGCGGCAACGTGACGCACACCGCGCGACTTCTCAAGATCTCGCGCAAGAGCCTGCAGAACAAGATGAAAGAGCTAGGCCTCAGGGACGACTGAAGGGCGTTCGCCGGCGGCGCCGTGGGCCGAGAGCATCAACTCGAGATCCTCGCGGCTCACGGGCTTCTGCAACACGGGGTTGGGCACCGCGGCAGCGAACCTTCGAAGTCGGGACGTGAACGCCCCGCCACTCATGAACACAATCCGGTCGGCCAGTTGCGGATGGTCTCTGTTGATCGAGTCGTAGAACGACTTGCCGTCAACCTCCGGCATCATCAAATCACAAACGATCGAGTCGAAATCTGGGTCCTCGGCAAGCCGGGCAAGCGCCTCTACGCCCCCGAGCACGGTGACGGTGTCATACCGGCGTCGCAGGCGCCTACGGAGGGCGGACAGGACCATCGCGTCGTCATCGACGATCAGAATCCGCGCACGGTGGAGCGGAGCCTCGGAGACCGGGCGGCTCTCGCGGGGTGGCTCGATAGCGCGCAAACCGGTATCGGTTGGAAAGATCAGCTCGAAGCGAGTTCCACGGTCGGGGAGGTGGTGAACCTCGAGCCTCCCGCCATGCTCCTTGGCCACGCGGATGCAGGCGGTAAGGCCCACGCCCATCCCGCCCTCGTGCGCTTTGGTGGTGAAGCCCGGCGTGAAGATGCGGCCCCGGTCGTCCTCATGGATGCCCGCGCCGGTGTCGGTGACGGCCACCACGACGTTGTCACCTTCCACCCGCGTCGAGACGACGATCCGGTGCTTTTCGTACGCGCCACCATCGATCGCCTCCGCTGCATTGGTCAGCAGGTTGACCAGCGCTTGGGCGATACGGCCCGGAAAGGCCGCGATCATCGGGACCGGCTCGAAGCGCTTCACGAGGCGAGCTCGGTAACGAATCTGGTTGAAGACCATTGCGCAGGCGTCGTCGACGATGCGGGTGATGTCGATCATCTCAGCCTGGGCGTCGTCAGCGCGCGAGAATGTCCCGAGGCTACGAGCGATGTCTTGGATTCGGTGCATGCCCTTGTAGCAATCGGTGAGCATGTCGGCAGCGTCATCGAGCACTTCCTGCAGGTTTGCGTCCGCTGTGATCTGCTCGAAGGACTGCGGTGTGATAGCCTCCGTCGTCGACAGATCGAGCCGTAGGGTTCGGATGAAACGACGAATCGCCTGGTGCGATTCGCGGAGGCTTTCGAGGTTTGCCAGGACGAAGGTGAGCGGATTGTTCACTTCGTGGGCGAGGCCGGCCGCAAGGCGACCCACGGTGCGCAGACGCTCTTCGGAGACCCCTGGGGCCAGCATGCCGGGCGGAATACTCGACGGCACACTCGGTCGCAACACGGGTTGCAGCTGTATGATCGTGGCCTCGCAACCATCCCAGATCGAAACGATCGACGTGGCCGTCAGATCTGAAACGAGTCCGTCCGGGAGCTCCACCTGGTAGCTCGAAGGCTTACCCTCTTCGGGGACAGAATGCTCGAACGATTCGCCGAGAACCCCTTCACAGTCGACGCTGAGCATCGCGCAAGCGGCCGGATTGATGAACAGTACGCGGTGGGTCCCATCGAGCACGACGACTCCGTCGGTTGCGCGGTTCAACAACAGGCGGCCGTGTGTCTCACTACCGTGGGCATCCCGCAGCTGCACCAGGCACCGGCGCAGCTCGTACTCGCGATTGATCGACCGTTGCAGGCCAGCGACGTACGCGTCTGGCAGCACCATCTCCCACGGGCGCTCCTCGGGAAGCGTGCAGGCCTCGTCACCGAGGAGAAGTGTCGAGATCCCGCGGGCAGTCGCCGGAAGCTCTGCACCAAGGCTCGTGTCCCAACAGATGACATGAGGCGCATGACTTTCGAGCTGGTTCACAGCGTCTTCGCGGTTCACAGCGACGCGACAGAGCAGGGCCTCGGGCCATGCATGAAGGCTCTCACGGACGAGCATGATCCGCTCTGCGTCGCCCGAGACGATCAGGACCCGGATCTGCCTCGTTCCTGAAATCGCGGATAGTTGCGTCTTGCTCAGCAGCACGGTCACCCTTGAGGGCGGGAATCACCCTTGACGCCCCTCTGAAACCATAGCACTGTAATAAGGCGCTGTGAACGGTATTTTTTAGTGATGGTGGTGAATGCTCGATAAGCGCGAGGACGAGGAAGAGCACGAGGTCCGGGACGTTCTTCTGGTGGAGGACAGCCTGATCGACGCGCAGCTGATTCGAAGGCTGCTGCGGCGGGTCACCTCCTCGTACTACCGGGTGACCCACGTCTGCACGCTGAACGACGCGGTGTTGTCGGCCGAAGACCTCGTCCCCGATGTCATTCTCGCCGACCTCAATCTGCCCGACTCGCGGGGGACGGAGACCGTCGCAAGCCTGCAGACCTCCTACCCGAACATCCCATTGGTCATCGTGAGTGCCTGGGAAGACGAGGCGATCTCGCTACGGTCGGTCAAGGCTGGGGCGCAGGATTATCTGGTCAAGGGCCACATCGACGGTGCGAACCTTCACCGCGTGATCCGCTATGCAATCGAGCGAAAGCGAACTGAGCTCGAGCTCGTGCGTCTCGCACACTTCGACCAGCTGACCTCGCTTCCCAACCGGACCTTGCTTCGCGAGCGGGTCGACCACGCGTTGGCTCGCGCGCTGCGGACGGGCACCGGGGTGGCGACCCTGATCCTCGACATGGATCGCTTCAAAGAGATCAATGACATGCTCGGCCACGAGATCGGGGACAAGTTGCTGATCGAGGCAGCGCGGAGGATCCGGGCAAGTGTTCGCGACCAGGACACGGTGGCCCGGCTCGGAGGTGACGAGTTCGCGGTGATCCTCGAAGGCGTCAGCGAGGCCAAGGAAGTTCTGCCAGTCATCGAGCGAATCATCGCGAGCTTGAACGACCTCAGGACCATCGACGGACACGAGGTCAACACCTCGACCAGCGTGGGTATCGCCATGTACCCGGAAAACGGGAGCAATCTGTCGGAGCTTCTCCGGGCGGCAGACCTGGCGATGTACCAGGCGAAGTCCTCAGGGCGTGGCCGCTATCAGTTCTTCGCCAATGCCATGCAGGAAGAAGCACAGTCGAGGCACGCACTCGAGCGGGCTCTCAGCCGGGCGGTCGAAAGGAACGAATTCGAGCTGGTTTACCAGCCTCAGCTCGGCCTTCAGACCGGCTCGGTCATTGGCGTCGAAGCGCTCCTACGATGGATGAGCCCGACACGAGGGCTTCTCACGCCCTATCATTTCATCGCCGGTCTGGAGGAGTTCGGGCTGATCAACGAGGTCGGCGAGTGGGTGCTGCAGACCGCGTGTGAACAGATTCGCAAGTGGCATGAAATGGACTTCGAGCCGATGCGGATCGCGGTAAACGTCTCCGCACAGCAATTCGAAGACCCAATGTTGATCGACAAGGTCCGGAGCGCGCTCAAGGAAACAGAGCTCCCACCCGAGTTCCTGGAGCTCGAGCTCACCGAGAGCTGTCTGATGGCGGACCCTGCCCAGGCGAGCGCGCTCCTTCGCGAGATTCGTGACGTGGGTGTACGCATCGCGATCGACGACTTCGGCACCGGCTACTCGTCGCTGACGTATCTGCATGAATTCCCGCTCAACGCCCTGAAGATCGACAAGAACTTCGTTCAAAGCATCGGGTCGAACGATCGAGGCGGGCCGATCTCGAAGATGATCATCGGCCTCGGGCAAAACCTGGGTCTCGAGGTGATCGCGGAAGGTGTGGAGACCGAGGCACAGCTCGACTACATGCGAGAGCACGGCTGCGACGTCGCGCAAGGTTATTTCTACGCACGCCCGGAATCGCCCGAAGACCTGACACCTTGGCTGGTTGCCAATCAGCGCGTGTCGGAGACCTATGTGCGGTCGATTCCCGGCAAAAAGCGCGCCGACGAAACCGGCACCTGAGCGCGGAGCGTGGTGTGCTAGCGTAGCCGTATGGCGGCCGCGACGATTCTCGTCGTCGACGACGAGCGAAACATTCTGACCTCCGTTTCGCGCGCGCTCGGCCTCGAAGGCTACGAGGTCGAGGTTGCCGGTAGCGCTGAGATCGCGCTCGCCAAGCTCGCCAAGCAGACCTTCGACGCGATTCTGCTCGACGTGCAGCTCCCCGGAATCGACGGGCTCGCGATGCTCGACGAGCTGCGCAGGCTGGAGATCACGACCCCGGTCATCATGATGAGCGGCCACGCGTCGATCGAAGTCGCGATGGAAGCGACGAGGCGCGGCGCGGACGATTTCATCGAGAAGCCGATCGGCAGCGACCGGCTAGCCTTGTCACTGGCGCGAAGCCTCGAGCTTCGCGAGCTTCAGCAGGAGAACCGGGAGCTCCGGCGTCGGTACGGGGCCAGCGACGCGTTGCTTGGAAACAGCCCGTCCATGGACAGGCTCCGCAGGCAGATCGAGCTCGCGGCACGGTCGAATGCAACGGTTTTAATCCTCGGAGAGCGGGGCACGGGTAAGGAGCTCGTTGCCGCTGCGATTCATGCCGGCTCCGCGAGGGCAGCCGGCCCACTCGAGAAGCTCAACTGCGCAGCCGTTCCCGAAGGCCTGATCGAAAGCGAGCTCTTCGGACACGAGGCAGGCGCGTTTACTGGAGCTACGAAACAGCGGCGAGGCAAGTTCGAGCGGGCCCACCGCGGGACTCTCTTCCTCGACGAGGTGGGCGACATGCCGCCCCAGATGCAGGCCAAGCTGCTGCGAGTACTGCAAGAAGGCGAGGTCGAGCGGGTCGGTGCCGGGTCGACCGTCAAGGTCGACGTGCGGGTCGTGGCAGCGACAAACAAGTCGCTCGAAGCCGAGATCGAGGCCGGCAGATTCCGCGCCGATCTGTTCGACCGGCTCAATGTGGTACCGCTCAAGGTGCCGGCGCTCGCGGAACACGTTGAGGACGTTTCGATGCTGGTCGAGCATTTCCTGTCGCTCGCGTGCGAAATGCACGAACGCCCCGGCAAGGAAATCTCGGACGGGGCGATGCGGTTGTTGGAAGCGTACCCATACCCTGGCAATGTCCGTGAGCTGCGAAACCTGGTCGAACGTCTCGTGATCCTGACCCCGGACGAGACCATCACCGAAGCCGAGGCCCGAGCCCTGCTGCCGATCGACCCCGGCGGGAGCTCCGGTAGCTATTTTCACGCAGAAACACCGCTTCGGGAGATGATCGAAGCCGTTGAGCGGGACCTGATCAAGCAGGCCCTCGATTTTCGGGAGGGGCACGTGACCAGGACCGCCGCCGACCTAGGCCTCGAGCGAAGCCACCTGTACAAAAAGATGCGCGCTTTGGGAATCCGCAAGCGTGACGCGGACTGAGATTGCGTTCTGGGCCGCGACAACATACAGATTGGCCGACCAGCTGAGGCCATCTTGTTCGATAGACTACTCCCCATCGACCCCGAAGTCGCTGCCCGCATCGAAGCGCTCGATCTCGAGTTCAACAAGTTCGGGATCGACCCCTACGGGATCGACAAGAACGACCTCACCCGGTTCGTCTCGGCATTTGCCTGGATCTATCGGTACTACTTCAAGGTGGACGTGTACGGGCTCGACCACGTGCCGTCGGAGGGAAGGGGCATCCTCGTTGGGAACCACTCGGGCGGAGTCGCGATCGACGCCGCGATGGTCATGGGGTCGATGTTGCTGGACGCCAAGCGCCCGCGTCTCCCCCACGGGATGATCGACAAGTTCATTCACGAGTTCCCAGGGGCTTCGCAAATCATGAGCCGCATGGGCCAGTTCACTGGAAACCCGGATCAGGCCATACGCTTGTTGAGAGCCGAGCGGCTCGTGCTTGCCTTCCCCGAAGGCGCCAGAGGCACCGCGAAGCTCGCAAAAGACGCCGATTCGCTGGTCGGCTTCGGGACTGGGTTCATGCGGCTGGCTCTCGAAACCAAGAGCCCGATCGTGCCGTTCGGCTTCGTCGGCGGAGGCGACGCGCTTCCGACGATTGCAAACCTCAAGCGGCTCGGGCGGCTGTTCGGCGTGCCGTACGTCCCTGTCACGAAGTGGATCGTGCTCGTGCCCAAGCCCACGAGGTTTCAGCTGCTGTACGGCCAGCCGATGTACTTCGAAGGCACGGGTCACGAACGTGACGAAGTCGTGAACGCGATGGTCGATCAGGTGAAAGAACGCATTCACGGCTTGATTCGGCAGGGGCGTCAGCTCAGAGAGAAGGAGATCTCAGAAGAAGATCTCGTGCTGTGATGAAGGTCTTGGTGACAGGTATCTGCGGGAAGCTAGGACGCTTGACCGCGCTGAAACTTCTCCAGCATGGGTACGAGGTGATCGGAATCGATCGAAGGCCCTGGCCCGAGGCGCCCGAAGCAATCGAGCTCGTCCAGGCGGACATCCGCAAACGACCCGCCGAAGACGTGTTCCGGACCCGCCGGCCCGACGCCGCTATCCACATGGCCACGGTGACGCACCTCGTGCATCAAAGCCCGGACCGGATGCGCGTGAACCTGTACGGCACCCGCGCGTTTATCCATCACTGCAATAGCTACGGCGTGAAACAGGCGGTTTTTGCTGGACGCCACACGTTCTACGGCGCGGCAGCAGACTCCCCGCTCTACCACACCGAAGACGAGCCTCCGATGGCAGCCCACACCTTCCCCGAGCTCGCCGACTTGGTCGCTGCGGACCTGTACGCCGCATCATCGTTGTGGCGCTACCCGGACATCGCGACCTCCGTCCTGCGCATCGTCTACACCCTTGGCCCCAGCAAACACGGGACGCTTGCCGCCTTCCTGCGCGGCCCCAACGTGCCGCTGATCATGGGCTTCGACCCGCTCTTCCACTTCATCCACGAAGAAGACGCCGCCGAAGCGATTGTCACCGCCCTCGCCCACAAGCTCCACGGTATCTTCAACGTGTCGGGCCCGTCACCTGTGCCACTATCGACGATCGTCCGGGCGGCGGGGCGCCGGCCACTCGCGGTGCCAGCCGCGGTATTCAAGCTAGGCCTGGGCCGCCTCGGCCTCCCCCACATCCCCTCCGGCGCCATCGACCACCTCAAGTACCCAATCGTCGTGGACAGCGACGCATTTCGACGGGCAACGCGGTATACCTATGCCTACGACGAGCGCGAAACGATCGATAGTTTTCGAACGGCCCGCTGAACCGCAACCCGCGAACCGCACGCCACTCGGCCACTGGCGCTGGGCACTGGCACTGGGCACTGGCGCTGACAAGGGCAGGGGGCGCCAATTGGGGTTGGAAAGCCGGTTTTTTGACCCGCGCCGGTGCTCCGGCGGATCTTCGGTGAGATGCCGGTGTCAGACGAGCGTGGGGAGCTTCGGGGGACGCTTCTGGATGGGCGCTATCGTATTGGGAGCGCGATCGGAATGGGGGGGACGGGGATCGTCTTTGAGGCTGAGCGGCTGGCCACTCTGGAGCGTGTCGTCATCAAGATGCTCCGGCCTACCCATGCAGGTAACCCCGATTTGATGAGCCGGGTGCGGCGCGAGGTCGAGGTCGCTCGCCGCGTCTTTCATCCGGGCATCGTACCGGTCATCGATCACGGCACGCTGCCGGACGAGTCGCCCTACCTCGTGATGAAGCATATGCGGTCGGAAAGCCTCTCTTCGTACTTGCGACGGTGCGGGCCGCTCGATCCGCAGCAGATCTCGGTCATCGTGGCCAGGCTGTCGTCGATCCTGCACAGCGTGCATCGGCACGGCTACGTCCACCGCGACATCAAGCCCGAGCACATTCTGCTCAACCGCGGCGGCTACGGGGAGCTCGACGTGCACCTTCTCGACTTCGGCGTGTGTGCGGCCGACACGGCACCTGCGGACGAGCGCGCTAGAGAGCGAGGCCGCGTCTATGGCACCCCGAGCTATGCCTCGCCGGAGCAGGCGAGCGGGAACCCGTTCGTCGACGCGCGTGCGGACCTCTTTGGCGTAGGCATCACGATGTTCGAGGCGCTCACCTGCAAGCTTCCCTTTACCGGGGCCGACGTGACCGCGGTCCTCCGCCGGATCATCCGGGAGGACGCTCCGCGCGCGCGACACCTGTCGCCGCACGTCGACGACGAGATGGACGCTCTCATCGCCAAGCTCCTGAGCCGCCGCCCCGCCACCCGTCATCCTTCCGCCCGCGCCTTGATGCGGGCCCTCGATCCTTGGCTCAAGGAGCGTGTTGCGACCGAGCGCGCGCTCGCGACCACGTTGCAGGTCGCGCCAGCCACCAGCAGCATCCGCCCAACTGCCCAACACAACATGGCCGCAGCCTAGTGCGCGGATCTTTTTCCGTCTGGTCGGCTTACGTCCTCGTCGCTTCGCTGCGAGGCACATGAGTGCCTCTCACTACGCTCCTGCGGGCGCGCTCGACCACACGAAAAAATCTCCGCACACTAGTCGCGGGTGAGGGAGTCGATCAAGCCGGAGACGTCGGCGGGGGCT
>Ga0255057_10001947_pt1 | contig 11295 bp, 12 predicted proteins | sample Cases_109_6_MG_FD_189022 | JGI IMG/M metagenome (GOLD analysis project Ga0255057, IMG submission 189022) | Seawater microbial communities from Amundsen Gulf, Northwest Territories, Canada - Cases_109_6 | ecosystem: Environmental > Aquatic > Marine > Gulf | place: Canada: Northwest Territories... | reverse complement strand
ATTACATTATAAGTCAAAATAATTCCACAAGTTTCTGATTTTTGTGATTCGACTTGGCTTAAACCCGTTTTGCCGTGGCGGCGTCAGCGGCGACGAAAAGGTCGGTTTCCCCTTGTTCGATGGCGTCCACGATAGGGGCTGGGGGTTGTCGGTCTGTAAACAACCCGTCAATTTCGGAAACGTGTGCGAACGGCATCATCGCGTCGGCGTTAAATTTGGAATGATCCGCTGCGACGAACTTGAGCCGGGAAATTTCTAATGCGACCCGGGATGCCTGGGCGTCGCGATAATCGTAATCGAGCAACTGCCCGTCATCCGCGACTGAACCAATTCCAAATATCCCATAGCCGACCCGGAATTGGCGCAAGAACTCCGTCGTGGTTTCCCCGGTGACAGCGCGATCCCGGTTGCGAACCAGCCCGCCGGACATGATGATTTCGAAGTCTGTATTTTCGCAGAGTATGGAAACGACGCCAATATGATTGGTTATGACTCTCAATCCTTCGTGTCCCAACAAGGCATGGGCGACGGCTTCCATCGTCGTTCCGATATCTATGTAAAGGGAGGCGCCGTTTGGAATTTGGGCGGCAATGGTATTGCCGATCAAATGTTTTTCACGGGCGTTTCGAACCTTCCGAGTGGGATAGGCCAGGCTGTCGATTCCCGACGGCAGTCCAGCGCCACCGTGATGACGTTGCAACAGATTGGCCTTGCTCAGATAGGCAATGTCGCGGCGTACGGTTTGTTGAGACACGCCAAATCTATCGGCCATCATTTCGATGGAGGCGTACCCCTGGCCGCGAACCAGTTTGATGATCTGGTTCTGACGGTCGCTAATATCCAATCGTTTTCGATCCGACACGGGGTCCTCGTATGTCGTTGATAGATTCCATTTCTTCCATGGAAAATTCGGTAATCCGAGCTGCTACTGCGACGATGGCTTTTTGAGGATTGAACATACAAGACAGATCGGCACCGTATATCGAACTATTATCATCTCTAACACCTAAAATGACAGTCACAAGGTTAGCGACCTCTATTGACCAAGATGAGTGGACCGATTTGACCGGGTGCGAAGATGTCTGGGATGGCCACCACTGGCTCTGGGCGGTCGCGGATGACGGCAGAAAAGGCTGGGTTCCGGACGATCTGGTTTCCGAAACCGACGAAGGGCCCGTGGCATCCCAGGATTTATCGGCAAACGAGCTGACTTGCTCAGCAGGGGAGGCCGTCGGGTTCATTCGGGAAACCCATGGTCGGGCATGGATCCGAAAAGAAGACGGCCGCGAAGGCTGGTTTCCGCTCGGAAATCTTTCGAAGCGATGACCGCGAATTACAAATAATTCTCCATCACGAAGTTCGGTATCGCGACATCGCGACGCGTCGCGATTTGCGACCTGACTTACTGACCAGCCCCGACGCTCGAAGAAGGCGCGTGCCAGGTGCTGTTCCTGATCGACGGCGCCACCAGCGGCGCGGGGGACGGGGGCCTCGAGGGCTTCGAGCGCTGCGCCGTCCTGTTCGACGGCAACGACGAGGCCGCCCTAGCCGCCGCCCGCGCCCAGTGGGCCGGCCTAAAAGACGCCGGCCACGACCTCACCTACTGGCAGCAAACCGACGAGGGCAGGTGGGAGAAGAGGGACTGAACGGCGTTACGAGTGGCGAGGTTCGGAAATTGCGTGTCGATGTCCGGTTCACCCTAGGATTCAAACGCGCGAACGGGCCCCCGCGAAGGTCTCGATTTGATCCCACCGCGGACTTTCGGGATCGGTAGACTCGCTGCGCCAGAGAAAGTAATCTTCTTTGCGTAGAGTGCCATCGAGCGTGCTCGTTTCGATGATGGGGGGCATCCAATGGCGACGACAACGAATGGCGCCGTCGATCTTTCACGGCACCACGAACCGGAGGACATGTCCGATCGCGTGGCGCTGCTGTTCGTCGGGGTGCTGCGATTTTTCGCCGATACGTTTTTCGCCAAGCGCTATGGCCACCGTGCCATCGTTCTCGAAACCGTGGCGGCCGTGCCCGGCATGGTCGGGGGGGCGTTGCAACACCTGAGGGCGTTGCGGCGGATGGAGGACGATGGCGGTTGGATTCACACGTTGCTGGACGAGGCCGAAAACGAACGCATGCACCTGATGACGTTCATCCATATCAGCAAGCCGAGCGCCCTGGAACGGTTGCTGGTGCTGTTCGCCCAAGGGGCCATGTACAACGCGTTTTTCCTGCTCTACCTGATTTCCCCCAAGACCACCCATCGGATCGTCGGCTACTTCGAGGAAGAGGCGGTGATTAGCTACACCCAATACCTGGAGGAGATCGATGCGGGGCGGCACGAGAACGTGCCGGCGCCGAAGATCGCCATCGATTACTGGAATCTAGCGCCGGACGCGCGGCTCCGGGACGTGGTGTTGGTGATCCGCGACGACGAGGCCGGTCACCGGGACGTGAACCATGGCTTCGCCGACGACCTGAAGGGCGCCAAGCACGGGGCCGACAAGACCCACACCGACTAGAGCATTATCCGATCTTACGAGGTCATTTGATGGGCCAGAGCGGCTCATTCGGGCAATAGGGCGGGCAGGCGCACCGTCTCGCCTCGTTCCGCCGACAAATAGGCGGCATCGACCAAGGCATAGGTCTTTAGGTTGTCGGCGCCGCTGGTTTCCGGCTCGAAGCCGCCGGACAAGGCGGCGAGGGCATGGACCTGGGTATGAAACACGCTTTCCTGGGCCACGTGCCAGGGTTGGGACGTCCAGGCGCGCAACGGCGTCGAAAGGTCCATCGTCCGTTGTTCGCCATTTTCCGATAGAGACAGCTGAAAATCATGTTTCAATTCCAGTGCGCCGTTGCGGCCTTCGATGGTCAACAAGGTTTGCGGAAACGAATCCGGATACCGGTGACTCTCGTAGGTGATGTCGACAATACTGGTGGCGCCGTTCACATGGCCGAGCATGATGGTCGCCATGTCCTCGCCCTTGATGCGGGGATCGATCCGTGCGTGACGCGAATAGACAGTCTCCACCTCGCCAAAAAACACCCGGGCCAGGTCGAGCACATGGATGCCCAGATCGAGAACGATAAACCGCTCCTCGTCGAATAAATAGGGCTGGCCCGATTTCACATCGTAGCCGGTACGGAACGAAAGCCGTCCCCACAGCGGATCGCCAATAACACCGGAATCGACAACCGATTTGACCTGGCGCAGGGGATGTTGAAAGCGAAAATTCTCGTGCACCATCAACATGACCCCGGCTTCGTCGCACGCCCGGACCATGGCGAGGCAATCGTCATAACAGGGGCCGAAGGGTTTTTGCACGATCACCGCGATACCCTTGGCGGCACAAAGCTCCACCAGCATTCGGTGGGACGCCATAGTGGTGACGATATCGACAAGATCCGGTTTCGCCTGTTCGATCATTTCCGCGGCATCGGTATATTTCGCGGGAACGGAGAACGCCGTTGCCGCATGGGCGGCCTTTTTTTCGTCGAGATCGCAAACCGCCACCAGTTCCGCCTGGGAAATTTCGTTCCAGGCGTGCAAGTGGTTGGGGGCAAAAAATCCACAGCCGATGACGGCAACTTTTTTGCGGGACATTTTATCCGGTATTTCCCAAGTCATCTTCCAACGCGATGCGATCATACATATTCACACCGCTTTCAGGAAAATTTCCTCTCCATCCACCCGACACTTCCGGCTAGGCCAACGGGGCGCGTCAGCGGATAAGCCATGCACGCCTGGAGAACCGTAAATGGTTCGCGCCCCTCAGCGACGCCGCGCCTTACCTTCGCCCGGTCAGGCGCCTTGCGATGCCGCGGGGCAGGCCCAGGCGGGCTTCGCGGAACAGGATGTAGATGCCGCTCGCCATCACGATCGCGGTGCCAATCCAGATCGTGTTGCCCGGCACCTCGCCCCAGATGAAAAAGCCCAACAGCGCCGCCCAGATGATGTGCATATAGTCGAAGGGCGCGATGATCGAGACGGTGGCCAGGCGGTAAGCGTTGGTCATGGCGAACTGGGCGATACCGCCGATCACGCCGACCAGGATCAGCAGTACCCAGCCCTCCGCATCCGGCATGACCCAAACGAAGGGCAGGACCGCGCCGGTGATCAGCGTCGAGGTCAGGGCGTAGTAGAACACGATGGCGGTCGGGGTCTCGGTCCGGCTCAGCTTGCGGATCGACACGATCACCAGCGCATAGAACACGGTGGCCACAAGCGCGATCACCGCAATCCGGTCGAACAGCCCGGCGTCGGGCTTGACCATGACGATGACACCGAGGAAGCCGGCCAGGACCGCGCTCCAGCGCCGCCAACCGACGCGCTCGCCCAGCAAGGGCACGGAAAGCGCGGTCACCAGCAGGGGCGCCGCGAAGCTGATCGCGACCACGTTGGCCAGCGGCATTCGGGTGTAAGCGTAGAAAAACAGGCTGATCGAGATCAGCCCAGCCAGCGAACGCGCGCCGTGGCCGAAGAGGTTTCGGGTCCTGAGCCCGGCGAGGGAGCCGCTGCGCCACAGGACATAGGCGATCGGGATGAAAGCGAAGAGGCTGCGGAAGAACACCAGTTCCATGGTCGGATAGCTCGGCCCGAGCCACTTAATCATCGCGTCCATGATCGAATAGAGCCCGACCGCCAACACCATCTGCGCGATGCCGCGCCCGGTGTCCCCGGCGGTGTCCCCGGCGGTGTCCCTGGCGGCGTCCCCGGCGGCGTCCTGGGCGCCGCGCGACGATAGATCCGTGGTGGTGGGGGGCAACGCCGTTGTTGCGTTTGCCGAGGCCGTGTCTGCCGGCATGGTCATGATCGCTCCGTTCGCCCGACTTGGGCGAAGCGAATGTTACGCCCGGACGCCCAACCTGGGGCGCGTCCATTGCGCAATCCAGCCCCGCGCGACCTGCAAGGCTCGGTGAAGGTTTTGTGAACCGGTCTTGCGGATCAGCTCCGGCGTACGAGCGCCAATCCGAGGCCGGCGCCGAGCATCAGCGAGCCGGCGATGCGGTTGCGCAAACGGATGCCGCGGCGCGTGCGGAAGGCGCCGCCCGCATGGCTCGCGGCCACCGCCCACAGCCCGGTGAAGCCGAAGGTGATCGCCAGGAAGGTCACGCCGAGCAAGGCGAACTGGGGTCCCGGCGCCGCCACCGGGTCGATGAATTGCGGGAAGAAGGCGGCCAGGAAGAACATCGACTTGGGATTGGCGGTGGTCACCACCACGCCCTGGATCAGCAGCGAGCGGCCCGAGCGCACCGTCGGCGCGGCTTCGGAATCGGGTTTGGCGCGCCACTGCTGAATGCCGAGATAGGCCAGGTAGGCGACGCCGGCCCAGCGCAGCCACTCGAACCACTCCGCCATCAGCACCATAAGCGAGGTCATGCCCACCAGCGTGATGGCCAGCTGGATGCCGACCCCGATGGTCGCCCCGGTGACCGTCGCCAGCGCCCGGCGCCAGCCGAAGCTGATGGAGTGGGCGACCGTCAGCATGACCGAGGGTCCCGGCAGCAGGATCATGATCGTGGTCGCGGCAAAAAAAGCGATATAGAGGTTGAGGTCCATCATGAGCGTGGTTCTCGCGCTTGGGATTGGTCCGGTCAGGCCTCTTCGGTAGCCGCCTCGACCGCAGACTGGGCATCGAGCCATGCTTCCTCGGCGGCGGTCAAGGCCTGCTTGATCGCGCCGTGCTCGACCTGTAGCGCCTGTAAGGCGGCGGTTGGGCCGTCGTAAACTTCCGGCTCGGCGAGCCGCGCCTCCAGCGCCGCCTTCTTGCGGTCGAGTTTGGCGATCCGTGCCTCTGCCTCCTTGGCCGCCTTGCGCAGATGGGCGGCGGCGGCGCGCGCCTGGGCCCCGGCCCGGCGCTGGTCCTTACGGCTCGGGGGGCGGCCCGGGGCGTGGCCGGCCACTGGTTCGCCGTCCGGGTCCGCCGTTTTAGCCGCGCGCGCCTGGCTCCGCTCGGCGCGGCGCTGCTCCTGCAGGTGGCGCCGGTAGTCGTCTAGATCGCCGTCGAAGGCCGCGACCTGACCGTCCGCCACCAGCCACAGACGCTCGGCGACCAGGCCGATCAGGTGCGGGTCGTGAGACACCAGCACGACCGCGCCCGGATAGCCGTTGAGCGCCTGCACCAGGGCCTCGCGGGCGTCGACGTCGAGGTGATTGGTCGGCTCATCGAGCAGCAGCACCTGGGGCGCCTTGCGGCTCATCAGCGCGAACAGCAGGCGCGCGCGCTCGCCGCCAGACAGGCGCCCGACCTCGAGCTCGGCATGATCGCGGCCGAAACCGAAGCGGCCCAGTTGCGCGCGCAGGCGGGTGCTGGTCTGCTCGGGCTGGACACGCGCCAGGTGTTGCAACGGCGTCGCGCCGAGGTCGAGCTCCTCGGCCTGATCCTGGGCGAAGTAGCCGACCTCGAGCTTGGCCGAGGTCGCCATTCGGCCGGCCTGGGGCGCGAGCCGTCCCGCCAGCAGCTTCATGAAGGTCGACTTGCCGTTGCCGTTGGCGCCCAACAGCGCGATGCGGTCGTCCATGTCCAGGCGCAGGTTCAGATCGCGCAGTACCGGGACGCCGGGCACGTAGCCGGCCTGGGCGTTCTCGATGGTGATCAGCGGCGGCGCCAGGGTCTTGGGTTCGGGAAAGTCGAAGCTCGTAGTGCGCGACTCGATGACGCTGGCGATCGGCTCCATGCGCTCCAGCATCTTGATGCGCGACTGGGCCTGGCGTGCCTTGCTGGCCTTGTAGCGAAAGCGGTCGATGAAGGCCTGGATGTGCTTGCGCTGGACCTGTTGGCGGGTGGCCATTGCCGACTGGCGTTCGAGCTGCTCGCGCCGGGTGCGCTCGAAGCGGTCGTAGTTGCCGGCGTAGGCGGTCAATTTGCCGCCTTCCAGGTGGACGATCTTGCGCGGGATCTTGTTGAGCAGGTCGCGGTCGTGGGAGACCAGGATCAGGGTGCCGGGGAAGCCGTTGAGATAGCCTTCCAGCCACAGCGTGGCCTCCAAATCCAAGTGGTTGGTCGGCTCGTCGAGCAATAACAAATCGGGCGCCGAGAACAACAACGCGGCGAGCGCCACGCGCATGCGCCAGCCGCCCGATAGTTCGCCGCAGGCACCCTGCTGGGCGGCTTCGTCGAAACCGAGCCCCGCCAGGATGCGGGCTCCGCGCGCCGGTGCCGTCTCGGCGCCGATCACGGCCAGCCGCTCGTGGATATCGGCGATGCGTGCCGGGTCCTGGGCGGTCTCGGCCTCGGTGAGCAGGTCGCGGCGCTCGGTATCGGCGGCCAGTACGGTATCGATCAGACTCTCCGGCCCGGACGGCGCATGCTGGGCAACCCCGCCCTGGCGCACGCGCCGGGCCAATCCGATCTCGCCGCCGTCGGGCTGCAGCTCGCCCGCGATCAGCTTGAGCAGAGTCGATTTGCCGCTGCCGTTGCGCCCGATCAGCCCGATACGCTCGCCCGGACCCACGGTCAGGGTTGCGCCGTCGATGATCGGCCGGCCGCCGGCGCGATAAACTAGATCGTTGATGCTCAGCATGGCGGGCCGGGTGATAACACGGGCGCGATGCGGCCTAAAGGGGCGCCTCGCGGCCGGTTGCCCGTGACTGGCTTTGCCCCTATAACCCCGCCACCCCATCCAAGACCACGAGGAGAGGCCCGCTCATGGCCATCGAGAGAACTCTGTCGATCATCAAGCCGGACGCCACGCGGCGCAACATCACCGGCAAGATCAATGCCCTCTTCGAGGCCGCGGGCCTGCGCATTGTCGCCCAGAGGCGCCTGCGCCTGAGCCCGGAGCGGGTCGGGGCGTTCTACGCGGTGCACAAGGAGCGGCCGTTCTACGACGACCTCTGCGCCTTCATGACCTCTGGGCCGGTGGTTGTGCAGGTGCTCGAAGGCGAGGACGCGATCGCCAAGAACCGCGAGGTCATGGGCGCGACAAATCCGGCCGACGCGGCGCCGGGGACGATCCGCGCGGAGCACGCCGAATCCATCGAGGCCAACTCGGTGCACGGTTCCGACGCCCCCGAGACCGCGGCCACGGAGATCGCCTTCTTCTTCGAGGACGACGAGATCGTCGGATAAAGGGCTTTCAGGCGAGGCCGGGGCACCGGCCGGCGGGGCGTGGCGCGGTCTACGTCCAGACCAGGAAGATTCCCAACAGGATAAGCGTGGCCGCGGATGCGGCGGCCGACCAGAAGATCAGCTTGACGAAGCCGTTCCAGGTCTTCTGGTGCTCCTCGAGCATCTGCTGATCGGACATATTATCTTTCTCCAATAGCCTGTCGCGCGCGGTATTGGCGTTCGAATTTCAGGGTTCGTCTTATCCGAAGTCCGGCTTTTCGGCAAGAGGCCCCCGGGGGGGGCCGGGGGGCGGCAGGGGGGTCAGGGCGCCTCGCCGCCCGGGCCGCGCGGCGGTGGCGCGAGCTTGCGCCGAACCGCGAACCACAGCACCAGGGCGGCGACCAGCAGCACCAGCCACCACTGCCAGGCCAGGGTGTCGATGTTGTCGCCCATGATCACCATCAGCACGGTCACCGGCAGGATGCCAATCCCGGTGGTCCAGGCGAAGGTCCACCAGGACATTCGGGTCAAGCCGGCGGCATAGTTGATCAAGTTGAAGGCGATCACCGGGATGAAGCGGGCGATCAGGACCATGCCGGCGCCCTGGCGCGCGGCCCAATCGTCGAGCACCTGCCAGTTGCGCCGCGTCACCATGCGCGCCACGAACGGCCGGCCGAGCCAGCGCGCCAGGCCGAAGGCCGCGAAAGCGCCGAGCATGGCGCCGGTCCAGGTGATGGCGATGCCCCAAACCGGGCCGTAGAGCATGCCGTTGGCGAGGGCCAGAAATTCAGCCGGGAACGGCACGAAGGAGTGCAACACCATGAGCCCGATCGAGCCCGCGATGCCCCAGGAGCCCCAGGACAGAATCCGGTCCTCGATATCCTGCACCGAAATTCCGAGGTCCCAGCCGAGCGACAGCGCCACCAGGAACAACACCGCCAGAATTCCGACCGCGATCAGCAAACCGAGACCCAGCGCGCTGACCGCGCGGCCGCTGAAAGGCGTACCTTGCATGGGCCCTCCCCGGTGCCAGGTTCGCGATGCCGAAGCTCAGTCTATATCGCCGGCGCGCCTCCGGCCATGACGGACAGTTCCCCAACCGGCCCCAATCCGGCCCCGAACCGGCCCCAATCCGGCCCCGAACCGAGAGGCGTCAGGGTGCCGGGTTGACCAGCCGCGCCGCCGGATCGATGCCAGGCGTTTCCGATATCTCGCCGCGAATCTCGATCCGGCCCTCCGCCACTAGCCTCAGGCAGTGGGGGTAGAGTTGGTGCTCGGCCGCCAGTACCCGGGCGGCGAGCGTCGCGGAATCGTCGCCAGGCAGCACCGGCACCGCCGCTTGGCCGACGATCGGGCCGCTGTCCATCTCGAAGCGCACGAAATGCACCGTGCAGCCGTGCAGCTTGACCCCGGCCGCGAGCGCCCGGTCGTGAGTGTCGAGCCCGGGAAACAGCGGCAGCAGAGAGGGATGGATGTTGATCAGGCGGTCGCGCCAGTGGTCGACGAAAGCCTCGCTCAACAGGCGCATGAAGCCCGCGAGGCAAACCAATTCGACCCCGGCGGCTTCGAGCGCCGCGGTCATGGCGGCGTCGTGGGCGGCCTTGTCCGGGTGGTCGCGGCGCGCGATGACCTGGCTCGGGACCCCGGCGCTCGCGGCCCGCTCCAGGCCCGGCGCCGCCGCCTGGTCGGAGATCACCAGCGCGATCTCGGCCGGAAAGGCGCCATCGGCGCAGGCGTCGAGCAGCGCCTGGAGGTTGCTGCCGCGGCCCGAGATGAGTACCCCGACCCGCTTGCGCGCAACCTCGGTCATGACGGCCCAGATTCTGACGGCCCGGATTCTGAGGGCCCGTATCCTGAAGGCCATGTGGCGTCGAGGTCGCGGATCGCGAGTGCCGGGGCGCCGGGATCGCGCGCCACCACATGGCCGATCCGGGTCACGGTCTCGCCGTGGTCGGTCAATATTTCGCGCGCGGCCGCTTCGTCCTCGGACGCGACCACCGCGACCATGCCCAGGCCGCAGTTGAAGGTGCGCAGCATGTCGTCGAGCGCCGTGCCGCCCGCGTGCGCCAGCCAGGGAAACACCGGCGGCACCGGCCAGTTCAGCCCGTCGATCTCGACCGCGACTTCGGGCGGCAGCACCCGCGGCAAATTTTCCGGCAAACCGCCGCCGGTGATGTGCGCCAAGGCCTTGAGGCGGCCGGCGCGGTGCGCGGCCAGGCAGGCCTTCACATAGATGCGCGTTGGCGCCAGCAGCGCCGCGCCCAGGCTCTGCTCCGGGTCGAAGGGCGCGGGTCCGTCGAAGCCGAGGCCGAGCGTCTCCACGATCTTTCTCACCAGGGAAAATCCGTTTGAATGCAATCCGCTAGAGGCCAACCCTAATACGATGTCTCCGGGTTCGACCGTCTCACCGGTGAGCGCCTGGCCGCGCTCGAGCGCACCCACGGCGAAGCCCGCCAAATCGTAGTCGCCGGCCGCGTAGAGGCCCGGCATTTCCGCGGTTTCGCCGCCGACCAGCGCACAGCCGGCTTGGCGGCAGCCCTCGGCGATACCGGCCACCACCGCGCGCCCGGCTTCCGGGTCGAGTTTGCCGGTGGCGTAATAATCGAGGAAGAACAGCGGCTCGGCGCCCTGGACCACCAGATCGTTGACGCACATGGCGACCAGGTCGATGCCGACGCTGTCGTGGCTGTCCGCGGCGATGGCAATCATCAGCTTGGTGCCGACACCGTCGGTGGCGGCAACCAGCACCGGGTCCGCGTAGCCCGCCGCCTTGAGGTCGAAGAACGCGCCGAAACCGCCCAGGCCGGCGCCGGCGCCGGGCCGCGCGGTCGCTTTGGCCAAAGGCTTGATGGCCTCGACGAAGGCATTGCCGGCCTCGATGTCGACACCGGCATCCTTGTAGGTCAGGGAGTTGCGGCTTGTTATGGCGTCCTCCGGCCACATGGAGTATGAAGTCGGTCGAGGGGCGGCGCGGCGCGCCGCCTCGGAAACCTCGGCTTGCGGGGCGAAAATACTGTATCCGGGATGCTTTGCAATGTGGATTCGCCGCGCTTCGGCCGCCCTGTTCCTCGGCTTGCTGCTTACGGCCGCCAATTCGGCATTCGTGCCGCGTGGCGCCGAGGCCGGCTCCCACGTCTTCACGGTGACCGGAGTGCAGGTCGACGTGACCGCCGAGACTGCGGCCGCCGCGCGTGAGGCGGCCCACGCCGAGGGCCACGTCAAGGCGATGGCGAAGCTGGTGGCCCGGTTG
>Ga0255057_10001946_pt1 | contig 11299 bp, 8 predicted proteins | sample Cases_109_6_MG_FD_189022 | JGI IMG/M metagenome (GOLD analysis project Ga0255057, IMG submission 189022) | Seawater microbial communities from Amundsen Gulf, Northwest Territories, Canada - Cases_109_6 | ecosystem: Environmental > Aquatic > Marine > Gulf | place: Canada: Northwest Territories... | reverse complement strand
GTGCGGGCCTGGCGTTGAAGTTGCAGCTCCCGATCATGGTGGCGATTGGTGTGTCGCTGATCGTTCTCCTCATCGGGGTAGCGCTGTCCGACCCGCAGACCCCCGGGCTCAGGGAGACCGTGGCCGGTCCGGTCCCGTTCTGGGCAGCGTTCGCCGTGTTCTTTCCGGCAGTGACCGGGATCCTCGCCGGTATCTCGCTGTCGGGAGATCTCAAGGACCCGAAGCGGTCCATCCCGCGGGGGACCATCGCTGCGGTGCTGGTCGGGTTCGTCGTGTACGTGATCGTGGTCATCCTGCTCTCCGCTGCCGCAACCCCAGAGGAGCTCGTTGCCGATCCGCTCATCTGGTTCACCATCGCCGGTGGCCTGGCCTTCCTGATCTTTCCCGGTCTGTGGGGCGCCATCTTCTCGTCTGCGGTGGGCAGCGGGCTCGGGGCACCGAGGACCCTGGAGGCGCTGGTCAACGATCGGGTTCTTCCCCATCAACTGGCCGCTCCGATCACATTCGTTCGGGGCCCCGGAGTACCGTTGCTGATCACGACCGGGATCGCACTGGCTGCGGTTGCCCTCGGTGGGCTGAACACCGTCGCCCCGGTTCTCACGATGTTCTTTCTCACCACCTACGGGGTGGTGAATCTCGTCGCCGGCCTGGAGAAGCTGAGCGGCGATCCTTCGTATCGGCCGACCATCTCCATCCCGTGGTACGTGTCCCTCGGCGGGGCGGCTGCCTGCTTTGGCGTGATGTTCCTCATCAGCCCACTCGCATCGATGGCCGCGCTCGTGATCGAGCTCGCCATCTATGTCGTGATGCGCCGCCGCGCCCTGACCGCACGGTGGGGTGACCTGCGCCGCAGCGCTCTGGTGTCGCTGGTCCGATCGATGGTGCTACAGCTGAGGCGGTTGCCGGAGGAGCCTCGGAACTGGCGGCCCAACGTGTTGCTGTTCACCACCGACGATCAGGATGACCTCGAGACTGCGATGTTCGCCAACTGGCTCGTCGAGGACCGCGGGATCCTCACCGTCAATCGGCTCATCGCAGGTTCGATTGCCGACCACGCCGCCTCGATCCGAGACGCAGTCAGCGACCTGAACGATGCGCTCGAAGGGCGCGGCATCGTGGCCTTCGCTGAGGTCGAGGTCGTTCCAGACATCGAGAGTGGGATCGTGTCGGTTGCCCAGTCCAACGGGATCGCGGGCATCGCCTCCAACACCGTCATGTTCGGGTGGCGAGAGAGTCGCGACGAGATGGCTGCCGTGCTGCGCAGCATCGAGCAGCTCTCCCTGCTCGACAAGTCGAGCCTCATCTGCCGGCCGGTAGGAACCGACCTGCCGCCAAAGGGTCGAACCATCCACGTCTGGTGGGGCGGTCTCAAGGACAACGGCGACCTGCTCGTGTTGCTGGCACACCTGCTCTCCCTCGATCCGGGGTGGCGGGACGCCGAAATCAGCATCAAATCGATCGCCACGAGCGACATGGTGGCCGAACGCACCGAGCGATCGCTGCGAGCGATGATTGCGGCGGCCCGCATCGCCGCGTCCCTCGAGGTCATCCGCAAGCCGGAGGGGGTTTCGGTGCAGGAGCTCATTACCGATCGATCGGCCGAGGCCGACGTCGTATTTCTGGGGCTCCGTTCCATCGCCGTCGATGAGGCCGACCGGTATGTGGATCGGCTGGTGCAACTGATGTCCGGCCTGAGGAATGTCATGCTGGTGCGCAACGCAGGACCGTTCCGTGGCCAGCTCCTCGGCGTCGAGCACGGTGAGTCCCCGCTGTCGTAGCAAGAAGCCTTTGTCCCCGGGAGAAGAAGACCGGTCCGCCCCTAACATCCGCCGCCTATGGAATACGACCTGACCACCCTCCCCAACGGGCTGCGCATCATCTCAGAAGACATGCCGTCACTTCGCTCACTCGCGGTCGGCGTGTGGGTTGACACCGGCAGCCGCGACGAAACACCGATCGAGGCCGGCGCCAGCCACTTCCTCGAGCACCTCCTGTTCAAGGGCTCCGACAATTGGTCGGCACAGCAGATCAGTGAGGCCTTCGATGCGACGGGCGCCCGGCACAACGCGTTCACCTCGAAGGAGTACACCTGCTACTGGGCAAGAATGCGCGATGTCGATCTGCCGCTCGGCATGGAGATTCTTGCCGAGATGGTGCAGCGCCCTGCCTTCCGTCAGGAGGAGATCGACCTCGAGCGCGGCGTCGTGCTCGAAGAGATCAACATGAACGACGACGACCCACCCGATGTGGCCCACGAGCAGTTCGTCGAGACGCTGTGGGGCTCCCATCCTCTGGCGCCGCCGATCCTGGGGACCAAGGACTCCATCGGGGAGATGACCCGCGACACGGTCAGCGGGTATTGGGGAAGGCGGTATTCGCCATATTCGGCAGTGGTCGCGGTGGCGGGCCGTGTCGATCACGAAGAGCTGGTTGCGCTCGTCGAGCAGCACATGGGCGCCTGGGAAGGAGCGCGGGTCGACCGCCCGCTCAGCGCGCTCACCAGCGAGGCCGGCGTCGGTGTGGTGCGGCGCGACACCGAACAAGCGCATCTGGTGTTTGGCGGCCCGGGGCTGAAGCGAGACGACGATCAGCGGTTTGCATTTATCATCGGGGACCATGTCCTGGGGGGAGGGATGTCGAGCCGTTTGTTCCGCGAGATTCGCGAGGGCCGCGGTCTTGCCTATGCGGTGCACTCGTTCCGGGGCCCGTTTGCCGACAGCGGATTGAGTGCGGTGTATGTAGGAACCACGCCCGACCAGACCAGCGAGGTGTTGAAGCTGGTTCGAGCCGAGTACGACAAGATGATGGACACCGGGATCACCGAAGAAGAGCTGGCGCGGGCACGAGGCCACGTGCAGGGCTCCCTTGCCCTTTCGCTCGAGGATGCCGATGGGCGGATGAATCGGCTCGGGAGAAACGAGATCACGGGTCTCGAGCATCTCTCCGTCGACGAGATCATGGCGAGAGTCGACGCAGTCACCCTCGATGACATCATCGAAGTGTCGAGGGCGGCATACGCCGGACCCTATGTGCTCGGCGCCACCGGACCGTTCGACGTCGAGGACCTCGTCGAGTTCGTCCAATGATCGTCGGGGTCTCGGGAGCGGGCGGGCAGATGGGACGCCTGGTCACCGTGGCCATCCTCGCCGCCGAGGACCTCGAGCTCGGCCCGCTCTACGACCCGGCGCATGCAGAAGAGGAGCTCGCAGGTGCGACCATCGGAGCTGTGCCCGAAGCCATGAAGGACGCCGACGTCGTCGTCGAGTTCACCAACCCCGATGTCGTGATGGAGAACCTCGACACCTGGCGCCAGCTCGATGTCCATGCCGTGGTCGGGACCTCCGGGTTCAGTCAGGAGCGGCTTGCTGAGGTGTCCGAGCGGTGGGGAGGCGGTCCTCCCAATTGCCTGATCGTTCCCAACTTTTCGATTGGAGCCGTCGTCGCCATGGGTCTCGCCGAGACCGCAGCTCCGCACTTCGCCGCCGCCGAGGTCATCGAATTGCACCACGACCGCAAGGCGGACGCCCCGGCCGGTACCGCTCTGACCACCGCAGAGCGTATTGCCGCTGCCGCCAAGCAGCACCGCGAGGTCGAGTCGGCGGAGCTCGTCGAGGGTGCTCGCGGGGCAGATGTTGGCGGGGTACCCGTCCACGCCGTCCGCCTTCCCGGCCTTGTTGCCGACCTCATGGTCGTGTTCGGCGGACCCGGCGAGACGCTCACCATCCGCCACGCCACCACCGATCGCAGTGTGTTCCTGCCGGGGGTGCTTGCCGCAGTACGCGGCGTCGCCGACCTGGCGGAGCCGGTTTCGGTCGGCCTCGACGCTGTGCTTGACGTCTAAAGGCCCGGCTCGAGACGGTCGTAGAAATCCCATGCGCAAAAGCCTGCTGCTCGTGGGGGTCCTCATATTCGGGGTCGGCGCCTGTTCGAGCTCGGATTCGGCTCCAGAAACGACCACGGCCACCACAGCCACCGCCACCACAGCCCGGATGACCACGACCTCGGGCGCAACCACGACCGGGGTGGCGACAAGCATCGCCCCGCCACCTCCCGTCGAGCCAATCCGGGTTGCGGTTATCGGCGATTTCGGTATTGGCACAACTGCCGAGTACGAGGTCGCAGCACTGATCGAGGCGATGGCCACGGACCAGGCCGTCCACGCCCTCGTCACAACGGGTGACAACTTCTACAACGACGATATCGACACCATCTGGTTCGAGCCGTATGGATGGGTCGACGAGGCGGGGGTCACCATCTACCCGGCCTGGGGGAACCATGACATCGAAACGCAAGACCGGGTCGATCTCGTTTACAGGAACCTGCGCCCCGCTTTCTGGTGGTACTCGACCAAGCTGGGCGAGGCGACGCTGATCGTTGTGGACTCGAACCAGGTCGACAGCGATGAGCAGCTCTCGTGGTTGGAGGACACGCTCGCCGTCAGCGACGGTTTGGTCATCGTGGCGTTCCACCATCCGGCGTTTGCCTGCGGAACGCACGGCTCGACCGGGTCGGTGATCGAGCGGTGGGTGCCGCTGTTCGAGGAGTACGGTGTCGATCTCGTCCTCAACGGCCACGAGCACAGCTTCGAGCGATTCAGCGTTGCCGGAGTCACCTACATCGTGACCGGGGGTGCCGGCCAGGCGCTGCGCCCGATCGGGACCTGTCCGGTGGGAACGCCGGGGTCGCTGAAATCGGATGCCGAGCATCAGCACTATGTGCTACTCGAGATCGACGACCAAACCATCGAGGCAACGACGATCGCGGTTGGGGGCACGATCATCGATCGAACGGTGATCACCGACCGGTGAGCTCGTCGCTCAATACAGGGCGTTCGCCAGCTCTCGCCGGTAGGTGAGCGTCAACGGGTGCTCGCTTCCCAGGATCTCGAAGACATCGAGAATGGCGATCCGGGCCTCGTCGGCCTCTTCACCCTTGGCTCGCACCACGGTGAGCAGATGATCGAGCGCCGGCTCGTATTCGGTGTGGGCGGTGAGGGATCTCGCCAGCTCGATACGGGCCCGTCCATTTTCCGGATCCTTCTCGACCCTGGCCTCGAGGGCGGCTACATCTCCACCGGAGGCAGCCTTCACCCTGGCCGCCGCCTGCAGCCGATCGACCTCAGGATCGGGGACGAGGCGACCCAGGATCACGAGCGCGTCGTCGGTGTCGCCGCGATCGATGAGCAATGCGGCGAGGCTCGTGCCGGCTTCGGCATGGTCGGAGGTGGTGTCGAGGACCTCGCGGAGAACCCGCTCTGCGGTTTCATCGTCCCCGTCCAGCCGGGCCGTTCGTGCCGTATCGACCATCAGGTCCAACTCGTCCGGCATCACCGACGTCATCCAGTCGGTGATGGCGCGCTCCGGCAGGGCACCGGTGAATCGAGACACCTCCTCACCGTCGCGAAAGGCGATGACGGTGGGGATGCCCTGCACACCGTATTGCCTGGCAAGTTCCTCGTTGGCGTCGACATCGACCTTCACCAGCTGGAAGGCGCCGTCTGCTTCAGCGGTGACCTTCTCGAGGGAAGGCGAGAGTGTCTTGCACGGCTCACACCACTCTGCCCAGAAGTCCGCGACGACCGGAACCTCGCGGCTGCGCTGCAGCACATCCTGTGGAAAGGAGGCGGTGTCGACGTCCTTGACGAACTCGGCTGGCATGGGGGCAGGATACTTCGACCCTCCCTGCTAGCGTCGCCGTCATGGAGCACCGACCAGAGGCACCGCTCGGTGCGGTCCTCACCGCCATCATCACCCCGTTCCACGATGACGGTTCCGTTGATTTCGGAACCTTCGCCCGTCTCGCCGAATATCTGATCGCACACGGGTCCGATGGGTTGGTGGTGTGCGGGACGACGGGGGAGTCCCCGACGCTCAGCAAGATGGAGAAGGTGGCGTTGTTCAAGGCTGCGGTGGATGCGGTTGGGGATCGCGCCGTTGTCGTGGCCGGCACCGGTACCTACAACACCGCTGAGTCGATCGAGATGACGAAGCGGGCCGCCGAGGTCGGATGTGTTGCGGCGATGGCGGTAACGCCGTACTACTCCAGGCCGCCCCAGGAAGGCATCTTTCAGCACATGGTCGCCATTGCCGAGTGCACCGACCTTCCGCTCATGGTGTACAACATCCCCGGTCGGACCGCTCGGCTCATCGAGGTCGACACCATGGTGCGGCTCGCCGGACACCCCAAGATCGTTGCGGTGAAGGATGCCGTCGACGACGTGTCGTGGACGACCGACCAGATCGCGGCGCTCCCCGACGGCTTCGCCGTGTACTCGGGGTCGGATAGCTTGACCGTCGACATCATCCGCGCCGGCGGCGTCGGTGTCGTTTCCGTTGCTGCGCACGTCGCGGGTGACCCGATCAAAGCGATGGTCGAATCGGCGGTTGCGGGAAAGGACGACGAGGCCGACCGGCTCAATTCCATGTTGGCACCGCTGTTCGAGGCCCTCTTCGTCGAGCCGAGCCCGATGCCGCTCAAGGCGGGCCTCAATCTTGCGTGGGATCCGGTCGGCGAACCCCGGCTGCCGCTGGTCCCCGCCTCCGACGAGACTGTCGCCGCGGTTCGCGCGGCGCTGGTCGGCCTGGAACGCCCGTGACGGTCCGTATCGCCTTCTACGGCGGCCTGGGGGAGATCGGCAGGAACTGCGCCACCCTCGAGATCGATGGGCGCCTTGCGATGATCGATTGCGGCCTGATGTTTCCCGACGAGGAGATGCTCGGCGTCGATCTCGTGCTCCCGGACTTCTCCTCGATCCTCGAGCGCGGCGAAGCACTGTCCTGTGTGATCCTGACCCACGGTCATGAAGACCACATCGGCGCCCTCAGTTATCTGCTGCGTGAGATCAATGTGCCGGTGTACGGAACGCCCCTCACCCTCGAACTCGCCAGCGCCAGGGTTGGAGAGATGGGGATCGAACCCGACATGCGGCCCGTTGAGCCAAGGACATGGGTCGAGCACGGGCCATTTCGGTTCAGCCACATCGCGGTAACCCACTCGGTTCCCGATGCCACCGGGGTTGCCTTCGATACCCCGGAAGGCCTGATCATCCACAGCGGGGACTTCAAGCTGGACCCGACTCCGATCGACGGCGTGACCACCGACTTGCAGACCTTCTCCGGTTTCGGCCGCCAGGGAGTGCGGCTGCTGCTGGCCGACTCGACCAACGCCGAGCGTCCCGGGTTCGTGCCCTCGGAGAAAACGGTCGGGAACGAGATCAAGGATCTGGTACACGACGCGAAGGGTCGGGTGATCATCGCCTGCTTCGCCAGCCACCTGCACCGGGTGCAACAGTCCATAGATGCGGTCGTGGCCGACGGGAGGAAGGTCGCCTTCATTGGACGCTCGATGCTGCGTAACAGCGAGATCGCCGTGGAGCACGGCTATCTGGACATTCCGAAGAAGAGCCTTGTCGAGCTCGAAGACTTGCTGTCGCTGCCACCGGACCGGACCGCGGTGATCTCAACCGGGAGCCAGGGTGAGCCGTTTGCGGCGCTTTCACTGATGGCAGTGGGCGAGCACCGTTCGGTGACCCTGGATCCGGCGGACACGGTGATCATCTCGGCGACCCCGATTCCCGGCAACGAGAAACGAGTGTCCAGAGTGATCAACAACCTCACCAGGATTGGGGTGACCGTGTTTCACGGGAGGAACGCTCCGGTCCACGTCTCAGGGCATGCAGCGGCGACCGAGCTCATGACCCTCTACAACGTGATTCAGCCCCAGGCCCTGATCCCGGTTCACGGGGAGTACCGCCACCTCGCGGCGAACGCCGACCTCGGCGAGGCGATGGGGATCCCCCAGGTCGAGGTGTGCGAGGACGGTGACGTCGTTGTGCTCGACGGCGATGTGCTGCGGGTCGAGCGCCAGGCCGTGTCAGGTCGCTATGTCTATGTGGACGGCTCGGAGCTGGAGGACGATCCAGGGGTCATCCGTGATCGGCAACATCTCGCCGACGACGGCGTCGTGCTGGTCAGCGTCGGCGTTGACACGCGCACCGGGGAAATCGTCTTCGGACCGGATGTCGACAGCCACGGCGTGACCGGGGACACCGACGAGCTGCACAAGGCGATCAAGGCTCGTGTCGAGCAGAGCATCGCGACCCTGGAACGCCCCATCGATCACGATGCCCTGCAGCGGAGGGTGCGGAACTCGGCGCGCAAGGCCGCCCAGAACACGATGCAGCGTCGTCCCGTGATCCTCCCGGTCATCATCGAGGTATGACAACTGGTCACCCGCAGGGCGACAAGCGACCGTCGTTGCAGCCGACTCGAGGAGCTCACACTCCGACGTCGACCGGCTCGGGAGGGATGTCACCGGCAAGGAGCGGCGGCAGCAGCACACTGAGGCTGCGCGGAGTCACCAGGGCGCCGGTATGGAGGAGTTCGTCGACCGACCACCACCGCGCTTCCTTGACGCCTTCCCGGGCAAGCGACCGGACCACGGCCTTTGGGACATCGAAGGCTGTGGTTGTGGCGAGAAACCAACGCTCCTTCTGGCGGAGCGTCCGCATTCCCCAGCGGAATGTGTGGTCGCGGAGCCAGATCTCGGGCCCGACGTCGATGTCGTCCCGCCCCGTCTCCTCGGCCAGTTCGCGTCGTGCGGCGGCACGATGATCTTCGCCGGACTCGAGACCGCCTCCCGGCGGCACCCAGAAGCTGTAGCGCTGGAAGGGGTTGCGGTAGCGAAAGAGCAGCGTTCGATCCCGGTCATCGATGAGCAGAACGCGCGCGGCGTGTCTCGGTTTGACCATGGGAAGGAGGCTAAACAGCGCAGGCGAATTACACGCCTGTAACTCTCCGCGGTTGAGATCGCGCGGAGGGTGGTTGGTTGGTTGTCGATCCTCTTGTATCGTGTTCTCTCCCATGGCTACGCGAACCAAAGGTCGCGGGGCGAAGGGGCGGAGTAGGGCCAGTAAGAAGAAACGGATCCCGATCCGAACCAGGGTTGCTCACGCGCTGCGAGCGAGCCGGGAAAGGATCAGGGAGCGTCTCGGCCGCCAGACCGACGACGTCTGGGGTGTGGTGCTCGTCGTCGCCGCCCTGCTGGTGACGCTGTCGTTCTTTGGCCTTTCCGGCCCGGTTGGGGCGGGGGTATCGGGGGCAGCCATCTTCCTGTTCGGTACCTGGGCCTACGCCGTGCCGATTGTCCTGGCCCTCATCGGCCTCGCCCTCGTCGGGGTCTTCCCGCGCCTCGAGGTGGGAAGAGTGGTCACCGGGGTCATCCTGCTCTTCCTCTCGACCCTTGCCATGTTCCATCTCCTCACCGGCTCGGTGGCCCTTGCCGGGAACATCGATCAGGTCCAGGAGAGTGGCGGCGTGGTCGGGGCGCTGCTTGCCTTCCCGCTGCGGCGACTGCTCGGCTTCTGGGGTGCGTTCCTGGTGCTGTTCGCCATCATTACCACCGGATCGCTGATCCTGACCCGCTCTACCGTTCGCGACATCGGCCACACCGTGGCATCCTTGTTGCGTCGCTTCCGCTCCTGGGTGGGGCTCGATGCCGCCCCGGTGCAGGCCAAGCCGATCGTCGAGCCGGTGATCGCCGAGCCGCCCCCGGCGGGGACGACGAGCCCGAAGAAAGGCCCAAAGGCCGAGAACGCCGCTCCAAAGAAAGCCAAGCCAAGGCAGCCGTCGCCGCCCTCGGGGGAGTACACGCTGCCACCGGTGTCGCTGCTCGAGTCGAGCGGCGCGGCGGGCACCAACCGGCGCAGCCTCGAGCAGACCGCAGCCGAGCTCGAGGAATCGCTCCGTCAGCATGGCGTCGACGCCAGTCTGACCAGGATCGTGCCGGGGCCGACCGTGACCCGATATGAGATCGAGCTCGCCGCCGGGGTGAAGGTGTCCCGGATCACCAACCTGTCCCACGACATCGCCTATGCACTGGCGTCCCCGGACATCCGGATCCTCGCCCCGATCCCCGGTCGATCGGCAATCGGCATCGAGGTGCCAAACCGGAAGCGTCAGATAGTCACCCTCGGCGACATCCTGGCCAGCGAGGAGGCTTCCCACGACGGGGACCCGATGCTTATCGGACTTGGCAAGGACGTCAGCGGCACCTCTCGCATGCTGCGCCTCACCGAGTTGCCCCATCTCCTCATTGCCGGCGCCACCGGTGCCGGCAAGTCGTCGTGTATCAACGCCCTGCTGACTTCGTTGTTGATGCGAGCCCGGCCCGACGAGGTGCGTCTCATCCTCATCGACCCCAAACGCGTCGAGCTCGGCCAGTACAACGACGCCCCTCACCTGCTCACCAGGGTCATCACCAACCCGAAGAAGGCCGCAGATGCCCTGCAGTGGGCTGTGGCCGAGATGGACCGACGCTACGACCTGCTGGCTGAGGCCGGGGTCCGTGATATCGAGTCCTACCGCGAGAAGCGCGATGCCGGTGGCCTCGACGAGGATCGGTACGACCGGTTCCCCCACATCGTGATCGTCGTCGACGAGCTCAACGACCTGATGATGGTGGCGGGCCGGATCGTCGAGGACTCGATCGTGCGCATCGCTCAGATGTCGCGCGCGGTTGGCATCCACCTGGTGCTGGCGACACAGCGACCTTCGGTCAACGTCATCACCGGGGTGATCAAGGCCAACGTCCCATCGCGGCTTGCCTTCTCGGTGGCTTCTCAGACCGACTCGAGGGTGATCATCGACCAGGCGGGCGCCGACAAGCTGGTCGGCCTTGGTGACATGCTGGTGGTCACCGCTCGCGAGCCCAAGCCGGAACGCATCCAGGGCGCCTGGGTGTCGGAGGCCGAGGTGCACCGGGTGGTCGACTATGTCAAGGAGCAGCAGGCGGCCGCATACCGGGACTCCGAGGTGTTTGAAGTTTCCGAGAAACGCCAGGCAGACGGCGACGCCTTCGAGGGTGAGGACCCCGATATCATGCGCCAAGCGATCGAGCTCATCGTGCGCAGCCAGCTCGGCTCGACCTCGATGTTGCAGCGCAAGCTGCGGATCGGCTTTGCCAGGGCGGGCCGGGTCATGGACATCCTGGAGAACAAGGGCATCGTCGGCCCATCCGAGGGATCAAAGCCACGTGCCGTCCTGGTCACCGAGGACGAGCTCAGCTCGGTGTTGTGAGTTGGAAGTTGGAAGTTGTCAGTTGCCAGCTGGAAGTTGGAAGGAAGAGTTGTCAGTTCGCTCGCTGCGCTCGCTTCGCTCGCTGCGCTCGCTTCCAGTTGTCAGTTTTCACGAGTGGTTTCGTCTGGTAACTGGTAACTGGTAACTGGTAACTGGTAACTGGTAACTCAGGCTCCTACAACTCCCCGATGATCGCTTTCAGCCGCTGGGTGTCGGCGTCGGTC
>Ga0255057_10001945_pt1 | contig 11299 bp, 9 predicted proteins | sample Cases_109_6_MG_FD_189022 | JGI IMG/M metagenome (GOLD analysis project Ga0255057, IMG submission 189022) | Seawater microbial communities from Amundsen Gulf, Northwest Territories, Canada - Cases_109_6 | ecosystem: Environmental > Aquatic > Marine > Gulf | place: Canada: Northwest Territories... | reverse complement strand
GCCATACGACTGGGGGTACCCTACTTCGCGCAACACAATCGAATAGTGCGGATAGTAAAGTGTAGCATCTCTCCATCTCTTCTCCAATTCTGCACTGCGGGAAAAGTCCTTGACAGGGGCGGAGGCGAAGCATAAAACCCCGAAAGGACAGGAAAAGCCTTGAGCCGTATTTCGAGAAGCGTCACTAAGCTTGCAGAGCGGCCGCTGTCCCCACCCCAGGTGCTGGCCCTTGGCTATGCCGGATGCATCTTGGTAGGGACCGGCCTCCTCATGCTGCCGTATGCCACTGCTGTGGGCGAGAGCCCCCCTCTGATCGATGCCCTGTTCACAGCGACCTCTGCCGTCTGCGTGACTGGTCTGATCGTGGTCGATACTCCCCACTTCTGGTCCCCATTCGGCCACGGGGTGATTCTGGCCTTGATCCAGGTAGGGGGGCTTGGATACATGACCGTCTCGACCTTCATTGCCCTACTCCTCAGGCGGCGGGTCTCCTTGCGGGAGCGACTCGTTCTGCAAAAGGCCGTCGGGATGCTGACCCTCGAGGGGGTGGTCCGGTTTCTCAAGCGGGTCGTGTTGATTACCCTTCTGGTCGAAGGGGTCGCGACTGTTATTCTTACGCTTCGATTTGCTGTAGAACACTCGATAGGCCAGGCTTTTTTTCTCGGGCTGTTTCACGCGATTTCTGCCTTCAATAATGCGGGATTCAGTCTCTTCTCCGACAATCTGGCAGGCTACGTCGCCGACCCGGTGGTGAACCTTACCGTGGTGGTAAGCGTCATTCTGGGAGGGATCGGCTACCTCGTGATCAACGAACTCCTGGAGCGACGGCGGGAGCGGGTGCGCGAGCGCCTCTCGGTCCACACACGCCTGGTTCTCGGGACGACGGCAGCACTTCTAGTCGGGGGTGTGCTGCTCTTCCTGCTCCTCGAGTGGAACAATCCTAAGACGCTCGCATCTTTGGGAATTCCGGAACGGCTGCTGGCCGCCTCCTTTCAGGCGGTGACAGCGCGGACCGCGGGGTTTAACACGGTCGGGATCAGCGTTCTTCGTGAAACCACCCTCTTTATGCTCATCGTGCTGATGTTTATCGGGGCATCACCAGGAGGGACAGGCGGGGGGATCAAGACCACGACGTGTGGGACGGTTCTCGTTGCCTTGTGGCGGAGACTCCGCGGTGACCATGAGATCAACCTGATGGGCCGCAGGCTGCCACAGAAGGTCCTGAACGATGCCTTCATCCTTTCAGGCCTCTCCTTTATTTATGTTATCGTCGTGACCTTGACGCTTATGGTGAGCGAGGGACATTCGTACCTTTCCACGCTCTTTGAGGTGACCTCGGCGTTCGGGACGGTCGGGCTTTCCACGGGCGCCCCGGGGCTCGTGACCAGTCTCTGCAGCCTGTTCTCCGCGTTCGGCAAGATCGCCATTGCGGGGACCATGCTGGTGGGCCGGATGGGACCTCTCACCCTGGGAGCTGCCCTCTTGTCCAAGGAGCCAACTCCGAGTTATCGTCTTTTGGAAGAGCAGGTCCTTATCGGCTAGGGGGGAGAGATGGTTAAGCCGCAATTTGCCGTGATCGGCCTGGGAGGCTTTGGGTATGCCGTGGCCAGGACGTTACTGGAGAAGGGGTGTCAGGTTCTCTGCATTGACCGGTTGGAAGAGCGGCTGGAGCAGGTCCGTGAAATCGCCACGCTTGCCGTTCAGGCGGATGCCACCGACGAGAAGGTCCTTCGGGAAGTGGGCGTGGGAGCGGTGGATTGCGCGGTAGTGAGCTTAGGCGAGGACATGGAGGCGAGCCTGTTGGTGGCTATGGCGCTCAAGGACATTGGGGTGAAGCAACTCGTGGTGAAGGCAGTCGGTCCCCTTCACGGTCGAATCCTGAAAAAGCTGGGCGTCGACCGGGTGGTCTTTCCCGAGGCGGATATGGGACGGCGAGTGGCGGAGAGCCTCGTCACTCCCTCGATCCTGGATTATCTAGAGCTGGGGGAGGGGTATGGGGTGGCCGAGGTGGGCGCCCCGGAGAAATTTTGGGGAAAGAGTCTCGCCGAGCTTCAACTCCGGGCCCACTACGGCGTCACCGTCCTCGCCATTCGACGGGCTTCGAAAGGTGAGCCACCGACCATTGTCGCGAGTCCGTCGGCCGCGGAGGTCGTTCGCGAGGGGGATATCTTGGTGATCATCGGCGAGGATAAGAACCTCGAGAAGCTCAGTGCAGCACTAGACTAATGGGGGGGCGGGCCTACATCGGGACATCGGGCTGGAGCTATCCTCACTGGCGGGGCGTCTTTTACCCGAAGAAACTCCGGGGCGAGGCGTGGCTCAACCACTACGCAAGCTTTTTCGGTACGGTGGAGCTGAACAACACCTTCTATCAGCTTCCGGAGGCGGCCACGTTTCGTCACTGGTACCGGGAGGCGCCACGAAGTTTTGTTTTTGCGGTAAAGGGGAGTCGCTTTATCACCCACATGAAGAAGCTGCAGGCGCCCCGGCGGGCCTTGAACCGCTTCCTCCGGCGCGTCGCCATCCTGAAAGAAAAGCTGGGGCCCGTCCTCTTCCAGCTCCCGCCTGGCTTCAAGGTCAATCCCGAGCGCCTGGCGGACTTTGCCGATCTCTTGCCAGCGGGGCACCGGTACGCCTTTGAATTTCGCGATCCCACCTGGTTTGTGCCTGAAGTGTATGCCATCCTGAAAAAGCGGGGCCTCGGATTCTGCATCTTTAGTCTGCAGGAGCTTCCGTGTCCGGAGATGATCACCGCCCGCCACGTCTATGTCCGGTTTCACGGGCCTGGGGCTAAATACGCGGGGAGGTATTCTGAGGCGGAACTTCGGATGTCGGCCCGCCGCATCCGTGGGTGGCTCTCGGAAGGTCTTGACGTGTACAGCTACTTTAACAATGACGAGCGCGGGTACGCGGTGGCGAATGCCATTCGCCTTCGCGAGCTCGTCGGCGGAGGTCAGGCACGCGCCCCAACGTGTTCCGGTGTCATGGTTAACTGCAGCCGAAATCCACCTTACGAACTTCTTTTTTCCCCAGCGCTCATAGTGTCTTCAAGGGAAACACAGCCAACTTTGGCGAGTTTTCAACATATCTACACACCCTACTACAAAGCCCCTTGCTAGCCTATCCACAGCTTTATCCACAACAAAGCGAAAAAAATCAATAACTTGCGGCGTTTTTTGCTTGACTTGTCCGGCGAGAGCATGCTATACATATACTGTAAATTTCCATGGCTGTCCTGAACGCCGGGCACATCTACCCGGCAGCCTACCCTGCCCAAGTCCACGTCAACCTACTGCACTACTGAGCCGTGCTTAATCCCTCGTGAGAGGAGGAATGACATGGATACAGGCATTCGCGTATACACAATCCAACGCCGCTATTTCCGCTGGCGAGTCTGGGGGCCCGAGGGGCGGATTACTCCTAACCACACGGCCTCCTTCCTCAACATCAGCCAGGGGGGGGCCCTGATCGAACACTTGCACCCGGTCCGGCCCGAAAGCCTCTTGTTCCTTACGATCCTCGTCAACGAACGGGAGGTGAGGCTCAAGTGCCGCGTAGTCCGATCAGGGGTTCAATGTTATGAGGTCTGGCCCACAGGGAAGAAGGAACATGTCTACCGGACGGGACTGGAGTTTCTGGGACTCTCCGAGAACTCTCAAGGACTGATCTCTGAATACATCGATTCATTGAGAGGAGAAGATAAGGCAACACGGGGCAGCGCGTGACTAGCCAACGGTAGAAACTCTTTTTTTAGCCTCGTCTCGCATGGCCGATTTCCCTCCCGGCCCTCACAACTTGCCTTCTCTCTCTACCCTCCCCTTCAAGGGTGAAGGAAAGGGCGGGCGGCAGTCCACGCTTGCCCTCATCCCCCAGCGCATATATATTATTATATGGTAAGTTCTTGCCTTGAGCAGGAAACCGGCTAGATTCCTACCTTAGTATCTTTGCGCCCTAGGCCGATTGTTGAGCGGCCGGGAGGGACTACCATGCAGGACACGTTTGGGACCAGCGGTATTCTCGACGTAGGGGACCGAAAGTACCGCATCTCACGACTCGAGGCCCTGGAGAAACGCGGATGGTCCATGACACGCCTCCCCTACGCCTTGCGGATCCTGCTCGAGAACCTGCTGCGGTGCGAGGATGGGACGGTCGTTACGGCGGAGGAGATCGAGGCCGTCGCCCGCTGGGATCCCAACGCTCCCTCCACCCGCGAAATCGCCTTCACCCCGGCACGGGTGCTGATGCAGGACTTTACCGGCGTCCCTGCGGTCGTCGATCTCGCGGCGATGCGCGATGCGATTAAGCGGATGGGGGGTGACCCCAAGAAGATCAATCCCCTGCAGCCAGCCGAACTCGTGATCGACCACTCCGTCCAGGTGGATGCCTTCGGATTACCCGACGCCATCCGGATCAACGCGGAACGGGAGTTCGGGCGCAACCACGAGCGGTATGCATTCCTGCGCTGGGGGCAAAAGGCGTTCGACAACTTCCGGGTGGTGCCCCCGAACACCGGAATCGTTCATCAGGTCAATCTCGAGTTCCTGGCCCGCGTGGTGATGTCCGCCCAAGATGGCGGTGGAAATCCCCTGGCTTACCCTGACACCCTGGTCGGCACTGACTCACACACCACCATGATCAACGGCCTCGGCGTACTCGGCTGGGGCGTTGGCGGGATCGAGGCCGAGGCGGCCATGCTCGGCCAGCCTTTGTCAATGCTGATCCCCCAGGTCGTCGGGTTTCGTCTCGTCGGTCGTCTGCGCGAGGGGGCGACAGCCACCGATCTGGTCCTCACGGTCACGGAGATTCTCCGGAAGAAAGGCGTGGTGGGCAAGTTCGTGGAATTTTTCGGACCGGGCCTTGAGCAACTTTCGCTCGCGGATCGTGCCACAATCGGCAATATGGCCCCGGAGTACGGGGCTACCTGCGGGATCTTTCCGGTGGACGCAGAGTCGCTGCGCTATCTCGCGTTTAGCGGCCGTTCTCCCGAGCAGGTCCGGCTCGTCGAGGCCTACATGAAGTCGCAAGGGCTCTTTCATACGGCCGATACCCCGGAGGCGGAGTATTCAGACGTCCTCGAGTTCGATCTCGGCACGGTCGAGCCCAGCCTGGCCGGGCCGCGCCGCCCCCAGGACCGGGTGAGACTGAGTGACGTTAAACGCTCCTTCCATCAGGAACTTCCGACAATGCTCAAAGCTGCAGCCAGCCGGGCCAAGGCACCCGGCGTCGAGGTAGGCCGCTTGGAGAGCGAAGGGGGAAAGCCAACGGGGGTGGCGGTAGCCGAGCTAGAAGGAGAGTCGGCTGCTGTCCGCACGCGGCTCAACGGTGACGAGTTCACCCTCCGCCACGGCTCGGTCGTGATCGCGGCCATCACGAGCTGCACGAACACCTCGAACCCCTCGGTCATGATGGCGGCCGGGCTGTTAGCCAAGAAGGCCGTGGAGCGAGGTCTCACTTCGAAGCCCTGGGTCAAGACGAGCCTGGCTCCAGGCTCGAAGGTCGTAAGTGACTACCTGAAGGAGGCAGGGCTCGATCGCTTCCTCGAGGCACTTCGCTTTCACGTGGTCGGCTATGGGTGCACGACCTGCATCGGCAACAGCGGGCCGCTCCCGCCACCGATCTCGCGCGCCATCCAGGACGGAGGGCTGGTGGCGGCCGCGGTCCTCTCTGGGAACCGCAACTTCGAGGGCCGGATTCACGCGGAGGTGCGCGCGAACTATCTTGCCTCCCCGCCCCTCGTCGTGGCCTACGCCCTGGCGGGGAGCGTCGATATGAATTTGGCTGAGGAGTCCCTAGGTCGTGGCAAGGACGGCGAGCCGGTCTTCCTGCGGGATATCTGGCCCACACAGCAAGAGGTGGCCGACGCGATCCGGACCGGGGTACAGTCCGAGATGTTCCGGAAGACCTACGGGGATGTCTTTACCGGGGAAGAGCGCTGGCAAAAGCTCCCGGTACCGGAGGGCGATACCTACGCCTGGGATGAGACCTCCACGTACGTGAAGCATCCACCCTACTTCGTCGACATGCCGGTCACTCCCCCGTCCGTCGCGAACATCCTCGGGGCCCGGGTCCTCGCCGTCTTCGGCGACAGCATCACCACGGACCACATTTCGCCAGCCGGTTCGATCCATCCGGATAGTCCCGCAGGCCGTTACCTGCAGGCGGAGGGGGTGACCCCCCCGGATTTTAATACCTACGGGTCGCGCCGTGGAAATCACGAGGTGATGATGCGCGGGACGTTTGCCAACGTGCGGCTCAAGAACCAGCTCGTGCCCGGGGTGGAGGGCGGGGTAACCCTGCATCTGCCGGATGGGGAGCAGATGCCGATCTTCGACGCGGCGATGAAGTATCACAAGGAAGGGGTACCCTTGGTCGTCTTGGCGGGGAAGGAATACGGTTCTGGCTCATCCCGGGACTGGGCAGCCAAGGGACCACGATTGCTCGGGGTCCGGGCGGTCATCGCGGAGAGCTACGAGCGCATCCACCGCAGCAACCTGGTGGGCATGGGGATTGTGCCTCTCGAATTTAAGCCAGGTGAGTCGGTCAAGAGTCTTGGGCTGAGCGGCTACGAGCTGTTGGATATCGTCGACCTGGTCGAACGGATCGAAAGCGGCTTCAAAGGCGGACGCGACGTGACCGTCCGGGGGAAACGCCCAGATGGGAGCGAGTTCAGCTGTACCGCCACCGTCCGGATCGACACGCCACAAGAGATCCTCTACTACCGTCACGGCGGAATCCTGCACTACGTCCTGCGCAGGTTGGCTGGAATGACCTAGCCGCGGACCACTGGATTCCTCACTCAAAAGTCTAGGCCGAGCGCTCAACCAGGGCGCTCGGCCTTTTTTATCGGCGGTAAGAGTACTACGGCTACATAGCGAGATCGGGGGTCAGGACCCACTCCAACCGGAAGCCGCCATCGACCCATGCGAGACAGGCGATTGTCCCTGCCTTGAACTGGACGATCTCTGACTCGGGGTCGCCGCGCAGGAGGGCCGAGGCGAGGAGGCTCAAGTGTGGCAGGTGCCCGACGAACATTATCGGTTGCCGAGATGTCTCAATCTCGGACTGGGCCTTGCTCGGATCGTCCATGGGGGACAGCCCTTCCACCTCGTAAAGGCCGCGGGTCGGTGAGAGGTGTTCGGCGAGGATTTCGGCCGTCTGCCGAGCGCGCAGCTTGCCAGAGTGGCGGATCTCTGCGATCTGAAGTCCCATGGCCCCCACATGACGGGCCACTCGGGTTACTTCCTCGCGACCGTGATCGCTTAGTGGTCGGGCGGGATCTTCCTTCTCGGATTTCGCCTCGCCGTGTCGTACCAGGTACAAGTGCATCGCCCTTCTTCCCTGTGGCGGATGCGCGTGTGTGTCCACTACCGCAGCATCTTCATCTTATGTGGCACTTCATAGAGGGTCAAGCCCCAGGAAGTCACCCAACTCTGGCGGCTACGTATACTGGGTGAAATCACTCGTGCATACCTGGATCATCCCTTTCAATAGGTAAAGCAGGGAGACCAAGCAGTAGGGGCAGGCCGAGCAGGGGGACAACGCTTGCAACGACGAAGGCCGGCTGGATACCAATGGCGTCGATAAGCACGCCAAAGCCTACCGAAGAGAGCGCGGCCAGCAGCTGATTGACCCCGAAGTACAGGCCACCCGCCGTCCCTCGCGCCTCCGGAAGGACCTTCTGAGATAGTGTGAGCAGAACCGGGCCGGTTGAGAGGATGGCTATCCCCGTGGGAATAAGGAGAAAGGCCGTCGCCCATCCGTGGCTCCAGGTCAGCGCGAGGAGGCAAGGGGGGGTGGCGATGTGAGCGAGGAAGAGGACGCGCCGGATCCCCACGAGGTCCGACCAGGTTCCGGCGGCTAAGGCCCCTCCCGCCCCGGCCAGCTCGAACAGGCTGAGCGCCCCCGCCGCGGCGAAGACTGCGACTCCTCGAGACGTGAGCAAACCGGGTAAGAAGATGGTGACGCTACCGATCATGAAGGATCGGATGGCCATGAGCATCAGCAGTCTTACGAGAAGCCCGCGGCGCGCCCCCATGATCTTCCCGAGTTTCGTCACTTTCGGCGGAAGGGTCTCTCTATGTACGGTGCGGAGGAGGCGAACGAGGAGGAGTGAGATCACGAGCCCGGGGACGGCCGCCAGAATGCTCCAGTTGAGCCCTACCAAGACCACCACACTTCCGATCAGCACCGGACCCACTGCCCGCCCGAACTCACCACCTGTCATGAAAAAGGACATCCCTCGTCCGGGGCGAGACCCACTTATCCGCATCATCAGCGCGGGGGCAGGGGCATGAAAAGCAGCGTGGCTGATCCCGGCACAGATGAGGAGGAGGACAAGGATCGTGTAGCTCGGGGCTGCCCCGAGTGCGCTCATGAAGAGGGCTGTGGTGGCTGGGGCCACCATCACGAACGCCCGGATGTTTCGACGATCGGCCCAGAACCCGATGATTGGCTGGAGGAGGAATGAAGAACGGAGGAAGGCGGCGAGCCCGCCGGCCATGGTGTACGAGAGGCCGAGCTTGACCTGCAAGAGGGGGAGGAGCGGCGCCAGGAAGGCAGGATAGGTGTCGTGGACCATGTGGGCGATCGAGACGAGCAGGACGGTGGGGGTATGAAACTTGCCTTCCCTGTCGGTCAATGACGGATGTGCGCCTTGCGAAGGAGGTATAGCCATAAGCACTGAGGTGGATTCTAGCCCACGAGGCCGGTCCAAAGGGCGAGGACAAAGGAAAGGGCCGTAAGGAGGATGCATGCGGTCGCCGCTAGCCGGTGGGCACCCTGTTCTCGCTTGTGGTCGTTGTGGCCGAGAGCCATCGCCGCCAGGTACCCACCCAAGAACCCACCGGCGTGGGCAAAGTTATTTATCCCGGCCATCATGAAGCCCAAGACGAAGAGGACAAGCGCCCACTGCCCGTACTGGCGAAAAACCATCACACCGAAAGTTCCCCCACGGCTGCGCCCGTAATGGACCATGGCGCCCAAGAGGCCGAAGATCGAGCCCGAGGCACCAATGGTGAACGGTATGCGGATCCAGTTAGACACGACGAACCCCAAAACTCCCGCTACGGTGAAGATCACAATGAGACGAGAGCGGCCGTACACTCCCTCGACCGCCGGCGCGAGCTGGTTGATCCACAACAGATTGAAGAGTATATGGAGCAGACTTCCGTGGAGGTAGATCGCAGTGAATAGCGTCCACCAGCGGCCCAGGGCCCACGCGTAGGCACCGGTCATTCCGATGGCGTTGAGGGCCGCCCCGCTGGGCGCCAGAAAATCGAAAGGGTTGCGGAGGCGCAGGGCAGTCCGTGGGTCGAGAAGCAGGGAGAGTCCATAGACGGCAATACAGACCCCCATAACGACGCGGGCAAAGTTGAGTTCGCCGAGGAAGCGCGTAATACCAGGGCCGAATCCCCAGAGCCCAGGATTACGCCGCCCACAGTAAAAGCACGCGGGCTCATCTATGCTGTTGAGCCTTCCGCAGGAAGGGCAGACACTCGAGCCGGACTTCTTACGAAACATGTATGGACTCTCCGTGAACCAAGGCGGCCATGTGTAGCCAAAGGCATCTTTCCTTTATACCCCGTCTTGTTCACGCGGTCCATTATTTTGCTGCCACTAGAGAACTCGGGACGCTGATGGCAGCTGTTGCGGGGTGTGAGCGAGACGGATGCTCCCCGAGTTGTACCCGAGGCGGTCCCAGGGTTATACTGATCCGGTTGCTGGCTACCTTGCCATCCACAGGCGGAAGAATTGCATCCGTAGAGAAAAATGAAAGGGGTAGAGGGGGGCAAGGGATGCGCAGAGCTGGAGGTCGAATGAAACGGTTGTTCTTGATCGGGATCGTTGGATCAATATTGATCCTGAGCGTTGTGCGCACGGGTTTTCCTGTCGAGGGGCACCCGACGGAACCGACTCCGCAGTCTCTGACCCTTCGATCAAAAGGGTGGGTATCCTATGACCTCGCCGAGCTGATCGCTGACCTCGCCGAGCTGACGAACTGGCCTGTCGCGGATTGGCCAGCCCCACAGATCCTGCAGGCCCCATCCGAGGCCTTTCAAGGCTGGACGCAGCTCAACCGCCGCAGTTACTTTGGCCAATACGATCCCGAGCGGAACCGGATTTTCCTCAACCTCCGCTGTATCTCCAAGTTCCCGGAGCACCCGGGGGCCTACTGCATCGGCGTCCTCTTTCACGAGTTGGTCCATTGGGGACAGTACCATTCTGGAATGGAAGAATATGTGAGTGGGTCAGAGCGGGAACTCCACGCTACGGACTATGAGATGCGTTACGTAGAAACCCGGTTGGGGATTGAGGATATGTATCCGCCAGACCGCCCGACTCCTGATCAACTTCCACCACTGGGGATGCCGATCCGCCTGAAAGGGCCTGCGCGGCGTGTCATCGTCCAGGACGTGGCGGGCCAGCGCCAAGGGCTCTGGGTCATCACAGGAACCTGGATAGAGGCGCGCGCCATGAAACGCTATCAGGTGCAGATCATCCATCACCGTAAGCATTGGGTCGGTGTGCGGATCTTCCAGATTGACCCAGTAACGGGAGGTCGGCTCGTCGAGGGGTGGTGGGATCAGGGCTACATCCCGTCTCAGAGAGGTGTGGGTCCCGACATCACGTTCCCGGTGGATCCGGTTTACCGGGCCCGGTGGGTGCGGGTTCGATAATCTTCTTCTTTACTCTGGAATCTCAAGGACGCGTTCGGTGACCACTGAGGATGGATCATCGGGATCCCCGAGGACGGTAAAGGAAATCTTCCGCCAATCAGCGGAGAGCTTCTTGACAAGCAGCTTGGCCCCGGAAACCCAGGAGCCCTCTTCCGTTTTGATCTCGATGGTATACGCGCTACCCGGCGCATCCTGACACCCCCGAACAATAGGAGTGGAATCATTCCGCCTTGTGACCCAATCTTCGGGGAAGGTAATCCAGTATCCGACTCGCGGGGAGTGCCCAGAATACATCGGGTCACGGACAACGATCTTCAGGAGGTGACCACGATACTGGTCGACATAGCTCACTATCCAATTGTGGATTTCGGCGCATACCTCGGTGAGTCCCGCAGCCTCCATGCGTGGAACCCCGGGGCCGATACTAAGCCCCACCGCGAGGTAGAGTCCGATCGGAATCAGCAGCTTCTTCATCCACTCCTTCCTTTGTGTGGACTGTTGCGGGCGCGCAACACTATCCCGCACTGCTATGTGTGTCAAGTATGCCGCAGCAACTCCCAATGTCAAGAGATCCAGCAGAGCTAACCCCGTCCAAGAGTTTTGCCAGGTGTGATGACTACCCT
>Ga0255057_10001944_pt1 | contig 11301 bp, 9 predicted proteins | sample Cases_109_6_MG_FD_189022 | JGI IMG/M metagenome (GOLD analysis project Ga0255057, IMG submission 189022) | Seawater microbial communities from Amundsen Gulf, Northwest Territories, Canada - Cases_109_6 | ecosystem: Environmental > Aquatic > Marine > Gulf | place: Canada: Northwest Territories... | reverse complement strand
CCAGTCGCCGTGGCGACCTGCGGTGACCGTAACAGGCAAACAACGTGCCACGCCACGCTGGCGAGCCTCAGGGAATTCAGACATATTCAAACGCGGACTCGCGGAAAAGGAGCTGCAATGCCTATGCTCAAGGCCATATGCTCGATCAACTCGTCTTCATGATACTTCGCTTGAATCGACAACATCCCCAACCGTTCGCATAGCATTCGAGCCAGTACGCATGGCCGCTCGGCCGGTTTCAGCGTCGGCTAGTCGCAGTCGAGGTCTTCAAGGCGAATAGTGTTTTTGGTGTTTCCCATATCTCACCCGTTGTTTCTGTCGGGCCAACCAACGTCGCGGTGCCCGGGTGAGACAGCACGTGGCGTTAGTTGTAAGCGGCCGTCGCCGCACCCGACTAGGCATGTGATTCTACTGTTTCTTCCCTTTAGTGAACAACCACGCACGAACAAACGTCACCACGCCAACTAGCCGCTGGTCGCTGATACGCTCGCGGTAGTGTGCGGACATCGAAGCATCGGTATGCCCCATGATATGATTGACGGCAACCTGGTCCCGCGTCTCGCCGGCAATCGTCTCGAAAGTGTGACGCAGGGCATAGAACCCCAGCCCTGGACGGTGCAACTTGAACTTGTCGAGTAGCTTCCTCATTTCCTGGCTGATCGGGTTATCCGAGGTAGCCTTAGCCCACGGCAGGCCATATTTTGTGATGAACGCAAGATGCGTGTGCTCGTGCAACTTCGCCTTAGGCCGGCTGCCCATCGCTTCCCGAATCGCTTCGATCGTTTCGGGCCACAGCGGGCATCGTCGCTCGACTGCTGTTTTTGGTCGTGGGTAGTCCACCAAGCCGTTGTCCAAGTCCAGTGCAGACATCGGTAAAGTGCCACAGTCTGCGTTTCCAAAGCCGGCATTGATGCCCAGCATGATCATGGCCTTGAGCGGCTGATCTGCAACGTCGATGATTCTCCGCAACTCCTGGGCCTCGAACATCCTCGGGCCTTTCTTCTGGCGTATGGCTCGCAGGATGTGTTTGGCTGGCCGTTTGAACGTGGGACCGAACCGAATCGGGTGCTCGACCACTCCGGCATCGTAGGCATACTTGAACGTGGTGCGGATTCTCTGGACCTCATTTCCCAGCGTATTCGGGTTGCGAGTTTTCGCCAGTGCCGCCCACAGTTGCTCGAAGTCGTCCGCTACGAGATCATCGACAAGCCGATTCTTGCCGAACGATTCGACAATCAGCTTGCAGGTTGCCAGGTAATCGGCGAACGTCCTTGGGGTGATGTCGCCGGCATCTCGCTGGGTTTCCTTGGCCGTCAAGAACCGATTGCAGAGATCGCGGATGGTCAGGTCGTCAGCATCCACCCGAGGCGTCCGCCCTGCCAGCAGGTCATCGCGCTGGTCCAGCCATAGATCGAGCGCAGCTTTACCCTTGGGATCGTCGGCCCACTTCCCAAAGTACACAAACTTGCCGCGTACCTTTTTCGCCCAGCGACCGTTGGCGTGAGGGAAGAGGGGAAAGTCGGGACGCGGCTTCGCTGGTTTCTTTTGCTTGGTGCGGGTAGAATTGGCCAAGGCGCTTCCGCCGGTCCAACGATAGGTGGTGTCATGACACCCCCCGGAAGCCCCCGGCGGGTGTCCCTTTGAACCGTTACCCTAGGTGTAAGATAGGGTGTAAAGCGGGTTTTGCTAGCACTCGACGAAAACAAGAATTAACCCAGTTTTCTAGGTCTAGGCGGAGTAGCTCAGTTGGTTAGAGCAGCGGAATCATAATCCGCGTGTCGGGGGTTCGAATCCCTCCTCCGCTACTCGGTCATTTTCAAGAATGGCCACAACATCGCAGAAACGCGCATCATCTCGGACTTCATAAGGGGTCCGAGTTTTTTCGTGCACCTCCTTGCAAGGCATTACGGGCGGTTGCATCCCCCGTTTATCCCCCGTACGTCCCCCGTTTCGGACCGCTAGTTCAAAGTGCTCCTCCGTCACCACGAGGTAGTGCCGACGGGCCACGTCGGGTGTGTTGCCAAGCCAACTACAAACGACATACGTCGGAAGGTATTGCTCCAACTCCGTCTGCCGGCTCAGCCTTAGAGGGCATCTGGGAATCTATGTAATATGCGCAAGCAGATTTTCGTTTTCGTATTGGCGCGTCGGCGGCTTGGTCAGCCTGCGGAGCATGAGGCTACTCATCGCGATCTGGATATCGGCGGTGCTGCTTTCGATCGTGGTTTCGTACTCTTTGCTTAACAGACGGTAGCGATTGAGCCATCCAAAGGTCCGTTCGACAACCCAGCGCCGAGGCAGGACGGCAAATCCTTGCTGGTCTGGCGAGCGAGAAACGATCTCCAATTCCCACGCACAATTCTCTTTGGTCCAATTGACGAACCCGCCTCGGTATCCCCCGTCGGCCCAGACCTTTTCCAAACGCGGCTGTTCTTGGGCACCGGCAAACACGAGCTTGCCTCCATCACGGTCTTGGACCGAGGCAACGGTGACAACGACCGCAATGATTAAACCTAACGTGTCCACGAGCAAATGACGCTTGCGGCCTTTCACCTTCTTGCCAGCATCGTAGCCACGTTCGCCACGTGTTTCGACCGTCTTCACCGACTGGCTATCGAGCATGCCAGCCGAAGCATTCGCTTCTCGGCCTTCCTGCTGACGCACCTTGCAGCGCAAGACATCGTGGATAGTCTGCCATGTCCTATCACGTTGCCAAGCCCGGTAGTACTCGTAAACGGTCGACTTGGCCGGAAGATCGTGCGGCAACATCTCCCAGGCACACCCCGTTCGCGTGCGATAGTTGATAGCATTGATGATTTCTCGCAAATCGACCTGCCGCTCCCGGCCTCCTTCTTTCTGCTTCGGTAGCAAAGATTCGATCCTTTCCCATTGCTCGTTCGTCAAATCGCTCGCATAGGCCTTACGTTCCGTGGTCGTTGACATGACAGCCTCCTTGCTGGCAGGAAAAGTGGGATACATCCAAGGCGGTCAGTGTCGCGAACCCCCGAACTTTTGTCTATCTCACCTCGCTTCCCAGATGCCCTCTTAGAGGGCAGAGGTCAAGGAGGATGGGAAGTGCTCCTTGAGTTGGGTCGAAATGGCTAAGCATATTCATGAAATTCGTGATGCGATTCATGTCTTCGACCGCCTCGATTCAGAAGAACGCAAAGTCCTAGATTCTCGACCCTTTCAGAGACTTCGCCACATTCATCAGTTGGCGATGACCTACCTTGTCTATCCGGGTGGTGCTACTCATCGCCGATTTGAGCATTCCTTAGGTGTGATGGAGTTGGCGGATCGTGTTTATAGAATAGTTACACAACAAGAAAACAGAGTTGATCAAGTACGCGATTTGTTTCCAGGCGACGACCAGATTCGATATTGGCGTCGAGTCCTTCGAATGGCCGCCTTATGCCATGACATTGGCCACCTTCCATTTTCGCACGCAGCGGAGAAAGAATTGTTACCCACAGGAAAGTCCCATGAGGATATTACAAGAGATTTGATCGAAAGCTCAGAAATGCAGAAGATTTGGAATTCTCTGTGTCCTCCACTAAAAGCCGAAGACATAGCGAAACTGGCGATTGGGCCAAATAAATACAAAGAAGAAGTATTTGCTGATTGGGAGCGACTTCTCTCGGAGATAATCATTGGGGATTCGTTCGGAGTCGATCGGATGGATTATTTGTTAAGAGATTCACTCCATACAGGTGTCGTGTATGGGAAATTTGATCATTATCGATTGATTGATACGCTTCGTATTTTGCCTGAATCCCAAGAATCGGATGCACCCGCACTTGGCGTAGAAGCAGGTGGGCTTCAGTCGGCCGAAGCGCTATTGCTGGCTAGGTATTTTATGTATTCCCAGGTGTACTTTCATCCTGTGAGACGTGCATATGATGTTCACTTGAAGGATTTCATGAAGGATTGCTATGGAGAGAACAACTTCCCACAAAGCCAGAAGAATTCCTGAATATTACTGACAGTGAAGTGATGGTTCTTTTGCGAGAGGCAGCGAATGATTCGAGCAAGCTCGGCCACGATCCAGCGCGAAGGATCATGAAGCGAAAGCATTACAAACGTCTGTATGAACGGAATCCGAATGACATAGAGAAAAATCCAGAAGCAGCACTAGCGATTCTCGAAGCGGCCAGAGAGAAGTTTGGCGAAGAATACATCAAATACGATAGCTATCGCCAAAAAAGCAGTGGCACAGAGTTTCCAGTTCGCTCTCGTGACGAAAGGGTTTTTTCTTCAGTAGCACAATCTGATGTTCTCAAAAAAGTCCCAGTTGTAGCCATTGATTACGTATTTGTCGCTCCGGAGATATGCAAGGAAGCGATAAACTGGCTCGAGGAAAACCGCGAGACAATTATATCGCAGTATGAGCCTGAGGAGGAATAACGATGAAACGATTACAGCGAGCAGCAATCATTGTGTCTTTGATCGAAGCATTGAGAGATAATGATAGTTGGTGTGGAGAAACAAACATCCAAAAGGCAACGTATTTTCTCAAAGAACTAACCCATGTACCATTGGAGTATGAGTTTATTCTTTACAAACATGGCCCCTATTCTTTTGAGCTGAAGGAAGAGCTTACAGCCCTAAGGGCGGATACCATCCTCGAGCTAAAAAGCCCCAATCCTAGTTATGGTCCGTCTTTCTTCCCAGGAAAAATGCGAGACTATGTGATGGATCGTTTTCCGAAAACGGTCAAACGTTTTTCGAGTAACATTGATTTCGTTGCTTCTCACCTAGGAAAGAAAGACGTAAACGAACTGGAGTGTCTCTCAACCGCGCTTTATGTATTACGTGAATCTCCTAAATGTGATAAGAAACAGCGAGCAAAAAAGATTATAGAAATTAAGCCGCACATTGATTATTCTGATTGTTGTGAAGCGGTAGAAGAAGTCGACCAAATCGTTCGTGAAGCAGATCAATTTACTCGTTAATCTGTAAAGCGAGTGCTGCGTGTCAAGAGGGCGTATGATGGGCGGGCATTCTGATGGCCGCCCATATGCGAGTGCTTTTCTTGAACCCCGAATAGCCCAGCGCGGACGTAAAGCCGCGCTGGGTTCCTCCGTGACCTCTGTGGTTAGTTCTTTAGTCACAGCCGCAGTCAAGGATTTCGTTCGCAATTGGCCACGAAGTGTGCGATACTCGCCGTGGCGCACGCTTGTGCTTGGTCTTTGAAATCTTGATTCTATCGTTCCAGCCGAGTCGTCAAAAACTTGCGCGCTGAATGCGTAAATTCGAGTCGTTTAGCCCGCCGGCAGTTTCGGCAGACACTACCATTGTCGAGCGTGATGGACATGTGGTAGCGTAAAATTCGCGAATTTTGCACGCGTTTGTGGAACCCCTACTTGACGTGCAAAACCCAACAGAGGGGGCCGAATTCGATGATAGCAGTTTCGTTTGTGCCGCTGTTCTTGTGTAATGCTGGCTTATTTCCTAGACTCCGCAGCCCTGCCCTGAGAATTTATGTGGAGCAAAGCATGATGGCTTTCCGAGTTCTAGCGTTCGCTGGTTTTGTTTTGAGTATGTATCCAGTTGTTCCCGCGCAGGCGGCCTGGTTTAGTGAACAAGAAACGGTTCGCCGGGCGTCGGCGGCGCTGGAGCAAATCATGGCCGCTCCCGCGCGGGGTATTCCCCGACAACTGCTGTCGAACGCGCAGGCGGTGGTGATTGTGCCACAAATGAAGAGCGGCGCTTTTATCGTGGGGATTCGCAAGGGCCGCGGAGTGTTGGTGGTGCGCGAGAACAATGGTTTTTGGCGGGCGCCACAGTTTGTGGAAATGACAGGCGGCAGCGTCGGGTGGCAAGCTGGCGTGCAGTCGTCTGACGTGATCCTCGTGTTTCGCAGCCGCAAGAGCCTCGACAACCTGATGCAGGGCAAACTTACGATTGGCGTCGATGCCTCGGTGGCAGCCGGCCCTGTGGGCCGGCAGGTTGCCGCGGCAACTGATCTCGACTTGAGCGCCGAAATCTACAGCTACTCGCGCAGTCGCGGCGCCTTCGTGGGGGTGTCGATCGACGGCACGGTGCTCAAGTCGGATCCCCAGGCCAGCGCCCGCTATTACGGGCAATCGGGAAACGTTCCCCCGGAAGCTGGGCGACTGATCGGCCAACTGGCTGCCTACGCCGGCGTCAACCAGGTGGCGGAAACCCCCCTTAACTTACCGGCAGTTCCCGCGGCGGTTCCATTTACTGGGATTCAGCGGCAATTGATCGAGGCTTCCGAGCAACTTTTCGCGATCTTGGATCCCACGTGGCACGAGTACTTGGCCCTACCCCAAGAAGTCTATCAAGCTGAGCCTATTGAATCGAAACTTTTTGCGAGACTTGATGCGTGTCTGCAGCGTTACGAGTCTGTCGCCGCCAATCCGCAGTACTCGGCTCTGACAACGCGGCCGGAGTTCCAGTTGGTCCTAGTTTCTCTACGCCAATCAGCAGCGCCGCCGCCCGCAGACCGAATCACCCTCCCGCCGCCACCGGTCGGCGCACAATCGAGCGGCCCGGAATTTCCGCATTAGATTCCTGGCAGGGAAGATTCTGTGCTTGCCGTCAACAGCGTCGCCCAACAGTGCGGCGACAGAATGAATTGGTTCCCTTCAATTCTCTTCTTCCACTTCAGCCGGCGCCGTTCCCAATGCGGATTCGTAGAACCTGATCAAATCGGACCGCAGTTTTTTGAGCGACGGTTCGTGGATGTACATCATGTGCCCGCCTTCATAGTAGCCTAGTGAGAAGTTCTCGCGCAGCTCTGGCGGCAGGTCTAAATGGTCGCGCGTGAATTCCATGGCAAAGAAAGGCGTCGCCATGTCGTAGTAGCCACACGCGGCAAACACTTTCAGGTGGGGATTCGTCGCCATCGCTCGGCGCAAAGTCTCCGAGGCGTTCACATAGCGATTTTGAAAATGGTCGTAGTTCCACGGATGTACTTTGCCAGTCAGAATCTCATAGACCCGATCGTTGCGGAACTTGAGTTCGGAGAACAGGTAGTCGTTCATCGCGGAGGCGAACGGTCCGAAAGCACCCGCGGCGCTCGGATCATGTTCAGCCCTGCCACCGGCGCTATTGCGATCGGACCCGGTATAACGGCTATCGAATCGGCCGACGACCAGGCGCCGGTCGCGAAGCAATTGCTTGTTGAACATCTCACCGGGGACCCGCAACTTGGAGCGATCGAGGTAATCTTCGGAGAGACCCGTCAGCCGGGCGAGTTGACCAATCACAGCCGCCCTCTCGTCTGGCGGCAAGCCTGCGCCCCGGATGAGTGCCGGATGATACACATCGCGGGCGAAAGCCCGTGCTTCCTCGGCCACTTCCTCCAGCGACTTGTTTTGCAGTTGATCGTCGAGCGCTTGGTGGTACCAGGCGGTTGTCGCGTAGGTGGGCAGAAAACTGGAGAAGGCAACATCGTTTTCGGGACGGAAGGCAATCGTCTGAAAGTCCACCACCGCCGACAGCAGCACGATGCCGTTGAGATACATGTGGTATCGCCTCTGAAGGGTGCCGCTGAGCCCCGCGGCTCGCAGGCCGCCATAGCTTTCGCCAATCAGGAACTTTGGCGACCCCCAGCGGCCATACTCTGAAACGTAATCATGGATGAACTGCCCGACGCTCCGCAGGTCTTCTTCATAGCCGTGGAATTGTTTCTTGTCCTCCCCTTCCACGGGCCGACTGTAGCCAGTGCTAACCGGGTCGATGAAAACCAGATCGCTTACGTCCAAAAGGGAGAACGGGTTTTCCTCGACGCGGTGCGGCGGTCGCGCGCGGGACGCATCGTCTGGCAGGCGGACGCGCTTTGGACCGAGCGCACCGATGTGCAACCACACTGAGGACGAGCCCGGACCGCCGTTGAAGCAGAACGTAATCGGCCGGTCGCCGGGATCTTCGACCCCGTCTTTGGTATAGGCAACAAAAAAGACCCACGCTTTGTCATCACCGCCGTCCTCTTTGAGCACCATTTGCCGTGCGGTCGCGGTGTATTCAAACTCGACGCCATCGATCGTCGCGGTGTGGTGCGTGACCGACGGTACAGGTGGCCCGTCGTCATCGTCGTCCTTTTTCTGATCGCCCTTATCACTGGGGTCAGTACTTGATGCCTCGGCTTTCTCGGCAGGCTGGTCGGCTTGCAAAGGTTGACTCAGGTGAAAGTTGGCGACCAAGATCAGAATCAGTAAGGAGAGACGAAACATGGATGGCACTTGGAAGGGTTGGGGACTGGACCGATAAATCTTCATTGTATCATACAGAGCAATGCCCGTGTTGGGCCCAGGGAACTACCGAAGGACGGGCCGTGGTTTCACAAGAGGATTGGACTGTAGGAAGCATTTCCGACCGGCGACCGTTCGCATCAGTCCGGATATCGCCGTCGGAGACACCTGCTAATCAGCTGAGCCAGCCCCGCTATCTACGACACTTCCTTCTCGCAGTACTACGAAGATAAATTGGCCGACGAGACTTCGGTTGGTAGATCGTGCAACCCATGGGCTCAGACGAAGTGACGGATTCAGCCGCCGTCGCGGTCGACGGCGGCTTGATGCGGATGTTGCGGTAGTAGACGAGGCTCCCCGGATCGTGGGCCTGCAGGGCGATCGTACCGCTGGAGAGTTTGCGGCCTGGGCGTTCGGCCAAACGTGAAGCGCCGTCCGCCTCGGTGTACTCGTTGACCGTCTCGCCGTTGATCTTGAACGTCACTTGCTTGCCGCGGACGAGGATGTGGTACTCGAACCACTCGTTATCTTTCGCGGGCGTTTCGCGGACATCCTGGATGCCGTAGAGCGAACCGGTCCGCCGCCAATCGCCGTGCGAGTTGTTGACCTGGGCCTCGAGTCCCTTGGCAGGAAAGCCGGTTTCTTGGTACTCGGTGTGAAGGTAAACACCAGAGTTAGAACCGGGCGTGGTCATCACCTCGAGCTTGAGCTCGAAATCCGTGAAATTGTGGTCGTCGACCGGGCCGCTGTAGAACAAGTGACTCCGCTCGCCGCCGACCAGGATCACGCCGTCCTCGACCCGGCACGAGGCCTTGTTCTCGCTGGCAGTCCAGCCATCGAGCGACTTGCCGTCGAACAGCGAAATCCAGCCGGCGTCTACCGCGATTTCAGCTGCGAGCGACGCATGAAGGAAGCAATCGGCCGCGATGAGCGTGGCCAACATGGTTGCCAAAAGTGTTACTGGAGAGGTGTGTCGAGTCATGGCGGGGCCCTCGCAGTAAAAGGGTGATGTCGAGTAGAGCCCATCATACACTCGCGGCGGCCACGGGAGGAACCATCGGTGCTGGTTTCATCGAGCGGCCTGCCTTATGCTGATTGGTTGGACCCAGCAGGCCCCCACTCCCCAGGAAACCCCGCCATGAAACGACGCCTCTTAGCACGAATATCGCTCGTAGCGGTCTGTTTGGTTGTTTGTTTGACGGTCGCCCCGACCCGGGCTGACGATTGGCCGCATTGGATGGGTCCCGGCCGCGACAACGTTTGGCGAGAGACGGGCCTGATCGACGATTTTCCTGCCGCTGGACCGCCCGTCGTTTGGCAGACCGAAATTGCGGGCGGCTACGCGGGACCGGCCGTCGCCGATGGCAAGGTGTATGTCGTCGACTACGTGACCTCCGACGACGTGAAGGTTCCCAACTGGGATCGCAAGGAGTTCACCGGGGTCGAGCGGGTGCTCTGCCTCGACGGTGCAACCGGCAATGAGCTATGGAAGTATGAATACCCGGTGAAGTACACCATCTCCTACCCGGCCGGGCCGCGCTGCACGCCGACGGTGCACAACGGCAAGGTCTACACGCTGGGCGCTGAGGGCCATCTGTTCTGCTTGGATGTCGATTCGGGCGACGTGGTGTGGTCGAAAGATTTTCAACAGCAATACGGCACGAAGACCGCTCTGTGGGGTTATGCCTCGCCGCCATTGGTGGACGGCAACAAGTTGCTCTGCGTTGTCGGCGGAGAAGGGAGCCATGCGGTCGCCTTCGATCTGGGCACGGGCGACGAGATCTGGCGAGCGTTGACCTCGCCCGAGCAAGGCTATTCGCCCCCCACGATTATCGAAGCGGGAGGCGTTCGGCAACTGATCCTGTTGCGACCGAATGCGGTCACCTCGGTCGATCCGGAAACGGGGGAAGTATATTGGTCGGTACCCTACCAGGCCACCAACCACCTGATCGTCATGTCGCCGGTCCGCATGGGCAATTATCTCTACGTGGGTGGATACGATAAACAGAACCTATTGTTGAAATTGGCAACCGACAAACCGGCCGCCGAGATCGTGTGGGGTAACAAATCGAAACATGGCATTTCGCCCAACAACGTGCAACCGTTCGTCGACGGGGAGACGATGTACGGCTGTGACCAGACTGGCATCATGATGGCGGTGGCCCTGCCCACCGGCGAGCGGCTCTGGGAAACCACCGAGCCGATCGGCGAACGCCCCGCCAACAGCGGCACCGCGTTTATTGTCCGTCAGGACGACCGCTATTGGCTATTCAATGAGCAGGGCGAACTGATCATCGCTAAGCTGTCGCCCCAGGGGTACCAGGAGTTGGCCCGTACCAAGGTGATCGAGCCCACGAACAATGCCTTCGGCCGCGACGTCGTGTGGTGCATGCCCGCGTTTGCCAACCGTCGCATGTATGTCCGCAATGATCGAGAGTGCATCTGCATCGATCTGGCTGCCCCGTAAAACTTGCCTTGGGAGATATCACCATGATGAAGCGTCGCCAGTTTCTCCAGACATCTACCGCTGCGTCATGTCTCTTGGGTACGAGCGCGTTGGCCGCCGCGGCCCAACACGCTGCCGAGGAGCCCGATTACTACGAACAACGAACCTATCAAGTTGCCGACGAAGGCAAGCGGCAGTTAGTCAGCGAGTATCTCGAGCACGCGGCGCTGCCGGCGCTGCGTCGACTGGGGATAGGGCCGGTGGGAGTCTTCACCGAACAGGGAGACGCCGCCACGCTGGCGATCCACTTGCTCGTTACCTACCGCTCTTTGGAGCAATTTGCCGGCGCCCGTCTGGCCATGGAAGCCGACCGGGAGTATCAAGCTGCGGCGGCCGGCCACCTGGGTGCGCAAAAAGATGATCCGGCGTTCCAACGAATACAGAGCTCGCTAATGGTTGCCTTCGCGGGGATGCCACGGCTGGCCCTGCCGGGGATAGAGCCGCGGGTAATCGAATGGCGGCTCTACGAGAGCCATAGCGAAGCGAAGGCCCGACGGAAGATCGAGATGTTCAACAACGGGGAGATTCCGATCTTCGTCGATGCGGGGTTCACCCCAGTGTTTTTTGGCGAAACGC
>Ga0255057_10001943_pt1 | contig 11306 bp, 9 predicted proteins | sample Cases_109_6_MG_FD_189022 | JGI IMG/M metagenome (GOLD analysis project Ga0255057, IMG submission 189022) | Seawater microbial communities from Amundsen Gulf, Northwest Territories, Canada - Cases_109_6 | ecosystem: Environmental > Aquatic > Marine > Gulf | place: Canada: Northwest Territories... | reverse complement strand
CTTGCGTTTCTGGCCGGGCGCACCGAGAAGATCAAGCTCGGCGCAGGGATCATGCAAATGCCGGCGCGGACCCCAGCGATGACAGCGATGACCGCGGCGACCATCGACCAGATGTCGGGCGGGCGGTTCCTCCTCGGTCTCGGTGTCTCGGGACCACAGGTCGTCGAGGGGTGGCACGGCCGCCCGTATGGGAAGCCGCTTGGCGTGACCCGCGAGTACGTCGAGATCGTCCGCATGGCCCTCGCTCGGGACGAGCCGGTGATCTACGACGGCGAGTACTACCAGATCCCGTATCAGGGTGAAGGGTCGACCGGGCTCGGCAAGCCGCTGAAGCTGATCGTCAAGCCGAAGAACCCAAACATCCCGATCTACCTGGCCTCGATTGGACCAAACAACGTGCGGCTCACCGCCGAGATCGCGGACGGGTGGCTGCCGATCTTCTACTCGCCCGAGCGGGCCGACGAGATCTACGGGCCGCTCCTCGCCGAAGGCTTCGAAAAGTCCGGGGAGCCGGAGAAGGCAAAACGCTTCGACACCGCCGCCTCGGTCTTCGCCGAGGTTACCGACGATCTCGACCGGGCCCGGCTCCGGGCAAAGCCGATCCTCGCCTTGTACATCGGGGGCATGGGCGCCAAGGGGAAGAACTTCTACAACGACCTCGCCGGTCGCTATGGCTACGGGGAGGCCGCAGCCGAGGTCCAGGATCTGTATCTCGACGGCAAGAAGATGGAGGCGACAAAGGCCGTGCCCGACGACCTCGTCGACGAGTTGAGCCTCATCGGCCCAAAGGAGCGTGTCGCCGACCGGCTCGAGGCATGGAAGGAGGCGGGGGTGACCACCCTGATCCTCAACTCCACCGACCCCAAGACGCTGCGCACCGTTGCCGAATTGGTGCTGTAGCGCCCGTCGTTACCCCGCACCGGACGTAGGCTCTGCCGATGCGCCGGAGGCACCCGTTTGCGTCCTTGATCGTGTTCGCCCTCGTGGCGGCAGCATGCACTTCGACGCCGGCCGCGACCACGACCACGGCTGCCCCCACGACGACCACAAACGCTGCTACCACGACCGCTCCCCCAACGACCACCACAACCCTCACCACCGAGGCCGCGGGCACGATCGGTGCCTCCGGAATCGGTGACGAGTACTACCCGGGGTTGGGCAACGGCGGGTACGACGTGCAGCACTACGACCTCAACATGATGTACACGCCAGAGACCAACGTCCTCGATGCCAACGTGATCGTCACCGCCACCGCGACCCAGGACCTGGACGCCTTCAACCTCGACTTCATTGGCTTCGAGATCGAGGAGCTCCTGGTTGATGGCACGCCTGCGGAGTTCGAGCGGCTGGGCAACGAGCTCGTCATCGCGCCGGAGGCCCCGATCGGCAACGGATCCGACTTTGTCGTGGCCGTCACCTACGCCGGCAACCCGGATTCCTTTGGCTCTAGGGCGTTCCCCAGGTTCGCCATGGGTTGGAGACAGGGGCCGGCGGGCGAGGTCTACGTGGTCGCCGAGCCGGATGCGGCGCGCAGCTGGTTCCCGGCCAACGACCATCCACTCGACAAGGCCACGTTCACCTACAACATCACCGTGCCCGAGGACCACGCCGTGGCTGCCGCCGGTGAATTCCTTGGCGTCGAGCCTGGGCATTTGGTCGGCGACACCCTGACCTACACGTGGCAGATGGACACCCCGATGGCCCCGTACCTGGCAACGATCATCGCCGGGAGGGGCTATCAGCTCGTCGTCGATGAGGCCTCGTCTGACATTGCGGGTATCCCGATCCGCAATTTCCTCCCGGCGGATCTGGTGGCCCGGCCGCCGCTGGCCCTTGCCGATCAGGGCAAGATGGTCGTTGTCCTCGAGGAGGCGTTCGGTCCGTATCCCTTTGACCGGTATGGGATCGCCGTGGTCGGCGACTTCAGTGCCGCCCTAGAGAACCAGACGATGTCGGTGTTCGGCCGGGCGATGGTCAACACACCGTTCTTCGACTCCGTCCTTGTCCACGAGCTGGCGCACCAGTGGTTTGGCGATTCGGTGTCGGTGGCGCAATGGAGCGACATCTGGCTCAACGAGGGCTTTGCCACCTTCGCCGAGCTGCTCTGGATCGAGCACCGCAACGGCCGGCCCATCTACGAGGAGGTCCTGGCCAACCGGCGCCAGGCCGCGGCACAGGCGGAGTATCCGCCCCCGGGATTGCCCCCGCGCGAAAACCTGTTCAACGGCGGCGTGTATCAGCTGGGCGGTTTGCTGCTCGCCGACCTCCGGGAGGAGATTGGCGATGACAGCTTCTTCACCCTGCTCAAGGAGTACACGGCCGAGTTCCGGGATGGCAACGCCACCACCGAGGACTTCATCCGGCTCGCCGAAAACGTCTCCGGGCAGGATCTCCAGGAGTTCTTCGAGGTCCGGCTCTACGAACCGCTCTAGGCGTCTGGCCCCGGTGAAGAGGCAGCCGGAGGACATTTCAAGCGGGGCTCCGATGATCGGGGCCCCCGCTTGGCGCGGTAGCCTCATGGTATGGATGACAAAGCCGACATCGGGCTCATCGGGCTCGGTGTGATGGGGAGCAACCTCACCCTCAACATGGACGACCACGGCTACACGGTCGCCGTGCACAACCGCACCCAGCAACGCACCGACGAGTTCCTCGCCGGTCCGGCCAAGGGAACCAAGGTCATCGGCGCCGACTCACTAGAGAATCTCGTCGACTCGTTGGAGCAGCCGCGCAAGGTGATGCTGATGATCCCAGCGGGCAAGCCGGTGGACCAGCAGATCGATGCCCTATTCCCGCTCCTCGATCGGGGCGACATCATCATCGACGGCGGCAACTCGCTCTACACCGACACCGAGCGCCGGGTCAAGGAGCTCGCCGAACACGGCATCCACTACGTCGGCATGGGGGTTTCGGGTGGTGAGGAGGGTGCCCGTTACGGGCCGTCGATCATGCCCGGCGGGTCCGAGGAGGCATGGCCGCAGATCAAGGAGCTCGTCCAGGACATCGCCGCCGAAGCCGAGGGCGAGTCGTGCGGTGACTGGGTCGGTGCCGGGGGGGCCGGCCACTTCGTCAAGATGATCCACAACGGCATCGAGTACGGCGACATGCAGGTAATCGCCGAGGCCTATGACGTCATGCGCCGGGGTCTGGGGATGACCGCCGCCCAGATGCAGCCGGTCTTCGCCAGGTGGAACGAGGGACGACTGGACTCGTATCTCATCGAGATCACCGCCCAGGTCCTCAGCGTCGTTGACGAGGACGGGGAGCCGCTGGTCGATCAGGTGCTCGACGCCGCCGCCCAGAAGGGAAGCGGCAAGTGGACGGTCATCGCCTCGATGGACCACACCACCCCGACCACGCTGGTTGCCGAGGCCGTGTACGCCAGGATCGTCTCGGCCATGGTCGATGAGCGGGCGACCGCTTCCGAGGTGCTCACCGGGCCGCCGACGGCGATCACCGATCCGGCTCTCGACGTGATCGACGACCTCGAGGATGCCGTCTACGCCTCCAAGATCGTGTCGTATGCCCAGGGGTTCATGTTGTTCCACGCGGCGAAGGAGGAGCTGGGTTGGGAGCTCGATCCCGGCACCATCGCCTCGCTGTGGCGGGCGGGCTGCATCATCCGCTCCCGGTTCCTCTCCGAGATCACTACGGCATATCGGATCCGCCCCGACGTGCCCAACCTGCTGCTCGACCCGTTCTTCACCGAGGCCATTACCGCCGCCGAGCCCGGATGGCGCCGCTCGGTGAATCGCGCCCAGGCCGCCGGTATCCCGGTCCCCGCCTATGCCTCAGCGCTGGCCTTCTACGACGGATACCGCTCCGAGCGGCTGCCGGCGAACCTCATCCAGGCCCAGCGAGACCTCTTTGGATCCCACACCTACGAGCGGATCGACGCCCGGGGTGAGTTCATCCACTCGAAATGGACCGGCTGATGCGGACCCCGCCACGGACGCTGCCGGCGCTGATTACCCCGTTCTCTGCAGAGGGTGCCATCGACGAGGAAGCCCACGCCAAGAACCTCACCACCATGGCGGGCAACGGCGTCGAAGGCTTCGTCATCGCCGGGTCGACCGGCCAGGGCCCCTACCTGCTCCCCGGGGAGCGGGAGACGCTGATGGGCATCGGGCGCGACACGCTCGGGCCCGAGGCGTTTCTCCTGTGTGGCATCCAGGCCGAGTCGCTTGCCCAGGCCGTCGAGCAGATCGCCGAGGCTGAACGTACCGGTGCCGACGCCGTGCTCGTGATGACCCCGACGACGCTGATCCGGGGCAACGACGAGAAAGTCGCCTCGTTCTACGATCGCCTCGCCGAGAGCTTGTCGCTTCCCGTGTTCTTGTATTCGGTGCCCGCCACCACGGCTTATCAGCTTCCGATCGAGACGGTGGTGGGCCTCGCCACCCACCCCAACATCGTCGGGCTGAAGGATTCGGGCGCAGAGGCGAACCGCGTGGTCCCGTTGACCGGGGCGATCGACGACGGCTTCGTCGTGCTGGCAGGCTCGTCGCGGGTGGTCAACGAGTTCGTGCTCCACGGAGCGCACGGCGCCATCACCGCCGCCGGAAACTACGCCAACAATCTGGTGGCCGAAGCGCTCGACAACGAGTACGCCCAGGAGCGGCTCACCCACCTCTCCGACGCCGTGCAACGGTTTGGCCTCGCCGGCACCTACGCCGCCGCCGAGGCAACCGGCCTCACCGCCGGTGCGATGCGACTCCCGCTCCAACCCCTCGAGGGCCCAGAGCGAGCAACGGTCAACGCTCTCTTCTCCTAGACCTGCCAGCCCATAGCTCCAAAGACGCGAACCCAGGGTATGGCATAACGGGTTGACATGTGAGTTTTTACTCACCTATTGTGGAGGCTATGGATGATGAGGTGTTCAAGGCGCTCAACGATCCGAGCCGGCGGCTGCTGCTCGACAAGCTGTTCGATCAAGACGTCCAGACACTCGGCGAGCTGACCGAGCACCTCCCTCAGATGACCCGGTTCGGGGTGATGAACCACCTGTCGGTGCTGGAAGCCGCCGGTCTCATCACCACCCGCAAGGTGGGGCGGTCCAAATACCACTACCTGAACCCGGTCCCGATCCGGCTGGTCCACGACCGCTGGATCAGCAAGTACACCGAACCGGTGGTCGGCGCCCTGGCGTCGATGAAGACCAATCTCGAAGGAGGGACCAGGACCATGCCCGAGCCAACTCACATCTATCAGACCTACATCCAGTGCGATCCCGGGGACGCGTGGAAGGCGATCACCGACGGCGACCTCACCGCCCAGTACTTCTACGGTACCCGCGTCGAGTCCGACTGGGAGCCGGGCTCGGTCGTCGTCTATGCCTACCCGGACGGCTCCATCGCCGCCGACGGCGAGATCATCGCCATCGACCACGGCAAGCGAGTCGAAATGACCTTCCATGCCCGCTGGGACCCCGAGCTCGAGGCCGGAGGGCCGGTGCACATGGCGTGGATCGTCGAGAGCGACATGGGCCTCACCCGGGTCGGCGTCGAGTACTACGACATCGAGCCCGACGACAAGCGGCTCCAGGACTTCGCCGTCGGACTGCCCTACATCGTTGGTGGGATGAAAACACTTCTCGAGACCGGCGAGCCGTTCCCCGCACCTCGCTAACGAAGGTTCTCGAGGATGACGCGTGCCATGGGCCGATCTGCGAACGCTCTTCGCAAGTCCGGGGCCCGCCGGAGAATCCCCGAGAACCTCGCTAACGCTTGAACTTTGGCGTGTCGAAGGCGGTGTGGAGCCCGATGGCTACCAGGTAGAACGATGCCGCCAGCAGCGTGACCGCAAGGCCGCCGATCACCATCACGTGCCACTCGGTGTGGATGAGGGTCCGCAGGTTTGGCCGAGCGGTAATCGCCGTGTTGATCATCGTCCCCCAGCTAAAGCGGTTCTCGCCGTAGGCGAGGAACGACACAAAGGCATCGGCGACGATCGCACCGGTCACCCCGATGAGCATGGCGATTGCGGCCAGAGGAATCAGGTGCGGGACCAGGTGGCGGAGCACGATGCGCGATCCCCCGGCCCCGGAAATGCGAGCGGTGTCGATAAACGGCCGCTGCATGGTGGTTACCGCCTGGGACCGCACCACCAGCGCCGCCGCCCCGGCGCCGGCCAATAGCCCGAATAGAAAGCCGAACTGTGCCGGTCCGATGTGCTCGCCGGCCGGTGACGTGCCGAGGATGATCATTAGCAACGGTGCCGGGAGCAGCAACAGTGCGCCGGAGATGTTCGACAGGATCGTGTCGACCCATCCGCCCTTGTAAGCGGCCACGGCGGCGATGGAGACCGCCACGATGGCGGTGGTCAGCGCCGCGGTCATCGCCATGACGAACGCCGAGCTCGCACCGGCCAGCAGCATCGCCAGGACGTCGCGGCCCGAGGCATCGGTGCTCAGCGGGTGGGCGAGGCCGATCCCGGCCGGCGCCCGCACCAGCACGATGTCGCCCGGCTGGGAATACATGTCGCTCAAGAAGGCGTCGACCCGGCCGACCTGGGTGGCCGGGTCGGTCACCTCTCTGACGTACAGCTTCTCGACCTCGACCATATCGATGCCGGTCTCCGGGTCATAGATGTCGGGATCCCACACGGTTCTGATGAGTATCGGGTAGGCGATGGCCATGACGGCAAAGATCGCGAGCAGGACCACCCCGGTCATCCCCGGGATGCTCTTTTTGAATCGGCCCCAGGCCTCGGCGCGGGCCTTGCGGCGGGCTCGCAGACCGGATTGGCCCGCGGTGATCTCGATGCTCATCGGACCCACCCACGAACCCGGCTCATCGTTGCCTGCCGGGCGTCAGGATCCGCGGGTCGAGGGCGGCGTGCAACACCTCGATCAAGAGCCGAATCACCAGCACGACCACGCCAACCACCACCAGCGCCTCCATGACCGTGGCCGGGTCGCGGTTCTCCAGCGAGGCGAAGACCTGCGAGCTCAGCCCGGGCACGCGGTAGCCAAAGGTCCCGAACGGGTCTCCCTCTCCGGTCGCCCCGCTGAGCTTTCCCCAACCAAAGGAGATCTCCACGATCATCAGCCCGACCAGGATGAACGGGACGCTCACCACGAGCTTGTTGAGCATCGGCAGCAGGCCATAGCGGGCGACGTGATGGTCGCGGACCTGTCGATCGGGCACCCCTTTGGCCTCGGCGGTGAAGACGAAGTCCTCTTTGGCCGCCTCCTCGGTCGTCACCTTGGAGACCAGGATCACCTCACCGGCGACCAGGATCGTCACGGCGATGATCGGCAGCGCCAGGTAGGCCAGGATGTCGATGACCTCGCCGAGCATGCCGCGGCGGGCCCACACCAGAAACGGCACGGCGACGAGCAGCAGCGCCCAAACCAGAACCGGAACCCTGCGCTGGGCGCGCGATGTCGTCCACGCCGCTGCCGCGACAGCGGTGGTGACGAGTGCGATCGTGATCAGCATCGACCAAGCGACAGCGCTATCCAGCCTGCCCTCATTGAAGAGGGTCCGCAGGAACCCGATGCCCTGATCGTTGGTGAACCGAGAGACCAGCATGACCAGTCCAAACACGAGCAGCGGCGGGAAGATCGTGTACATGAGCACGGCGCCGATCGTGAGGCTTGCCGATCCAGACGGCGTGCGCTTCCACCCGGCATACTTGCCGAGCTTGTGACCGATCGGGAAGGCGATCCCGACGGCGAACACAAAGATGAGCAGGGTCCAGGGCAGCGGTCCCCGCGCTGCAGACCGCAGGATGTCGGCGCCGGCCAGCCCTGAGAGGAAGGACGTGTAGTTGTCCCACGCCGATCCTCCCCAGAAACCCTCGCGCACCGGCATCAGCCACCTGGCCATGAAGAAGAGGAACGTGACGAACAGCCAGAGCGTCACGAGGCCTGCGAGCACGCGTCCGGCGATGTACTCGATCATCGCTTGAACTTCGGTGTGTCGAAGGCGGTGTGGAGCCCGATGGCAACGAGGTAGAACGACGCCGCCAGCAGGGACACGGCAACACCGCCAACGATCAGCACGTGCCACGGCGTGTCGAAGAGGCCGCGGAGGCTGGGGAACCGGATCGCCGAGTTGATCATCGTCCCCCAGCTGAACCGGTTCTCGCCGTAGGCGAGGAACGACACGAATGCGTCGGCGACGATCGCCCCGGTCACCCCAATCAGCATCGCAACGGCGGCCAGCGGGATGAGGTGAGGAACGAGATGGCGCATCACAACCCGCGTGCCCCGCGCACCGGTGACCCGTGCCGCATCGATGAACCCGCGCCGCATGGTGGAGACGGCCTGGGTGCGCACCACGATGGCGGCGGCACCGGCACCGGCCAGCAGGCCATAGATGAAGCCGAATTGCACCGGCCCGATCGATGCCTGGATTGTCGAGGTGCCCAGGATGATCATCAGCAGCGGGACTGGCAGGAGCAACAACGCACCGGAGAAATTGGACAGAGCATTGTCGATCCAGCCGCCCCGGTAGGCAGCGACCGCGGCGATCGTGATCGACACGACGGCGGTCGTGATGGCGGCGGCGACTGCCATGACAAATGCCGAGCTGGCGCCGGCGAGCAGCATGGCCAGCACATCGTGGCCCCACGGATCGGTGCCGAGGGGGTGTCGCAGGCTGGTCGGTGCCGGGGCGATCACCTCCACGATGTCTCCCGGCTTGGCGAATGGATCGGCGAGGAAGGCGTCGACCCGCCCCACCTCGGTTGCCGGGTCGATCACCTCCTCGACGTAGAGCTTCTCGACGGCGGTTATATCGAGGCCGGTTTCTGGGTCGTAGATGTTTGGATCCCACACCGTCCTGATCAGGATCGGATACGCCACCGCCATCGCCGCAAAGATCACGAGCAGCACCAAGCCCGTCATGCCCGGCACGCTCTTCCGGAACCGGGTCCATACCGCCGCCCTTGCCTTGCGACGGGCGCCGCGGGTGTCGGCCCCGGCGGTGAGCTCGATACTCACTTCGCTCTGCTCCCCACCCGGATCCTCGGGTCGAGGGCGGCCTGGAGCACGTCGAGGACCAGCCGCACCCCGAACACGATCAGGCCGACCGCAAGCAACCCACCGACCACGACCGCGGTGTCCCGGTTTTCGAGGGACTCGAACAGCGCCGAGCTCATGCCAGGAACCGTCATTCCGAAGGCACCGTCCTTTGGCCAGGCAAATGAGATCTCGATGATCATCAGCCCGACGAGGATGAACGGGACACTCACCATGAGCTTGCTCAACGTGGGGAACAGCGCAAAGCGGGCGACGTGGTGGTCACGGATCTGCTTGTCCGGCACTCCTTTTGCCTTTGCGGTGAAGACGAAGTCCTCGTGGGCCGCCTCTGCCGTCGTCGATTTGGAGACCAGCACGATCTCACCGATCGCGAGGATCGTGACCGCCATGATCGGGAGGGCCAGATAGCGCAGGATGTCGCGCACCTCGCTGCGCATGCCGAGCGCGGCCCAGACGAGGAATGGCCCGGCGATGAGCAGCGGAACCCACACCAGTCGGGGAATGCTCCGGTCCTTGCGCATCAGGAGCAAACCGGTGACTCCGATGCCGACCGCAAAGGCAAACAGCGTCCACAGCATGAACCAGGCCGTGTCCTGGCTGAGCCGGTTCCCGTTGAAGATCTCGCGCAGGTTGCTCATGCCTTTGTTGTCGGTGAGCCCCGAGACAAAGATCACGAGCAGGAAGACGAGCAGCGGCGGGAAGATCGTGTACAGGCCGACCGAGCCGATGGTGAGCCCGGCGGATCCCTTGGCCCCCGACTTCCAGCCCGCCACCTTGCCCAGCCAGTGCCCGACGGGGAACGCCACGGCGAGGGCATACACGAAGATCAACAGCGTCCATGGCAGCACCGCCTTGAGGGTCTCCGCCACCGTCGCTCCGCTCCCCGACTCGCCCAGGTTTCCCCTCGCCAGGCCGGCCATGTAGGCGAGGTATCGATCCAGTACCGGCTCGTCGAGCCCGAGCCGGGCGCGGAGCTCGGCGAGCTGGGCTCCGTCCATCCCGAGGGCAAATTGGGTGGCGTAGTCACCCGGGATGATGATCTCGGCCAGCAGGAACAGGATCGTCACGTAGATGACGAGCGTCAGCAACCCGGCAAGGACTCGACCTGCGAGAAACCTGGTCATACGTTTCCGGCGGCCGATCGACGAAAATCCACGCCGCCGCCGCGCACGATAACGCGCCGAATTAGGCGCCGCTCAGCGGTCCGGAGTGTCGAAGGTGGCGTGAATGCCGATGGCGATCAGATAGAACGATGCCGCCAGCAGGGTGATGGACAGGCCCCCGGCGATGAGCACGTTCCATGGTGTGGGCACCGGCCCGCCAAGGTCGGGGAAGGCGATCGCCCACGACAGCATCGTCCCCCAACTGAATCGGTTAGGACCGAACCCGGTGAAGGCAACGAACGCATCGGCGACGATCGCTCCCGTGATCCCGACCAGGATCGACACGGAGACCAGGGGCAGCAGGCTGGGCACGAGGTGCCTGCCGATGATCCGCCCCGCCCCGGCGCCCGAGGATCTGGCGGTGTCGATGAAGCCCTTGCTCATCGTGGTGAATGCCTCCGAGCGCATCACGACGGCGACGGCTCCGCCGCCGACGAGCAGCCCGTAGAGGACCCCGAACCCGATCGGGGTGAATGCCTCGCGATAGCGAGACGTGCCGAGGATGATCATGAACAGCGGTGCCGGCAACAGCAACAGGGCGTTCGAGGTGCTGGACAACACCGCATCGACGGGCCCCCGGAAGTAGGCGCCGAGCGTGGCAAAGGTGAGGGCCACCACGGCTGTGGTGAGAGCGGCGCTGATTGCGATCATGAGCGCAGGCCCGGCACCGGCCATGATCATGGCGAGCAGATCCCTTCCCTGCTGGTCGGTGCCGAGAAGGTGCTTGAACCCAAACCCGGCGCCAACCCGCCCGGGCACGGTGTCGCCGATCTGTGCCGTCGGGTCAGCGGCCCGAGCGGAGCGAAGCGACAACTCGAGGCGGGCGTTCTCGACCTCGACAACAACCACCTTGTCGACCACCACCAGGTCGAGGCCGAGCTCGGGGTCGTAGATGTTCGGGCTCCACGCGGTGTTCATCAGAATCGGATAGGCGATGGCCATCACGACGAAAACGACCAGCACGACCAGCCCGATCATGCCGGTGCGGCTCCGCCGGTAGCGCGCCCACAGCATGGAACGCTGTTCCTGCCGAGCGGCGCCCTTGGTCGGCACCGCGCCGGCTTCGGGGGTCGCGACGGCGGTCACGCCTCGCTCCTCTGGTAGCGGATCCGCGGGTCCAGCACAGCGTGGGCGAAGTCGAGCAGCAGACGCAG
>Ga0255057_10001942_pt1 | contig 11309 bp, 6 predicted proteins | sample Cases_109_6_MG_FD_189022 | JGI IMG/M metagenome (GOLD analysis project Ga0255057, IMG submission 189022) | Seawater microbial communities from Amundsen Gulf, Northwest Territories, Canada - Cases_109_6 | ecosystem: Environmental > Aquatic > Marine > Gulf | place: Canada: Northwest Territories... | reverse complement strand
ATCGAATCGCCCGGTGCGACCGTGGGAATCATCTTGCGGACCAGCAAACGCGCAATCGACGCATTGCCGTCAGGAAAGTAAAAGCCTTCGTAATCCTCTTCATCGTCTTCGTCGTACCCAAGGTCCATTCCGGCGAAGCCCACGTAACCCTCGTACCAGGCCAACGAGGCCGGTAACGCATCGGCACCAATTGCCCAAACACCGTGCGGCCGCTTCTGTATGAAGGTCAGCACTTCCTCACCGATCCCGGCAAACTTCTCGAGGTACTCACGCCAGCTGTGAGATTCAATCACAGCGCGACGCTCAGCCGCTGTCATGCCGGCCAGGTAATCCTCTTCGTCGGCGAACAATCGCTGGAACTCCACCAGAGCCGATGCCGACAAGGGTGTGTCGTCCATCGGCTCACCAAGACCGTTCTTGCCCGTTGCGAGGAAATCTCTGCCGAAGGTTTCTTTATCAAAGAAATTAACACGACCCGCGCCGTGCGACGCAAACAGATACTCGTGGTAGGACTCACTATTGCGCTCGAAATCGATGCCGAGTTCCCGGATCACCTGTTTAGCGGTGTCGGGATAGGTTTTCGGCGACTCCATGAGCATGGTGCCGCCATAGCCAATAAATAGTCGGTCGTCGAGCGTGAACTCGTTACGTTTCGCATGACCGCCGAAGTCGTCGTGATTGTCGACAATCAGTATACGTGCCTTCGGGTTCACATCTCGACGGTAAATATAAGCTGCCGACAAGCCACTGATGCCCGCACCGACAACGACAAGGTCGTAGTGCTCGTCGGTTTTCTCGGCCGCCCAATGCTGGCCCTGAACGGCGGCATGGGCTACTTCGAACGAGCCGGGGTGGGAACCGCGCATCCCGGTCTCGGCTGGAGGGTAATACGCTGACGGGACGTCGATAAGCGGCTCACCGGTTCTTGAGCATGCAGGCAGCAACGATGCACCGATCGCAACACCGACTCCGTTCAGGAAGTCCCTCCTGGATATTGCCCGGTCCATGCCCAGGCGCCGATCACGTGAGTCCATCGGTCACACTCCCTAAAACGCAGCCTTCGTGCAAGCATAGTTGGTTTCGCCGCTCGAACAAGACTGTGCCTATAGGCTTGGGAATAGAGAAAGTCTTTAAGTCCGGCGATACTGTATTTAACGTCTTTGCTGAACCGCAATTCACGATTCTCCACAAAGGTAACGGCCAACCACAATTCCAACTGCTCGTCGGTTTCAATATGCAGTTCAATGAACTGATTTGAAATGGCCGCCCACCCGATAGAAGCAGGTTGCCAGACAGACTGATTATCACCCTGACTTGTACGGCGGACCGACTCGCAGCAACATGTGTCGTTAACTGCGCATTTTCAATGCACCCGGGTCATAGGGTGGCTCGGAAAGAAATTTGGCTGGTCTCCGTTCATCTACGACATGCACCGAATAATTATTCGGTGCATCCAGAAATTGTGACTTCACGTAGCCCAGGGCCAGGCTCTTCCCGACCGTATGGCCGTAAGTACCGGAGGTTACGAACCCTGCGTATTCGTTCTCACACCAGATCGGCTCATACCCCCACGCGTCAGCGTCCTTTGTATCGATCTCCAACGCTATCAGTTTATGCTCCTGTCTGGCGTCGCGATCGATTAATGCTGATTCGCGGCCAATGAACTCTGGCTTGTTGTAGTCGATGAAGCGATCCATGCCGCACATCGCCGGCGTATAGTCTGGTGAATACTCCCGCGACCAGATCCCGAAGCTTTTTTCCATGCCCATCGACACTAAAGCCCGAGTTCCAAAGGGTTTGATTCCAAATTTTTTGCCCGCATCCATTAGTTGATCGTAGAGTGCGCGTGCATATGCCGTAGGCACATATATCTCGTAACCCAATTCGCCGGTAAATGAGAGCCGTGCGACAGTGCAAGGCGCGATTCCGACGTCCATGTAACGCACCGACATGAATGGCATCGAGGCATTATCCAGATCTCCCGACGCAATTTGACTCATCAATTCACGAGACCGTGGACCAGCAATTGCAATTGCACTGAGCTCATCCGATCGGTTGCGGATCCAGACCTGTTTGCCGCCAGCATGTTGCTCAAACCACGACATGTGAAATTCCTGCAGGTATCCGGAACCTACTACCATGAATTTGTTTTCTGCGAGCCGCATGACGGTCAGATCGCCCTTTAAGCACCCCGACGGCAGTAGCAATGGGCCCATGCGTATTCGCTCTACATCTGGCAATCGGCTGGCGAATAAATAGTCCATGAAGCTTACGGCGTCGGAACCGGAAATTTCATATTTGGCGAACGACGATCCATCCAATATGCCAATGCTGTCTCTAACCGCTCGACACTCTTCGCCAACAGGCCCATGCGAATTCGATCGTCGAAGACTGGGCGTCTCTACCGGCTCCGAACCTTCCGGGGCAAACCAAAGCGGTACTTCAAGTCCATAAGACGAATCAAAAACGGCGTTTGACTGCTGCAGGCGATCATGAAAAGCCGAAACCTTGTTCGGCCGTGCAGCCGGCCACTGGTCGTTCGGGCACAGGAGCTTAAATCGGTTCTCGTAGAACTCCTTCACCTTCTCTATCACGTATGACGCGCTTGCAAAATCGCCGAATCGATTAACGTCCATGGCAAAAACGTCACCGTCGGATTCTCCATTGATCATCCACTGCGACAAGGCCAGCGCTACCCCGTTCCCCTGACTAAAACCCGCCATGACCCCACAGCAGGACCAGTAATTTTGCACCCCACGCAACGGGCCTACCAGTGGGTTACCGTCGGGAGCGAATGTAAAAGGCCCGTTAACGATGCGACGAATTCCTGCGTCGCCCAGCGACGGAAATCTCGCGTAGCCCTTCATCAATGCGTCTTCGATGTCGTCGAGTCGCGGTTCCAGCAAATCGGTTTCGCCGTAATTCCACGACGTCCCATCCACCGACCAGGGGGTTGAATTTTTCTCATACACGCCGAGGAGCACGCCATTTTGCTCCTGCCGCAGGTACATTTCTCCGTCGAGATCGATCATCATCGGCAGCTCGCCGTCAAATTCCGCAATCTCTTTGATGTCACCGGTCAGGATGTAGTGATGCTCCATTGGAATGATGGGCACATGCACGCCGGCCATACGTCCAACCTCACGCGCCCACAGCCCGGCCGCATTCACGACATGTTCGCATTGAATATTTCCTTGATCGGTGACGACAGTCCAGGTGCCGTCATCCTTGTGAACCAGTTCTTCTACCTTGGTGTTCAGGTATATATCAGCGCCGGCCATTCGAGCTGCCTTGGCCAGCGCATGCGTCGAGCCATAGGGATCTATGTTTCCTTCGTTGGGGTCGAACAGACCGCCAATTACATCGCTCGTATCGATGATTGGGCACAACGTTATGATTTCGGCAGGTCCGATCAGATGACTATCGATCCCGATGACTTTATGCCGTGCATGCTCATAACGAATAACTTCCCAGCGCTCCGGGGTCGCGGCGATATTGACGCCGCCCGTCAGGTGCATGCCAACGTCCTGACCGCTAATTTTTTCTACTTCCTTAAAAACGGAAATACCGTAAGCCTGCAGCCTCGAAACGTTAGGATCGCTGTTCATGGTATGAAATCCGCCGGCCGCGTGCCATGTGGATCCAGCAGTCAGTTGTTTTCGTTCGACCAGCACAACGTCAGACCAACCCAATTTGGTCAGATGGTAGAGCACCGCAGCACCGACGACTCCGCCACCAATTACGACCACACGGGTATGCTCTTTCATACTAGATCTCCGTACGCTGAATCTTGACCTGGCACTTTACGCCAACTTGCGAGCGGCGCTCGTGTAAGATGCGATCGTTGTGGCCCGATTTCTAAGAATTACAGCACTGATCCTCGCCGGTGAAATGATATACGGCTTGCCCTTCCATACGCAGCGTTTTTTTCGCGCCACGATGCTTGAAGCGTTCGACATCACTAACACACAACTCGGCGACATGTTTGCGGTTTTCGGCGCTACCGCGATGTTCTCCTATTTGGTTGGTGGCCCTTTCGCGGATCGATATTCTTCGCGCTCGCTGATAGCCCTGTCGCTGCTGCTAACGTCATTCGGCGGCCTTTACATGGCCACGTTTCCGGGCGTATGGCAGATGAGTGCGCTATACGGATACTGGGGAATAAGCACTTCATTCCTGTTCTGGGCCGCCCTGATCAAGGCAACACGCGACTGGGGAGGCACGTCGTCGCAAGGCGTGGCTTTCGGTATTCTCGATGGCGGAAGAGGCTTGGCCGCCGCGGTGTTTGCCGGGTTCGCCATCGCAATCCTTGCAGTCTACTTGCCAACAGAAACGGCTTTGGTTACCGACGTCGATCGTCGGGCCGGACTGCGAGGCATCATTCTTTTCTACTCGCTGATTACACTGCTCTGCGCCGGCATTGTGTGGTTCTTCGTGCCGCATGCCACGAACACTGTTAGCGAAAATCGCAATCTGTTTGCCGGTGTGTCGGAAGTGATTCGCAGACCGTTGATCTGGGCGCAAGCGGGGATCATCATCTGTGCCTATTCCGGCTACAAGGGATTGGATAATTATTCACTCTATGCCGTGCAGGTGCTCGGCATGAATGAAATCGACGCGGCCACGTTTTCCACTTACGGCGCTTACGTCCGACCTGTCGCATGCGTGATCGCCGGCCTGATCGCTGACCGCTTCGATTCGGCACGCTCAATAGCCGTATTGTTCGTCATGCTGGTCGCATCCTACAGTGTATTGGCCGTGTCGGCGCTGGATACAACTTCGCTCACGGTTATTTATGCCAACGTGTTCGTAACGTTTTTCGCGGTCTTTGCACTTCGCGGTATTTATTACGCCTTGCTCGAAGAGACACGCACACCTAAGCACTTGACGGGATGTTCCATTGCCGTAATCGCTTTCATTGGTTACACGCCGGAAGCATTCTTCGGACCGGTGACGGGCCGTATCCTCGACGCGAACCCGGGCGTTCCCGGTCACCAGAATTTTATGGCGTTCCTGGCAGCCGTTTCTGTTGTTGGCGTCCTGGTAACGCTGCTGCTGATTCGGCTGAATAAGCCGTCGCGGGAGATAGTGCAGACAGACGCCGCGCTCCCAGGCGCCGCACTCCCTGACTAAAGCCGGTAATCTGAGTCGTCGCGATCGAGAATGATCTTAAGATCCGAAAAATGCTTTGCCGCGAAGTCTTCGTAGTTCTCCCATTGCTGCGCTGTTTTTTCCGCAACGTCCGGTGAAAGCACTTTGAATGGCCGTCCAGTCTGCAGGACTTTTATGTAAGTCTCAGCTGAACGTTCGAAGTAATACAGTCGAGTGAAGGCATCCGCCACGCTATCACCCAATACCAAAACACCATGGTTTCCCATGATCATGACCCGCTTATTGGGATCACTTAGCATAGCCGCGCAGCGCTCGCCCTCGTCCTCAAAAGCCATGCCGCTGTAACTTCGGTCGATAACGGTGCGCTGATAAAACTGCACGCAATTCTGGTCAATGGGTGGGAGAACAGGATCTTCCAAACAAGCCAGCACGGTTGAATAAGTCGCGTGCGTATGCAGCACACAGCGTGCATGAGGGCAATGTTTGTGCACCGCGCCGTGCAGGCCCCAAGCGGTCAGATCGGGAGCATCGTCGTTGTTCAATGTGTCGACATCGTTAGTGTCGACCAACAGTAGATCACTGGCTTTTATCAAGCTGAAATGGCGTTGATTTGGATTGATAAGAAAACGCTTACCGTCGTTACTCACGGCCAGTGAAAAATGATTTGCAACCGCTTCGTGAAAGCTGAACCGCGCCGCAAGACGAAACGCGGCCGCCAAATCGATGCGCTTCTGTTGAATGTTTTCAGTCATATTCGCCGAATTTGGGGTGCCGATGCGAAATCGTATCATGTGTAATCCGCGGACACTCGGACGAGATATTCTAGTGTGTTAGGCTAGCTAAAAATAATCAAAAGCGGTCAATTTATGAAGAATAGTTCTGTTGAGAAGGACTCCGAGCCGGCGGTCGATTGGTCTGTTTTTGTTCCCGCCCTGATCGTCGTTTTGGTCGCCGCTCTTCCCCTGATGGTTTTCCCGGACCTTGCTGCGGGTACGATCGATCTGTGGCGCAACGTCGTGCTGACCAATTTTCTCTGGTTGTATCTGTTATTGGGTCTGGCAGCAATAATTTTCTGTGCCTGGCTTGCATTTGGACGTTATGCCCATGTGAAGCTTGGTGCGCCTGGCGAGCCGCCCGAGTATTCGAATACACACTGGGTTGCCATGATGTTTACCGCCGCTATCGGCGGCAGCGTGATTGCCTGGGGATTCGCTGAGCCTATTTTTTATGTGCAAACCCCACCGATGGGTATTGAAGTGGGTAGCGCTAAGTCCTTTGAATGGGCACACATGTATCCGCTCCTGCATTGGGGGTTGGTACCTTGGGCGTTCTATACCGTTCCTGCCGTTCCAATCGCCTATATGCTCTACGTCAGACGCAGCAAGACGCTACGAATCAGCAGCGCGTGTGATGGCGCGCTCCCGAAAAAAGGTCGCGAACAAATCAAGACTACGATCGATATTTTCATCGTGCTTGGAATTGTCAGCGGCGTCGCGACGAGCCTGGGGCTGGGTGTGCCACTGATGTCCGCAATGTTGTCCACGCTGTTCGGCGTAGAAGACAGCATGGCAATCAAACTGATCGTGCTGTTGCTTTGGACCCTATTGTTCGGCGCCAGCGTTTTTCGTGGATTGAAAAAAGGAATCAAGATTCTGGCGGACATCAATATCGCGCTGGGCGTGCTGTCGCTGGTATTTGTTTTGCTCGCCGGCCCAACGCTGTTTATTCTCGATTTGACCGTCAACAGTGTGGGCTTAATGTTTAACAATATTCTGGCCACTTCAACCTGGACCGACCCTATTGCGAAGGGCAGCTTCCCGAAGGATTGGACTGGATTTTACTGGGCCTGGTGGATTGCATACACCGGTATGGTTGGCCTGTTTTTCGGGCGCATCTCGCGCGGACGAACTATTCGCCAGGTGGTGTTTGGAATCATCGGCTGGGGATGTCTGGGTACCTGGCTGTTTCTCGCCATCATGGGCGGCTACTCCTTGTACCTGGAATCGACCGGCGCCTTGTCTGTATCAGACATTCTAAATAACCAGGGGATGGGGTTCGTTAATGCGCTGGTGATTGCTGAAATGCCTTTGGGTAAAGTAACTCTGGCCGTGTTTAGCGTACTAATCCTTATTTTCAATGCTACGACCATCGACTCGTCCGCTTTCGTCTTGGCGAGCGTATGTGCAAAAGATATGCGCAACGATCAGGAGCCGCGTCGTTGGACCAGAGTGGCCTGGGCCATACTCCTGGCGTTGTTAACAGCCGGCATTGTGCAATCCGGCGCACTAGACGTGGTGCAGTCAATTTCTGTCCTTGGCTCCTTGCCACTGATTCCCATTGTCATCTTGTTATGCGTGTCACTCGTGAACTGGCTGGAAGACGATTTCGGCGATAGGGTGCGACCAAAAGAGCTGGTGCTCGACGCTGAAAGACTTAAAGTCGACAGCTAGAACTCTCAACACTAGGTAATACCTCCATGCTGGATCAATCTCTCAAGGTTGGCTTTATCGGCCTCGGTAATGTCGGCGCCAAACTTGCTGGCACGTTGCTGCGTAATGGCGTTGACCTTTGCGTTCATGATCTGAATGATGAATTGGTTGATAATTTTGTGGCCCGTGGTGCCAGGCGTGCGGGCAGTCCCAAACAGATGGCTGAACAAGTCGATGTGGTGGTGACCTGTCTGCCCTCCCCCAAAGCCTGTTCAGAAGTGATGGAAGCGATCGACGGAGTCATCGCGGGACTATCCGAGGGCAAAATTTGGCTGGAAATGAGCACGACCGATTCCACTGAAATGGCGCGTATCGGCAAGTTGGTCGAAGCAACGGGCGCCACGCCGGTGGATTGCCCGGTGTCGGGCGGATGCCATCGCGCGGCTACCGGCAACATTTCAATTTTTGCAGGCTGCACGCGCGAGGCATTTGATCGCGTATTACCAATCCTTACGACGATGGGACGACGGGTGGTTCACACCGGCGCGCTGGGTTCGGCGTCCCAGTTAAAGGTACTGACCAACTATTTGTGCACCATGCATCTTGCGGCATTGGCCGAAGCGCTAACGGTGGCAAAGAAGTCAGGCCTCGATATGAACGTCACTTATGAAGCGATCAAGGCCTCGTCCGGTAATTCCTTTGTGCACGAAACCGAATCGCAAGTAATTCTGAACGGCAGCCGCGACATCAACTTCACAATGGATTTAGTCGTGAAAGATATCAGCCTGTTTGACCAATTAGGGCAGGACTGCGGTGTTCCACTTGAGTTCTCGCCGATGTTGGTGAGAGTATTTAGAGAAGCGTTAGCCGAATACGGGCCACGCGAGTTTTCGCCAAATATCATTCGGCGTTACGAAGGACCCTGCGGTGTGAAAGTTCTGGGTGTCGATTTCCCCGACGACCTGGTCGATGACGAACCCGAAGAGCAAGGGGCGGAAGTGGTCGTTGCAGGCCGACAAGACTATTGAAGGGGTGCAATCGATGACGACTGAACTAAAGTCATACTGGAAAAATTACATCGACGGTGAATTCGTCGACGGCGGTGCCGGACGGATCTCAATCGATGACCCTGCGACAGGCGAAATGATTGCCGAGCATGCGCGCGCGAATGCCGAGGATGTCGACCGCGCTGTCGCTGCGGCGAGGCGATGCCACTTCAGTGGCGCACTCAGCGATTTGCGACCGATCGAGCGCGGCAGAATGGTGCAGCGAATGGGCGAGTACCTGACGCGCAACGTCGATGAAATCGCCCGCGTTCTGACACTGGAAAATGGCAAGCCGCTTTGGGAAGCACGCATTGAGGTGCTTGGGTCGGCTCGTTACTTCGAGTACTACGGTAACCAGGCTGAAAGTGTCGAAGGGCGCTCCATCCCGCTTGGCTCGGGGTATTTCGACTTCACCGTGTATGACCCCTACGGCGTGTCAGGACAGATCATTCCCTGGAACTACCCGCTGGAGATGACAGCGAGAGGACTGTCAGCGGCCATCGCCACGGGTAACGCGTGCGTTATCAAGACGCCAGAGCTTGATCCGATGAGCAATTACTTTCTTGCGCTGGCGGCAGAGGAAGCCGGGTTGCCAGAGGGCGCGCTCAACCTGCTCTGCGGCCTTGGCCACGAGGCCGGCGCTGCGCTGTCCAGGCACCCGGACGTAAACCAGCTCGTATTCACGGGCTCGGTAGCGACCGGAAGAGCCATCGCCGGCGAAGCCGCGAAAAACATTGTGCCTTGTATCCTTGAACTGGGCGGAAAGTCGGCGGCGGTTGCCTATGCCGACGCCGACATCGACAACCTGGTCGACAATGTGCGCTGGGGGATTTATTACAACGCAGGGCAAGTCTGTTCCGCGATGTCGCGATTACTCGTGCACGAATCCATACACGATGAAGTGGTCGAGCGTGTCGTCGCAATGGCTGAGGGCCTCGCGGTCGGACCTGGAATCGATAACACAGAGATGGGCAACAACATGGGCGCGATGATTTCGGCGCGCCAGCGTGATCGCGCTGCAACCATGTGCAAGGAAGCGGAGCAACAGGGTGCGGTGCTGGCAACTGGCGGCAGCAGCCTGGATCGCGAGGGATATTTTTTCGAGCCGACCGTGTTCACGGACGTCAACCCTGACATGAATATAGCCAAAGAAGAAATCTTTGGACCGGTGCTGTCAGTGATGAAGTTTCGCGAAGAAGACGACGCGATTCAAATCGCAAACGATACCGACTACGGTCTCGTCAGTGGCGTTTTCACGCGCGACCTGGACAAGGCAACCGGCGTTGCGAAACGCATGCACGCGGGCCAGGTTTTCGTTAATGAATGGTACGCCGGTGGCGTTGAAACACCCTTTGGCGGCTATGGCAAGTCTGGCTATGGCCGTGAACGAGGCCGCGAAGCACTGTGGAACTATGTGCAAACCAAGAATATCGCCATCAAGTTGGGCTGATTCGATCAGCCGCAGATACGACCCTGAACCCGTATGACTAAATGAAGCCATTCCTCTTAATCGTTGTTCTCCTCGCTTCGGTGCTCGTTCATGCCGGGGAGCTGCGGATCGTGCAACCGGAGACGGTCGGGTTTTCGACTGAACGACTGAACCACATCAAGGCATTCACGCAGCGCGAAGTCGACGAAGGCAGGCTTGCGGGTGTTGTCACGCTCGTTGCAAGACACGGGAAAATCGTCCATTACGAGGCGGTCGGAAACTACGGCGTGGACAATGACCAGCCGATGGATAAAGACGCGTTGTTTCGCATTTATTCAATGACCAAGCCGATCACCGCTGTTGCCATGATGATGCTGTACGAAGAGGGTAAGTTTCAGCTGGGTGACACCGTCTCGAAGTACCTGCCGGAATTTGCGGAGCAAAAAATCATCAGGGATGGCGAGCTCGTTGCCGCACGGTCTTCGATGACGATTGAACAGCTCATGACGCACACGGCCGGCCTTGTCTACTACAACCTTCCGAGTGACCATCCGGCAAGGCCGGCATTCGACGCGGCCGATCCTGCCGGCAGCAACAATCTGGAGGAGTTCGTAGACAGGCTGTCAACCGTTCCGCTGCAGTTTGAACCAGGCACTCGCTATTACTACAGTTACGCATTTGACGTGCTGGGAGCGTTGATTGAACAGATAAGCGGCATAACGCTGGACGCGTTTTTCCGCGAGAAAATTTTCACGCCACTCGAGATGCGCGACACCTATTTCAATGTACCGGACGAGAAACTGCATAGACTCGCGACCAATCACTATTGGGACCGGGAAAATAAAGCGTTGGCCGTCGCGCCGGAGGGCGGTATGCCACCGCCGCAAGGTGCCACCCTGTTCTCCGGCGGTGGCGGCCTGATTTCGACGGCGATGGACTACATGATTTTCTGCGAGATGTTACGCAACGGCGGTAGCTACAACGGTGTGAGAATACTGGGTCCCAAGATGGTGCAGTACATGACCATCGATCATTTGACGGCGAAAGTAAGAAATGAGGGTGCGAGCGAATTCCCGGCATCACATCTTTACCCGGGACATTCATTCGGGCTTGGCGTGTCCGTCATTACAGATCCCGGCCAGGCGCAGGTCATTTCATCGAAAGGAGCCTATAGCTGGGGTGGGATTGCGAACACGAAATTCTGGATAGATCCGGAAGAGGATCTGGTCGCCATTTTGATGACGCAGGTGCTGGGTTCGCCCTGGAGCGATGCCACTCGTTTCAATATGAAAA
>Ga0255057_10001941_pt1 | contig 11316 bp, 8 predicted proteins | sample Cases_109_6_MG_FD_189022 | JGI IMG/M metagenome (GOLD analysis project Ga0255057, IMG submission 189022) | Seawater microbial communities from Amundsen Gulf, Northwest Territories, Canada - Cases_109_6 | ecosystem: Environmental > Aquatic > Marine > Gulf | place: Canada: Northwest Territories... | reverse complement strand
CTCCAAGCGCTCTACCGACAAGTCGCCATCGGCGCTCCGCACGAGCCGGCCCGAGATCGCCAGACCAAGACCACGCACCCAGCCCTGTCGATACCGAGGGTAGAACTCATCGTCTTCAGCGAGCAGCTGCTGCAGCAGGATTAGGTCAGGGTCTTCGCCAGAATCGATGACGTGGGCCCGCAGCCGGTCGGGCCTCGACTCGTCGAGTCGCACCTCGACCGTGCCTCCCTCGCCTGCCGCCTCGACCGCATTTGACGCGAGGTTGATCAACACCCGGCACAGCAGTTGGCGGTCTCCCAGGCGTCGTCCGGTGCTGGAATCAAACACGAGGTCCACCGACCGGTGAAGCGCGAGCGGCGACACCAGCCGCCGTGCCTCGGCCAGCAGGTCGTTGACAAGGAATGGGGTCTGTTCGACGGCTATCTGCCTGCCCGAGCTGAGTCGAGAAGCGTCCATCACGTCGTTCACCAGGCGAACCAGCGAGACAGCCGCGGTCAGAAGTACGCTAGCCTGCCGGTGTTGAGCCGGACTGAGAGTGCCCCCGTGCCCGTGAAGCAGCGAATCCGCTAGCAGCAGAATCGAGTTTAGCGGGGAGCGGATGTCGTGCGAGATGTCCTCGATGGCTCGCCTGTTCGAGTGAAGCACTTGGCTCACGGCTGCCTGAGCCAGGTCGAGTGCGGCGCTATCCAGACGAGAGTGCAGAAAGGCCCGCGAGGTGGGATCGAACTCGCCATCGACCTCGGCACGCACGCTCTGAAGAGCCGACCACGCGTCTCCGAGATCGATTGCTTCGGTCGACCGGATGAAGGGCGGGCGGGCGCTCTCCGCCAAGTCGTCGCCCCGGGAGGTGCCATCGCCCTCCGGCCCGGATGCGGACGCACTGCCTCGATCCGGTGCTCGCGCAAAGCGCCTCAGCCGGTCGGCAAGCAGCAGAACGTCTATAGACGGGCGTTCTTCCAAGCTTCACCCAGCAGTCCGCTGTCTTCCTTGGCCTTGCGCCGCACCCATTCCGTCAGGAAACGAACGCACCGCGCGACAGCTCATGCTTCTCCATGAGCCGATACAGCGTCGTCCGATCGATGCCTGCCTGTCGCGCCGCTTCGGACATGTTGCCGCCTGTGCGCGCCACGATCTGGGCCAGGTACTCGCGCTCGAAGCGGGCCACAAGCGCGTCCTTCGCCTCGTGGAACGGCGCTCTAAGATCCACGGCCCGCGCCAAGGAGCGCGTTCTACCACTCCCTTCTTCTGCCTCAGCGGGCTGACCGGAATCGAGAATCGACAGACGGTCGGGCTCGATCAGCTCGTCGGGATCCGAGAGAACGACGAGGTTCTCCAACACGTTCTGTAGTTCTCGCACGTTGCCGGGCCACTCGTAGCGCACCAGTGTCTCCATCGTGCCTGGGGCGAGCCTCGGCGGCGTCAGGCCAGGAAGCTGATGTCGGCGCCAGAAGTGCTCGAGGAAGAACTTGATGAGGAGCGGAATGTCTTCCGGACGCTCGCGCAACGAGGGTAGCTCGATGGGCACCACCCTCAGTCTATAGAACAGGTCCTGGCGGAGCGTGCCCTCATCGAGGGCCTGTTCCGGATCGCGGTTCATGGCCGAAATGAAGCGCACGTCGACGACGGCATCGTCCCGCTCGCTACCGACGCGCCGAACCACGCCATCCTGGAGCACCCGCAGCAGCTTGGCCTGTAAAGGAAGTGGCATCTCACCCAGCTCATCCAGTAAGAAAGTGCCCTGATCTGCGACCTCCAGCAAACCCGGCTTGTCCCGGACTGCACCGGTGAACGCGCCACGGCGATGTCCGAACATTTCGGACTCAAGGAGTTCCGCCGGAAGCGCCGCGCAGTTCACAGCCACGAACACCTTCCGAGAGCGCCGGCTTTCCTTGTGGATGTACTGCGCGATGATCTCCTTGCCTGTACCGCTCTCGCCCGTGATGAAGACCGACGCGTCGGTCCGGGCCGCTTTCGCCGCCAGGCTGATCGCCTCCCTCATGGACTTCGAGACCCCGAGGATCTTGAGGTCTCCGCGGTCGACCAGAACTCCGTCCTGGTTGGACGATCCGGATAGCTGCCGCACCTTCAGCAGCTGGTAGGCAGCACGGCCGATCACGACCAAGAGCTGGGTCGCCGTGAAGGGCTTCGGCAGATACTCGAACGCGCCCGCCTGCATAGCCCGAATGCTCGCCTCCATCGTGGCGGCGCCGGTCACCATGATGGGCAGGGTGGCCGGGCTGCGCTGGCGCACCTCCGCCAGGATGTCGAGCCCGTGAATGACCGGCATGTTCTGATCAATCATCACGATGTCGTAGGGCTGGCCCTTCAGCCGCCGAAGCGCGTCTTCGGCCCGGCCATCCACGTCGCAGGTGTAGCCTTCGGCCCTGAGGACGGACTCACAGCTCTCGCAGATGCTTACCTCATCGTCGATGACGAGAATGCGCACCGACGCGCGTTCCTCCGGACCCAGGGCGTATGAAGCAAGATCATCGGCTTCGTCCAGCCGGTCATCTTCCAGGAATTCGTCGACTTCCGGTGCTTCGATTCTCATTCGACCTCCGGCTGCCGGCCATCAAGAGTAGCCTGTCGCCGCTCCGACACGGAAATATCGGACCCGCATGTTGGATATGGGCTGCGGCTGACGCTATCTACTGTTATTACTGTGACTTAGACATGCAGCAGTGACACCCCATTGCGCTGCTGCAACATTCAAAGAGTAATCAAACCGGCAAGTGTTGCACAGGGGAGGCAGGTCGGCTTCCGATTGGACGCTGCCCGACTCGCGAGCCTCGGACCGATCGGAGTTCCGCGCGCGAGGGCAGCGTCGTCTCCTCCTGAATGGTGCCGGAATCCGTTAGCACGGACTGGAGGTGTCTAGCAGCGGAGAGGGACTGGAGCGCGAAGCAGCTACAGGACGCGAATACCATTGTGGCGAGGCCTCTGATCAACCTCCTGTTCTAGGCTTCTCAGGAGTCGTACGATCCGGTCAAGCTCTGAAGCCTGGAAGAGGGGACGACGGACTTGATCAGAGACCCGAAGACACTGACCAGCCGCACGTGGGATGTGCTCGTCGTCGGTGGCGGAATCGCCGGCGCCTGGATCGCGCTGGATGCTTCGCTTCGGGGACTCAGCGTGGCCCTCATCGAAGCGGCAGATTTCGGGTCCGGAGCGTCCGCCAATAGCCTGAAGATCCTACATGGAGGCCTGCGGTACCTGCGGTCGGGGCAAGTTTCCCGCTTGAGGCGCGCGGCCTTGGAAACGGCCATTCTGCAGCGCGCCGCTCCCCATATGGTCCGACCGCTTCCAGTTCTTGTTGCGACCACTGGAATCGGCGTACGAAGCAAGACCGCGCTGCGCGCCGCGCTGCACACCCAGCGGCTTCTGGCTCGTGGCCCGCTGAAGCGCCACGGTCTTCCCAGCCCTCCTGTCGGAAGGATCTTGCCGCTCTCGGCATTCCCGGAGTTCAAAGCGGCAATTGCCGGTTCCGGGACGACCGAAGGCGCTGTCTGGTACGACGCGCAGATCCGCAACTCGGAACGGCTCGTTCTGTCCGTGCTCCAAACGGCGGCAGAACAGGGGGCCGTTCTAACAAACCATGTGAAAGCGACATCGCTGCTCAGCGACGGTGAAGTCGCGCGAGGTGCTCTTGTCACCGACAGGCTCAGCGGAGAAGAGTTCTCGATATCGAGCCGGATCGTTGCCAATGCCGCTGGAGCATCGGCCCTCCGCCTGGCCGCAACCCTCCCAGGCTTCACCATGTCTGAGAGATCCCCTTTTCGAGCTCTCGCCTGGAACCTCGTCCTCGACCGTCGGCCCGGACCCGTAGCCGTCGGCTTCCAATCCCGACGACACACCCCGAGCTCCGAGTTGCTGGGCGACGCACGCTACCTCTTCATCGTGCCTTGGGAGAACCACACTCTTCTCGGCACCGGCTACCGACTCGTGCCGTCAAGCGAGGGGCAGCGAAGAAGCGGTGAGCATCGAGTCCGACCGGCTGATTTGGAGGGGCTGATCGCCGAAGCTCGAGCGTCTGCCCCGGCTCTCGACCTGTCGTGGAATGAGGTCAGCCAGGCCCATCGAGGTTTGCTTCCTGTCAAGGATGGGCTGGAATCTGGTCGTGCGACCTTCCCGGCAGAGGCCGATCACGTTATAGACCACGCCTCACGAGGCTCACCTGGCGTCGTGACCGTCATCCTGGCCAAGTACACGACAGCTCGCGCTGCCGCCGAAAGAGCAGTCGACGTGATCGTCGAACGCCTAGGATACGCATCTCGCGTTTGCGTGACGGCTACGACTCCGATCTGGGGTGGCGAGCAGCCGATTCCAAGCTCCGAGGATGTAAGCCGTTTAGTGCGCTCTCGGTTCGGCGAGGACCAGAATCCGGCCGTTACGCGGCGACTTCTTGCCGCATACGGCAGCAGACTGTCCGAGGTCATGCGGGCCGGAACCGGCAGTAGCTCGGCAAGCGTCACTGCCGGCTCCTCGCTCCTGGCTACCGAAGTGATCCACGCCGTCAGGAACGAGATGGGCTGCACGCTCGAGGACGTGTTGTTCCGGCGGGTCGGACTGGGAGCGGCCGGCTGTCCGTCCCGGCGCGTTCTGGCTGACATGGCGGCCGTGATGGCTGAGGAGCTCGGTTGGGATCATGGCCGATTGACGGACGAAGTAAGAACCTGCCTTGAGTGTTTCGACCCCTTTCCGTGCCCTACGGTCGGTGAGGTGCTGTCCGCCCGAACCCTGCCACTTCGCTAGTGCGTTCTCCGGGGGTGTCTGCTAGCGTGAAACAAGGAGGCAGGCTAAAGCGTCGCTCAGGCTGTCTGAGACAAGACTTCCCGCTCGAGCCGGTCATAGGCCCCATGCAGCCGAGTGCGGTACGCATCGAACGTATGGTTGCGCTCGACCAACTCCCGGCCGGCCGCGCCGAGGCGGCGGCGCAGTCCCTCGTCAGCTGCTAGCTCGAGCAAGCCGCGCGCGATTCCGTCCGGGCTAGGATCGACCAGGAGAGCGTGTTGGTCCGTCAGAATCTGCGTGTGGCTGTAAAGCCGGGTGGCCAGGAGAGCAGTACCCGAGTGAAGATACGGGAAGATCTTCATCGGCGTGTTGATTCCGCTCGTCCTCGGGCAGGCGGCGATATCGGCCTCGGCCAGGAAGAGGTGCAGTTGATCGAAGGGCTTCGGTCCCAGGAAATGCACGCGGCCGACGGCACCCAACTGCTCCGCCAACCGACGATGGTGGTGAATGTCCTTCGGCGTTCCTCCGATGATCACAAGGTGCAATCGCCTGTCGCGCTCGGCGGACATGGCGAATCCACGGATCAGCAGTTCAACTCCCTGATAGCCCTCCATATTGCCGCTGTACAGCACCAACCGGCTGCCGGCGGCCAGACCGAGCTCCTGGAGAAGCCAGCCCGTTCGCGCACTGTCCGGCTCCTTCAGCTGCGAGATATCATGCAACGTTTCGATGAAGCGAGCTCCCTTACGCTCGCAAAGCTCGGCCAGCGCGTTGCACACCGGAAGACAGCCCACGCTTTGCCGGATGGCGACGGTTTCCAGGTAATCGAAAACCGGTGAGAAAGGGCGCAAGAAAGGCATCGATTCTACGAGCTGCTGCGCGATCGACGAATCGAGATCATATACGTAGGGAACGCCGTACAGGTGCTTGAAGACGAGCGCCAGGAACACCGACTCTTCGCCTGCATGAACGAGATCGTACCGATGCCGGCGCATGAGAGACCACGCCTTCATCGAAAGGAAAACGTCGGCCACGACCTTCTTGAGCGAGAAGCCCGGCTTGGTGTTTCGCGTGACTCGCAGGTCACGAGACCGATGGACCGTGACTTGCGGCAGCTCAACGTCTGACCCGTCCTGATAGGTGACAAGGTCTACGTGGGTTGCCGGCCGCTGCGACAAGCCCCTCAGCACGAGCAACACGTCGATGGGCGTCCCACGCTCGATGAAGAAGGGGTGAGGGGCGAGCAGAAGGATTCGCATCAGGTCAGCGGCACTCAGTTTCGCAATGCAGGACCATGGCGCTCATCCAAGCAAGAGAAGGGCGATGTATCCGTCTGACGACTCACCTGGGCTCCTGACACCTGGAGCAAAGATCCTCGTTACCGGTGGCACCGGTTTCACGGGAGCCCACCTCGTACAGGACCTTGTCCACCACGGGCATCCTGTCCGCGTGTTAGCCCGCTCCCGCGAAAAGGCCGAGGCCACACTGCCGGCGGAGACGGAGCTGGTCATCGGTGACATTACGGATTCCGGGATCGCCGAACGCGCTGTCCGCGACCGGGACATCGTATTCCACCTCGCGACCACCTTCCGTGAAGCCGGCATCTCCGACGAATACGTCAGAGAGGTTCATGTCGCCGGAACCGACCACCTCCTCCAGGCCAGCCACCTGGCGGGAGTCACCCGCTTTGTCCACTGCAGCACGGTTGGCGTGCACAGCCACATTCAAGACCCTCCGGCCGACGAATCCTGGCCGCACACTCCGGGTGACATCTACCAGCAAACCAAGAGCGAAGCCGAAGAACTGGCTCTCGAGTTCCAGCGGCGCAACTCGCTCCCCCTGTCTGTTGCAAGGCCTACGCCGATCTACGGGCCGGGTGACATGAGACTCCTCAAGCTCTTCCGGATGATTGCAAGGCGTCGGTTCGTCTTCCTCGGAGATGGGAAAATCTATTACCACATGGTCTTCGTGAGCGACCTGGTACAGGGACTCAAGCTGCTGGCGAGCCGTCCCGAGGCGATCGGAGAGGCCTTCATCCTGGGTGGCGATGATCTCTACACGCTCAAAGAGATCACGGGCCTCATCGCCGATAGCGTGGGCGCACCGCACCCGAAGGTCCACCTCCCGGCCCGTCCGTTTCAGGTCGTGGGGACACTGGCGGAGCGCTTTCTCGTTCCTTTCGGAATCCAGCCGCCGATCTACCGCCGCCGCGTCGACTTCTTCACGAAGAGCCGGGCCTTTTCGATCGAGAAGGCAAAGACCATGTTGGGATACCGGCCTCGGGTGGACCTCAAGAAAGGGATTCCCCTGACGGCCGAATGGTACCGTGACCACGGTTATCTGTAGAGAGCTCACTGGCTCCGGACCCAGAGGCTGCTTCGCGGTATAGCCGCTCGAGCCGTTTCAGGTGCGACCCCAGTGAGAAACGCTCGGCTCTGAGAGCTGCTCCGGCGCCCAAATCGGCCATCAGCGCCGGCTCGGCGAGGACGCGGGAGATAGCGGCCGCCAGAACCGCCGGATCGCTCGGCTCGACGAGAAGGCCGCTCCGGCCGTGCTCGACCAGCTCCGGTATCCCTCCAGTTCGCGATGCCACGATCGGAACGCCCGCCGCGAGAGACTCCAGGGCCGAGAGCGGACAGGGCTCCTGAAACACCGAGGGAACAGCTGTCAGCGAGAAGAGCCGCAGGTGCGCGGCGATGTCCGAGCGGAAACCAGCGAATACCACAGCCTTACCCAGCCCGAGATCTCGGGCCTGGCCCTCGAGCCGGGCTTTCTCACTCCCGTCCCCGACAACGAGTAGGCGAGCTTCAGGAACGACTTCCAGCACTCTCGGCAGGGCTTCGATGAGAACGTCGATTCCCTTTACCGGATCGAGACGCGAGATGGTGCCGACGATCGGTCCCGCGTCTGCGAGGCCGTATTCTGCGCGAAGGGCCTCGACCTCTTCGCCGGACGGAGCCTCGAAACCGTACGTGGGCACCGGGTTGTGCAAGACCTCCACCTGCTCCGGGCGGAAGCCGAGCTCCTCGATGCAGAATTGGCGGACGGGTTTCGAGACGGCGATCGCCTTGCTCGTGACGGGCCGGAGCAAGCGATCCGCCAATCTCGCAGGCGCCGGATACGCCCCGTCCTCGCCGTAACAGGAGTGCAGATGGATCAAAGCCGGCGTGGAGGTCAGTAACCCTGCGATCCTTCCCAACGTCGTCGCCCCGTACCCTTGAAGGTGGAGCACGTCGATCTTCTCCTTCCGGATCAGACGGATAAGTCTCCACAGGGAGGCGGGGTTGAATCGGCCGTCACCAAAGAACTCCAGAGGCACGCCGGCTTCGGTGAGCTCACGGCCGGCCTCATCTCGCTCGCGGAGTATACACACCGTCGCCTGGACATCGGTCGACCGGAACCCCGTGCTCCACTCGATCATCAGCCGCCCGGCCCCGTGAATTGTGCCCGGTTTGCGGCCGAGCCTGTCGTTCACGATCAGGACTCGTAAGACATCGCCGTTCTGTGACCCATTCCTCATTGTGCTATTAACTTCCCGATCTCTTCCGCAAACGGAAAGAAGTCCGCGGGGGGTATGGCCCGAATGAAAGCCAGCCCCCACAACGAAGCGAATACCGACAGGCCGACTAGGGCAAAGACGAGCGGCGGTAACCGCAAGCGACCGGCCGGTCTCCAGCTGGCGAAGCGCTGAATCCCTGCAGCCGCGAGCACGATCAAGAACGGCGTGTAATCGAGGCTGTAACGATAGCCGTACTGGGTCCAGCCGCCGTGTCCGTGGAACAAGCTCGGAATTGCCACCAAGAGAGCAGCACAGCTGAAGAGCAGCGTGCGCCGGTTTGCAGGCGCAAAGAAGCACAGCAGGAACGCAGGGGTGGTGAACAAGAGCGAGGTGCCGTAAGAGCTTGGCACCACGAAGGGAAACGATTCTGACAGCGCCGGAGGCAGGAAGACCAGTCGATATACGTTCCGGGGGAGGTACATCGGATGGAGAAACCCCTTGGAGAACCAGGGCTCGTCGAGGATGCCCGGAATGAGCAGGTAGCTCGCAGCCAGTGGCCCCTCGAAGCGCGCCCAGTTGTAAGCCAAGTTGGCGACAACAAAAACGCCCAAACCCAGTATGAAAGCGGACAATCGCGCCGGTTTTCTCGACTCGCCAGCCAGGAGCCACGCTGCAAGAACCGGCGCCGCCAAGAAGATGGGCAGCCGGGCCAGACCCGCCGCCCCCACCGCCAATCCAACCAAGAGCGGCCGACGCCTTCCACTCGCTTCCGCAAGTGCAAGAAGAAGAAAGAAGCTCGCCGTGACGTGTGCGAGATTCCAGGAAGAGCCCTTCAGAGCGGCATACCAGAACGCCGTTCCGAAGCCGAACAAAATGGCCGCTGCCGCAGCAATGTTCCCGTCGAAGTCCAACCGCCGAAGCAGGAGGAAGACAAGACCGACGCAAAGGGCCGCTAGCATGATCGAAGCTAGCGCGGGCGGGAAGGTCACGCCGAACGCCGCCACCAGTGGCATAAGAATCACGGCGGGCATCGGCGGATACGCCACGTAGTACCTGCCATTATGCGGAATCAGCTCGATGAGTTCTGGTGCCTCCGTGGGATTTACATCAAGCCGGGCATGCAGGAAGGCATCAGCCAGGAAAGCGTAGTGCACCTGAGTAGATTGCGCCGATCGCCCCAGGACTAGAGGGCCGAACCAGAGAGACGCCGCGTACAATGCGCCAGCCAGCATCGCAAAGACCAGAGCGCCACGCAGAGGTTCTTCCAAGCTCGCGCTAAGCCGCTTCATGTCCGCTATCCATGCTCGACTCGCTCAGTGCGTCAGATACGGCGAGCCCTCGGCCGCTCTCCGTTTGAGCTTCTTTGCCAGCAGCCGGGCCAACGAGCGGCGCCCTTCGCCCGGCAGAATCCAGGCGAAGTCCTCGCCCATCCGGCTGATAAGGTAGGGATCATCACCCGGCCGGTTGACGAACCTCCCATCCACCCCTCCCCAGAAGTTCGTCCGAAAACCCGCCTCCTTGGAAGCTGCCACGGCAATGTCGCTGCCAATGCCCCAAGGATAGCAGAGGTGTTCTACGCCTCCTCGGTCCAGACGAGTCTCGATGGTCCTCCTCGAGGCTGTCAGCTCACCCAGAATCGCCGAGCGTTGGTCTCGCTGGTTCTCGTAACGAACGTGGCTATTTCCCTTGGTGGCATCGGAAGCCACGGCGCGCAGCTCCGCTTGCCATGCCCTGCGGCGGAAGAAACCCTCCCCTCCATGTTCCTCTACGTGCCTGGCGCACGCCTCCGCGACGGAATCGTCGACCAGACAGCGCGGCGCGGCAGACATCCGGGAATCCGATCGGTAGAGCGGGGTCCCCAGCGCAGGAGGCTCGAAGCGAGGGCGGCTTTCCCTCCTGTGCGTCTGAAAGAACTCGAACGGCTGATAGCGCGATAGGAGTTCCGGGCTGACGAAGGCCAAGATCTCCGGTCCGACCGATATGAGGGAGTGAGTCGCCGTGTGGGACTGGAAATCGATCACCCCGGAACTCTGCATCCTTCGCGCTTCCCGCCAGGTCAACATCGGCCGGGGACCCGAGTCTCGACCCTGCACGCTCTGGAGCGTGGCCCTCTTGTCCCAGACGTCTTCCAGATTCGGCAGATACTCATCGGCCTCTCGTATCCACTCGCTGATCAAGAAAACGGTCGCGGTGAAACCGTACTTCTTCAAGAGCGGGAACGCCACGGCCCAAACGCTTCCCATGCCGTCATCGAAGGTCAGCGCCACACTTGTGGTTCTCGGTGGCTCCTGGTGTCCGCCCATGATCGCGCAGATCTCGCCCGCTTTCAGAGATCGGTATCCGTTCGAGGCGAGAAACCCCAGCAGGGCCTCGAACGATTCCGGCTCGACGCCGTGGAAGCCGAAGACTGCGATCTCCTCGGTGCCGAGGCTGCGCCGGTACACAAACCGTGGATACCGGCCGGTGGCCAGATCCTTGGCCACAGCCGCCATTTGGCGAATGTTCTTGGATATGGAGCTGATTCTCACTTCGCGGTCAGCCTTCCCCCGGGGTGCAGCGGCAACGTGCTCTGTATTCTATTCTCATGCACGGTAAGTGCAGATTTTCGGCCGCACGGCGCAAGAAGAATGCGCGAGCGTACCACGGCAATTTCGACAGCCGGCCGGGTTACTCCATCTTCCCCAACGCGGGGTGTGAATATTGCTGACCAGCGGATATCAGTCGTGCCCTGATTCGGTGCACCTGGCCGGCGCGCACTCACGCGGCCCATCGTTGGCATGCATCAACACCACAAGTCGTTTGGAGGGTTTGCAGGTCACGACATGAGGATCCTAATGTACAGCGTTGCGTTCTGGCCCAGCACGGGAGGCTGCGAGACTTCCGTCGGCCTGATCGCGAGTCACCTCCACGACCTCGGTCACACCGTGACGGTGTTCTGCCAGACGCCGCACGAAGGTGAGGACCGGTTTCCGTTTCGCGTCGTACGTGACGCGGCCAGCGCGGATCTGGCAACGCTCGTGCGTGACTGTGATCTCGTCCACCTCAACGCCTTCCATCCCCGTCTGTTCCTGCATGCGATCCTTCAG
>Ga0255057_10001940_pt1 | contig 11319 bp, 9 predicted proteins | sample Cases_109_6_MG_FD_189022 | JGI IMG/M metagenome (GOLD analysis project Ga0255057, IMG submission 189022) | Seawater microbial communities from Amundsen Gulf, Northwest Territories, Canada - Cases_109_6 | ecosystem: Environmental > Aquatic > Marine > Gulf | place: Canada: Northwest Territories... | reverse complement strand
CGCTGAGAGCGATGGCCAGCTCGAGCAGACCATAGAAGCGCAGCGGGTTGGCCATCCGCGTCGTCCTTCGACCCCAGACAAGGCCGCCGACCGACAGGCCGAGAAAGAAGACGGCCAGAGTGGTGGCGGCGGCGTAGGCCGTCACCCCGAACAACCTACCCAGCTCTTTGAGCCACAGCACCTGGTAGATCAAGGCCGCGGTGCCGGAGGCAAAGAACAGAAGCAGCAGAATCGTCGTCTGCTGGGGGGCGCGCCGTTCTTCGGGGCCGTGACTCAACGAGTTCTCGCTTTGTCGGTCGCTCGCGGACGAAGCGGCCGGCCTCCGTGCCGGCCGATCCGCTCCCGAATCAGGTCTCCAGTATCACCTTGGTGCAGCCGTCGATCCTTTGAGCAAACAGCTCGTAGCCACGGACACCTTCGGCCAGGGGCAGCCGGTGGGAGATGATCGCCGCCAGGTCGTAGGCTTGCGCACGCACCAGCGGCAGGACCCGGTCGATGTAGACGCGCGCCGGGCAGCGGCCGGTGCGATAGGTCAGGTTCTTGTCGTAGGCCTCGATCGGCGAGAAGGCGTGCTGCGGCTCGGTGTGGACACCAGCGGCCGAGATCGTGCCACCCGCTCGCACCACATCGATCGCCAGACGCGTGGCCTCGGGACTGCCCACGGCCTCCAAAACCGCATCGACACCCCGGCCCTTGGTGGCCTCTAGCACCACTTCGAGACTCTCGCTCCGCCGATGATCGAGCGGCTCGGCGCCAAAGCCCTCGGCCAGCGCTAGCCGCTCGACGAGGGAGTCGAAGGCAAAGATCCTCTCGGCTCCCAACTCGCGTGCGGCGACCACGGCCATCAGACCCACCGGGCCACAGCCGACGACGGCGACCACCGATCCCGGTCCCACCGCCGCCCGCTCGGCGCAGAAGAAGCCGGTCGACAGGATATCGCCTGCCAGCAACGCCTCTTCGCTGGGCACCCCGTCGGGAATCGCCACCAGGGTCGAGTCGGCCAGCGGCACCCGTACGAGCTCGGCCTGGCCGCCCTGCAGACCCTGCCCCTTCTCGACCCAGCCAAAGAGCCGGCCTCGCGAGCAGCGGGCGGTCAGACCCTCACGGCAGTAGAAACACTCGCCACAACTGGTGGAAAAGGGGCAGACGACCCGGTCACCGACCGCGAATCGGCGCACATCCGGTCCGGTCTCGACGACCTCACCGAGCATCTCGTGGCCCATGATGGTGCCCCGGTCGAGGCCGGTCTCGCGGCCGTGGTAGACGTGGAGATCGGAGCCGCAGATGGCGGTCAGGCGGACCCCGAGGATCACGTCCCCGGGGGCGCGGATCTCCGGATCGGGCACTGTTTCGTAATTGAGGGACTCGACTTCATGGAAGGTGATGGCTTTCATCGCGGTCACCCACGGTGCCGGCGTCGGCACTGGAAAATCATGTCGCGAGCTTAGCAGCGGCGGGGTCCGCTTGCGGCCTCTGACCCTGGAGAGTAGAGTAGCTTTTGTTCGGATACATGTCGGCCCGGTGAGAGCCGGGAGCCCCTTCAGCTGGTTGTTCTATTCCATTGGGAGGATGCCATGCGCCATGTCTTCAAGGTCTCGGTGGTAATCGCGTTGCTCGTCACCTCTGCGGCCGTCTGGGCTGCCGATGGGAGCGGTCTCGAACGGCCGTCGGGTGGTGTTCTCGGTCAGGTCGAGACGGTGACGCAGAATCTCTACATCGGTGCGGACATCTTCCGCATCTTCGACGCCGAGACCCCCGAGGACATCCCCTTTGTGGTGGCCGGGATCCTGCAGACGGTCTTCGAGACCGACTTTCCCGAGCGGGCCGAGGCGCTGGCCGACCTGATCGAGCGCACCGAGCCGCATCTCATCGGTCTGCAGGAGGTCTCGCTGATCCGGGTTCAATCGCCGGGGGACTTTCTCATTGGCAATCCCCAGCCCGCCGAGGATGTGATCTTCGACTACCTGGAGATTCTGCTCGACGCCCTGGAGGCTCGCGGGCTCGATTACGTCGTCGCGGGCATAGTCGAGAACGCCGACATCGAGCTGCCTTTTTTCGCCGGTATCGGCGGTGGGGAACAGCCGCTATTCGATGACGTCCGGCTCACCGACCACGACGTCATCCTGGCGCGAGCGGACGTCGCCACCTCCAACGTCACCGCCGCCAACTTCGAGATCAACATCGAATTCAACATCGGCGGCGTCGATGTCGTGCTGTTCCGTGGCTACGTCATCCTGGACGCCACCGTCAGAGGCCGGACCTACCGCTTCGTCAACACCCACCTCGAGGTCGCTTCGCCGGTGCCCCAGGTGCAGGCCGCCCAGATGTTGGAGCTGGTCACCGTGCTCAACGATTCGCCCTACCCGATCATCCTGGTGGGGGACCTCAACTCCTCCCCGAGTGATCCGTTCCCCCAGCCCTACCCGCTGGCAAGGGCGGCGGGCTATTGGGACATGTGGCTGCTGCGCGCGGGCGGCCCCGAGCCGGGCTTTACCTGCTGTCAGACCGAGACCTTGGACAACGAGGATTCGATGCTGGACGAAAGGATCGACCACATCATGGTGCGCCGGGCGAGGGGCCTTCGGCTCTCACCGGTGCGTGGCCCGGTTCGTTCCTTCGTGCTGGGTGACCGCCCAATCGACAGGACCTTCTCCGGACTCTGGCCGTCCGACCACGGGGGCGTGTACACGAAGATGTTCATTCCGGCACCGCCGCGCTGATCCCTCGACTGGCCGTCAACGATTAGGGCATGAGCAGCTCAGCTGCTCATGCCCGGTCCACGGCGACGAGATCCCGCCGGAAACGCACCCGGATGCGGATGACCAGCAGCACGGCGACGGTGGCCAGGCCCGCGGTCAGCCCCCACCAGAGCCCTTGCGGTCCCATCCCCCGCCCATAGGTCAGCCAGGAACCGAGGGGCAGACCCACCAGCCAGAAGCCGAGAAAGGCGCTGACGGCCGGGAAGCGGGTGTCGGCGGCGCCACGCAGGATCCCCGCGCCCACGACCTGGGTGCCGTCCACCACCTGGAAGAGGCCGGCGATCGGGATGAGCAGGGCGGCCAGGGCGATGACCTCGGGCTCGTTGGTGTAAAGACGGGCCAGAGTGCTGGGCAGCAGACGAAAGAGGGCGCCGAAGAACAGCATCACCCCGCCACCAACAAACAGCGACACCACGGCCGACAGCCGTGCCCCGTGGCTGTCGCCACGACCGATGGCGTTGCCCACCCGGGTGGCGGCGGCCCCGGCGATACCAAGAGGCACCATAAAGGAGAGACTCGCCAGGTTGATGGCAATCTGGTGGGCGGCGAGCTGACGCGCGCCGAGATTGCCCATCATCAACGCCACGGTCGTAAAGACAAAGAACTCGAGTCCCACCTGGACACCGACCGGGATGCCGATCCTGAGCATCTGCCACAGACCCTGCAGGGTCACGGCTGCGTGCCGGGCTCGCAGCCAGTAGGGTCGGAGCACCGGTCTGGCGGCGAACAGAAGCGCCAGAAACAACACCCAGCGGGAGCTCGAAGTGGCGATCGCCGAGCCCATCACCTCCAACCGTGGCAGCCCGAGGTGGCCAAAGATGAGCCCCCAGTCGGCCACCACGTTGAACAGATTGGCGACGACGACGGCGATCACCGCCGGACGCACCAGGCTCTTGGCCTGGAGAAACTGGCGCAGGACGCCAAAGAGAAGTAGCGCCGCGTTACCGGGAACCAGCCACTTGAGGTAGGAGCCGGCCAGCACCTGGAGCTCTGGCTGCTGACCCAATAGATCCAGGTTCCCGGCGATCCAGACCATGGCCAGAGAGATGGGGACGGCAAGCAGTAGCGCCAGAACGGTGCCACGCACCAGTTGGGCGGCCATGCCATCCCGGTCGCCGGCGCCAAAGGCCTGGGCGGCGAGCGGATCCATGGCCATCAGGATGCCGATCCCGAGAATCAGAAGCCCCGTCCCCACGGCGTGACCAAGCGCTCCGGCCGCCAGCGCCTGCTCCGAGACCCGGCCCAGCATCATGGTGTCGACGGTCCCCATGAGCATAGTGCCAAGCTGCACCACGACCACCGGCGCCGCAAGACCTACGACACCACGCAGCTCCTGGCGAAGTTCGTTCGCTCTCATCGTCGGTGTGGTCTTGGCCTGTGGTCTCAACCGGCGTCGGGAGGGGCGGCGCAGTTGACGGAGTCAGGAGTGATCAAGCGGAAACCTTGCACCGTCAGTACGCATCGCCACGGGGCAGAATCGCGTAGACGTGGAGCACGCCTGCCTCCCTGTCAGGTATAAAGAGCAGGCGCCAATCTCCGACCCTTACTCGGTAATCTCCTTTGAGCTTGCCGGTCAGAGGTCTCACGCGGAGATGGAGGAGCGCATTCTCCTCCTCCTCCAGGGCGCCCAGGGCATCCTTGATCCGCTGCCGAGTCTTGCTGTCGAGCTTGAGGTACTGCTTCTCGGCTGACGGCTTGATCTCAATCCGCCAGTTCTTCAAGGGTCTTGCCTTTGATGCCGCTATCCACTTCCTGCTTGCCGCGAGTGATGATCTCGACCCACTCGGGTCTGGAGAGAAGATCGAGCGTCTCCTTGTGCCGTTCGATGTACTCGTCGATGAGATCGGAGAGGATCTCCTTCATCTCGGTCCTCTCGATTCCGGCGATGATTCTCAAGATATCCCTCTTCTCCGTCGGGATTCGGACCGTTGTGGTTGCCATGACATCCCCCTTCTAGTCTACTTGTAGACTACGCGACTAGGCGCCTGGTGTCAAGCGCCCGGGCGATGGGGTGGCCTCCACCAGCCAGTGGCTGCTGGAGGGGGTGATGGGCTTAGGACCCGGTGGTTGTCGGGGTGGCCTCGGTCTTGGGTTTCGACCGGCGCCGGGGGGAGCGCCGTCGGCGGCTGCGCGACCGGGGCGGCTTTCCCTCTTGGGTCTCTGCTTGGGAGGTGGACTCTCCGGTTTGGGGCTTGTCGGCCTGGGTCTTTTGCTCGGGTTTCTGGGTCTCTTTGGCCGCCGCCTGCGATTCGGCCGGCTTGCCGGCAGTAGACTTCCGACCCCGCTTTCGTCGCCGGGCCGGTCGGCCGGTAGCTTTCTTCTGCTCCTCGGCGCTCCTTACCGGTTCTTTGGCGGCCGACTCCTTTGGCGGAGCGGTCTGCTTCCTTGGCGCGACCAGATTGCGCACCCGGTCAGCAACACTCCTCCGGGTGGTCGTATCCTTCTTGGCCGTGGTCTTGCGCTCGACCCACTCCACCTCCTGCTCCGAGCGGTGCAGCCGGGTGGAGGCGTTGACCTCGATCCGCAGATCGAACTCCTCTTCGAGCGCGGCGATTTCTCTCCGCCGGTCGTTCTGAAAGGCGTTGGCCACCTCGGGGTGGAGCTCGACCTTTACCCTCTCGATCGGTCGGGTCACGACCTGGCTCTCGATCAGCCGCAGAAGATTGAGACCGATCATCTCGGGGCTACCGATCCGCCCGGTGCCCTTGCAGGTGGGGCAGTCGCGATGGGTGCGCATGTGGATCGCCTGCTCGATCTTTTGCCGGTTGATCTCGATCAGACCGTTGGGGCTGATTCTGCCGACCGTGTGTCGCGCCTTGTCGGGTTTCAGAGCTTCCTTGAGAGTGGTGACCAGTTTGCTCTGGTTGCGGCGGCTTCTCATGTCGATAAAGTCCACTACCACGATGCCGCCGATATCGCGCAGCCGGAGATGGCGGGCGAGCTCGTGGGCGGCCTCGACGTTGGTGTGGAGTGCCGTCTCCTCCTGGCTCGACTTTTTCGTCGATCTGCCCGAGTTGACATCGATCGCCGTCAGCGCTTCGGTGCGGTCGATGACGATCGAGCCGCCACTGGGCAGGTCGACCTTGCGTTCGAAAATGCGCTCGATCTGCTGCTCCAGCTCGAAGCGGGAGAACAGCGGGGCCCGTTCCGAGTACCTCACCAGCTTGGTCTTGCCCCGGGGCAGAAAAGTCCGGATGTACTCCTTGGCCTTGGCAAAGGCCTGATCGTCGTCGATCAGAATCTCTTCGATGGTGTTGTCCAGATAGTCGCGCAGCGCCCGCAGGATCAGATCCTGGTCGCTGTGGATCAACGCGTCCCCCTTGCCCCTCCGCGCATCCTGGCCGATCCTCTTCCACAATCGGAGCAGGGCATTCAGATCGCGATTGAGAACCGTCTTGTTCTGATCAATAGCGTTGGTGCGGACGATAAAACCGCAGCCGGGCGGGGTCTGTAGGTTTCTGACCTGCTCCTTGAGCCGCTTGCGGGTCTCCTCGTCCTCGACCTTGCGGGAGACTCCGATGTGGTCGTCAAAAGGGGTGAGCACCAAGTAGCGCCCCGCGAGGCTGAGATCGGTGGTCAGCACCGCGCCCTTGCTCCCTTCGGCCTCGCGCGCCACCTGGACGATGATCGAGCGGCCGGTCTCGAGGACCTCCTCGATACGTGGCCGCCCGGGGTTCTTCGGTTGGCGATAAAAGGCTTCCGGAACTACGTCCTGGCTCGGTAGAAAGCCGTTGCGCTCGGTCCCGTAGTCGATAAAGGCGGCGTTGAGCGATGGCTCGACGCCGTCGATCCGGCCGCGGTAGATGTTGCCGCGGGTCAGACCCCGCTCGGCCACTTCAATCTTGTAGTCCTCGAGTGTGGTGCCGTCAACGACGGCGATGCGCGCCTCCTCTTGGGTGCGCGCGTTGATGAGCATTCTGCGTGTCACTTCTTCTCCATAGTTGGTTTCATGGCGCCCTCGCGATGGGCTGCTGAGTTCACTTGCATACCTCGTCGATTGGATATGAAAGGAGGGCGTACTTCTTCCACCCCGCCGCACACAACCCTGGAGTGTAGCAGAGAAGCGCCCTAACGGCGAGCAGGGCTGTGAGCAGGGCTGCTAAACTCTCGCGCCGATCGCCATGAGCAAGAGCCGCCCCTATCGTTGGATTGCCGAGCCCCAGGGAATCGAGGAGCTGGCGTCGGCTCTCGACGCCCACGGCTCCCACAGTGTCGACAGCGAGTCCAACTCCGGTTTTGCCTATGAGGAGCGGCTCTGTCTGCTCCAGCTCAACGTCGGCGGCGAGCTCTGGCTGGTGGATCTGCTGGCGCTGCCGGGGGGAGCGGCAGCGCTCGACCCGTTGCGGCCGGTGCTGGAGAGCCCGATCCACACCACTTTTTTGCACGGCGGCGAGTTCGACGTCGGCTGCCTCAAGCGGGACTACACCCTCGATCTACACGGAGTCTGGGACACACAACAGGCGGCGAGCTTTCTGGGTTGGCCCAAGACCGGGTACGGCGCCGTGGTCGAGCGTATCTGTGGTGTCACCCTGCCCAAAGGCCATGCCCACCACGACTGGGGCCGGCGGCCGATCGAGACTGTACCCCTCCAGTATGCGCTCGACGACGTTTTCTATCTCCCCGCGGTTGCCGAGCATCTGCGCCGGGAGGTAGCGGCGGCCGACCTCGAAGAAGAGGTGGCGATCGCCAACGGGGCGGTGGAGGAGTCCACCTGGAACGGTGGCTTTAGTGCCGATGGTTTCTGGCGGGTCAAAGGCGTACGCCGGCTCTCACCGGTGGAGGTCGCGGTCCTCGCCTCGCTTTACGCCTGGCGGGACGCTCAGGCGCGGCAGCAGAACCTCCCACCGGGCCGGGTGCTCAACGACCGCGTACTGCTGGCGCTCAGCCGCACCAACGCCTCCAGCCCCGAAGACCTGCGCCGCGTCGGCATCCAGGGCGGCAAGCTCAACCGGTGGGGGGCCGAGTTGATGAGCCGGGTCCGATCGGTGCGGCGAGACCCACCCACCCTCTCACCACCGGCCACCGCCGCCCGGGAGTCCGATCCCGTGGCGCGGGAGCGCGGCGAGCGGCTCAAGGCCTGGCGCCAGCAGGAGGCCGAACGGCGCCAGGTGCCCATGCAGGTGGTGCTGCCCGCCACCGCCCTCCGACACCTCCAGCGGCACGGTGCCGAAGATCTCGAGCCGGTACCACAGCTCGGAGCCAAACGCATCAGGCTCTACGGTGACAAGCTCGGGGAGCTCTGCCGGCTCGACGAGTCGCGGTAAGATTCCGGTTCTCATGAGCGGCGCAAAGGACCCCCAGGTCTACGATCCGACAACCGTCGAAGCCAAGTGGCGGCAGCGCTGGGAGGAGGAGGGTCTCTATCATTCCGACCGCGACCCCTCGCGCCCCAAACACTACGCCCTGACCATGTTGCCCTATCCGTCGGGCGAGCTTCATATCGGTCACTGGTACGCGATTTCCCCCTCCGACGCCCGCGCCCGTTTCAAACGGATGCAGGGCTTCAACGTGCTCTTCCCGATGGGCTTCGACTCCTTTGGGCTGCCGGCCGAGAATGCCGCCATCAAGCACAACGTCCACCCCCAGGAGTGGACCTACGCCAACATCGAGCGCATGCGCAGCCAGCTACGGCTCATGGGCACAATGATCGACTGGCGTCGTGAAACGGTCTCCGCCGATCCCGAGTACTACCGCTGGACCCAGTGGTTCTTTCTAAAGCTTCTGGAGCACGATCTGGCCTATCGCCAGTACGCACCGGTCGACTGGTGCCCGAGCTGCAACACTACACTCGCCCGCGAGCAGGTGTGGGGGGACGATCGCCGCTGTGAGCGCTGCCGCACCCCGGTCATCCGCAAAGAGCTCGAGCAGTGGTTCTTCCGCACCACGCGCTACGCCGACGAGCTGCTCGACTTCTCCAAGGTCGATTGGCCGGAGCGGGTGCGCACGCTCGAGACCAACTGGATCGGTCGCTCCGAGGGCGCCAACGTCGTTTTTCGCACCGAACAGGGCGATCCGTTGGAGGTCTTTACCACCCGGCCCGACACGCTGTGGGGCGCCACCTTTATGGTGCTGGCCCCCGAGCACCCGCTGGTGGGGAAGCTGACCACCGAGGAGCAGCGGGACGAGGTCGCCGGCTATGTAGAGGAGGCATTGCGGCAGACCGACATCCAGCGCCAGGCGACCGACCGGGAGAAGACCGGGGTCTTTACCGGTGGCTATGCGGTCAACCCGGTCAACGACGAGCGCATCCCCATCTGGATCGCCGACTATGTGCTGATGACCTATGGTACCGGCGCCATCATGGCGGTGCCGGCGCACGACCAGCGGGACTTCGAGCTTGCCCGCCAGTTCGGCCTCGAGGTGCGGCCGGTCATCCAGGCCCCCGGCGAGGAGGTGCCGTCCGGCGAAGAGATGGAGGCGGCCACCGCCCACCACGGCGTGATGGTCAACTCCGGTCCGCTGACCGGCACCTCGGCCGACGAGTCGGTGGCCAAGACCATCGAGTATCTCGAGGGGAAGGGAGCGGGCGAGGCCGCGGTCGGTTACCGGCTGCGCGACTGGTTGATCTCGCGCCAACGCTACTGGGGCGCACCGATCCCGGTCGTCTACTGCGCCGCCTGTGGGGTGGTGGCGGTGCCGGAGGAGGAGCTGCCGGTGCTGCTGCCGGAGGATGTGGAGTGGCGCCCTACCGGTGAGAGCCCGTTGAAGCTCCACCCGACCTGGCGCCATACCACCTGCCCGAAGTGTGGCGGCGAGGCCGAGCGCGAGACCGACACCATGGACACCTTTATGTGCTCCTCCTGGTACCACCTGCGCTATCTGAGCCCCCACTACGACCAGGGGCCGTTCGACCCCGCCGAGTACGACTACTGGATGCCGGTCGACACCTATACCGGTGGCATCGAGCACGCCAACATGCATCTGATCTACACCCGCTTCTTCCACAAGGCCTGCCGCGACATGGGCATCGTCGAGGGCGACGAGCCCATGATCCACCTCCGCAACCAGGGCACGGTGCTGGGTGAGGACTCGGAGAAGATGTCCAAGAGCCGTGGCAACGTGGTGGCGCCCGACGAGCTGATCGACCGCTACGGCGCCGACGCGATGCGCAGCTACCTGATGTTCTTTTCCCGTTGGGAGCAGGGCGGTCCCTGGTCGAGCCGCGGCATCGAAGGGACCTGGCGCTGGCTACGGCGGCTCTGGGCGCTGGTGACCGAGCCGGCCGCGGCCGGTGAGGCGAGCCCCGAAACGCTGAGTGCTTTGCGCCGCAAGGTGCACCAGACCCTCGAGCAGGTCACCCGGGATTTCGAGGAGCTCCAGTTCAACACCATCGTCGCGGCGCTGATGGAGCTGATGAACGAGATGATCAAGGCCCGAGCCGAAGGGGCGGTGGGCTCGGCCGAGTGGGAGGAGGCGGTCGACCTCTATCTGCGGATGGCGGCGCCGGTCGTCCCCTTTATTGCCGAGGAGCTGTGGGAGCGGCTGGGAAAGAGCGGCTCGATCCACACCCAGAGCTGGCCAGAGGTCGACCAGGCGGCACTCGCCGAGGAGGAGATCACCCTCGTCGTCCAGGTCAACGGCAAGCTCCGCGACCGGCTCACCCTGCCGGCCGATGTCGAAGAGGACGAGGCCCGCGAGCGAGCGCTGGCCAGTGACGGCGCCCGGCGCTTTATCGCCGACAAGACCGTGCGCAAAGTCATCTATGTTCCCGGCCGGCTGGTCAACATCGTGGCCAATTAGGAAATTTGCGGACACGTTACCGATTCCTGCCACCAGATAGTGGAAGATCAAGAGTAGAACAAGGAATCGGTACATGTCCCCAGCTTCCCTCAGTCTGCAGGAACGCTACGCACCGCAGAACAAGTGCTTTGGCTGCGGCCACTCGAATGAGAAGGGGCTGCGGATCCGCAGCTTTCCGACCGCCGACTCCGCGGAGGCCGAAGTGATCGCCGAGTGGACCCCCGAGGCCCACCACGAGGCCTTCGACGGGGTGCTCAACGGCGGCATCATCGGTACCCTTCTCGACTGCCACAGCAACTGGGCGGCGGTCTGGCACCTGATGCAGCGCGACGGTCTGGATGAGGCGCCGTCGACGGTGACCGCCGACTTCCACGTCAAGCTGATGAAGCCGACACCCACCGACAAGCCGGTCAAGCTGTCGGCCAGGGCCGTATCGTCCGTGGGCTCCAAGGTGACCGTCGAGGCGACCCTGTCATCCGGTGACGAGGTGACTGCCACCTGCGAGGGCCACTTCGTCGCCGTCCGTCCGGGACATCCCGCCTACCACCGCTGGTAGGCCGTAGGTAGCCGAGCACGCCATCGATCGACGGCAGCGCTCGCTTCGCAAATAGTGAATAATGCTGGGGTGTAGTGCGTAGTTAGGTAAATGGAGGGACCCGAACCATGATCTCGACCATGACCACAGTTCTCTTTGCTCTCGGCATCGTCGCTTTTGTCCTTTTTGTTAGTTACATCATCATCCGGTCGCGCTACAAGAAGGCCGGACCCGACGAGGCCCTGATCGTTTTTGGACGCCGCAAGCTCTTTGGCAAGAAGGTCC
>Ga0255057_10001939_pt1 | contig 11319 bp, 7 predicted proteins | sample Cases_109_6_MG_FD_189022 | JGI IMG/M metagenome (GOLD analysis project Ga0255057, IMG submission 189022) | Seawater microbial communities from Amundsen Gulf, Northwest Territories, Canada - Cases_109_6 | ecosystem: Environmental > Aquatic > Marine > Gulf | place: Canada: Northwest Territories... | reverse complement strand
CGCTGCCCGCGGTTTCGAGCAACTGCCGGAGCTCCTGTCACGGGTCCTCGATCTGGTGGAAAGCTGCGACTGCGAAAAGGGCTGCCCCTCCTGTATCCAGTCTCCAAAGTGCGGCAACGGCAACCGGCCGTTGGACAAGAAAGGGGCGGCCAGGCTGATCCGCCTCCTCCTCGGCTACGAGCAGCCGTTGATCTCCGTAAGTCAAAAAACACCAGTAACCGTCTCGCTATCACCAGAAGAGACAAAGCGGCCGGCCCCCGTGCCGGCCGTAGGGGAGGGCCTTGTGCCTTCCCGGGTCGAACCCACCGCGCCCGACCTACCAACCAACCCCAAAAACACAGTCCTCTTCGATCTAGAAACCCAGCTCTCGGCCGCCGATGTCGGCGGCTGGAAAAACGCCCACCGCATGCTGGTGGCGGTGGGTGTCGTCTGCCACCTGGAGGAGGGAAGGCTCGAGGTCTTTCGGGAAGACCAAATCAACGAGCTGATTGATCGCCTCGAGACCGCCGACCTGGTGGTCGGCTTCAATGTCAAGCGCTTCGACTACAAGGTGCTCTCCGGCTACACCGGGGTCGACTACCGACGAACGTTACCGACGATGGATCTCCTCGAAGTGGTTCACCGCCAGCTGGGATTCCGACTGGGGCTCAACCATCTGGCCCAGGCGACGCTCGAGGTCGAAAAGTCGGCCGACGGTCTGCAGAGTCTCGAGTGGGTCAAGCAGGGACGGCTCGATCTGGTGGAGGAGTACTGCCGGCGGGATGTCGAGATCTTGAGAGACCTCTATCTCTTTGGCCGCCGGATGGGCTACGTGCTCTACCGCGACAAGCAGGACCGCAAAATCAAGCTGCCCATCGAGTGGTGAGATGCGCGGGGGACCGGCTAACGGGCCGGTGCGGCCTCGACCCCGGTGTTGACCAGCACCTTTTCCACCGAATCGAGCGCCCAGTCGAGCTCCTCACGGGTGATGACCAGAGGTGGAGCGATGCGGATGACGTGCTCGTGGCTCTCCTTGCACAGGATGCCCTCGGCAGCCAGCGACTCGCAGAAGCGGCGGGCACCTCCCGCCTCCGGGTGGAGCTCGATGCCCGCCCACAGCCCCTTGACCCGAATCTCCTTGATGAGGTCGGACGGCATTCCGGCCAGACGCTCCGCCATGTGATCTCCGAGCTGTGCCGAGTTTTCGACCATCCCCTCCTCCACCAGCACCTTGAGCGCGGTGCGGGCGACGGCGGCGCCGACGGGGTTACCGCCGTAGGTGGAGCCGTGGTCACCGGGTTGGAAGACGTCCATGATCTCGCTGTCGGCGACCACGGCCGAGACCGGGTAGAGGCCGCCAGACAGAGCTTTGCCCAAGATGACCATGTCGGGTCGAATGCCGTCGTGCTCGTAGGCGAACATCTTGCCGGTCCTGCCCAGCCCGGATTGGATCTCGTCGACGATCAGCAGAGCATTGTGCCCGCGGGTGATCTCCCGTAGGCGCTCGAGGTAACCCGCCGGCGGAATGATGATCCCCCCTTCGCCCTGGATCGGCTCGATCAGGATAGCTGCCACGTTGGGGTTCATAGCTTGGGCCACGGCATCCGCGTCGCCGTAGGGCAGCAGGGTAAAGCCGGGAGCGAAAGGGCCAAAACCGCTGCGGTACTGTTCCTCGGAGGAGAAGCCGACAATGGTGGTGGTCCGGCCGTGGAAGTTCTCGTTGAAGACGAGGATCTCGGCCTGGTCCGTGGGTACGCCCTTGATGGTGTAGGCCCACTTGCGCGCCGCCTTGATGGCCGTCTCCACCGCTTCGGCACCGGTATTCATCGGCAGCACCCGCTCGAAACCGGCGAGCTCGGTCAGATCCTGGTAGAAGAGCGCCAGTTGGTCGGTGCGAAAAGCCCTCGAGACCAGGGCGAGCTTGCTGCTCTGCTCGACCAGGGTCTCGACTATCTTGGGGTGACAGTGCCCCTGATTGACGGCCGAGTAGGAGGCGAGGCAGTCCAGGTACCTGCGACCCTCGATGTCCCAGACCCAAACGCCTTCGCCGCGGGTGAGAACGATGTCCAGCGGTGCGTAATTGTGAGCCCCGAGGCGGTCTTCGAGGGCGACGTATTCCTGGGTCTTTGTCATGGCACTCTCCCTTGAGCTCTGCAGGCCGGTTTTACCACAGAGTCGGTGCTGTTTTGAAGTCGGTCACTAGGGCCCGTTGGGCGGGAAACGCAGCCTGACTTGAGTCGAGGGCAAGTGGGGTGCTAGAAAGGGATCGACACCGGCTTTGCCGGCGTTTTTTTCTCGGGAGCTGATGGTGACAAAAACGCGTCGTAGCGACAGTCGGGCAGACAATCGGCCGGACTCATTACCCGAGGAGGGTCGCTTCCTGGCCGGACCCAATCGGCGCGGCCCGGAATTGTTCCGCACCTTCCGCATCCTGTTCGAGTTCCTACGCGGATTCAGAGAGCTCCACTTTCTGGGCCCGACCGTCACCGTCTTTGGCTCCGCGCGTTTTCCCGAAGGCCACCGTTACTACGAGCTCGGCCGAGAGGTGGGCTCCAGTCTAGCCAAGGCCGGTTTCGCGGTCATGACCGGCGGTGGACCTGGAGTCATGGAGGCGGCCAACCGGGGTGCTCAGGAGGCCGGAGGTTGCTCAATCGGTTGCAACATCGAGTTGCCCTACGAGCAGAAGCCGAATCCCTATACCGACATCTGGATCGAGTTTCGCTACTTCTTTGTCCGCAAGGTAATGATGGTCAAATATTCGGTCGCCTTTGTGGTGCTGCCGGGCGGTTTTGGCACCATGGACGAGATCTTCGAGACCGCCACCCTGATCCAGACCGGCAAGATCGAGGGTTTTCCGCTGATTCTGATGGGAACCGACTATTGGCGGCCACTGCTCGAATTCGCCGAGAACACCATGGTCGAGGAGGGGACCATCGACAGATCTGACCTCAAACGCCTGGTGCTCACCGATTCGGTAGAGGAGGCCGTGAAAGAAATCCTGCAGGTCTCCACGTCGCGGATTGGACTGGTCTGGGAGCGAGCGCCGAGGTCCAAGCGGATCCTGGGTAAGAGATCCCGTCGTGGCCGTGGCGGAAGGAAGCCGCTGCCCTCCTGTGAGTAATCGTCATCTCCGGATGAGCCCAAATGGCTGAGCAAGGCGCGGGCGCCGACGGCTCCCTCACCGTCTCACGTCTCCAAATTCTGGCCACGGCCCTCCTCTTCTCGACCGGTGGCGCCGTCATCAAGGCCATCGATCTGACTAGCTGGCAGGTGGCCGCCTTTCGCTCGGGAGTGGCGGCGTTCGCCATCCTCGTGATGCTGCCGTCGTCGCGCCGGCGGTGGGACATGGGCACCGTGGCCGTGGGCATTGCCTACGCCGGTGCTCTGATCTGTTACGTCTGGGCCAACAAGCTCACCACCGCCGCTAGCACCATTTTTCTCTACTCGATGAGCCCTCTCTACGTTCTGCTGCTCGGTCCCTGGCTGCTGAAGGAACCTCTGCGACGGCGCGACCTCTTGTTCATGCTGGTCGTCGGAGTGGGTTTTCTTATGGTGCTGCTCGGGGTAGAGCCGGCCGGAGCCACGGCCCCAAAGCCGTTCGAGGGCAATCTGCTGGCGACTTTTGGCGGGCTTTTTTTCGCCCTGGTCGTCATCGGGCTGCGCTGGACGAGCCGCAACGACCCGGGTCGAAGCGGCGGCCCGACGGCAGCGGTCGCGGCGGGAAATCTCATCGCCCTCGTCATCTGTCTACCGCTGGCGCTGCCGGTTGTCGAGAGCCGGCCACTCGACTGGGTGCTGATCGGCTACCTGGGGGTCTTCCAGATCGGGCTGGCCTATGCCTTGCTGGCGTCCGGCTTGAGGAGGATTCCGGCTCTCGAAGCCTCGCTCCTCATTCTGATCGAGCCGGTGCTCAACCCGGTGTGGGCCTGGTGGGTGCACGGTGAGCGCCCTGGTCGCTTGTCGCTGGCGGGTGGAGTGTTGATCCTGGCGACAATCGCCGCGAGAGCCATTTTGGAGACCCGCTATCGTACTGGGAGCCCGTCCGAGTAATCCACGCAGCTACGTGGGTTACTCGGACGGGCTCCTAAACCTCACGTCCAGACGGACAGTAGGTGTCACGGCGCTCGGTCAGATCGGCCTTGACCGCCGCTTTGAAGGAGTCGATCGTGCCATCGGTCTCGAGAGCCTCGCGATAGTCGGAAATCTCGACTGCTTCGAGGGTCATGGCGAGGGTTTTGAACGGCTTTGGCAGGAACTGCCCCGGCACCTGGATGTGGTGAAGGCCGCCGCTGTAGGCGATCAGCATCTTGCCGTCGGGAATGGCCCGTAGGATGTCGGCGATGCCGCCCCGGATCGACATCGGGCGTCCGTTCTTATCCAAGCCGTCGGCGCGCTTCATCCGACCCTCGGGTAGGATGATCACCATGCTCTCGGGGTCGATCTGAGAGATGACCGCCTGCCAGGTATGGTCGGCCTGGCGGGAGATGGGCACGACCCTGGGGGCGAGCATCTTGAAGAACCAACCGACCAGCGGTCGCCGGAGCGTCTTATCGGCGGCCGGCACCAGAGCTCGACTGGCAATGCGCCAGAGAAAACCCGGAGGCAGATCGCCGAGAAACAACCACTCGAACAGACTGGTGTGGTTGAGGATGGTGATAACGCGGTAGTCCTGCTTCCAGGGCGAGTTTGGGACACCCCCGACCCAGCGAAAATCGTACTTGTAGAAGATCCTGGAGAGGCGCTTGAGCGCGACCAAGAGGCCGAAGGTCAGAATCTTGCGCACAGGAGAGCCATTTTCTCATAGCTGGAGGGCTCGGTGAGATAGGATACGACGCCATGCTGAACATCGATCTGTCGGGAAAGAAGTACCTGGTCATGGGTGTCGCCAACAAGCGGAGCCTCGGCTGGGCTATCGCCGACCAGTTGCGGGTCGCCGGTGCCGAGCTGGCCTTTACCTACCAGGCCGAGCGGTTGAGGGTGGATCTGGAGAAGCTGACGGCGGACATCCCGGGAACGCTTCTTTACCAGGCCGACGTGACCGTCGAAGAGGAGCTCGAGCGGGCCTTTGCCAACCTCGAGGAGACCTGGGGCTCGCTCGATGGCATCGTGCACGCCATCGCCTTTGCTCCCAGAGAGGCGATGGAAGGTCGCTATATCGACACCACGCGCGAAGACTGGCTGACGGCGCTCGAGATCTCCGCCTACTCGCTGGTGGCCGTGGCCAAGCGAGCCGAGCCGTTGCTCACCGAGGGAGCGGGCCTGGTCACCCTGACCTACTACGCTGCCGAAAAGGTGGTGCCAAAGTACAACGTCATGGCGATCGCCAAGAGCGCGCTGGAAGCCAGCGTCCGCTATCTGGCCTACGAGATGGGCAAGAATGGGGTGCGGGTGAACGCCGTGTCGGCCGGGCCCGTACGCACGGTTGCTGCCCGCAGCATTCCGGGATTCTCCACCCTCTACAAGCAGTTTGCCAAGGTGGCGCCGCTGGGCCGCAACATCACCCACGAAGAGGTAGGGCAGCTCGGTCTATTTCTACTCTCCCCCTTGGCCAGCGGGATCACCGGCGAGGTCGTTTACGTCGACGCCGGGTTCCACGCCATGGGGATGGAAATCTCCGAATAACCCCTAATCAGCGAAAGTCGTGGCTCGGAGCCGCGGCGATCTCGCTCAACCGCCAGAAACGCTCCGCCTTGAGCGACAGGGTGCCGTCCTTCTTTTGCAGGACCCCCTCCACCACCAGACCGGGGGAGCCGACGATGAGCTGCCGGTTGGCCTGCAGCAGATCGGGAGTGACCAGAGCCTGCGACATCCCGGTCTCGTCCTCCAGCGTGAGGAAGAGCAACCCCTTGGCGGTGCCCGGCCGCTGGCGCACAGTCACCGAGCCGGCGATGCGCACCCGCTGGCCCTGAGCGCAAGCGGCCAGCCGGGCGGCGGGCACGATCCGCTGCCGGTCGAGGCTCGGACGGAGATGCTCGAGAGGATGGGGACCGACGGTGAGCCCGGTGCCGGCATAGTCGGCCAGTGTTTCGTCGTAGGGGGACATTTCGGGGAGGGGTGAATCGTTGGTCGTCGAAGTGGCCGGCCTCCGTGCCGGCCGCCGGGTGGGGGGAGTCCCAACGGTCTCAAACATCTCTCCCGCCGGTCGCGCCGCCTGCGCCGCCTGCCAGAGAGCCGCCCGCCGGGTGAGCCCCAACGAGCCCAGCGCTCCCACCTCGGCCAGCACGTCGAGCTCCTCGCGGCGTAACCGGCAGCGGCGGGCCAGGTCGTCGGTACTGCGAAAAGGTCGCTCGGCCTGCTGGCGCTCGATGGCTTCGCCGGCCTCCTTGCGCAACCCCTTGACAAAGCGCAGCCCGAGACGGGTGACGCCGGAGGGGTGCGAATCCTCGAGCCCTCGGCCGGCACGGAGGCCGGCCGCTTCGTATCGACATTTCCACCCCGAGGCATTCACATCTATCGGTGCCATCTCCACCCCGTGGCGCTGGGCGTCTTTGACCAGGGTGGCGGGGTGGTAGAAGCCCATCGGCCAGGCGTTCAAGAGGGCGATGAGAAAGGCGGTGGGGTGGTGGGTCTTGAGATAGGCGCTGGCGTAGGCGATCAAGGCAAAGCTCGCGGCGTGGGACTCGGGGAAGCCATAGAGAGCAAAGGAGGTGATGGCGTGGACGATCTGCTCCTGGCCGTCACCGGTGATTCCGCGCACTGTCATCCCCTGCCGGAGCTTGGTCTCGAGCTGTTCCATGCGCTCGGCCGAGCGCTTGAAGCCCATGGCCCGCCGCAGATCCTCGGCCTCGCCGCCGGAGAAGCCCGCTGCCACCATGGCTACGCGCAGAATCTGCTCCTGGAAGAGGAGCACCCCCAGCGTGCGCTCGAGGATGGGTTCGAGGCTGGGGTGGGGGTAGGTCACCGTCTGCCGCCCCCGACGGCGCTCGAAGTAGGGGTGGACCATGCCACCGACGATCGGCCCGGGGCGGATGATGGCCACTTGGATGACCAGGTCGTAGAAGCGGGTGGGTGCGTTGCGCGGCAGCGAGGCCATCTGGGCGCGGCTCTCCACCTGAAAGACCCCGACGGTGTCGGCGCGGCGGAGCCCCTCGAAGGTGGCGGGGTCGTCGGGGGGGAGGTGTGCCAGGTCGATCTCCACCCCCTCGTGGGTGCGGATCAAAGGGATGGCCTCCTCCAGCGCCTGTAGCATCCCCAGCCCCAGGAGATCCACCTTGATGATCCCCAGATCGGCGCAATCGTCCTTGTCCCACTGCACGACCACCCGGTCCTCCATGGCGGCGGGCTCGAGCGGCACCACCTCGTCCAGCCGGCCGGCGGCGATGACCATTCCGCCCGAGTGCTGCCCCAGGTGTCGGGGGAGGTTCTGGATCCGGCGCCACATCTCGGCAAAGAGCCGGATGCGTGGCCCCTCCGGGTCGAAGCCGGCGGCCGCCAGCTCGGTGGGGAGCGACTTGGGGTCGCCCCGACTGGTGTCATAGCGCCAGGTGCCGAGCTGTTTGGCCAGCTTGTCCACCTGCTCGACCGAGTAACCGAGGACCTTGGCCACCTCACGGGCGGCCGAGCGGTCGCGGTAGGTGATGACGTTGGCGGTCATGGCGGCGCCATGGGGGCCGTAGCGCCGGTAGACATACTGGATGACCTTCTCCCGCTGATCACCCGAGGGGAGATCGAGGTCGATGTCGGGCCACTCGCCCCGCTCCTCCGACAGAAAGCGCTCGAACAGCAACTCCATCTTGACCGGATCGACAGCGGTGATCGACAGCGCGTAGCAGACGGCGCTGTTGGCGGCCGAGCCGCGGCCCTGGACCATGATCCCTTCGCGTTTGCAGAACTGGATCAGGTCCCAGACGATGAGAAAGTAACCGGCCAGCTCCAGCTTCTCGATCATGGCGAGCTCCCGCTCGAGCTGTGCCTGGGCACGGGCGGTCAACGGCCGGAAGCGCACGCGGGCTTCGTTCCAGGTGAGGTGGCGGAGATAGGAGCCGGGGGTCTCACCGGGGGGGAGCGGGTAGTCGGGGAAGCGGTAGCCGAGATCGGCGAGGGTGAAGTCGAGCTGCTGAGCGAGCTCGAGACTCCCGGCCAGGGCCTCCGGCAGATCGGCAAAGAGCTCGGTCATCTCCCGGGCCCCCTTGAAGTGGCGCTCCCGATGGGCGGCCAGCAGCCGGCCGGCGGTGTCGAGCTGGGTGTGCTCGCGGATACAGGTGAGGATGTCGTGGAGCTGCTTGTCCTCGGGGCGGGCGTAGCGCACCCCGTTGGTGGCCACCAGGGGGAGCCCGAGCCGTCGCGCCAGCTCGACCAGCCATTGGTTGCGGTGCTCCTCTTCCCGCAACAGGTGACGTTGAAGCTCCACCGCCACCCGGCCGTCGAAGGTGGCCACCAGCCGCTCGAGCCAGCGCCGCGCCGCATCGATCCCTGCCGCCTCGAGGATTCCAACCAACGGTCCCTCGCCGCCACCGGTGAGACACCAGAGCCCGCCGGAGTGTTGCGCCAACAATTCCCGGTTGGCCCGCGCCTCGCCCTTGGGGCGGTCACGAGCGGCGGCGGTCGCGAGCCGGCAGAGGTTGCGATAGCCGGCCCGGTCGGCGACCAAGAGGGAGAGCCGCCCACCCCCCGCCCCCAAGCCCTCAAGCCCTGGGTGGAGGTTGGGCGGCTCCATCTCGACCTCTGCTCCCACGATTGCCTTGATCCCTGCCTGGCGCGCGGCCTGATAGAAGCGGGGGGCGCCGTAGACACCGTTGCGGTCCAAGAGAGCGACCGCCGGCAGCTCGAGCTCGGCGGCGCGCTGGATGAGATCCTCGGGTTGCGAGGCGCCGTCGAGAAAGGAGAAGGCGGAGGCGGTGTGGAGCTCGGGGTAGGGGAACCGTCCTGGGTGGGTGGTGGGGTATTCCCGCTGCCGAAGCCTCTCTTTGCGGGCTCCGGGGGAGATGTAGCCACCTGCCCTGTCGCCGGCTAGTTGTTCGAAGTCGATGGCCGGAGCCGTAGTGTCGTCGTCACCAACACGGGTGGAAGACCGCGCAGGGTCGAGGGCTCGCGGTTCCGCGGGTTCGGCCGGCACGGAGGCCGGCCACTTCGAGGTTGGGGGAGCCTCAAGCCCTGGGCGGGTGGGGGGGTGGCCCCTCTTTTTAGTCATAAATCCCATCCGCGAACCAGTCGCCGCTTTGGCGCTGGCGGAAGATGCGGTAGAGACCGCCGTCGGTGAGCTCGACGTCCCAGTAGTCCCGCTCCACCGGCTGCTCTCGCCACCAGCCCTCCTCGAGGGTCCAGGGGCCGGAGGCCACCTTGATCCGTCCGGCGAGTCGTAGTCTCTTGGCCGACCCCTCGCGGACCACCGTTGCGATCTCCACCGGGTGGAGATCACTCTTTTTGCAGATCACTTCGATGGGCACCGGTGGGCGGAGCACCCGCACGCTCAGGAGTCCCCGCCCCTGGCGTGGCTCGGGTCGGATCTTGGGAGGGGGCGGGGGGAGATACTCGACCAGGGTGGAGCGCTCGGGACGATGACCGTCCACCGTGCGCGGCGAGCCGATGCGGTCGGATCCCAGCAGGGTAAAGAGACGCGCCATGGTGGTCGCCAGCTTGTCGGGAGAGAGCGCCGCCGGGCCAAAGAGAGAGAGCTGGGCCTCGCGTGGCCGGTCGGGGTAGGCAACCAGGGTAAAGCCGGTGGCGGGTGCTCCCGGTGGCTTGTCCTCGAGGTCGAGACGCAGCAGGGTGAGCAGGGTCTTGACCTCGAGGGTCGGTGCCGGCAGCTGGAGGGAGCGCTGGTGGTGACCGTCGGGATCGAGCGCCAGCCCGAGATCCAACCGGGCGCAAGCCAACCCCCGCTGCTCCAGACGCCGGCAGAGACGCTCGAGAGCCGCGCGGGCGATGAACAGGAAGGGCTCGAGGGCGACCAGGGGCCACTCGAGCTCCATCCCCTCCTCGAAGGCCGGTGGTGGCTGGTAGGGGGTCAGGGGGTGGGGGTCCAGACCGCGAGCCCTCTCGTGCAGCTCCTGACCGGCGTCACCAAGACGGCTCGCGATCTCGTTCTTGGACAGACGGGCGAAATCGCCCACCGAGCGGATACCCCAGCGCTGCAGGGTCTCCAGCACCCCGGTCTCGGCAGAGAGACGGTTGAGCGGTAACGGCGCCAGAAAGCTCGCCTCCTCGCCGGCGGGGACCACGGTGGGGGAGTCGGGTTGCTCCGCCGCTACCCGTGCCGCCAGCTTGCTCGAGGCGATGCCGATCCAGGCCGGCAGATTCGCCTTGGCGGTGGCCACGGTGAGGGCGTGGCCCAGGTCGTCCTCCGGTGCCTCACCCGGGAAGTGGCGTTCGAGACCGGTCAGCTCCAGATAGACCACCCCCTCGCCGGCATCCTCGATGCGGGGTGAGAAGCTCTCGGCGATCTCCAGCAGACTCTCCTGGGCCGCCCGCTCGCAGACCGCGTCCCGGGCGCGGGCGGTCAGCTTGGGCAACAGCGCCCGCGCCTGGGGCAGCGACATACCCGCTCGCACCCCCGCCTTACGGGCTCGTCGGGTGGCAGCGACGACCCGGGCGGCGTTGCCGTTGCCCTGGAAGACGGCCACCGCCTCGTCCTTGAGATCGGGCTCGCTGCGCAGCCGAGCGGCCAGGGGAAAGAGGGGGACGAAGAGGGTGGCGAGGCGGGTCACGGAGCCCCCACCCCCCGCCCGGTCTTGAGGTCTTGGCCCCCCCGCTCCCCACCCGGTCTTGAGGTCTTGAGGGCTCGGCCGGCACAGAGGCCGGCCGCTTCATGGGCGGGCGGGGGAGCCTCAGGACCCCAAGACCTCAAGACCTCAGGGTGGGGGGTGGTGGCGAGATGGACGGTCTCCGTTCCGCTCGCATACTGTCCCCTCAGCTTCTCCAGACTCAACCGCGCGGAGAGACCGGCCAGCAGCCGGGGGGAGCGGCCGTGACCGCTCCACACCGACCGTCCGCGGTCGGCCTTTACCACCACCGCCGCCGCCGTACCGCTCACCCGGTAGGGGCTCGAGACCAACAGCGCTCCGCGGTGGCTTGCGGCCGCCCGCGCCAGACGCAGCCAGGAGGCCTCCACCCCCCTGCCGCCGGCGACCGGGGGGCTGCCCAATTCGAGGATCACCAGGGGGAAGCCACCGTTGAGCAGCGTCTCGGTGCTGATCAGGGCCTGTTTCAGGTGTCGCGGCCGCACCCATAGCAGGCGGTCGAGAGCCGTTCCCGCCTCGGCGGCGGACTGGGGATCGAGACCATCACCCAGGTCGACCAGAGCCGCCGCTTCACCACCGACCGTGGTGGCGGCCAGGGCGGACAGCACGGTGGAGAAGCGACCGCTCGATCGCTGGCCGATGAGCTCCACCAGACACCCCC
>Ga0255057_10001938_pt1 | contig 11322 bp, 10 predicted proteins | sample Cases_109_6_MG_FD_189022 | JGI IMG/M metagenome (GOLD analysis project Ga0255057, IMG submission 189022) | Seawater microbial communities from Amundsen Gulf, Northwest Territories, Canada - Cases_109_6 | ecosystem: Environmental > Aquatic > Marine > Gulf | place: Canada: Northwest Territories... | reverse complement strand
CTGCGAACACGCCTAGCCGTCGGAATGCCGCCCTGTCGGGCGCGTCGAGAAGGTCATGACTCCATGCCAGAGCCTGATCGAGCGAACGGTGCCGGTCTGGCAAATCCGAACTCTTCGCAGCGAGCCTCTCGCCTTCCTGAAGTCGATCCACCATTTCTGACGGCGAAAGAAGGTTGGCCCGTGCCGCCGCCAGTTCCAGAGCAAGCGGAAGCCCATCGAGCAATTCCACGAGTTGTTCAATTTCGGCTTCATCAGCCGCAAAAGCCGGATCCACTTCTCTGGCACGCTCGACGAAGAGTCTGGCGCCAGGGGAGACAGTGCCAATTCCAACTGCACTCAGAGGGAGGACCGGAAACCTCTGCTCACCGGAGATCCGCAACGGGGCCTGACTCGTTACCAAGAACTTGAAGTCGTCTCCGCCCGCCAAGAGGTGGGCAATGTCAGACGCCGCCTCGAGTACCTGCTCGAAGTTGTCGAGAACCAGCAGCATGTCCTTGCCGCCGATGCTTCCCAAAACGGACTCGACCTCTCCCTTCTCGGCTCCAACCTCACTGGCCACCGACGCCACGACAAACGCCGGGTCCGAAATGGAGGAGAGGTCGACAAGGGTCACCCCGTCGCTGAAATCGGTCAGGACTCTGCGCCCAACGCCTTGCGCGAGTCTGGTCTTGCCGACTCCGCCCGGCCCCAGGAGAGTCACCAGCCGATGGCTCGACAGCATCGTCTCTATGGCCGTGAGCTCTTCATCACGTCCGATAATCGACGTAGAAAGGGCTGGCAGGTTGTTAGGTCGTGAGGTTGCTGTGCGAAGGGGCGGATAGTCCGTCGGCTGTCCTGGAATCACAACCTGGAACAGGGTGTCCGAATGCTCCAAGCCTTTCAGAAGGTGCTGACCGAGATCTCTGAACTCAAAACCGGCACTCGCCAGACCATGGGTCGTCTCTGAGACAAGGACCTGCCCGCCATGTCCCGCATCACCAATCCGTGCCGCCCGGTTAACCGACAGGCCGACGTAGTCATCATCTCCGAGCTCGGCTTCACCTGTGTGCATCCCGATGCGGACTCTTACTGAACCCTCCTCCGGCCATGGATGCTCCAGAAGAGCTCGCTGAATCGAAACTGCCGTTGCCACGGCCGCTTGCGCAGAAGTGAAAACGACAAAGAAGCCATCACCCATGGTCCTTATCTCAACCGCGTCAACGTCGGCGAAGGCCGATCTAACAATCTCGTTGTGCGCATCCAGGACATCTTTGAATCCGGCACCGAGTCGTCGGGCGATTTGAGTCGAACCTTCGATGTCGGTGAAGAAGAATGTGAGAGTCCCACTGGGCAAGGTTTTGGTCATGACTCCGGCCAAGTCTGGCACCGGATGCGAAGGGGCGTCGGACGAGGGATTAACGGCTGCCTATGTGTAATCCCTTAGACAACCCTTAGTTCCGTCAGAAGACCAACGACCCTCTCTTCTATCTCGTCTCTGATCGGACGCACCTCTTCGATCGCCTTTCCCGCAGGGTCGTCGAGTTCCCAGTCGAGGTAGCGCCGACCAGGAATGATTGGGCAAGTGTCGTCACACCCCATCGTCACCACGACGTCAGCGGCACGGATACCATCGTCGGTCCAGCGCCGTGGCTGGGACTCGGTGATGTCGATCCCGACTTCGGCCATGGCCGCGATCGCGACCGGATTGACGACATCGGCCGGTTCTGATCCGCCAGAGAACACTTCGACCGCTCCGGCAGAGAGAGCCCTCAAGAATCCAGCCGCCATCTGGGATCGTCCGGCGTTGTGAACACAGAGAAATAGGACAGCTGGCACATCACCAATGATGCCACGCTGTCTGGCGCCAATCGAGATTGGATATGGTCATGTCTATGTCCGAGCTGGCAAACGCCGCTGTTCCTGTCCGCGATGACATCATGGAAATGGAATCACGCTCGCTTGCTGCGCTTGCAACACCTGGTGGATCCCTGTCGGGTGAAGATCGAGTGGCCCTTGCAAGCGCAGCTCGGAGTAACCAGACCAAGACTGATCTCGAACGGTTCGCTCGTCATCTGTACTCGAGCCCGGCAACCATCAACGCCGAGGACGTCGACAAAGCCGCTGAGAATGCCGGCTACCCGAGGACCGTCGAGGCAATCGGCATAGTGGCCAGACTCTCTGCTCTGGATGGAGTCCATCTGGCGCTCGGGGTCGACCTCGAGCCTCTCCCTGTTCGGTTGCCCGGTCCTGCGACGGGTGAGATTGCGCACGACCTCAAGCGTCGACGGGGGCATGTTCCGATGCCTCCGGGGCCTATTCCGGTGACACTTGACCTGATTCCCTCAGAGGCCGACGCCTTTCGGGCCATGTTTGATTCCTTGTACATGACTGAAGAGCAGATGGCGGATCCGCAATTCCGCCGCGACCCGGGACTCAACACGCCCCAACTAGAGACAATTGCCAGCCGTATCTCAATGCTCAACGAATGCTTCTACTGAGTATTCAGCCACGCATGGCGACTCCGGTGGAGTGGCGAGATTCACGGATACGACATAAAGATCGAGGGGATTGCAGACACGACGGTTGACATAGGTGTCCCCGGTGGGTCGGAGTTGGTCGAGTTGGTGGACAGCGTGGTGGATGGCGGGGATTCGAGGCGCAAGGACGCCCGAGACGCCCTACTCGAAGCGCTGGGACCCGAATCGTTTGTCGATGCTGCGGCTGTTTTCGGCAATTTCCAGATGATGAACCGGGTCGCCGAAGGCACCGGAATTCCTATTCCACCACAGGCTCTAGAGCGAGAGGCCGACATGATGAAGTCTCTGAATCTCTACGACATCCTCAAGAGCCAGCACGTCTAGAGGACTAGAGGACGAGAGTCCCCTCTGGTGTGCCAAGACTGACCGAAACAATCGACGGGGGGCCTTCGACGACGCTGATTCCTCCCACACCCGCGATCCACTTCCCCAGTCGGGCGGGGTCCCCGCTCAGAATAACTTCCTCGACGGTGTCGACCCGACGGTCATGGGCGAGTGGGCTTCGACCGGGCATCTGTTCCGCTGGCACGTGCCACTCAATGAAGAAGGGCAAGGACTCCTCGATGGCTCTTTCCACTCCCGCCACGCTCCACTTCAACTCGGTGCCGTCGGGTCGGCGCCGACTCATGACGATCGACTCGAGATCTAAACGAGTGGCGACGGCACTCAAGTCCTCCGTACGGAGACAGATGGCGTCCACCACGCCGTCGGATGTCGCCCGTCTGGTCGCCCAACTCCCGAAAGCGCTGCTCCCGGCCTCCAAAGGATCCACCGCAGCGAGCAATTCGATATAGAAGTCGCCAAGAGGGACGATGCGGTTCGCGGTGCCATGACCGGGATGATGCCCGCCCTCCAACGAAGCAAGGCCAAAACGATCCCGGAAAACTCTTGCACCCTCTTCGAGGTCTCTCACACAAACGATCAGGTGATCGATCACATTGCTCACCTGACAATCCTGGCATGTCGCAAAGCAGTCGTAGACTCATTACCCGTGAAGCGCCTCTCTCCTCTCCTCATCCTCGCCGCAGCAACGGCATTGGTCGTGGCCGTGCTGAAGAACAACGACCAACCCTCCCCGCCCGAGGACTGGCAGCCGGTAGATCCTTCGTGAAGATTGGGGTTCTCGTCACCGGGGACATCGCAGTCAGAGCGGCCCACTCGCTCAACGGCCATCCTTCTGTCGACGAGGTCGTCGTGGTTGGTCCGGCCAGCAGTAGGAGCTTCAAAGTCGTCGACACGGCCGAGGGATGTGAATTTCTCATCGGCACCGGCCCTGATGCGCCGAAGCGGGCAAGGGCACACGACGTTCCGCTGATGTGGGACGGAGATTCAGGGGCCGACGGCGTGGCGGTGTGGGGGGCCAACCCTCAGGGATTGACCCTCGCTCTGGCATCGAGGGAATCCGACCCGAGACTCATCGCCGTGGCTCACCCTGATCTCGATGAAGGTTCTGACCACAATGCCCGCTTTCCGAAGCCTCTTGGAACATTGGGTGTGCACGACACGACCTACGCCAGTCAACGATTGGGGGAGGCCAGGTCACCCAACGAGTTTGCGGGCTGTCTTGCTATTGGTGCCGATCGCCGCGTCACCATCATCGACGATGCCGCGTTCATGTCAGGAATCGCTCTCGCCGCAGCCGTAGACATTGCTGATGGAGCCCAAAAAGCCGTCTGGGAAGACGCTCTTCCCTATCTACAGGCGGCGACGGGTATGGGTTTGGTGATGGCCGAAGACATCTAGTCCAGCCGTGTGCAAAGGGAGCGACCGGTACTGGGTCGTGCCCTAAGTTAGGAAAGCTTGACGGGTGGGCTTTCCTCGGTGGGGATATCGGCTTGGTCAGGGGGTGGGACGACGGCGCCGTTGCCGGTGCGATAGTCGGCCGGCGGGTGGAGGATCGTCTGCTGGGGGGCCACGATTGGATTCAGGGTCTCTTCGAGAACCACCACCTCGAGACCTCCCACAACATCTGATACCAGGTTGTAGACAATGGCAAAGGCTGTGGTCGACCCAGTCATCAGGACCCACCAGACCACGGAACTGAAGATCACAAAGCGAAGGAACTGCTCGGTGTTGGCAAACGGCTGGGAGCCTTCCTCGATCAAGGTGATCTCAACCAGGAACTCTGTGATGCGCTCCGGGATCCCGGCGCGGTCGAGAACTGCCCAGAAGATCACGAAACCCAGAACCAGCGCCAACCCGACCACAGCCCAAACAACGGCAGACACCTTCAGGGCGGTCCACGGGTCGATCTTTCGGATTATGCGTCGAACACGACGAACAGTTGCCATTGGGAGCTCCCGGTTATGGGGAAAGTCTAAGAGAAGATCCGTCCAGTCCAACGTAAGACGGCCGGGAGAGGTTCCTCAGTCCATCTCGTCCGAAACGATCGCGGCGGCGGACAACTCGTTGCCTTCACCGACATCGATCACCTTGACACCTGTCGTGTCACGCTTTTGGCGACTGATCTTGGCGACGGGAGTGCGGATCCCCACACCGGCTGACGAGACCAGGAAGACCTCGTCGTCCCTTTCGACGGCTCTCACCGCTACCAAGTTTCCTCGCACACGCGTGATCTTGAATGCCTTGACACCCATTCCGCCCCGGGTCTGGCGTCGAAACTCACTCATGGCTGTTCGTTTGCCATAGCCGCCTGCGGTGAGGAGCAACACTTCCTCGCCGTCGACATTGGACACTGCGGCCACGACCTGGTCGCCTTCCCGAAGTCTGATCCCCCGAACCCCCTGAGTGCCCCGCCCCATGCTGCGGAGATCGGACTCGGCGAACCGAATGCCAACACCTGCTCTGGTGAAGATGAGAATGTCGTTCTCACCATTGGTCGGCCGAACCGAAACGAGTTCGTCATCCTCACTCAGTTTGATGGCCACGAGCGTTTGGTTCCGGGAATCGTATTCCTTGAACTCGGTCTTCTTGGCTTGACCCTTCTTGGTGACCATCACCAAGAAGCGGCCGGTCTCGTAGTCCCTCATGTCGATGATCGCCTGAACAATCTCGTCCGGACCCAGCGGCAGCACGGCCTGCGCGAGCACGCCTTTAGCGGTCCGTGATTGTCTCGGTATCGCGTGAGCCTTCACACGATGCACCAGTCCCTTGTTCGTGAAGAAGAGGAGGTAGGCGTGAGCGGTTGTGTGGACGAGATGTCGGATTACGTCATCTCCCGGCACCTCGGCTGCCTTCACCCCTCGACCACCGCGGGTCTGAGTCCGATACGTCGAAGCGGGCACCGATTTCACATATCCAGCCTGGGACACCGTGATTATCAGCTCGTCATCGGCGATGAGATCCTCGAGGCTGAGATCGCCCTCATCGGGGATGATCCTGCTGCGACGCTCGTTGGCGAACTTCTCACGGATGGCGCCCATCTCCTCTTTGATGATGGACCATCTCGTCTTGGGATCGGCAAGTATCGCCTCGAGGCCGGCGATGCGATCCTGAAGCTCAGCGAGCTCGGTACGGAGCTTGTCGACTTCGAGGGCTGTCAGACGGCGCAGTGGCATGTCGAGGATCGCGTTGGCCTGGATCTCGCTCAGTTCGAAGTTCTCGATGAGATTGGCCCTGGCCTCGGCGGTGTCAGCCGAACCACGGATGATCCTGATCACCTCATCGATGCTGTCGACAGCGATAATGAGGCCCTCGAGGATGTGAGCTCTGGCCTTCGCTTGATCGAGTCGGAACTGGGTCCTCCGCTCGATGACCTCCATCTGGTGATCCAGGTAGTAGCCGATCATTTCGGCCAGACCCAAAGTCCTGGGAACACCGTCCACAAGGGCAACCATGTTGTACGCGAACGAATCCTGAAGTGGAGTGTTCTTGAAGAGTTGGTTGAGAACGACCTGAGGGATGGCATCCCGCTTGAGTTCGATAACCAGACGCGTCCCCACCCGGTCCGAGGACTCATTTCGGACCTCGGAGATGCCGGTCATTCTCTTTGAATCGACCAGATCCTTGATCTTTGCCACGATGCGCTCGATGGAAACCTGATAGGGGAGCTCGGTCACCACAATGGCTGTTCGGCCCTTGCGTACCTCCTGCACATCACAGACAGCACGGATCTTCACCGACCCGCGGCCGGTTATCAGGGCCTCCCGCATCGGGGCCGTCCCGACGAGAAAGCCACCCGTTGGGAAGTCGGGCCCCTTCACAAATCCGAGAAGCTCCTCAGAGCTGGCATCCGGATGATCGATGGAGTGAAGCGCCGCGTCGATGATCTCACCGAGGTTGTGGGGTGGAATGTTGGTGGCCATCCCAACGGCAATCCCCTGTGACCCATTGACCAAGAGGTTGGGGTATCGAGACGGGAGCACCGACGGCTCCTGCAACTCACCTGAGTAGTTGTCGACGTAGTCAACTGTGTTCTCGTTGATGCTCTCGAGAAGATGTGTGGACAGCTTGGTGAGGCGGCACTCCGTGTAACGGGCCGCACCGGGCGGGTCGTCAACGGTGCCGAAGTTGCCCTGCGGGTCGATCAGAAGGTGCCGCATGGAGAAGTCCTGGCCCATTCGAACGAGGGCGTCGTATATGGCCGTGTCACCGTGCGGGTGGTAGTTACCCATTACATCCCCGACGACCTTCGAGCACTTGCGATGCGCCGAGTTCGGGCTGATGTTGTTCTCGAACATCGAGTAGATGATGCGCCTCTGAACGGGCTTCAGGCCGTCGCGAACGTCGGGAAGTGCACGCGAGACGATGACCGACATCGCGTAGTCGATGAAGCTCGACTCCATCTCTTTGGTGATCTCGATCTCGGGGAACTGCTCAGTTGTAATGTGTTCGTCTGTCATTGGATCTCGGGCCTATATGTCGAGGAACCGGACGTCACCGGCGTTCTGTTGGATGAACAATTTCCTCGACGCAACGTCTTCGCCCATCAGCGTCTGGAAGACCTCCTCGGCAAGTGCTGCATCGGCCATCTCGACCCTGACAAGCGTTCTCGTTTCGGGATTCATGGTCGTGTCCCACAACTCACTCGCGTTCATCTCGCCGAGGCCCTTGAAACGCGTCGGCTTGACCTTGGGATGGTCTTTCTTGAAGGCATCCAGCTCGTTTTCATCTTTGAGGTAATGCACAGCGGACCCCACTTTCACCCGATACAACGGTGGCTGGGCGACGTACACATAGCCGTACTCGATAAGAGGCCGCATATGACGGAACAGGAGAGTCATCAACAGCGTGCGGATGTGTGCGCCGTCCACATCGGCGTCGGCGAGAAGGACCACCTTGTGGTACCGGGCTTTGGAGATGTCAAACTCATCGCCGATTCCAGTACCCATGGCTGTGATGATGTCCTGGACTTCGCTATTTTGGAGCGCTTTAGCCAGCCTCGCCTTCTCTACGTTGAGGATCTTTCCCCGAATGGGAAGGATGGCCTGTGTTTCTGAGTTGCGGGCCGCCTTAGCCGGCCCGGCCGCCGACTTCCCCTCCACGATGAAGATCTCCGACTCACCCGGATCACGGCTCGAACAATCCGCCAACTTGTCGGGAAGACCACCAGACTCCAAGCCCGACTTCCGTCTGGTGAGTTCTCGCGCCTTACGAGCGGCTTCGCGGGCTTTGGAGGCGTTGATGCACTTCTCGACGATCCGACGAGCCTCGGGTGAATACTTCTCCAACCACTCAGGGAGCATTCGATTGAGTGCTTTCTCCACGTAGGAGCGGATCTCGGTGTTTCCCAGCTTGGTCTTGGTCTGACCCTCGAATTGAGGGTCTTGTACGCGGATCGAAATGATCGCAGTCAACCCCTCGCGGACATCCTCGCCGGTGAGGTTGGTGTCCTTTTCTTTGAGGAGGTTCTTCTTGCGGGCAAACTCGTTGATCGACTTGGTCAATGCCTTGCGAAAGCCCTCTTCGTGGGTGCCGCCTTCATGTGTGTTGATGTTGTTGGCGAACGAGAGAACCGACTCCGTGTAGGAGGTCGTCCACTGCAGGGCGACCTCCAGTTCGGCGTCATCGGAATCGTCGGCGACATCGATGATGTGAGCATGAAGCGGATCTCGCTTGGCGTTGAGATGATTGACGAAGTCGACCAGCCCGCCCTTGTAATGAAAGCTATCGCTTCTCGGTTCATCGCCTCGCTGATCATCCAGAGTGATGAGGAGCCCACGATTCAAGAAAGCCGTCTCCCGAAGTCGTGACGCGATGATCTCGTAGTCGAATTCAGTCGTCTCGCTGAAGGTTTCGGTACTGGGCCAGAATCGGATGGTGGTACCGCTCTTCTTGACCGCCCGCATCTTCTTCGGGTCTTTGGTCTTGGGTTTGCCGTCACGAAATTCCTGTGAGTAGAGGTGACCATCGCGGCGTACCTCTGCTTCGAGACGTTCTGAGAGGGCGTTGACCACCGAGACGCCCACACCATGGAGGCCGCCTGAGACGGTGTAGGCGCCCTGTTCGAATTTTCCACCGGCGTGGAGGGTCGTCAACACGGTTGTCAGGGCCGACCTCTTCGTCTTGGCGTGACGGTCAACTGGGATGCCCCTGCCATCGTCTGAAACCTCGACGCCGCCGTCACTGCGAAGGACGACAACGATCTTGGTGCAGTACCCGGCCATCGCCTCGTCAACTGAGTTGTCTACGACCTCCCAAATGAGATGATGGAGACCTCTAGGCCCGGTTGTGCCGATGTACATACCTGGTCGCCGCCGAACAGCCTCGAGACCTTCGAGAACCGTGATGTCTTTGGCTTTGTAGCTGTCGCGAGTAGCTGTCACGACCCTCCTCGTGGGCAGAAATAGGGAAGTCCTAGGCGAAGAAAACGCTCTGTCTGAACGCCTAATCTCACGCTTGTCATTTTACCCCCAAACACCCTCAGAAACGAATCCATTCGTCTGCCAATCTGGCCTCAATCTCGCCCTGGTGGCAACACCTCAATCGAGTCGATCACACCCTCGCCAAATCGCTCCTTTAGGGTCTTCAACAGAGTCACTTCTCCGTAACGCAGGAACGCCACCATCGAGGGTCCCGACGCCTCCACGACCAGGGTTTTGCCACGCACGAACATTGGTTTGGACCTTCCAACCCAAGGTTTGCCGGCAAGCGTCTCCCATTCATCGCTGACCTTTGACATCAGCACCGGATCGGGTAGACCCATCCGGGCAAAGACATCTTTCAGCGAATCCGAAAAGGGCTCGAGGTCGTTGCTCTGGTTCATCTGATACTTCCGTCTTCCACCCTCCACGTAGTTCCTGTCACGGGGATGCCATCGGGTTGGGCGGAAGTGATGAGGGTTTGAGTATCGGATGGAAGGGACCGGGCCAAGGCCAACGCCCTTTCCGGGTCGAGTTCCGAAAAGACATCATCGAGCAGCAAAACCGGAGGCTGATCGACGGTGTCGGCGATCGCACGATGAGCTGCCAATTTCACGGCCAAAGCCATCGTTCGCTGCTCGCCTTGGCTTCCATGTGTGCGTGCTTCATGGCTGTCGATTGCGAACCCCGGCTCGTCACGGTGAGGACCAACTGTCGTCATCCTTCTTTCATAGTCTGCTCGGCGCCTCTCCTCAAGAGCCCTGGAAATCGACTCTGCATATGCCGAAGCAGATTCCTGTTTCAACTCTCCCGCTGCCCAGGAGGTGAAGTAGCTGAAGCTCGCCGTCGACGTGTCCTCTGCGACCTCCCGGTATGCAGTCAACAACTTCCCGGCCAGAATCTCTATCACACGAGCTCGGCGAGCCATCACACGTCCTGCTGATTGAGCGAACTTCGAATCCCAGACCGAGAGGGTGGCGTCGTCCCGAGCCCCGTCTCGCAAGAAGGCGTTGCGTTGTCGTAGCGATCGTTCGAATTCTGATTGATCGAGGTGCGCCGCCGGCCACAGTTGCACTGCAATATCATCCAAGAGGTCCCGGCGATAGGCAGGGCCGCGCTTGATCAGGTCCAGGTCGTTGGGGAGAAAGGCAACCACTCGCACCACACCAAGGAGGTCGGCTGTCTTCTGTAGTTTCGTCTTATCGACCTGGGTCCTCCGGGAGCCCTGCCGCGGCAACTCGATTTCGATCAGGCGGACCCTTCCCTCACCTTTCAAACCCGCCCGAATCACCGCCGTATCCGCTTCGTCAGAGATCACCGCCGCGTCAGGTGTCCCCCTGAACGACTTGAGGGTGGCGAGGTAGCCGATCGACTCGAGAACATTGGTCTTTCCGGCTCCGTTTGGTCCGATCAGAAGATTGACACCTGGGGCCGGCTTCCATTCAAGGGCTTCGTAAGACCTAAAAGTGAGGAGGGAAAGCCAATCAACCCGCATTCAGACGCGGACAGGCATCAAGAGGTAGAGGAAGTCGCCTTCGGACCCGGTGTCGAGAACACTTGGCTTGTACGAATCGATCACCTGGATACGAACCGACTCACCGGGCATGGCAGTAACCCCATCTTGGAGGTAGCGCGGATTGAAGGCGATGGTGACCTCTTCTTCGGTTCCCGTGTACTCACCGTCCAGATGTTCGGTCTCGCCACCGACATCCTGGCGACTCACCGTGACCTCGACTCCTCCTTCCATCAGTTTCAAACGCACCGGGATGTGATCCTCCGCTACAAGGCTCACTCGTCCCAAGGCATCGAGAAGATCCTCCTTGTTGAGGACAACCTGATTGGGATAGGTCTCCGGCAGCAACGATTGGTATTTGGGGAAGTTCCCGTCGATCAGCCTCAAGCGAAGGGTCCCCTTGTCGGAGGAGAACACTGCCTCCCTCTCTCGCAGTTGCGCCGTTACTTTCGGAGCACCAATCGTGCGCGGAAGCTCTCGAAGCCCACGCGCCGGCACCAATCCTGTCCCCTCCAGACCGACACCCGGCAGG
>Ga0255057_10001937_pt1 | contig 11322 bp, 11 predicted proteins | sample Cases_109_6_MG_FD_189022 | JGI IMG/M metagenome (GOLD analysis project Ga0255057, IMG submission 189022) | Seawater microbial communities from Amundsen Gulf, Northwest Territories, Canada - Cases_109_6 | ecosystem: Environmental > Aquatic > Marine > Gulf | place: Canada: Northwest Territories... | reverse complement strand
GCCCGAAGATGAGAACGTGGTCCAATGCCTCGGCACGCTTCCCGGCCGCCTCTATAAAAATTCTCATTTGCCGCTTGACGCCGGGCTGGCCGACGAATTCGGCTAGCGACTTCGGGCGGATCGCGCGATCGAACGCCTTGTCTTCGGCTTTCGATTCCGCGCTGCTCAGGCGCTCGTGTTCGATACCGGCCGCCATTTACTGCACCGCCTGCCGCAATGCCAGTCGGATGATGTCCGCCGAGGACTTGCCGTCGACATCGAGGCTTCCGACCAGTTTGGTGACTTCCCTCGGTTTGTAGCCAAGCGCAATCAATGCGTCCACAGCCTCGCTGCAAGCGCCCTGCTGCACCGCGACTCGGGTTGTACTTTCAGCTGCCGACACCGTTTGGATTCGATCGCGCATGTCGATGATCAACCGCTCCGCGGTCTTCTTGCCGATCCCGGGAATTCTTGTAAGCATCGCGGTATCTTCGTATTCGACACAACGCTGAAAGTCCCCGACGCTCATCGCCGACAGAATGCCCAGCGCCATCTTTGCACCAACACCACTGACTTTCAGCAAGATACGGAATAATGCTCGCTCTGCTTCGGTCGCAAATCCGTAAAGTATCTGCGCGTCTTGGCGAACCAGCAGATGCGTGAAAAGAGACAGGTCTGTGCCGATAGACGGCAAATCAAGAAATGTCGACATCGGCGTTTCGACTTCGTAGCCGACACCCTGACACTCAATGATGATCGCCGGCGCCTGCTTGAACGTCAGTTTGCCGCGGACAGAGCCGATCATCGCAGACTCACAACGGGCGCACGGCCGGCCAGTCGCGCCCGGGTGCGGTGCTGGTGTCCATGGCACAAGGCCGTCGCAAGCGCATCGGCGGCATCGAGGCCAGGTTCGCCCTCGAGCCGCAGTAGCGACACGACCATGTGCTGCACCTGTTCCTTGGTCGCCGAACCCGTACCCACAACCGCTAGCTTGATCTCGCGCGGAGCGTACTCGAATACCTCTACGTCAAATGCGAACGTCGCACACAATGCCGCCGAGCGCGCGTGCCCGAGCTTTAATGCGCTACCGGCATTCTTGTGCATGAACACGCTTTCGATCGCCACGACATCCGGCCGGTACTCGGCAACGATCTCGCCGACAGATGTGAAAATCTGCCGCAGCCTGTCCGGGAAATCGCCGTCCGGGCTTCTTACGATACCGCTGGCCACATAGGCCGGCCGCTCGCCCTCGAAATCCAGCACGCCGAATCCGGTCAGCCGTGATCCGGGATCAATTCCGAGTATGCGTCGCTTGTCCGTCAATGCCACCCTCAAATTTGTGCCAGCACATCGTCGCTAATATCGGCGTTGCTGTACACCTCTTGAACGTCGTCCAAATCCTCGAGCATCTCGAGCATCTTGACCATCGACGTCGCTTCCTTGATGCCGAGATCCGCGCTCGTCGAGGCACGCATGGTCAGTTGTGCCGTCTCTGGGTCGAGGCCGGCCTTCAGCATTCCGTCGCGGACCGACTCGAAGTTTCCAGGATCCGCCAACACCTCGATCGCCCCATCATCGTCAACGACAACGTCTTCGGCGCCTGCCTCGATTGCGGCCTCCATGATCGCATCCTCGTCGCTGCCGCTGGGATACAGCAGTTGGCCGACGTGATTGAAGAGGTAACTCACGGAACCGTCAGCCCCGAGATTACCGCCGAATTTTGCGAACGCGTGCCGCACCGCCGCCACCGTCCGATTCTTGTTGTCGGTCAGGCAGTCAACTATGACGGCGCTGCCGCCGGGACCATAACCCTCGTAACGCATTTCCTGATAGTCCGTATCGTCCAGAGCGCCGGCACCACGTTTGACCGCTCGCTCGATATTATCTTTCGGCATGCTTTGCGACCTGGCCTTGTCGATCGCAAGCCGCAATCTTGGATTTGCATCCTGATCGCCACCACCCATCCTGGCCGCAATAGTAATCTCGCGAATCAGCTTGGTGAAAAGCTTACCGCGTTTCTTGTCCTGGGCGCCCTTGCGATGCTGTATGTTCGCCCACTTGCTGTGTCCTGCCATAGCCGCCCGCTTGACGCCTCAGAAACGTATCTCAAAGCCAATGTGCAAACCTGAGTCGAAACTAAATCTACCCGGGCCGCCATAGTCTGCCTTCGTCGAGCGCACACCGAGATAGACATCGGCATCTCTCACGACGTTGTAACCAATGCGAGCTCCGACATCGTAATATTCAACAACATCACCGAACGATACGACGTCCGGCGCGTAATACAGATAGCCGCCGATGTTAAAACGGTTCGCGTTCGGCAATACGTAACGGACGAATCCGCCCAATGCCAGCGCGCTGCCATCGACAAGTGCGTTATCCGGTTGCGTGTAAACAAATCGAACCCCGAGTCCGGCTTGCAACGAGTCTTTTCCATTGCTCGCCTCATCGACAAGATGAATCCCGAGGTGGATGGCATCACCTCTGGTCTGGTGATGCAACCAGCCCAGATCGGCAAGCAGCATCGGATTGCCCGCTCGCAGAAACAACGCCGCCCGTGCAGCGTCATCATTGACATTGATATCAAACGCGCGATGTGTTGTCTGCGCCGACGCCAAGCCGGCGAACAGGCTCAACACAACGGTCAAAACAGCCTGATACGATTTCATGCCCTGTACCCTTGTGCCCAAGTGATGAATCCGGCCGGGCCGCGGGCCGAATTCAGCGCGTATGATAACGGTTATTGCCCACGCTGGCACACTAATCAAAGTCCGCCAAATGTCGCTCTCGAAGCCTGAAAACCCCGCGAATACCGACGAAACGGTCGATATCCTCGCCGTGACCCGGCGCTTTATCGATGCTCTGCCGGGGCCCGATGAGATGTCCGCCACGATCACGGAAGGTCGCGAGATTGCGGCCGTGGTCGCCACGCTGGGAATGCCGCAGGACGTCATCGCCGCGGCACAGGTTTATCCGCTGGTACGTAACGGTTTTCTTGAGAAAAAAACTATAGAAAATAATGAATTAAAGGATATTTCTCGACTGGTTATTGGTTTATTGCAATTGCGCCGCTTTTCCCTGCCACCGGACTGGCGCCCCGGCGAGGCGCTCGCTGTGCGGCAGTCGGAAGCGCTGCGCAAGATGCTGCTGGCCGTCGTCACTGATGTGCGTCTCGTGCTCGTGCGCATCGCCGAGCAATTGTACCGCTTGAGACAGGCTAAAACGGCGCCTGAATCCGAACAACAGGCGATCGCCATTGAAACTCGCGAAGTCTATGCCGCGCTCGCCAGTCGCCTCGGTGTCTGGCAGCTGAAGTGGGAACTTGAAGACCTCGCGTTTCGGTATCTCGACGCGGAGACCTACAAAGCGATAGCCAAGGCACTCAACGAAAAGCGCGCCGAGCGCGAAGAATTTATCGATCAGGTCAAGGCGCTGCTGCAGAGCGAACTCGCCAAGGAAGGAATTGAGGCGAAGATTTCCGGGAGGCCGAAGCACATCTACAGCATCTGCCGCAAAATGCAGCGCAAGGAGCGGGGACTTGAATCTCTGTATGACTTACGCGCGGTGCGTATTCTCGTCAACGACATCAAAGACTGTTATGCGGCGCTCGGAGTCGTCCACAACCTGTGGTCGTACCTGCCGGGCGAATTCGATGACTACATAGCCAACCCCAAAGACAACGATTACCAGTCTCTTCACACTGCCGTAATTGGCCCGGACAGCAAAACCATCGAGGTGCAGATTCGCTCCCACGATATGCACAGGCAGGCTGAACTCGGCGTCGCGTCGCACTGGCGTTACAAGGAAGGCGGCAGCGCACCGGCTGCGTTCGATCAGAAGATTCGTTTTCTGCGCCACTTGCTCGAGCCTGCGGGCGATGACAGCGACCTCCTGAATCAGTTCCGTGATGACGTTTTCGAAGATCGCATTTACGCCGTCAGCCCGAAAGGTGAAGTCGTCGAGCTCGCGGCAAACGCAACACCGCTCGACTTCGCTTATCACGTCCACACACAGGTCGGCCACCGCTGCCGCGGGGCCAAAGTGAACGGTCGTATCGTGCCGCTGACGTACAAAATTCAAAACGGCGATCAAATCGAAATCATCACCGGTAGTCAGGCGCAACCCAGTCGCGATTGGTTGAGTCCGAAGCTCGGCTATCTGGCAGGCGCCCGCGCGCGCACGAAAGTGCGTAGCTGGTTCCGACAACAGGATCGTGGTCAACATTTGCGCCAGGGGCGTGAAATCATGGAACGTGAACTCACGCGTTTGAATGTCAAGGATGTTGCAACCGACTCAATCGCATCGCAACTAAAACTGCGTGACACAAACGCGCTGTATATCGCCCTGGGTGCCGGCGATTTGACCTCGGCCTCGATTGCAACGGCTCTGCAACATTTACGCGGTACGGAGATGCCGAAATCAATGCGTCGAAAGCAATCTCCGCGCCGCAAGGAATACAAGCCGGACGGTATCTCCGTCAGCGGCGTCGGCGACTTGATGTGCAATTACGCGCGCTGCTGCAGACCCGTACCGCCGGAGCCTATTGTCGGGTACATCACACAAGGTCGCGGCGTCAGCATTCACCGTCAGGACTGCGGCAATTTTCTGGGACTCAACCAGAAGCACCCGGAGCGAATCATCGAAGTCAATTGGGGTACGTCCGATTCATCGACCTACCCGGTCGACCTGACGTTGCGTGCCTACGATCGAAACGGTCTGCTTCGGGACATCAGTACCGTACTGGCGGACGAGCATGCCAATGTTACGGATCTCCAGGGCCACACGGACAAGGGTTCCATGCAGACGATCATGCAAATCAGCATCGAGGTGAGCGACCTGCCAACGCTGAGCACGACGATTACGCGCCTCGAGCAAATCGCCAACGTCGTGTCGGTCAGGCGCAAGGCCTGACGTAGAACGCTGATACACGAGCCGAGGCACTCGAGCACTTTTTTCAGGTACTATCCGTTGCGCGCGACGCCACCTATAACAAGGAGCAGGCATGCAAGAGATTGTCGACACCATTAACGGCCTGATTTGGAGCAAAGCGCTCATTTTCTTGTGTCTAGGCGTCGGGTTGTTTTTCTCTGTCCTGACACGTTTTGTTCAGGTCCGGCTGTTTCGCGAAATGATCCGGTTGTTATTTTCCGGAAAAAGCTCCGAACGCGGCATATCATCGTTTCAAGCGCTTGCCGTCTCGCTGTCAGGCCGGGTTGGCACAGGAAACATTGCCGGCGTTGCCGCTGCAATAGGGTTTGGCGGCCCGGGCGCCGTTTTCTGGATGTGGGTAGTCGCGTTTCTCGGTGCTGCGACTGCCTACGTCGAATCGGCTCTCGGCCAGATTTACAAGGAAGAAGACGAAGGCGAGTTTCGCGGTGGGCCGGCCTTCTACATCGAAAAAGCAATGGGTCAGAGGTGGTACGCCTGGCTTTTTGCAGTCACGACGATCGTCGCGACCGGTCTGCTGCTGCCCGGCATTCAGAGCAACAGCATCACAAGCGCCGCCGAACTTGCGTTGGGACCCGGCCAAATGATCGTAACCGATCTTGGCACCCTGAGCACCACAAAACTAGTTACGGCATTCGGCGTTGTTATCGTACTTGGCTTCATCATATTCGGTGGCGTCAAGCGTATCGCGAAGGTCACGCAGGTCGTCGTACCATTCATGGCGCTCGCATACATCATCACTGCGGTAGTGATCGTAGGGCTCAACATCTCGGAACTTCCGGGAGTGTTCGCCTTGATCGTCAAAGACGCATTCACAGCGCAGGCCGGATTTGGTGCCGCAATCTTTTGGGGCGTCAAACGCGGCGTATTCTCGAACGAAGCCGGTCAGGGTACAGGACCGCATGCGGCGGCGGCCTGCGAGGTTCAACATCCTGCACAACAAGGTCTCGTGCAGGCATTTTCGGTCTACATCGACACCCTGTTCGTTTGTTCGGCCACTGCATTTATGATCCTTATAACCGGTATGTACAATGTACATGGCGCCGACGGCGGCATGATCGTCGCAAATTTGGCGGCGTCCATCGATCCGAATACACCGACATATACTCAACTGGCCGTCGAGAGCGTGTTTCCCGGAGTCGGCAAGCCATTTGTTGCTGTAGCGCTATTCTTCTTCGCGTTTACGACGCTGCTTGCTTACTATTATATTGCGGAAACCAATGTTGCCTATCTGCGCCGTTTCTTCAAAGTGCCGGGCGAGCTCGTCATTCTCAAATTGGCGCTGATGGCGTCGGTATTTTACGGTGCCGTGCGCAGTGCGAGTCTCGCCTGGGGTCTCGGCGAAATCGGCGTCGGCCTGATGGCATGGCTCAACATCGTAGCGATCCTGATTCTGTACTTTATGGGCAGTCCCGCGCTCAAGGCACTAAAAGACTATGAATCACAACGCAAAGCGGGTGTCACCAAATACACGTTCGACCCCGAGGCACTCGGAATAAAGAACGCGGATTTTTGGCGAGATCGTCAGTAGTCGACCAACGGCGCGCTAAGATAATGAACGGGTGTAGGAATCTTCATGAAGAGTTATGTCGGTGCGTGCCACTGCGGCTCAGTCCGATTCCAGCTTGAGAGTGACTTGGCCGACCCGGTTCGGTGTAACTGCACATTCTGCATCCGTCGAGGCGCAATTCTGCAGAAAGTTCCAGCCAGTCAATTCGAAGTGACTAACGGTAATGAAAACCTTTCGATGTACGGTGCACGCAAGTTCTCCGATCACTTCTTCTGCAAAATTTGTGGGACACATGCCTTCACAAAGAGTACCCGTAATAACGAGAATACAGTCGTAGTAAATCTCGCGTGTTTGGCCGGAGTGGACCTGGAGACGATCGTTCCGCGCATTTTCGACGGAGCGACGTTACTTTGATACTCCCCGGCGACAGCCATGTCCGCTTTCGGCCACAAGCGGACATCACAACGAGGTTCAGGCAGACGGCGGGTTTTCTACATTTACTCGTATCGCAGCGCGTCGATAGGATCGAGCTTCGCTGCCCTTCGTGCGGGCATGATTCCGAAGAAGAGTCCGACTGCGGCACTGAATATGAAGGCCGTGAGTACCGAACCCGATGTCACCACGGTCTGCCATCCGGCGAATTTGGCGGCAAACATCGCGGCGCCTGCCCCAACCCCAAGGCCCAGGGCACCTCCAATCAGACAGAGAGTCATCGACTCGACCAGGAACTGCAGAAGGATGTTGCCCTTGGTCGCTCCCAGGGCTTTTCGAATGCCGATTTCCCGTGTTCTTTCCGTGACCGTAACCAGCATGATGTTCATAATGCCTATGCCACCGACAAGAAGACTTACGCCGGCAATTCCTGCCAGCAGAAAAGTAAATACTTGTGTCGCTTCCTTTCGCGTATCAAGGAACTGCTTGCGATCGTGAATTGCAAAGTCATTGTCCTTACCCGGCAGAATGCCATGCTCGCGACGCAAGACGCGTTCGATATCGACCATCGCCAATTCAACACTTGAGTCGGACGCCACTTTCGCACTGATCGTCTCCACTTTGTCATTTCCGACAACCCGGTATTGCGCCGTACTCAGTGGTATCCAGATGTCGTCGTCAGGATTTCTCCAACCCGTAGACCCCTTCGCCTCCAAAACGCCGATTACTTCAAACCCGATAGACCGGATCGCGATGGTGCGACCAAGGATGCCGGTCGCATCTGTATCCAGCATCCCGGGTATTTCGTTCCCCAACACGGCCACCCGTTTCCTGCTCGAATCGTGCGACACGGTAAACATCTGCCCGAGCGACATATCAAAGCCATGGACAATTCGGTAGTTTGGTGTGGTGCCCAATATATTGACGTTGATATTTCGGTTGCCGTATTTGACCTGGTACCGTTCGCTGATTTCCGGCACGACGGCCTCGATATGCCTGGAATCTCGGGCCAGAGCCGCGGCATCATCAGTAGTCAGTGTCCGCAGATCCCTTGCGACCCCGCGGTTGAACCAACTGCCGGCAGCAATTGACAGGATGTCGCCGCCAAGCGCTTCCATTTGCTCGTCGATCGCGCGTTGCGCACCGGTGCCGAGCGCCACCATCGTAACGACGGCCGCGACGCCGATGATGATGCCGAGCATCGTCAGTGCTGCACGAAACAGATTTGCACGAATGGACTGGAGCGCAATCCAGAATGTTTCGGAAATCAGCACAGGGTCAGTGTCCTTCGCGTCAACGCGAATCGATTCCCGGCACGCCACCCACGCGACGCGTAATCCAGCGCTGCAGCTGTTCCTGCGTTTCTATCAGATGCGCGCTGGGCAGTAACAAGACTTTGTCTGCCGCGCCGAGGCCCGAAATGATCTCCACGCGGTCAAGATCGGTTAGTCCAGTCCGCACGTTTACAATTTGCGATTCACCATCGTTGTCGACAACGACCCAGAATTCTCCACCAAAACGATAGTCAGGTGTCGAACGCTCGCCAGCGTCGGGCTCGTCACCCCGCGGTCCGCCCGCATTTAGAAAAATCTGCCTTATGAGCTGTTGTTCACTCTCGCTCAACGTACCGCCACTGCGTCGTTTCGACATCACTTGCCGGCCTTTTTCCGGATCGACACCCGGTGGCATTCTGATCGTCTGGTCACGCATCGTTATTGGCGCCGGCGTATTCGCTGCCACCACCCCTGCGTCGGGATTATCATCGCCGTGACTCAGTTCGGCCCGCAGCGCCGACTCGCTGATGCCGAGAATCCCGGCGGTGGCGACCACATCGCGCTCTGTGCGCAATGCAATCACAGGAACGGTCAGCACGTTGTCGCTTTTGGCAACCGATACTTCGACCTCGGCGTTCATTCCCGGCATGAGAAGCCCTTCAGGATTTTGAATTGAAATGAGAACCGCGAACATCGTGACGTTCTGTTCGATCACGGCCTGCGGCTCGATCTTCACTACTTCACCGCCAAACGGCTGGTTCGGATAGGCCGCAACCGTGACCTCGGCACGCATGCCCGGCCTGACCTTGCCAATATCTGTCTCATCGACCAGCGCACGAATCCGCACAGCACTCAGGTCTGCCATTGTCAGTAACAGCGTTCCGCCGCCAAAGTCCTGAGTTGGGGATGAGATGACCTGCCCTTTTTCGACCGGCTTTTCAATTACTGTTCCGGAAACCGGTGCTCGAATATCGGTATCGTCGACGGCGATACGGGCATTTTCGACAGCGACCTCGGCGCTCACGACCTGTGCCTCGGCGTTCGCCAGCTCTAATGCCGCCCCTTCGTAATCTGCTTCGGTGAACGTGCCGTTCTTTAGTAATGACTCGGCGCGCTCCATCTGGGATTCGGAAATCGTGCGCCGGGATCGTGCTGCTTTCAACTCGGCTTCGGTCTGAGCGAGCCGGTTCCTCACCGTTCTCGGATCGATTCGAACCAGCAGTGCGGTCTCTTCGGCGTAATCACCGGTTTCGACGAGCAGCTCGAGCACTTCACCGGATGCTTTGGACTTTACCTCGATAGTCGCTAACGGTTCGACAATTCCTGACGAGCTGACGCTGACTTCTATTGACCGTCGCTCAACGGCTGCCGCCTCATAAAGAGGTGCATCAATTTTCTCGTCGGTGCAAGCGATAACTAATAAACCGGAAAGTGCCACTACTTTTGAGTTCATTCACTTTCCGTCGTCGCCGCAGAGTCGCTGACGACTCTGCCATCGCTGAGGCGAATCGTTCGCCTCGCATGATTAGCAACATGTTCTTCATGCGTAACAACTATCAACGTATGTCCCGATTCCTGGAGCTGATCAAACAGACTCATAATTTCATCTCCGGTGTTCGAGTCGAGGTTTCCTGTCGGTTCATCCGCGAGCAATATGCTTGGTTTGGTTACGAGTGCTCTCGCAATCGCAACACGTTGTCGCTGACCGCCTGACATTTCCGACGGGCGATGGCGCATCCTGTCCGCGAGACCGACCGTCTCCAGCGCATGTTCCGCCTTTTCGTGTCTGTCCTTGTGGCGCATTCCCGCGTATATCAGTGGCACCTCGACATTGCTCAACGCCGTCATCCGTGACAGCAGATTGAAAGTCTGAAAGACAAATCCAATCTCCTTGTTCCTCGCTCTGGCGAGTTGATGATCGTTCATCGCCGACACGAGCTGGCCGTTGAGCCAAAATTGCCCACCTGTCGGTGTGTCCAGGCAGCCGATAACATTCATCAAAGTCGATTTTCCAGAGCCCGACGGGCCCATGATTGCCGCGTATTCGTTTGTCTCTATGTTGAGAGTGACGTTGTCCAAGGCATGAATGGTCTCCTCGCCCATGTGATAGAAGCGCTCGACATCTTGCAGCCGGATCAGCGTGCTCCAGTCTTTGGCTGTCGATAGGGATTCGCCGATCAAAATGCCTGCCTTTCCGAGTCTTTTGTTATCGCTCAGCCGATACTAGCTATTAGACCCCGGTTTCGATACCGCTTTACACTTTGAAGGCATAGAAATGTCAAGGTGTGAATCGGCGTCGAGAATTGACCCACCTTTACACCAAGAACCAATAACTCACACGACGAATCACCGCCGAAACCGGGTCAAATGTAAATGCCGATTTACAGTCATCCGACGGGCAAACCGGTCGGAATCCAAAATATGCCCTCCTTCGTGGTTGAACTAAGAGTATGCATCATTGTTTCGATGTCCGCTTCGGGTCGTTTGCGGCCCCTTGACACTGTATCAGCTCACAGGCCGCTTTCGGGTGCATAGCGGCCAGTCAAATAGCTGCAAACCAGAATTTTCACGGGCAGCTAACGGCCACAAGCGGACGTTATAACGGCAAATCTTGTGCGACCAGCAATTGGAAACTATCCCCAATACACAAAAACTCATAGCCCTCTTGGCTGGAGCAGGGATTCATGGTGGTGCGCTTCCTTCCACTCACTCCCGGTCTTGACCCAGACGGCGCTAACCCGGTTGGTGACCGGGCGGGTCTCGTCCCCTTCTCCGTAGGTGCCGACCACGTAGAAGGTAACAACGGCAACATCGTCGTAGATTTGCACCTTGAAATTAGTCATCCGCACATTGACGCGTGGGATATCAACTGTTGCCCCCATGCGCTCTGCAACCGACTCATAGTCGGTTTCCCAGAGGACGCTACCGTCAGCAAAAAATGCGGTGAAATCGTCAAGATGATATTTGGCCGCCGACGCCTCCAGGTCCCCGGACTGGAAGAGGTAATAATGCTGTTCGATGGAGGCACGCACATCCGCCGCATCGTCCGCCACCACCTGCGGGGACCAAAATAATAAAAATGTGATTATTATGACCAGATTACGAATCATGCGATGTAACGCTGCATTTGACTGTTCGCTCACGATTCCCCCCCTTAGCCGGGTTTGGCTTTGTCAAAAT
>Ga0255057_10001936_pt1 | contig 11323 bp, 11 predicted proteins | sample Cases_109_6_MG_FD_189022 | JGI IMG/M metagenome (GOLD analysis project Ga0255057, IMG submission 189022) | Seawater microbial communities from Amundsen Gulf, Northwest Territories, Canada - Cases_109_6 | ecosystem: Environmental > Aquatic > Marine > Gulf | place: Canada: Northwest Territories... | reverse complement strand
AAAATCATTGTAGCGCGTGGTTCCAAGGAGAAGTTCGCGCAGGATCAGCACCGTCCACCGTTCCCCGATGATATCGCTCGCCTTCGCCACCGGGCAGAATTGTCCGTATTCAGCCATCTGGTCTCACTCCAATTTCCGTCAAGAACTCACTACATATATTGTAGCTGATTACTACATTCGGCGCAGTATCCTCAGTGCGTCGACTCTCTCTATCTTCCAGCGTCCATCAAGCAGACGCTATTCAATCCGACAGATCAGGGAGAGAAACATGACAGTCCAAGACGTAGCACAAGACCCAAACCAGACGGTCAATGGTGTATGGGTTCCTCTGTTGTTGAACGTCATCGATTCCATCGAGCAGAACAAGGACAATGCCAGGTTCCAGTTTCGACTGACCAACCGGTGGGTTGACGCAGGCCTGAGCCGCAGCCGCATCAAAAATTTCTTTGCGGTTGGTCAGGAAAATGACTCCCGTGCAGAGCCATTCGTGGTAGACTCGGACGAGCCGGCAATCGTCTCCGGCGGTAACAGCGCCCCCAATCCAATGGAGTGGGTCCTGCATTCGCTGGCGAGCTGCTTGACGTCCACCATGGTCAACCACGCCGCGGTACAGGGCATTGAAGTCGAATCCGTCGAGTCGGCGCTCGAAGGTGACATGGACGTGCGCGGCATGCTGGGAATGTCGGACGAAGTCCGCAAAGGCTACAACCAGGTTCGCGTCCGCATGCGGGTCAAGAGTGAGGCAGATGCGGCCACGCTTAGGGAGCTGGCCCTTTTCTCGCCGGTGTATGACATCCTATCCAGTTCGTTGCCCGTCGAGTTAGTGCTTGAGAAAATCTGAGTTCTGATACGGCGATGATAGGGAGTCGAACCGCGCATTTCGATCGTCGCGGTTCGACCCCTTTTCGTTTCTGTGCCACTATGGACATCGTTCAGCAACGGCTAGACCAATCGGGGCGGCGAGATTCGAACTCGCGACCTCCTGAACCCCATTCGCGTGGCGGTACATGCACTCACCTGCATACACTTGCATTCACGCGCATTTCGGCGATTTCACTTGCGTACAGTTGCGCTCATTCCTCCTCATTTCGTTACAGCTACGGTTACAGTTGCAGGAGCGAAGTGCCCCAGTCCTGACCTCGGTGTCGTCCATACCGGGAGGGTACGGGCAAGGATCAACGGGCCACAAAGCGAAGCGCCATGTGAGTCACTTCTAGACACACATTCGCTCCGCAATCGCAGGAATCCCAGGGGGCGTCGCTGACATTCGGAGCATGAGATCGCCGCTCTCCCGCGCTCAGCCTACGTGCCCCACCCTCCACCGGGGCCAACCTTCGGTCACGCCATAGACGCCGCGAGAGACCCGTCAGAGGCCCGGTCCAGGCTGGGAGTTGGGGAGGCTTGGGGTGGGCGAGCCGGGACGCCTGAAGTCCGGTACGGAGCCCAGCCTAGCCTCCTGAACCAACATCGGGAGACTATGTCGACGCACACTGAGGAGAACGCTGATGGTGATACTGCCGCTGAGGGGAGCGCCCCGGACAGATCGAGCACTACAGGGATCATGCCGTCATGCCCGACCTGGGTTAGTAGAGAAGAGAGGGTGTGACTTCCGCTACGGTTGCGCCCCGCCTAGCCCAGGACGACCGGAGGACAGAGGACTCGGGCTCACGTCCGCTTTCAGCCTATGATTGTGCCAGCTTCTCCCGCACGGTGCGGCGAAGCTCCGCCCGGAGCCCCTCTAACCTGTGCTCCGCCTCCCGGATCTTCCGCATCCGCGGACACCACCCCCGGTCGAAAGACGGCCGGCCGGGGGCGGGCCTCGTGCGGTGTCGATGTGTAGGAGCGGACCGTGTCGGGACCACCCCCGGATTGAGTGCTCCTACTCCCAGCCCGGCTCCGGCCACGGGAGGTTGCCCAAGGCGTACGACGTAAGGGACCCGTCCCAATCCGTGATCACATTGAACGTGATCCGGTCCGTGTCCTTTGCGGTGCGGCTGGTGCCAGGAACTAGCCCCTCCACACTGGTCAGCAGCACGTTCTTGCCGTCCTGCAAGGGTGAGGACCCAATCCGAAACACCCCCACCAGATCCGCTCCGTCTGCGGGACCCGGCAGGAAGGCTGCCGTCACGTCCACTCCGTTCAGCTTCACTTCCAACGTCTCCCGGTCGACCGTCTCCCCGTTCAGGGCAAACTTGAAGGCGATCGGCGCCGGATCGATCAGCACCGATCCCTTCTCAGCCAAGTTCATGAAGCCGAGGAAGCCATCGATGGCGGGCCGGCGGTTCCCTCCCGTCACCACTTCGCGGTAGATCGTCGGCGCCAGCGTCCACCCTCGCTGGCTGTCGGTCGTGTCGCGGGGTGTAGGGTTCCTCGCGTAGTAGGCCTCCAGATCATCAGCCCCAGTCGGTGGGAAAAGCGACCCTGAGTGGCCCTGTGTGTACGTGCGCGCGTACCCGGACGGATACAGACTTTCCGTGACAAATCCTGACAGCGACGCTCCGGGCGGGATCTGGAACTCTGACGGAGGCCAACGGTCCTCCTGAAGGGTACCGTTCGGGAGTGTCGCACGGAAGATCACAGTGGCGGAATTGGAACCGGCACCGATGAACGCTTCTTCGTCGGCAGCGAATACCCACCAGCCGTCCGGCACCTCGCTTCCGGATGTCCATGCATCTAGCCGGAGGGTAACCCTCTTGATGTCCTGCTCTGCTGTCAGGCCGTTGGCGACCGTGTAGTTGTAGGCCCAGGTGGCAGTGGCAGTATCGTAGCCCTCGTCCACGATAATCGTGGGCTCGACCCTGTCCGCGGCAATCCAGCCGGGATACGGAAGCGGCAGGGAATCAGGAACTTGGGCGCCGAGGTAAGGAGCAGCGCAGAAACCGGCACACAGCAGGATTACGAAGCTGACCCACCGTTGATTCGCCCGTCTCACGATGTTGTCTCCATAATGCGACCGTCAGCAAGAATCGCTCTGCTAGTGCCGCAAACGGTCTTCATATCACTTGCGACCTAACGGATTGCGGTTGAGCTGCGGCGTGGGCCACAACCCGTGCCGAAGCCCTCTACAGATGATTTGCCGCTCAAGGCCCGTTTCTTACTCACGCCGCCTGCTCCAGGGCGCGTTCACAGTCCGACCCGAAACCGCAGCACACCCGGACTAACGGTAAATCTGAAATTCTCGATCGGAACGGAGACCCACTTCTCGGGGGTCAACAACGCCCAACCTAGGGCCGCGCCAATAGCGCCACCTATCCAGAAGCCGATGAAGCCGTTGCCAAGTTCATCGTCTTCTCCCGCGACTGCCGCACCGACAAGTGCGCCACCGACCGCACCCACAACGCCGCCAAAGATCGTACCCTGAAGGTGTGAGCCCTGACCGACACTCACTTGCAGCGTCTTGATATCGGAGATCGCAAGCCGACGAACGTCTCCTCGCGTATCGAAGATCAAGGTGTCTTTGGCCACTTCGATGAACGAGCCCGTAACGCGACCCTTGGGCTGGATCAGCGGCTTGACGCGAATCCGATCACCAGGATCGATCGTCGCGTCCTGCCCCAGGCAGGGGTCGGGCAATGTGAACTCCGCTGCCGCGAGCGCGGTCATCAGCAGGGAGAACTGTAGAAGGCGGTGACGACTCGGGATTCCCATGATTGTATACCTAACGACCGGCGCCTGAGTTGCGGCGTGGCCCGTAGTGCCTGCCGAAGCCCTCTACAGATGATTTGCCGCTCAACGCCCGTTTCTTACTCACGCTGTCTGCTTCCAGCTCGGGTTAGGTCTCAAATAGAGAGCGACACTGCAAATCCCCACGTCCCCTGCCACGGCGGTTGGAATCCAACGTGAACGCCGCCAAGCGGCACTGGCTCCCAGAGCTCCCGTTTCGGACCGGAGCCGATGATGGCCCCGGCAACGGCTCCGATCCCGGCCCCTACAGCGAGGGAAACGCCCACGCTCACACCACCCTGTCCGTTGTCGGCCATGAATTTTCCGAGACCTGCTAAACCGTAACCGGCCAGAGCTCCGGCCGCCGCTCCGATCCCCACACCGAGCCATACGTTGCCATCGCGGTAGTAGCCACCGCTGCGCTCCAGCATCTGAATCGATGCAATTTCATAGGAGTGGAGACCCGTCTTCGGCACATCGATGGTGAGTTGTGTTGAGTCCTGATTCACTAGAGTGCCGATGACAACTGGCTCCTCGACCATGGCAAGCCGAATGCGATCCCCAACCTCTAGATCGGAGGTAGCCTGGCCAGAGCATTCTCTCGCCGGAGTCAGGTGGACCGCAGCGAGTGTCGCCAAGAGCAAAGGGAGCCTCAGAAGTCTCTGCCGACGTATCATTCCCAGCTCCTGTAGCCCTACGTTCGGCGTCAAAGAGAGACACCGGAACCCAAGCTCTAGGGCTATCGAAACGAGTCAGTCTGTCGGTCCCTCCTGCCCCTGGACGGGACGGAAGGGCTCAAAGGCGGGAGCGCAGTCGCCTGATAGCGGGTTGAGGGTCAAGATCCGTGCCGGTAGCCAGGCTCAGCGGTTAGTTTCCCGTTCCGAGGCGATCTTCATGCCCAGGAGCAGCCACAGGAATCCCAGGGGGCGTTGCTGACATTCGAAGCCTGAGACCGCCGCTCTGAGGCGCTCAACCTGCGCACCCCCACCCTCCACCGGGACCAACCTTCCGTCGTGCCAGAGACGAAGCGAGAGACCCGTCATAGGCCCGGTCCAGGGTCGCAGCTGGGGGAGATGTTCGGTCGCTGGGACCTCGGATGCCCTAGCTGGCTGCACTCAACTCAGGAAGTCTCCGATAAATCCGGGGCGGTTCAATTAGTCGTTCCAGCGACGGTAGAACACAACGCTGATGAACACACTTAACAGAGCACCTACTACTATCTCAACAACTATCATTCAGGATGCGCCTGTTCGCTGGCCGCGAATTCGATTGGTTGGGCGATCCACACAGATACCGGAGCGCCCTTGTTTTCGGCCGGAGTGAAGAGCATAGAATCCGCTATCGCCTGTGCCGCTTCGTCGAGAGCAGGATACCCGCTCGATGTCTGGACCTTCGTTTCCGTTACGTTGCCTGATTCATCCACATGCATCCAGAGAAGCACTCTACCGCCGACACCCTCTTCTTTGAGCGTCTCAGGGTACAGGCGATTGAGCATTGCTAAGACCTCGTGCCCGTTACTCAGTCTCGGCTCAGTGTCCCTTTCGGCGGACGCCATTTCGGTATCTTCTGCGCCCTCACCAGGCAGCGGCGGAACCACCGCTTCATCTGCCGAAGTTTGGGACGAAGGTTCGCCGCATGCGGCAATGAGCAAGACGAGGCAAGCAAGTACACATCTCATTGGTGTGCCTCCGGAAAGGTAGGACGCTTGGTCCATCAGGAGTATCCAGCCGTTCTTCTGTCTAACGGATTGCGCTTGAGCTGCGGCGTGGATCACTCCCTGTGTCGAAGCCCTCTATAGCGTATTTGCCGCTCAGGGTCCGTTTCTTACTCGCGCCGTCTGCTCTAGGCGCGGGTCGCGTGGTTCTCTCTCGTCCTGCATGGACGCTATTCGATCAGACGAAGCTTCTTCACTCGTATCGGAGGTTCACCCGGAGCCGAAGCTGGCCTTGCCTCTGCTGCCGCTTCTGCTGACACCTTCAACCACGCGATGTGCGGAGGTAGTGGAAGCACCTTAGCTCGTACCTTCACCCTCACCTCTCCGGCATCCAGGTCCACCTGGATGTGCTCAAGCCGAAGCTCTGGTATGCTCCCGCGCACAGGATTGAGTTGAGCGAACTTCACCGCGGCCGCCTTGGCGCCCGTTTCATCATCCGGGGCGAGGAGTAGGTGGGCGGCACCTGCCAGGGCCGCTGCATCCGCGGCGTTCTGGGCCTGGGCTGGCGCCGCTAGCTCAACGGTCTTCTCAAGCGCCAACGCCGCGGCAGATAACACGACGAGGATTGCTAGCCGCACGACTAAGAGCGTCTTCCGGCGCTGTTGCTCGGACGACTGAAGCCTCAGATTCAAGCCAGACTCCTGTGTCGATTCACCCGATTGAGAGTCGCGTCCTTAATCCACCTAACGGTCCGGCGCCTGAGCTTCGCGGCTGCCAGTTTCGTATGCCCGTGAAGTTCAACGCGTAGCGCCCACTCGGAACACAACCACGGACTGGACTTCAGTCTCCGGGTCCTGGACGACCCCGACGAACAACTCGGCCGAGACATGCGGGGGCGGGTGAGACAGGATAGGCGCCGGAATCACAACCGTGCGAGCGAAGTTGCCGGTCGAGTCGAACACATCGAAGAACCTGCTATCTCCCGCCCCCGGAGCTGGCCAGCGCTGAACCCAGATTCTGTTGTCGACCGAGACGTGGAGTCCGACGATTGCTGGCAGAGAATCCGGCAGGGCCCCGCGGCGGGCGAGCTCAGACATTCCGCTGACCCGGTCCAGCAGAACGGGAACCGAGAAGAGTCGACGCTTGAACGCTGCGAGGCTGTCCCGCAGCTCCTGCCGGGGTATGTGTCGAGAACGCGTCATCGGGCGGTCTATCGACATCAGCGTATCACCGTGCGGACCGATTTCGTGGATCCTGTACGATTCCCCGGAGGTCACGACGATCGAACCACCTACAGTCACATCCCAGCTCGCGTGCGGCTCGAATGGAGCGCGGTTGACACCGTCCACGAGACGGCCACCGCGCGGACCGGTCCGGTAGGAAGCCCTGCGGATGAACTGAAGGTTCCCTACAGTAGGCACGGCGAGTGTGTCTCGTGTCTGCCCGTCAGTATCGAATACGAGATAGAAGTACCGATCCGGCTCGTCGGCTCTAAAGAGGTAGGCCGGATAGTAGTACAGCACTCCGTCGGATCTCGCCCGCCTCGAGGACAGGTTGGCCCACAGGCCCAGCGGCTGCGTCCGGACGACCGAGTCGGGGAGGACAGACGTGGCCCGGGAATCCAATACGGTGATCCTTTTGGAATCGCGCACGATGAGCTGCCCCTGCGGATCAAATGTCAGATCGGCAGGCCACTGGAACTCACCCGGCCCCTCACCTTTGGCTCCGATCGTCCCCAGGAATAGCCCCGCCTGGTCGTACGCACGGACTGAGGAGCCGATGCGATCCGCGATGTAGATGTTGCCGTGGGGACCAGCGGCAACTGAGACAACGTCGCCAAGGAGGTACTCGTCCTCCCCTTCGATCTGCCCGATCGTCGCGATGTGGCTGGCAACGACAGTGTCGCCTGCGGCACTCGCGCGATCAGCCGACACAATATCCGAACCGCATGCCACGCCGGCCGCAGCGGCGAAAGCGGCAAAGACCGCCAGTACAAACGTTTCTCGGGCCTCGACGGCAACGGACTTCGACTCACTCATGAAGGGTTACTGCCAGTTCCACCGTCCGCGGCGGGTAGCAGATCTCCTCGTCACACGCTTGGTACGTTACGTCGAATAGGGCACGGTCCGACTCCTCAACGCGGCGATCCAGGTGCACGTGGACGGTCGCCATGCTGGTCCCCGTGTAGGACAGCAGTTCGACCGGGGCACTCGTGTACCGCACGGTCACCGGCACGGGCTGCGGCCACACGATCTTATCCAGGCGAGCGCCTTCGGGAAGCGAGCTGACCTCGATATTCGTGGCGATCGGCATCACGCCGCGGAATTCATCGGGAACTAATGGCTCGTGCGGCCACGTGTGGAAGCCTGCCGCGTGGTCGAACGCGACCCGTATGGCGATGGCAACTGTCGCGGCGTCTCCCGTTACCTCGGTCGCGTCGACGCTCACCACTCGCACCTTGACGGAATCAGCGCCCCCTCGAATTCCGTGCTGCGCTTGGACCGAAGCCGGAATCGTGAGCCAGGCAAGCAGAACGATCCCCGCCCAAGTCCAACGGCTCCGCGCCAGAATCGACTCAAGCTTGGCCGCAGGTGTCTCGCCGCTCGGAGGACCCAGACCGCCGGCGTCAGCGATTCTCATCGACGGTCGCCTCTTCATCGGCCTACTCTGCGTCTTGGTCGGATGGGGTCGGCTCGCGCCCGAAGTACTCTGCCAACGTCTCATCAAGCTTCTCACGTCTCAGCTTGCCGCCCTCGGCCTTGATCAAGCCATCCTCCCCGACCAGGATGACCCTCGGAATTCCGACCACGTTGAACCTCTCGGCCATATCGCTACCGAAGTCATCCTCGACGAAGGTATGAAGCCAGGGCATTGGCCATTCTTCTTCGCGGAACTCAGCTACGGCCTCGGGCGAGCCATCGAAGGAGAGACTGAGAATGGTGAACCCGTCCTCCCGGTACTTTTCGTATGCAGCGTGCAGGTGTTCCATCTCGCCAATGCAGGGCCCACACCAGACGGCCCAGAAGTCAATCAGATAGGTCTGGCCGAGCAGGCTCTCGTTCGAGAACGTGATGGTCGTGTCCTCCAGTGACGCCACATCGAAGGAGGGAATGGGAAGCCCTACCTGGATCGCTCTGTCCGAGGCAAAGCGTGCCTTGGCCATGTTCGCGACCCACGAGTCGCCATGCTCGCCCATGATCCAGGCGTAGATCAGTTCGAGTTCGGCCTTCTTCTCCTCGGTCTGCGCCTTGAAGGCCAGGTACATCAGCACATCGGCCCGCACTGTCTCGCTTTCGTTCTCTCGTAGAACCGCCAGGGCGTAGTTGCGGTAGGCGTCGGGGGCGCCGGACCCGTAGAAGGCGCGGGTCATAGCCTGCAGGCCCATCGACCAGGCAGGCGAACCGGGTGGGATCTCGGCCAGGGCCCTCTTCGCTACGAGGCTGTCGCCCTTCAGAGCCATTCCCATATACGTCACGTACAGGACGGCGCGCAGATACGGATCCTCCGTGCTGGCAAGGAACTCCTCAAATGCCACTGAGTCCGAGGAGGTGTCGAATTCCTTGTATAGCTCACTGATCTCGTCGTTCGTCGCTCCTTCATCCTTGGCTGCCCTCTGGAGCTCGAAGAACTCGGTTCGGTGATCGGTCAACTGTGTCGCGAACGCGGTGTAATGAGCGGACAGGCTCCCTTCGTCCCGGAAGACTACCTCCGGCTCGGCCTCAACCCTCATCAGTCGGTCAGGATCGAACACGACACGGACTGTGCCGTTCTCGCCGTACAGCACGGAACGGTAGTCCCCGCCCCCGTCGTATACGAATCGGTCACTCCTCGTACCGTTCGTGCTGCGCGTACCAGCGACGTGGAAGATCTGGTAGGTGAGGCTGTCCGCTTCTACTGGAACATCCAGGGCGTACGTGCCGTCCTCCTGAGGCTCCAGAGCCCTCGTCCCGTCTTCGAAATCGAAGTCGTTGAAGTCACCGATGATCACAGCGTCGGAGAAGTCGTCCAGGAACGCATGCGGCCCGAGGCGCACGTCGAGGGCGATGTCGTCTCCCTCCATCAGCAGGAGATAGACACGCTCCATGAGGTGGTCGACGCCCGTGAACGACAGGAGGAACAGCCCCGTCTGATCCGTCTCGACGACGAACGCGCCGTCCTGCTGCGCCTTCACGGACGCGATCGTGTCCGGAGTCGAGAAGGAGTGCAAATGTATGTGCGACAGGGTCATGGGCCGACCGTCTGCGCCGACGAGAGTCCCGCTGATCCTCGTCGTGGCGGGGGCTGCGTCCTCGACAACCTCTTGGGCCTGAAGCGGTGCTGCGAGTAGTAGAGATAGGAATGCAAACGAGAGGGATCTCATGGTTACTCCTCCTTCGGTGCCCCCGGAAGGGGTAGATCCGTAGTGGAAACGCACACCTTCAGAACGACGCGAGGGGGGCGCGAACACATGCAGGTGTACTCACAGGCTGACGGAGAGAGCGAGACAGGCTACCCGCGCCACTGGTCAGCGCTCGAGCTGCGGCGTTGGATCACGCCACGCCGCAGCCCTCTACAAGTGATATGCCGCTCGACGGCTAGATATTACATGGCCTCTTGAACACCAGGTCGACTCCGTCGAGTAAACCCAACCCCGTCGCGATGCGTCACACGGAACGCCTACGAGTCGCATTTCAGCTACTCGGTTTGGCTGTGCTCTTCTATTGGCCAGTCCTAACTGTCAGCGCTCGACCCGCTGCGCCTCGGAATTGATTTCGCGGCCCTCTACAGATGATTGCCGCTCAGGGCCCGTTTCGTACTCACGCCGTCAGATCCAGGCCCGTGAGACCGGCGCTCTCCCGCGCTCAATCTACGCACCCCCACCCTCCACCGGGACCACAACCTTCCGTCATGCCAGAGACTCAGCGAGAGACCCGTCATAGGCCCGTTCCAGGGTGGGAGTTGGGTGTGTGCGACTGGCCTGCCGCAGCTTGCCGATGGTTCGCTCCGCCGTGGACCGCTTTTGACCCGTTCCTAACCCCTTTCCTCGAGTCCCGACCGACCACAATACTAGCGGCTGCGATCGGTTTCGTTTCAGGGAGACAGGTCACGACACCCGGGCTGACTATGGCCCCTTCCTTGCTTGAAGCTCGGCCTCCATTACCGTACCATCCCCCTGAGGCTCCAGCGCCCCCCGAGCCTCTGAGGCGGCCCACCACATCTTCTGCTGGAGATGGTTCGATGAGACGCATCGCTCTGGCGTTGCTCTGGCCGCTCAGAAGAACCTGATGCAGGAGGTGGCCAGAATGAGGACGGCGGTGATTGCCTTTGTTCTTTCATGGCTCGCGTCGCCTGCTCTTGCCCAGGAGAGCCCGCCAGATTCGATAGGCGGGTGTCCAAACCTCTCGGCGAAGGCCCCAGACAAGTGGACCGGGCACGCTATATCGGACCGGGTCAACATCCGAACCGGGCCAGAAACGGAGTTTCCGATCCATTCAAGCGGCCAGCTTCTGAGAGGCGAGACTGTCTACGTGCTCCAAGAGTGCAAGGGCTGGCTCCAGGCGCGCATCATTGAGCGGGACATGGTAGACCCAGTCTACCGGGCGCACGGTGAGAAGCAAGCTGACGAGATGTTGGTGTTTTGGGTACGTAAGGATCTCGTGCGACGGAAGTAGCCCTGCCTCCGATTATGTCTGCTCAGAGGCAAGAAGCGCGACGAGGTGATAGCGCATATCTCTGCCCTGAACCCGCCGCTTCCCTCTCCAGCGCCTCTCCGCACGTTCCCGGTGCATCTCGGTCCGCTGCTCCACGTCGCGCAGCTTTAAAAGGAGTTCGTGGAGTTCTCGCGCTTAGGGTTCGTCGCTAAGCTCTCAACCTTTGCGATCCGGCTTTTCCTCCCGAAGAAGCACACCCGTCGTGATGTCGAAGACCATTATGGCAATCACGCCCCCGCTCCTCCCGTACTCCCGCACCACGACCTCTTTCTTGTCCCCGCCGGGCCGATAGACCAGCCAACCGCCGGGGGGCACG
>Ga0255057_10001935_pt1 | contig 11325 bp, 8 predicted proteins | sample Cases_109_6_MG_FD_189022 | JGI IMG/M metagenome (GOLD analysis project Ga0255057, IMG submission 189022) | Seawater microbial communities from Amundsen Gulf, Northwest Territories, Canada - Cases_109_6 | ecosystem: Environmental > Aquatic > Marine > Gulf | place: Canada: Northwest Territories... | reverse complement strand
TCCTCATCGATAAAATTATCCAAAACCCTTCCCAGACACTTGAGAAAGCAGCCGTCGATCATGACGACCCTATCGGAATCCTTCACCCAGAGCGCCATTGTGGAATGGGGGACCAGGAACGTTTCCGCGTAGCAACTGCGGGCATAAGGCTCTTCCTCGGACACGATGTTTGCGGCAAGCCTGGCAATCTCTCCGCGTATGCACGGCCCTTCGCAGGAGAGGACCGGGATTTTTCCTTCGGCGATCATCTCTTTCGCGTGCTTTTTCGCCCGCCGGGCAGGCCCCTTTCACGCCGTCGACATTGAGGGAAAAAGCCGGCGATGATAGTGCTTTTTTGGGCCGTTCCTCCAAATTCGTGGTCATGGCAATCTCCAGTCGTGTGTACGGGGTACCGAGACCATGTCTGGTCGTATGACTTTGTCCACCACAGAACCGACGACGGAAAGGTCTTCAGGACGCTGAACATTCTGGATGAGCACAGCCGCGAATGTCTGGCGATCCGGGTAAAGCGCAAGCTCAACTCGACAGATGTCATAGATGTGCTGACAGACCTGTTCATCTTGCGTGGGGTTGCTCTTGCACCGAAGCGTCGGGTACCCGACGATCCAGGCGATGTTTACGCCGACAGTGCCTATCGTGGGCCGCGTTTCCGGGAAGCGGTCAAGCAACGCGGTGGTCGGGCCCACGTCGTGGCAACAGCTGTATGGGCGCGCGATGAGGAGGACGGGGCGGCTAAACTGAAAGCCATTAACGAGCCGATCCACAGGGTGCGGGGCCGTATCGAGAAGATATTTGGCACCTGCAAGCAGCACTACGGATTACGGCGGATGGCACATCGAGGAATCGTTAAGGCTATCCTCCAGGTCATGCTCACCGCTATCGCCTACAATCTGAAACGGGGTTTAAATCTACAGCGGGCGTGAGAGAATGAACGGTGGAAGCCCTGCAAAGCCGACGGCAAAAGCCTGAAAATCAAAACAAGGATATGCGCGCCGACTAAAATCCCCTCTTACCCCCGAAAAATCCAACAAATACAACGAAATATCAAATCCGCGCACAGGTCTCATTAATAGATGATGACGATAATTTATCATTACTTAATAATTACACAAAAATCCTTTCTTATTATAATAATAAAGAATCCTTTATTTAATTGACCTCTTGTTTTATTTTTACTCAAACCGCGGCCCATTTCCGGCGGCGCGGCCCATGCGGACATCTCTTGAGGTGCTGACCCACGGCTCGCTATGGTGGGGCTGTAGAATGGTTGTGCGATGCGGAGATTGATCCTGCTCAATGTCGCTCGAACCGCATCCTGCCATCCGTAAGGTGGTCTAACCACGAGGCCCGACATGCCGACAGAGCCTTTGCCGCCGGAAAGCCTTACCGTCACCTTCGATCTGGCCGATCCTGGGACCGCGCTGGGCGACGCGCCGGCGGAACGCGCCATCGCTCTTGGCCAGGACCGGGCGATGGACGCGGTTGCGCTCAGCACCGCCATTGCGGCACCGGGATACAACCTCTTCATCATGGGGCCGGAGGGGACCGGCCGGCAGAGCGCGATCCTGCGGTTTCTCCGCGAGCGCGCGCGGGGCGAGCCGACGCCGCCGGACTGGATCTACGTGCATGACTTCGGCCAGCACAGGCGGCCCAAGGCCATGAGCCTCCCGGCGGGCCGCGGGCGGGAGTTGGCGCAGGCCATGGACTCCTTCATCAAGGACGTGCGCGAGGGCGTTCCCGCGCTTTTCGACAGCGAGGAGAACCAGAACCGGCTGCGGGCCATCGAGGAGGAGTTCCGCGCCAAACCGGAAGAGGCCTTCGAGGTCCTGCGCGAGAAGGCGGCTAAGAAGAATATCGCCCTCATCCGCACCCCCATGGGGTTCGGCTTCGCGCCGATGTCCGGCAGCGAGATTATCAAGCCGGAGGTCTTCAACCGAATGGCCGAAGGCGAGCGCAAACGCACCCAGGAGGAGATCGAAAAGCTGCAGGAGGACCTGCAGATCATCGTCCGGCAAATCCCGCGCTGGGAGCGCGCGCGGCGGGCCGCGATCCACGAGCTGCAATCGGAGATCACGGCGCTGGGCGTTGGCGCGTCGCTGGAGATCGTCGTCGAACGGTTCGGCGATCTGCCCGAGATCCTGGACTACCTGGAGGCTGTCCGGGAGGACCTGATCCAGAATTTTCAGGCCATCAGGGCCGCCGAGCAGGCGGCGGCGCAAAGCCAGGGGCCGGCGGGGCTGGAGGCGACCCTCGAGGTCGGTGGGTCGTTCGAGCGCTACAAGGTCAATCCCGTGGTCAGCCATCTCGACGGCAAGGGTGCGCCGGTCGTCGTGGAGGACAACCCCACGACCTTCAACCTCATCGGCCGGGTCGAGCATGTGGCCCGCTTCGGGGCGCTGGTCACCGGGTTCAGCCTGATCAAGGCCGGGGCCCTGCACCGGGCCAACCACGGCTATCTGGTCATCGACGCCCGCAAGCTGCTGTTGCAGCCATTCGCCTGGGATGCGCTGAAACGCTCGCTGAAGGCCGGCGCGGTGACCATCGAAGCGCCGGCCGAATCCTTCAGCCTGATCGCCACGGTTTCCCTCCAGCCGGAGGCCATAGCGATCGACACCAAGGTGGTGCTGATCGGCGAGCGTTTCTTGTTTTATCTTCTGAGCGAGCTGGACCCCGAGTTTGCGGACCTCTTCAAGGTGGTCGCCGACTTCGAGACCGAAACCGCGCGCACGGCCGATGCCGAAGCCGAATTCGCGCGCGATATCGTCGCCCTGACGCAGCAGAGAAAACTCCTGCCGTTCGATGCCTCGGCGGTGAGCGAGATCATGCGCCGCGCAGTCCGCATGGCCGGCGACAGAACCAAGCTGTCGATCCACAAACGCTCGCTGATCGATCTCATGACCGAGGCCGACTATGCGGCCCGCAAGGAGAGCGGGACGGGCGTGGCCGGCGCCCATGTGCGAAGCGCGGTGGCGGCGCAGATAACCCGTCTGGCGCGCATTCGTGACAAGGACCTGGAGGCGATCGACCGCGACATCGTCCTGATCGAAACGCAAGGGCGCGCGCTGGGCCAGGTCAACGGCCTGAGCGTCTTGCAGCTCGGCGGCTTCGCCTTCGGACGGCCCTCGCGCATTACCGCCCGGGTGCGCCTGGGCGGCGGCAAGGTGATCGATATCGAGCGCGAGGCGAAGCTCGGCGGACCATTGCATTCCAAGGGCGTGCTGATCCTCTCCGGCTTCCTGGCCGGCCGCTACGCGACCGACCGGCCGCTCTCTCTGTCGGCCACTCTGGTGTTCGAGCAATCCTATGGCGGGGTCGATGGGGACAGCGCCTCTTCGGCCGAACTTTATGCAATGATGTCCGCTCTTTCCGGCGCTTCCTTGCGACAAGATCTGGCGGTGACCGGCTCGGTCAATCAGGTTGGTCAGGTGCAGGCCATCGGTGGGGTCAACGAGAAGATCGAGGGCTTCTTCGACGTCTGCGACAAGCGGGGCCTGAGCGGAACCCAAGGCGTGCTGATCCCCAAGGCGAACGTCGACCACCTGGTGCTGCGCGAGGACGTGGTCGAGGCTGCCGCCGCCGGGCGCTTTTTCATCTATCCGGTCGAGACGATCGACGAAGGGATCGCCCTGCTGACCGACCGGCAGGCCGGGGAGCGCGATGCCGAGGGCCGCTATCCCGAAGATTCGATCAACGGTTTGGTCGAGGCGAGACTGGTGGCCTTCGCCACGGCGCGCCAAGCCTTCGGCGCGCGCGACAGCGAGGGCAGCCAAGCCGAAGAGACACACGACCGATGATGGCCGAGCGCACAACCCCGCCCTTCGGGCGTGTCCTGGTGGCCTTCGACGCGACGCCTCAGGGCAACGCGCTGCTGACCCTGGCCGCCGAGCTGGCCCTGTGCTTCGACAGCCCGCTCGCCGGGCTCTTCGTCGAGGACGAAAGCGCCCTGCTCTACGCCGATCTGCCGATCGCCCGCGAGGTTTCCCTGGTCAGCGCCGCCATTCGCGACCTCAGCCGGGAGCGTATGCAAACCCACTTCCGCGCGCAGGCGCGCATCGCCCGGCAGGCGCTGGACGCCGTGGCGCTTCGCCACAGTGTGGCCTGCAGCTTTCTCTCGCGCAAAGGCCGGGTCCTCACGGTGATCGCCGCCCAGGCCGAAGAGCGCGACCTGCTTTTGGTCTCGCCACGCGTCGGCGTCACCATGATCCCGGGCCACGAGGACCTCTTGCATGGCCTGATCGGCAGCGCGGCCGCCGGGCTCATGGCCCTCGGCGACCCGCGCCGCGTGGCCTGGCACGGCCCGGTGGCCGCCGTTCTCGGCGCCGACGAGGCCAAAACCGCCTCGGCCATCGCGATCGCCGGCGCCATCGCGGCCAAGCGCGGGGTGCCGCTGTACCTGTTCATCGTCGGCCAAGACGACCTCCCGGACAGCGACATCGAGCGGATCCGCTCCCTGCTCTCCCATCCCGACGAGGTCCGCATCGGCACGCTACCGGCCGAGGAGCCGATCCCGACTCTCTTCTCCTTTGGCGATCCTTCGCTGATCGTCCTGTCGGACGGCTTACCCGAAGACGCCCGGCGCCACCTGGTGCGCCACGGCACCCCGGTTCTTCTGGTGCGCTAGCAAGCTGGGCCGAGGGATCAGGCGCCATTCAGCACGGCGCGCCGCACCTCTTCCTGATAGTCGGACAGGCAGGCGCTGACCGCCACGGGATAGACGGGATCGGCGGGTGAGAGGCCGCGAAGCTCCGGCGCCAAGAGCGCGCGCTCGGCGAAGGCGCGCCCGCGCATATCCGCCAGCGGATCCGCCGGACGAAGCCGGCGTCCCGCGCGCATCACCGGCTGCAACAGGGGCCGTCCGGGTAGGCTCTCCTCGGCGCGGGCGATGACGTCGCCGATGGCCCGCCCGTCCTCCTCCAGGCGGAAAACCTGCTTGCGGCCGGGCAGGATGGGTTTTCCGGCCGAAAGCTTGAGACGGCCGCGCCCCTCGTAGGCGACGAGTTTGTAAGCGATATCGAGGCCCGGCGCATCCTGCGAGACGCCCAGCGCCGTGCCGATGCCGAAGCCTTCGATCGGCGCTCCCTCGGCGATCAGCCTTGCGATCTCGGTCTCATCGAGCCCGCCGCTGGCGAAGATCTTGACCCGCGGCAGGCCGGCCTCATCGAGGAGGTCGCGCGCCGCCTTGGCAAGGCCGCCAAGATCGCCGGAATCGAGCCGCACCCCGCGGACCCGAAAGACCTCGCCAAGCTCGCGCGACAGCTCGATGACGCGACGCACGCCGTCGAGGGTATCGTAGGTATCGACCAGCAGGATGGTCTCGGGAAACTGGCGCGCGAAGGCGCGGAAGGCGGCCATCTCGCTGTCGTGCGCCTGGATGTAGCTGTGCGCCATGGTCCCGCTCACCGGGACCCCATAGAGCGAGCCGGCAAGCAGGTTCGAGGTCGCGTCCAACCCAGCGATGAAAAAAGCTCGCGCCGCTTTCAGCGCCGCGTCGATGCCGTGCATGCGCCGCGATCCGAAGTCGACCACGGCACGCCCATCCGCCGCGTCGACCACGCGCGCCGCCTTGGAGGCCAGGACGGTCGCCAGGTGCACCTGGTTCATGACGAAGGTCTCGACCAACTGCGCCTGGGAAATCGGTGCCTCGACCTCGAGGATCGGCTCGTTGGCGAAGACCGGCGTGCCCTCCGGCACGGCGAAGACGTCGCCGGCGAAGCGAAAATCGGCCAGAGCCTCAAGAAAGTCCGGCGAGAACTGCTCGATGCGCCGGAGATAGGCGAGGTCCTCCACCGTAAATCGCAGCTCTTCCAGATAGTCCAGAACCGTCTCCAGGCCACAGGCGAGAAGATAGTTGCGGGTCGGCGGCAGGCGCCTGACGAAGAGGCTGAAGACGGCAAGCCCGTCCATCCCCTCGGCCCGATAGCTCTGCAGCATCGAGAGTTCGTACTGATCGGTGAAAAGGGCGAATGCGCCCTCGCCCGGCCGGACACGCATGCAGGCCCATCCTTTTTTTTGCGGGACGGAAAATCTTCGTACACTGCAAAGGTTGCGCCGGCGCCCTATCCCGGCAATGATTCAAGTCAAGTCACCGGGCCGGGACGCTGACCCACATCAATGCCGAAAGGCCGAGAACATTGGAGGTCTTGAGGCCTTGCGGGTCCGTACCGGCGGCGCGCTAGGCCGCAATGCCATGACCGGTCATGCCTGACGCAACCAGCGAGTACGACGAGTGACGCGCTCATGAAGAAGATCGCCAATACATGGATTTGGGTGATTCTCGCCCTGATGTTGACGGTTCTGGTCCTGCGCTATGCGGGCGACGCCGACCCTCCGACGCCGGAAGCCCCGTACAGCCAGTTCAAGTCGTGGCTGAAGAAAGATCTGGTATCCGAGGTGGACCTACGGGGGCGCGAGGCCGTCGCCCGATTGAAGGAAGCGGCCCAGGTCGACGAACGGCAGCCGCCCAGCGAAAGCTTCCGGGTCTTCCTGCCTGAGACCGACGATCCGACGCTCCTACCCCTGCTCGAGGAAAAGGGCGTGGTCGTCCGCAGCGCGCCGGAAAGCGGGGCGACGGGATGGCTGCTCGGCCTGTTGCCTTGGATCTTCCTCTTCGGTCTCTATTTCTGGTTCTGGAACCGGATGCAGCATAACGTCACGGGGCGTTTCGGCGGCCGCTCGCCGACCGATTTCCTCGCCGGATCGGCCAAACAGGAGCGCAAGGCCAAGCGCCGCGTGACCTTCGACGACGTCGCCGGGCAGGACAACGCCAAACGCGAGATCGCCGAGCTGGTGGATTTTCTGCGCGACCCGGAACGCTACCGCAAGCTCGGTGCCGAGCCGCCGCGCGGCGTGCTGCTGATGGGCCCGCCGGGCACCGGCAAGACCCTGCTGGCCCGCGCGCTGGCCGGCGAGGCGGACGTGAATTTCTTCCACACCTCGGCCTCGGAGTTCATCGAGCTTTATGTCGGGGTCGGCGCATCGCGCGTCCGGCAGATGTTCGACGAGGCGAAGAAGCGCGCGCCGGCCATCATCTTCATCGACGAGCTGGATGCCATCGGGCGGGTGCGCGGGACCGGACTGGGCGGTGGAAACGACGAGCGCGAGCAGACGCTGAACCAGATCCTGGCCGAGTTGGACGGCTTTTCCGGGCATGAGGCGGTCATCGTGCTGGCCGCAACCAACCGGCCCGACGTTCTCGATCCGGCGCTTCTGCGGCCCGGGCGCTTCGACCGCCACGTCACGTTGGAGTTGCCGGACCGGGCCGCCCGCAAGGCGATCGTCAAGGTGCACACGCGGGAGGTTCCCCTGGCCGACGACGTGGACCTCGAGGTGATCGCCGCGGCGACGCCGGGATTTTCCGGCGCCGATCTCAAGAACCTGGTCAACGAAGCTGCCATGGCCGCGGCGCGCGAAGGCGCCCGGTCCGTCACCATGGCGCACTTCGATGCCATGCGCGACAAGCTCATCATGGGAACCCTGAGAACGCTGGCCATCAGGCCGGAGGAGCGTCATCGTCTGGCGGTTCACGAGTCCGGGCACACCGCGGTGGCGCACTATCTGCCCAAGGCCGACCCGCTCTATAAGGTCACCATCATACCGCGCGGGCGCTCGCTCGGCGGGACCCATATGATACCGGTCGAGGAGCGCCAAACCCTGCCCGAGGATTATCTCGCCGACCAGATCGCCGTCCTGCTTGGCGGCCGCACGGCGGAGAGCCTGTTCCTCGGTACCGTGTCCTCCGGCGCCGACGACGACATCCGCAAGGCCAGTCAGCTGGCTCGCGCGATGGTCGCGCGCTGGGGCATGTCCCCCGAGATCGGCCCGGTCGACCTGCGCCAAAGCGAGGAACACCCCTTCCTCGGCCGGGAGATCGCCCAGCCCCGACGCTTCAGCGAGACAACGGCACACAGCGTCGACGAGGCGGTGCGCAAGATCTTGAGCGAAGCGGAGGGCCGGGCGCGCGAGGTCATCGACGCTCATCGCCGGCCGATCGAGCGCCTGATCGAGGCGTTGGAGGACAGAGAAACGCTCTCCAAGTCGGAGATAGAAAGCTGCCTCGGGCCGCATCTCGAAGTCGCATCGGCCGGGGTTTGAGTGTGACGGTGCCGATTTGGGCATTCTGGTCCGGCGATGCGGCGGTCTCGCAATCCGGGTGAATTTCATGCGCATTCTGGTCCCGCTGCTTATCGTCGCGATAGCCGGAGCTTCGCTTTGGGGCTGGCTGGCTCTACCGGTATCGGTGGAAAGCACCATGGCGCGGCGCGGCCCACTCGTGGAGGCGGTCTATGCGACGGGCATCGTCGAGCCGATCAGATGGTCCAAGGTCGCCTCCACCGAAACCGGCCGGATCGTCGCCTATCCCGCCGAGGAAAGCCTGCAGGTCAAGGCAGGCGACGTCCTGGTCCGGCTGGATGACCGAAAAGCGCGCGCCGCACTGGACGAACTGGTCTCGCGGGTGTCCTTCCTCGAAGGCGAGTTGGAGCGCTACGAATACCTGGTGCAGCGAAATACCGTCAGCCGGCAGACCTATGACCGGGTCCTGACCGACCTGGATCGGGCCCGTGCGCTGGCCCGGGTGGCACGGCGAAAGCTGGAAGACCTGACCATTCTCGCGCCGCTCGACGGAACTGTCATCCGCAAGGACGGAGAGGTCGGCGAGGTCGTCCAGTCGGACGACGTGTTGGTCTGGGTCGGCAGCGCGCCGCCTTATTGGATCACCGCCCATGTGGACGAAGAGGACATCCCGCGCGTCACCCCGGGCAAGACGGCGCTCATCAAAGCCGACGCCTATCCCGGCGAGGTCATGGAGGGGACGGTCGACGAGATCACGCCGATGGGCGATCCGGTGCAAAAGCAATACCGTGTGCGCATTCTGCTGCCGCCGGAGTCCAAGTTGATGGTCGGCATGACGACCGAGATCAACGTCGTCGTGCGTGAAGACAAGGCGGCCCTCCTGATCCCCGAAAGCGCTTTGGCGGAAGACCGGGTCTGGGTGATCGACGGCGATACGATCCGCAGCCGCGACGTCGTCCCCGGCGTTTTCGGCAAGGGTTTCGTCGAGATCCGCGAAGGTTTGGAAGAAGGCGAGCGCGTGGTCTCGGAGCCGCGCGACGACTTCGAGGACGGCCAAGAGGTCCGCCTCGAGGCGGTGCCGTGATGCATCTTCTGTTCGACATCGCCCTCAGGCACTTAGCGGGACGACGCCGGCAGACGCTCGTCTCTCTGCTTGGGGTGGCGCTCGGCGTCGGCTTCTTCATCGCCATCGCGGCGATGATGCAGGGTTTTCAAACCTACTTCGTAGCCAAGGTCATCGATGTCTCGCCGCACATCGAAATGCGTGACGAGTACCGCAAGCCGCCACCGCAACCGGTTGAAAGTCAATATCAAAACGGCCTCGTCCACATTCTCGGCCTCAAACCGAAGAGCGAGCCCCGCGGGATAAAGAACGCCCGTGCGAAGATCGCGGCCCTGTCGGAGCTATCCGGCGTCGCCGTCGCGCCGGCGCTCTCCGGGCAAGTCATCCTTCGCTATGGGTCGAAGGACGTCTCGGCAACCGCCATCGGGATCGATCCCAAGAAGGAAAAAAGTGTCAGCAACCTCGAGCGGGACATCTATCTGGGCGAGATAGAAGATCTCTACGCGACGGCCAACGCCATCATTCTGGGCGGCGGGCTGGCGGAAAAGCTCGGCGCCGACCGCGGCGCCACGCTAACCGTCCTCTCGCCCGTTGGGGTGGTGCTCAAGATGAAGGTCGTCGGCCTGTTCACCACCGGCATCGTCGCCATGGACAATTTTCAAGCCTATGCGCTGCTGAAAAAAGTTCAGGTGCTGGAGGACCGCCCCAACGTCGTCAACCGCATCCGCCTGCGCCTGGCCGACGTCAACCAGGCCGACGTTCTCGCCCGCCGCATCGAGACCCGCTACGGATACTGGACCCAGTCCTGGAAAGAGGCCAACGCCAACGTCCTCGGCATATTCGTCATCCAGAACGCGATCATGTACTCGACCACCGGCGCCATTTTGGTGGTCGCCGCCTTCGGCATCTTCAACGTCATCTCGACCGTGGTGCTGGAGAAGACACGCGATATCGCCATCCTCAAATCGCTGGGCTTCAACGCGCGCGACATTCAGGCGACCTTCCTTCTGGAAGGCTTTGTGGTGGGGCTTGCGGGGACGCTGGTCGGTTGGGCTCTGGGCTACGGCCTGACCGAGCTGCTGGCGACGGTCGAGTTCGAAATCGAGGGGTTCGTCCGCTCCCAGGGGTTCATTCTCGACTACTCGCCGGCCCACTATCTGATCGCCGGCGCGACGGGCCTCTCGGCCGCGACTTTCGCCGCCTACCTGCCGGCCCGAAAGGCCGCTCGCATGGACCCGCTTGCCATCATCCGCGGGGCGAGTTGATGAGCGCCGAGGCCGAGCCCAGTCAGGCGCCGGACGGGCCAAGCGTCGTCGAGGTCAAAAACATAACCCGCATCTTGCCCGGCCCGCCCCCGGTGACCCTGGTGGAGGACGTGTCTCTCGACCTTGCGCGAGGCGACTTCGCCGCCGTGACCGGGCCGTCTGGTTCGGGCAAGTCGTCCCTGCTCTACCTCATGGGGCTGCTCGACCGCCCGGACCGCGGCGAGGTCTTTCTGCAAGGCCATCCGACCAGCGCCTATTCGGATAGCGAGAGGGCACGGCTTCGCCTGTCGGTGATCGGCTACGTGTTCCAGTTCCATTTTCTGCTGCCGGAATTCACCGTAACGCAGAACGTCATGCTGCCGATGCGCCGTCTGGGAAAGCTGAGCGAATCGGCGATGACGCAGCGGGCCGGCGAGCTGATGGAAAAGCTCGGTATCGCCGAATGCCGGGACAAGAGGCCCGGCCAGCTATCGGGCGGCGAAAGTCAGCGCGCCGCCATCGCCCGCGCCCTGGCCAACGATCCGGCCGTCCTCTTGGCCGACGAGCCGACGGGCAATCTGGATACGCGAAACAGCGAGATCGTCTTTCAGACCTTCGCGCAATTGGCGGCCGACGGCGAGCGGGCGGTCGTCGCCGTTACGCACGATCCCGATATGGCGGCCTTCTGCTCGCGCCGTATACGCCTGGTGGATGGCCGGATCTCGTCGATGACCTAAGCGGCTGCCGGTTGAACGCCGGCGGTTTCCCGAGCCTCCGGCCACGGGCCAGCGACGGCAAGCGCTCGGCGACCTTGACTAAGCGCTTTATGCAGCATCGGAGAAAACACGGTGTTACACGGGACGGGCTCGCCTTCCATAGCTTCCGAAAGACCTTCACAGAAGCACTAGAGCGGGCGGGGGTATCCGAGAACGTAGCCGCGCAACTGCT
>Ga0255057_10001934_pt1 | contig 11326 bp, 11 predicted proteins | sample Cases_109_6_MG_FD_189022 | JGI IMG/M metagenome (GOLD analysis project Ga0255057, IMG submission 189022) | Seawater microbial communities from Amundsen Gulf, Northwest Territories, Canada - Cases_109_6 | ecosystem: Environmental > Aquatic > Marine > Gulf | place: Canada: Northwest Territories... | reverse complement strand
ATCTCATGGTGAGTCACAGCTTGAGCGAGGCGATCGGCCATCAGCCCGGCAGCGATGCGCTATTGACACGGCTTGCGGAGCTATTGTTCCTCGACGTGCTTCGCAGGTACATAGCGCAGCAGGAAACTCCAGCGTCAGGGCTGTTGGCCGCGCTCCAAGACGAACAGATCGCGCGAGCGCTCGAGGCGATCCACGCTGCGCCCGCCGAATCATGGACCGTCGATCGGTTGGGGCACCAAGTTGGGATGTCGCGCTCATCGCTTGCTTCTCGCTTCAAAGAGCTCCTCGGCATGCCACCCATGCAATACATCACCCGGCTTCGGCTCCAGGAGGCGTTGCACTTGCTAGGTGACACACACGTAAGCGTCGCCGAGATAGCTCATCGCGTCGGTTACGAGTCCGAAGCCGCCTTCAACCGGGCCTTCAAGCGCTATGTCGGCCAACCACCCGCAACATGGCGCAAGGACAACTAGATTGCAGGAGCTAGATCCAGGGATCTGGACTCTCGAGGGCGACCCCATCCGGTTCTTGAGCTTCCCGTACGAGCTGCGCTCCACCATCGTGGACTTGGGCAATGGGTCGTTGTTTGTCCATTCCCCGGTGCAACTGTCGATCGCGCGCCGCAGCATCGATGCTGTTGGCCATGTCTCTTACATCGTGGCCCCAAACAAACTTCATCATCTGTTCCTCGGGGAGTGGGCGGCGGCGTATCCGGACGCGAAGCTGTATGCGCCGCCCGGCCTTCGCGATAAACGCCCCGACCTCCAGTTCTTCGCCGATCTAGAAGACCACGCTGAGCCGCCGTGGCAGTCGACTCTCCGGCAGCGAGTCGTTCGAGGTAGTTTCTTCATGGAGGAAGTTGTTTTCTTTCACATTGCATCTCGGACGCTCATTCTCGGAGATCTCGTCGAGAATCACGACCCAGCAAAGTTTGGTGCCATTCACCGACTTGGCGCCCGCGCGAACAAAATGCTCGCACCGAATGGATCAACTCCGTGGAACTATCGTCTGACCTTTTTGCGGCGCGCTGATGCACGGCGCTCGGTGGAAGAGATCCTCTCCTGGGCGCCGCGTCGCGTGGTCGTCATGCACGGGCCGTGCGTCGAGGACAACGCGTCACAGTTTCTGCATAACGCCTTCGGCTGGCTGCTGTGAAACCCCATCGCATGGGGTCTGTCCTATCCCGAGGTGCGGGTGCTCCCTCAGCCAGGGCCAGCTGTAGTGGCAATGGTGGTGGGCGGCAGCGGGCGCAGAGGCTTGAGCACCCAGTACAGCATGGCCACCTGGGCCACGCCGTACACAGCGATGGTGATCGCCGGGTTGGGGGCGGGGGGCAGGCCGTTGATGAAAGCCCAGCTGATGCCAAACAACACCAGGCCCTTGGTGGTGTCGACGCGGCCGAGCTGCAAGGTCATGAGCCACAGGACGGGGGCGGCGCCGTAGATGGGCACCATCGGGCTACGCAAGGAGGCGAGGATCAGGAGCGTCAGCCAGATTTGCACGCGGCCGACGCGATCGACATCGACGCGCGCCGCGAGCCAGATCGCGACCAAGAGGAAGAGTGTGTAGATGGCGGAAGCGGCGCCTAGCATCGAATTGCCACCCTCGATGCCCAGCAGGTCGAGTTTCCACACGGTGCCCGGAATCGAAAAGTTGGTGGCGATGGGCAGAATGTCAGTGATGAACGAAAACGCTTCCCCGGACTCCAGTCGTGGCAGCATGTAGCTGACAAACTGCGTGAAGGGCGCGGTTCCCGTCACGGCCAGCGTCAGCAGCGCCAGCACGATAGTGAACGCTGCCGTCCAGCCAACTTCACGCCAGCGCTTTTGCAACAGCAGGTACAGGACCAGCACCCCGGGAAAGATCTTCGATGCAATGCCCCAGGCGAGCAACGCGCCGCCCAAGGCAGGCCTTTTGACTTCGAAGGCCAGCATCGCCGCCATGGAGGTCCACACGGTGAGCAGATGTGCCTGCCCGAACTGGAAGTTGAACATCGTCGGCATGGACGCGAGCACCAGCGGCAGCGTCCACAACGCCCAGGCCCCCGTGGAACCTCCGATCCGGCACGCCAAGAGCACGGCGAACGCCACGAAGGCTAGGAACTGGATCGCAAACCACACCGAGCGAATGTTGAGGTAGTCGTTACTCAGACCAAGCCACAACCGGGGGAGCAGCAAGAACGGCGGCGGATAGAGAAAGGCGTCGTCGAAGTACTGCTGCAGCTCGACGACGGACGTTTCGATGTCGTTGGACTCTGTGAGGCCGAAAGACGGGTAATGCTCGGAGCGGTAGATGTTGGGATCGTCTTGACGCGTGAGATCGGCAGCGTGCACGTACGACGCCATGCACATGTGTGTCACCGTAAACTCCACCGGCGGAAACGTGGAGCCCCAGGTGCTGTCCCGATCCGCCATGAACACGCTCAACCGCGAGACCTGAAACACCAGCAGTAGCGCCAGCACCGTCCAGGCGACGGTCTTGCCTCGGGAGCGTTGCCAGGCACCGTCCACTGACTGCGGCAGCGCACGCTCGATACGGCTGGCCAAGGCACTCAGCAGCGCTCCCACCAGTAGGAATAGAGGCAAGAAGCCCCACGGCAACATACCGGCTACAGCCAGCCCGCCACCAACGATGGCCACCACCGAACCTCCGATGGCCAGCGACGGCTTCACCCAGTGCGCCACACCCGCCGCGATCACGGGCAGCACCAACGCCGCCGCCGTCGTCGAGATCGGCGGCCCCGTCCAAGCTGCCTGCACGGTGGCCAGCGCGTGCACGCCTACCACACTCAGCGGGGTGGCTGCGGCAACAGCGATACCTCGACGTTCCCAGCCCATCGCCCTCGCAGGGGTACCACACTTTCTCGGACTCAAAGAAGGGCGTTTGCAGTTGCTATCCGTCAGACCCGGACTGGCGGACTCACGATGGCTCAACCTGCTTTCGAGCTCGAGTAGAGCTCGTTGTCCAGGGAAAAAAGCCAAGCTTCAGCGTCGGCCGGGTTCGAGAACACCTTCATCGGACACGGGGGGCGCATCAACCAGAGCACGGCGGTCACTACGCCTGCTATGAGCTGCGAATTGACTAGGACCGCATAGCCGACGACGAGCTCGCGGGCCGTCGGTGAATGCAGTTTGGCCCACTGGACAAAACGGCGACGTCGGCGAGCGTCCATACGTTGGACACCCCTCAAATCATGAACGAAGAAGGTTCGCTCACCTCTCTCACTGAACCTACGGAACTCAGCGTAGAAGCTGTCCTGGTCGATCGACTCCGAGTCCATGCCACCAGGCGAAGGGATGATCACGAGCGGCCAACGGGTCTCGTCGAACCGATACTGAAACGTGTCGCTCACATCGCCATCCGCCCCGCGTGACAACCCCAAGCCGCGCTATCGGTCAGTATGTCGCATCAAGGTCTCCGCTGGCCATTTTCGTGGCAGGAGACTCCAGACCCAAGCGGTCACAGATTCCGAGATCACGTCAGATGAGTCCGATGTCGGCAAAAACCCCGCGCTTTAGGAGAAGGGGGGGGTGCTTGACCCCCGGCTGTCTCTCTTTCATATACGCGTTTTTTAGATGCTTGAATTGGATTGCTTGGCCGGAGCGGCGTCGTGAGTTCCCTTGCGACTGGCGCTATCGATATCGCGGAAGCGGCATACGACCTCGAGGCAGGGGCGGCCGACTGGCTCTCACGCGTGCTCGAGGCCGGCAAGCAGACGTTTGATCTGGGTCTAGGTGCGGCCGCCGCTCTGATGTCGGGTACGTCCCCCGAAGGGCAGCCCTTGGTCACACAGTTGATTCCGGGGACCGCAGGCCCGGGCCTCATCTCCGCTATCATCCGGGCGGCGCAGGAAATGGGCCCCGACATGCTTCAGCAGACGATCGACGCGGTCGCCGGTGGGGTCAGTGTACTTTCGGAAAACCGCGAGCGCAGACCGGCAGTCTACGAAGCGATGAGTAGAAACGCTGGTTGCGAGGACTTCCTTCAACTCTGGGCGCTGGACCCCGACCTCCACGGCGTCAACATTGCAATACCGTCCCCGAAGACGATCCGGCTGAGCAAGCGGGCACGCGAGCACTGGAGGATGCTCCTGATTCACCTCACTGCCGCGCACCGTTTGCGGCGGGGCCTGACAAAGTCGGCCGGTGTGCGAGGTATCGCGCTCACCGACATGCCGCTCAACGCTGAAGCACTTCTAGACCCCAAGTGCTTCCGGGTCTCGCAGGCGGCTGGGGATGCGCAAGACAAGGGGGCGTCGGAGATGCTCCGCGATGCCGCCGTGCGTGTTGACCGGGCTCGCAGCAAGCTTCGCAAAGCCGATCCCGAACAAGCACTCGAGACCTGGCAGGGGCTCGTGCGGGGCCGTTGGTCGCTGGTCGACTGGTTCGACACCGATGGCCGCCGCTTCGTGCTCGCCAAACCCAATGCCCCAAACATCGGCGACCCACGTGGCCTAACGGAACGCGAGGCCCAGGTCGCCACGTACGCGGCACTTGGCGAGAGCGGTAAAATCATCGGCTACCGATTCGGCCTCTCTACTTCGAGTGTATCGATATCGTTGAAATCCGCGATGCGTAAGCTCGGTGTCAACACGCAGGCGCAGCTCGTCGAGAAGATGCGGGGCCTCCCGCCCGCAAACGCCGTCAGCACCTCAGCCGAGGGGCGACGGGCCGCGCAACCATAGACTGATCTCTCGCGATCGGGAGATCGCTAAGGAACGATCCGGTAGGCCATCTGCCCAACCGCCAGCGTGATCCCGGATGCAGACTCAACCTCGGCTGACACGAACGCGGTGCTGCGGCCCCGGCGGCGAACCCAGCCTTCCGCGACCAGGTCTTCTTCGAACCCGGCGTCCAGGCAGTGAATGTGGAGATCGATGGTCAGAAGCTTGCGCGGGGGAGCGTCCAGTGCGGACATCAGTGGGCCGACGACGACGGTGTCGATCAGCGATGCGATCACGCCACCGTGGATCATTCCCGCGGGCTGGTTGAACTCGGGGCGGTACGGCAAGACGATCCGTCCGTAGTCCAGGCGCACTTCTTCAAAGCGCATACCTAGAAAGTTCGGGAAGGCCGCATGTTGCGACATCGTCTGCAGAAGGAGCTGCTCCTTCTCAGCCGGGAGTTTTTGGAATTCATCGGCGCGCGACATGGCGACCCCTTATATCCCACATTTCTCCAACCCAAGGCACGCCCCGCTACCGTTTCTCCTCCGCCCACAACGTCTTCACCCCTTGATACAGGCGCCGAGCGATCTCCCCTTCGGTGACCATCAGGCGGGCGCTGGGGGAAATGTCCACGATTCCCCCTGCCCCGGCGGCCGTGTGCTCGCCACCGGCGCCGCGCACGGCTAGAAACGTCCTCGGTTCCAAGGCGGAGCGGACGCTGCCCGAAACTTCAAACTTCGGTCTAAAGCTGGTAGCAGTCGGAGTGCGCGGCGTGGATGGCCGCCGAGGGGAGGACGACATGAGGAAGCACTCGATCTGGTTGCCCATCGTTTTGTTGCTGGCGCTCGGAGCGACAGGCTGCGGCGATGACGGCGGTGGCGGCACCGGAAACACCGTCGGATCCGGGGCTAGCGGTGGGTCGGGTGCGACCGGTGGCTCGGGCGCTACTGGCGGCGCGCCGTCGGACGACGTGTGTACCTTCGTCTGCAGCAGCCGGTGTATCGGCGACCTCGGAGGTCTGCCTGAGGACAGCATTCCGGACTGCATCGATGCGTGCCAAATGGTCAACCTCTACGAAGACTGTGAGGCCGAGGTACGCACATTCATCGGCTGCCTCGAAGAGAACGACTGCGGGTCGGCCGGGGCAACGGCTTGCGTCGACGAGGCGCTCGACTTCTCGATGTGCTTCACTCCGTTCTAGCCACGGCGACGCCGGCGTCTTCGAGATACGCCCAATGCTGGCCTAACACTCGCCCTATTGCAGGTTGCGCTGCACGAACTCGAAGAGCGGCCCCACCACGTTGTTCGTCTCATCGTCTTCGGCACTCACGATGTCGACGTGACTGAAGCCCTCAGAGATGTGCACTTCGTAGCCTCCGGCGGCGTCGCCGTATGTGGGAAACGCGGTGTTCGGTTGTTGGCGATCCACCACCCGCGGGGTTGTCCCGTCGCAGCTGGGTGCGGCGCACGGCGCGAGCGTGTCCGCGTAGCCAAGCATCCCTGCGGGCACCGTCACGAAGCCGTTGCTGCCGCCAAACGCGATAACCGGAATGTCGACGTTGCGCGCCTGGGTGAGGTTTTCGATGTCAGACCGGCCCCGACCGGCCGGCGGCGGTGCAGACAAAGCGGTGGAATCAAGTCCCAGCCCCGAAGTCACGCTGAGCCCAGAGCTTGGGTAGTACCAGTCCGAAAAGTTCGTCTGTCCACGGTAGAACGTAGGCATCATGTGTCCTTCGAGGTCCGTAGACTCTACCTCTTGGCCCCAGATGTCAGCTTCTTCAACGTCGGTTGGAGCCGGACCGTTGGGCGTTAGTACCTCTGCAGGGAGCTCGTCACCGTAGTTGAGCCATGTACGCACCCCGTCCTCGGTCGGGCCGATGGTTCCGAGCGACGTGGCTACGAACCCAGCCAGGGCCGCGGCCGCGCCATCGTCATCCAGAAACAAACCAATGAGTGCAGTGGATGTGGCAGGCTCCGTGCCCAACAAAACGGTCAACGCCGAAAGCTCTGGCACCTGCGCCACGGCGTTGTTGTCCTCGACGCCATTTTGGTCTGCCTGCAAAATGGAGATTCCGGTGTCGCCTTGAAGGTCAGCTTCGAGTGCAGCGACTTCGGAGACCGCCAGCAATTGCGGCGTGAGCAAACCCACGACCACGGAATAGGAGTCCGTCGGTTCCGTACATGACATGTTACCAAACGCCCCGCAGTCCGTCGCCTCGGTGTCAGGAGTGCACTCGGTCGCCCCATCAATACACCTGGGCTCTCCGCTCTTCACTGCGCCGTAGAGGCCACCATCGAACGCCGCTTCGATTCGGTCAAGCGTCTCGTTACTCAGAGGATCCTCGGACAAGCTCCCACCACCACCTTCCAACATGATCAGACCACGGACCTTTGTGTAACCCGGCTCCGCCGGGCCGCCGTCAAGATTGAAGTCCGTCGCCGCGTAGCGCGCGGTGTAGCCTGTGCCCGCAGAGTGGCCTCCTAGAAACACGTTGGCATTGCGCGCGGTGTTCCTTGCAGCCTCGACGACGGCATCGATGTCTTGTGAGTGCACCAATGTCGTCCATTGAGCCATGAAGGCTAGGTCGTCTGTGGTGTTGTGGAAGATCGCGCGGCGGTTCAGCTCGGATGCAAGTGTCTCGTGCATCTCGAGCCCTAGCTCTTCTCCGAATAGGAAATCGAGCCCAATCGCTGGGTCTTGCTCGCGTTCCGCTAGGTCCAACCCCGCCGTGTCTTCGAGTTGGTTGGAGCGACGATCGATCGCCCAGGTTTCGAAGACCATCGATATCTCTTTCGCCCGTCGCGCCAGACTCTCGGCGAGCACCGCAAATGTCGACGCGCCGCCCTCGAAACCGGGTACCAGCACCACGATCGCATCCGGCTGACTGTCGGCTTGGTCTGACAGGTAGTAGCGGGTGTAGCGCGCGTTGTTGAGATCGAAGTCGCTGCCGCCGAACTGTTCGATCAAGCGAGGATTGGTCACGAGCACTTCCGGGCTACCTGGTGTGTGTGCTGGTTGTGCCGTGCTCGGCAGGTCGACAGTCTCTTGTTCGAAACCGGCTTCGTCGTCTGTGCAGGCGGAGACGAGGACGAGGGAAAGCGTAAGCGCGAATAATCTAATGATGAATGTCATGATGGGGCTCCTAAGATGCAAGCCACGGGCAGATTGTCATATGTGTGGAGAACGCGCTATGTCCCTTGTTGAGGGCCAAACCCAGGTCCAGCGTACCGATGAACCGATTTCAGCAATTTCGCCGAGCGGTCTTGGCCGGCTCGATCGCGCTGACGATGATTCTCGCCACTTGGGTCGGACTGAGCGTCGCCCGATTCGTGATCGAGGGTTGGTGGCTTCCTGTGATGATCGCGGTTCCCCTCGGCATAGCCGCGGTCGATTTCGTGACGGGCGTCGTGCATTGGGCGTGCGATCGATTCGGGGATGCCGCGACACCCGTCGTCGGTCCGCTTCTCATCCGTGCCTTTCGCGAGCACCACGACGACCCGAACGACCTGGTCGACCACGACTGGATCGAGACCAACGGAGAGCCCTGTTTCGTCACCGCGGTCGCGCTGGCGCTGCTCACTGTGTTGGCACCGCACGTGCAATCCGGGCTAAGCGCCGGCGCCGTAACCGTGGTTTGGACCATGGCGATCCTAGGGGCTTGGGCGAACCAGGTTCATAAATGGGCGCATATGGCGAGCGCTCCTCATTTGGCCCGCTTCCTACAGAGAACGGGTCTGGCTTTGCGCCCGAACGAACATGCGTGGCATCATCGTGCACCCCACGACTCCTGTTACTGCATCAGCACCGGCTGGATGAATCCTCTGTTGGATCGTCTCGGAGTCTGGTCTTGGCTCGAACGCTCGCTGAGGAGAGCTACGTGAAACTGACAGACTGGCTTACCAAGCACGTTACCGACGACCCTCGGGCCTTGCGCTGGTTCGATGCGCCCGACGCAGAAGAGCGAATTGCGCGGTGCTACAAAGAGCTCCTGAGTGGGTACGAGATCGATCCTTCGAAGATTCTCAAGACCACGCGGACGCTCGACCCCGATGAAGCGCCCGGCACGGTCGAGGTGAAGGACATCGCGTTTTACTCGCTTTGCGCCCACCACTTCCTGCCGTTTTTCGGACACATGAGCATTTCCTACGTGCCCGGTGACCGGATTCTCGGGCTTGGCAAACTACCCCGCTTGGTCGACACCTACGCACGACGTTTTCAGATTCAGGAAGATCTCGTTCGCGACGTTGCCCGAGAGATAATGGACTCCGGACACGCCCGCGGTGTTCTGGTGAAGTCCGAGGCGCAACACCTGTGCATGGTCAGCCGCGGTCCTCGAAGCCTCACGTCGGTTACCCGTGCCGAGATCGCGCTCGGATGCCTCAGCGACCAGACTGCATGAAACAGGCAATCGTCCTCGCCCTATTCTTCAGCGCTTGTGGGGCGCTCGCGTGCGACCGTGACAGCGCGGATGCAACGCGAGACACCGGACGCACCGCGCCAGACGGGACATCGGACGACGCGCGTGGTGCTCGTTCGCTGACGTTTCTCAGTGAGTCGAAACCGGTGACTTCACTGACGGTCGACGAGTTGATCCGGACGATTGAGCCCCGTCGTGTCGAGGTGTTCGAGCCATACGAGCAAACGAACGTCACGTTCATGGCACTACCATTCGAGCAGGTGCTCGACAGAGCGTATGGACCATCGTGGCGTGAGCGCGAAGCGATTCTGTTCGCCTGCCTTGACGGGTATCAGCCCACAATCGCCGTGCGACGGGTCTTGAATCAGCGCGCATTCCTCGCCATTGCTCGACCAGGAGACGTCGGATTTACGATCCTGAAGCACGAAGAGGGGGTGGAGAAACGCGTCGACCTCAGACCCTTCTACATCATTTGGGAGAACATCGACGACGCCCGCATCCGGAACGAAGGGGACTACGGATGGCCCTACGAGGTGGTCGGGATCGATCTCGTGTCGTTTCGATCGCGGTTTCGCGAAATGGCCCCGCCCCCAAACGCTTCAACCGAGGTTTTCGCTGGCTTCGAGGCCTTTGTCGTCCACTGCTCGAAGTGCCACACCATCAACGGGCGCGGGGGCGCGATCGGTCCGGAGTTGAACTACCCAGCCAACCCAACCGAGTACATGAAAGAAGAGTGGCTCCGAAAATGGATCGACGATCCGACGAGCATTCGGTTCGCTCCGCGCATGCCTCCCTTGAACCCTCAATTGCCCAACCGAGAGCGCATCATCGATGAAATCGTGATGTATTTGCGCGCGATGGCGCCCCACAAGATCGAGCCTCGGCAGCCGTGAGCTACGCCGAGTTCTACGATTCGTTTCTTCAACATCCGCTGCTCCTCTGGGTGGCGGCGCTCACCGGGCTGGCGCTCGCGTTGTCGCGGCGCGGGGTTTCGCGCTCGGTCCAACGATTCTGCATCGCGCTCACCGCCCTGTCTCTCCTCGATGCATGGTTGACCACCACGAGCGTGCCGGGTGTCGGTCCGCTGACTGGAGCAGCATCTTCGTTGGTTCCCCTGACATTCGTGCTGATCGGCGATTTTCGATACTTCTTCCTCATCGAGAGCGCTCGATCGGATGGGACTCTCTCTCTGAGCGCCGGGGTCTTCGCGAGATCCTTTGCATGGACCCTCGTAGTCCCGCTGGTGGCCCAACTGGCGATCACCGCGTCGGGCTCGGACGATCCCCGTGTCCTCTTCTTGGTCTACGAGATGTTGTTCGTTTTTCTTTCGATCGGGATTTTCGCACTCTACCTGCCCGGACACGGCGGTGCGCTTCGTTGGGCGCGCAGGGTGACACTCTACGTGATCGGGTACTACGCCCTGTGGGCGGGTGCTGACGCGATCATTCTAACCAGCGGCGCCGACACGGGCTTTCTGCTCCGCGTGCTCCCAAACGCTCTCTACTACGGTGGCTTCGTCCCGGTGGTGGCCTGGGCCGCGCCGCGAATCTGACCAACGAGCGCTGAAGCGGGACATCGGAAGCTGAAGGAGCTAGAGGAACGGAACGCTGCGAGTCTCACCCGCAAAGAGACCAAGATGGAGCAAGGAGAGTTGCATGAAAGCCTCGGATCTATTCGTGAAGTGTTTGGAAGAGGAAGGCATCGAGTACATTTTCGGTGTGCCTGGCGAGGAAAACGCCGATTTCATGCTGTCGCTTGAGCAATCCAGCACAATCAAATTCATACTGACTCGACACGAGCAAGGTGCCGCTTTCATGGCGGAGATTTACGGTCGCTTGACCGGCAATCCCGCGGGATGCTTGGGCACGCTTGGACCCGGGGCCACGAATCTCATTACCGGTGTGGCCGACTCGAACATGGACCGGGCACCCATGCTGGTGCTCACGGGCCAAGGCTCATCACAGCGACTTCACAAGGAGTCGCACCAAATCATGGACGTGGTGAAAATGTTCGAGCCGGTGACAAAATGGGCAATCAGCGTCCTGCATCCCAATACGATTCCCGAGATTATTCGCAAGGCCGTGCGGCTTGCCCGGACCGAAAAACCCGGGGCCGTGCACATTGAATTGCCGGAAGACGTGGCAAAAATGGAGACGGACACGGTACCACTCAAACCAATCCGGTTCCGGCGCTCCGTGCCGGATGACAAGATCGTCGACAAGGCTTTCGATGTGATCAGGAA